>Ga0209455_1001436_pt1 | contig 10774 bp, 11 predicted proteins | sample AraplaCol_mCL_r2_FD_184275 | JGI IMG/M metagenome (GOLD analysis project Ga0209455, IMG submission 184275) | Arabidopsis root microbial communities from North Carolina, USA - plate scrape CL_Col_mCL_r2 (SPAdes) (version 2) | ecosystem: Host-associated > Plants > Roots > Endosphere | place: USA...
CGAAAGTCACGCCGCTTACGGCGGCGCGGGCTTCCTCGCGGCTATCCCACGCGGTCACTTCGGCGCCGCTCGCGAGCAGCGCCTCGACCGTCGCGACGCCGGAGCGTGCGAGGCCGAGGACGGCATAGCGTTTGCCGCGGAAGACGGGGCTGGTGATCACCGAAGCTTGAGCGTGGCCAGGCCGGCGAGCGCGAGCACGAAGCTGACGATCCAGAAGCGGATCACCACCGTGGGTTCGGACCAGCCGATCTGTTCGAAATGATGGTGGATCGGCGCCATCTTGAAGATGCGCTTGCCCGTCCTCTTGTAGAAGAAGACCTGCAGGATCACCGACACCGCCTCGACCACGAACAGTCCGCCGACGATGCCGAGCACGATTTCGTGGTGGGTCGAAACCGCGATCGCGCCGAGAGCGCCGCCCAAAGCGAGGCTGCCGGTATCGCCCATGAACACCGCCGCCGGGGGCGCATTGTACCAGAGGAAAGCCAGGCCGCCGCCAATGATCGCGGCAGTCAGCAGCACCAGATCGCCCGCGCCCGGCACGTGCGGAATGCCGAGATAGACTGCGAATTTGGCGTTGCCGACGAGGTAAGCGATCACGAAGAAGGCCAGGCTGGCGATGATCACCGGCATGGTGGCGAGGCCGTCGAGGCCATCGGTCAAGTTCACTGCATTGCCAAACGCGACCATCGTGAACGCGGCGAAGACGATGTAAAACGGCCCGAGGTCGATGACCGGTCCGTTGTAAAAAGGCAAATAGAGCGTCGTGGTGTTGCCTGACAGGATGATCCACGAAGCCACGCCCGCGATGATGAATTCCAGCAGCAACCGCAACTTGCCCGACACGCCCTTGTGGCTGCGCTTGGTGACCTTGTCGTAATCGTCGAGAAAGCCGATCAGGCCGAAACCGAGCGTCACCAGGAGGCAGGCCCAGACGTAACGGTTGTTGAGGTTCATCCACAGCAGCATCGAGACCGTGACCGAGGTCAGGATCATCAGCCCGCCCATGGTAGGCGTGCCGACCTTGGCAAGGTGGGTCTGCGGGCCGTCGGCGCGGATCGGCTGCCCCTTGCCCTGACGGACGCGCAGCCAGCCGATGAAGCGCGGCCCGATCACCAGCCCGATGAATAGCGACGTCAGTGCCGCCGCGCCTGCGCGGAAGGTGATGTAGCGGATCAGATTGAGGATGTGCGGGAAACCGAGATGTTCCGCGAGCAGGTACAGCATATATTCCTATCCCCCGGCCAAGGCGTCGACGACGCCGGCGAGCCCGACCGAATTGGATCCCTTGACGAGAATTGCATCACCCGGCGCGATCAGCTTGTGAGCGCGCTCTGCGGCGGATGCGGCGTCGGGCACATGGACGAACTCGACCTTGCCCTCAAGAGCCGCGGCCAATGGTTTCATCTCCGTGCCGACGAGCAGTGCCAGATCGACGCCGGCTTCCGTAATCGGCTGCGCCAGAGCGGCGTGAAGCTCGGCCTCCTGCGGCCCAAGCTCACGCATCGAGCCCAGGATAGCGACCTTGCGGCCCCTCTCCTGCCCCAGCATCGAAAGCGTCGCGCGCATCGAGGCGGGGTTGGCGTTGTAGGCTTCGTCGATCAGCAGGGCGTCGCCATCGGGGAGGCGGATCGTGATGCGCCGGCCGCGCCCGGGCAGGCCCGCCATGTCGGCGAGCGCAAGGCCGGCGGAAGCGAGATCGCCGCCCGCAGCTTCGACCACCGCCAGCACGGCAAGCGCGTTGGTGATCCAGTGGTCGCCGGGCAGGCCGACGGTGAAACTCAGCTCGCAGGTTCGCAATTTGGCCTGAACGAAGGTGCCCTTGGGCCCGGGCATGCCCTCGCGCGCATGGACATCGGCCCGAGGATCCCGGCCGAAGGTCACAATCTTGCCGGCATAGGCCAAAGCGGCGGCGATCAGGCGGTCACGATGCGGATTGTCATAAGGCACGACCGCGATCCCGCCGGGTTCGAGCCCGCGGAATATCTCGCCCTTGGCGTCGGCGATCTCGCTCTCGTCCTTGAAGAAGGCGCCGTGCGCGAGCGCGACGGTGGTGACAAGCGCGACGTGGGGCCGAACCAGGTGGGTCAGGGCGCTGAGTTCGCCGGCATGGTTCATGCCCATCTCGAACACGCCATATCGCGTGTCGCGCGGCATGCGGGCAAGGCTCAAGGGCACGCCGACATGATTGTTGTAGCTTTTTAACGAGCGATGCGCCTTGCCTGGGGCGGCGCGGTCGAAGGCGGCGAACAAAGCTTCCTTGACGCTGGTCTTGCCGACCGAACCGGTGACGCCGATCACCTTGCCGCGCATGCGCTGGCGCGAGGCGATGCCGAGTGCGTCGAGCGCGCTAATGGTGTTGGTAACGAGGATATGCGGGCCCGTGATCGGCTGCGACACCACCGCGCCGGCGGCACCCTGCGAAAAGGCCTGGTCGACGAAGCGATGGCCGTCCGTGGTCTCGCCCTTCAGCGCGACGAACAGATCGCCCGGGCCGACCTCACGGCTGTCGAACGCGACGCCGCCCACATCGAAATGATCGGACGCGCGGCCTTGGGTGGCGAGCGCGATTTCGGAGGAGGTCCAGAGAGCCGTCACGCCATATCCCCCAGCCGTTCGCGCTGAGCGAAGTCGAAGCGACCTATCATTGCGGTTGGCGAACGTCCTTCGACTTCGCTCAGCACGAACGGGGGTTGGCCGTTCATCCGGCGCACTCCCGTGCGACCTGGACGTCGTCGAAGGGAAGGACGCGGTCGCCGACGATCTGGCCCTGTTCGTGGCCCTTGCCCGCGAGCAGGACGATGTCGTTGGCGCCGGCTTCGCTGATTGCGGCGGCGATCGCCTCGCGGCGACCACCGATCTCGGTCGCTTCGGGCGCGCCTGCCATCACTTCGCCGCGGATGAAGCCGGGATCTTCGGAGCGGGGATTGTCGTCGGTGACGATGACGTGATCGGCGAGACTAGCCGCCACCGCGCCCATCAGGGGGCGCTTGCCGCGATCGCGGTCGCCGCCCGCGCCGAACATCACGATCAGGCGGCCGGCGGTGTGCGGACGCAAAGCCTGGATCGCGGCCTCAAGGCCGTCGGGCGTGTGGGCATAATCGACGTAGATCGGGGCGCCTGCGCGGCTGATCGCGGCGCGTTCGAGGCGGCCGCGCACCGGCTGGACGCGGGCGAGGCGCGCGAAGATGTCGGCGACGTCTGCACCGGTTGCGTACGTCAGCCCGGCGGCGGTGAGCGCGTTGGCAGCCTGATAGGCGCCGATCAGCGGCAGCTTGACGATGTGGGCCTTGCCCTCGGCTTCGATCCTGAGCGTCTGGCCGAGCTGGGTCGGCGCGCGCTCGACCAGCCTGAACGTCTCACCTTTCTGACCCAAGGTGATCAGGCGCAGCCCGCGCTCGTTCGCAATCTCGGCGACACGGGTCGAGGCGGGATCGTCCATCCAGACCACCGCCGCGCCGTTGGCGTCGATCACCTCACTGAACAGGCGGAGCTTGGCCTCGAGATAGGCCTCCATCGTGCCGTGATAGTCGAGATGGTCGCGGCTCAGATTGGTGAAGGCGCCCGCCTGGACGGGCAGACCCTCGGTGCGGAACTGGGCGAGACCATGGCTCGATGCCTCGAACGCCGCATGGGTCACGCCCTCGCGGCGCAGGCCCGCCATGTTGGAGAGGAAGGTCGCGACGTCTGGGGTGGTAAGACCGGTGGAGACGCTGTCGTCGGCGGTGGTGACGCCAAGCGTGCCGATCGAGGCGGCATGGTGGCCCGCCATCCGCCAGAGCTGACGGGTAAGCTCGACGGTCGAGGTCTTGCCGTTGGTGCCGGTGACCGCGACCACCGTATCCGGGAAGGGTGCGAAGAACTTCGCCGCCGCCTGAGCGAAGGCGCGGCGAGGTTCGGCGTCGGCGATATGGACCGCACCCTCGACCACCGCCTCCGGCCGGGCGAAGACCGCGACCGCGCCGGCGGCGACCGCGTTCGGGATATAATCCTCGCCATTAACCTGGGTGCCGCGGAAGGCGCCGAACACGGTGCCAGGCGCCACCTTGCGGCTGTCGATCGCAAAGCCGGTTACGCGCGTGTCCGCGCCGCCCGCCGTTTCGCCGATAAGCTCACTCAACCACATTCTTGGTCGGATCTTTCTTCTCAAGGATGAACGGCATCAAATCCGAAACATCGATGTCCTGCGACAGGTCCGGCTGCACGCCCAAAAGCGGGCCGATCCGCGCGATGATCCGTTTGGCGAGCGGCGCGGTCATCCACCCCGCTGTCTTGAAACCGAAGGTCGACTTGTTCGGCCGCGCATCGTCCAGCACGACCAAGGTCACATAGCGCGGATGGTCCATCGGGAACACACCCGCGAACACCGTGATGTTGGCATTATGGTCATAACCGCCGAACTGATTGACCTTCTCGGCAGTGCCGGTCTTGCCGCCGACGCGCAGGCCGGGTGCATTGCCGTTGGTACCGGTGCCCTGCAGCACGACCAGGCGCATGAGCTGGCGGATGCGCGCGCTGGTCGCCTCGCTGATCACGCGCTGACCGGGGACTTCGGTGCCGGGCGGGCGCTTGAGCAGAGTGACAGGATGCAGCACGCCGCCATTGGCGAGCGCCGCGAACACGCGCGCAAGGTGGAGCGGTGTCACCGCGATGCCGTGGCCGAACGAGGTGGTGAGCAGCGTGGATGTGCCCCAGTTCGCCGGATATTGCGGCTGGCCGCGCTCGCGCAGCTCGATATCGGTGCGCTTGTCGAGGCCCAGCGTCTTGAAGAAGGTCTGGACATTGTCGATGCCCAGCGCCTCGGCGATCTGTGACGTGCCGATGTTGGACGAGAAGGTCATGATCTCGACCGTCGTGATCGGGCGCTTCTTGGGCTCGTCGTCCTTGATCCTGAAGCGGCCGACCTGGACCGGCGTGGTTACATCGTATTTCTTCCCCCAATCGGTGATAATGCCATGCTCGATCGCATTGGCGAAGGTGATCATCTTGAAGGTCGAGCCCAGCTCGTAGACCGCCTGTGTCGCCTTGTTGATCATCACCTGCTGGTCGGAAGGGTCGACCCCCTTGAACGGCGCATTGGGGTTGATGTCGGGCAGCGAAGCCATTGCCAGCACTTCGCCGCTGTTCACGTCGAGCACGATGCCCGCGCCGCCCTTGGCCTGGGTCTCGGCCATGCGGCGCGCAATCTCATTCTCGACCGCAGCCTGGACACGCGTGTCGATCGAAAGCTGGATCGTCTTGCCGGCCTTGAGATCGTCGTCGAAGTAACGCTCGACGCCGATGCCGGTGATGGTCGGCTTGCCCTTAACCGCCTCGACCACCTGCGAATAACCGAGCAGATGGCCCGCCATCGCGCCTTGCGGGAACAGGCGATGCTGTTCGCTCAGCAGAAGCATACCGGGTTCGCCGAGCGCATGGACCGCAGCCGCCAGTTCGGGTGGGGCGGGCTGGCGCAGATACATGAACTTGCGCGGCCCGTGCAGGATAGCCTCATATTGGGCGACGGTACGCTCGGGCATGAGCTGGTTCAGGGAAACCGCCAGCTTGTCCTTGTTGCCAAGCACCTTCTGCGGATTGATCGCGATCGACCAGAGCTTGATCGTGGTCGCGAGCGGCTGGCCGTTACGGTCTATAATCTCGCCGCGATCGGCATCGGTAGCCGCGGCCACGTGCGTGTCGGGTCCGCCGAACAGGCAGATCTGGATAAGGCGGAGCGCGATCACCGCGGTGATCAGCATGAACAGGAGCATCAGCCCCATCAGGCGCTGCTGGGCGACCCCCAACGCACCAGCCGGCGCGGCCGCCGCCGTATCGCGAACCTCAACGCGTTCGGCGCGATCGATACGGAGCGCGGCGGGCGCGTTCACCGCGCCGCCTTGGAGCCATGCGTTTCGCGCGCGGCGAGCGCGCCGATATCCGCCGGCAGCAAGGATTTGGGCAAGGGATCACGCCACGCAAGCTTGACCGGTTCGGCCCCCTTGCTCTTTTCCGCCTTGCTCTTGCCCGGCGTTGCGGCCTTCTCGGCGGTTTCGACCGGCTTCGCCTTGGCCGTGGACGCCCTCCTGTCCGTCTTGTCCCCGCTCTTCGCTGCCGGCTTTTGTTCGGCCCTGGCGGCCTTGGCATCGGCCAGTTCGACATGCGGCGCAGGCGCAGGCGTCTTGATCACCTCGAAAGACGCCTTTTGCAGGGTCGGCGCAGCATCGACCGAAGGTGAACCGAGACGGCTGGGCACCGGGCGGACATAGGTTGCAGTGCGCAAAACAGGCTGCGGAACCGGGGCGGACGCCTCAGCCGTCTGCGGGGCGGGCGCGGCCGGCGGCGTCTGCTGGCTGCCAGGCTGATAGGAAACGTTGGTCGGCGACCCCTGCTGGGCGGCGATCGCCGGATCGAGCTGGAGCGCGGGCTGGCCGCGATGCCCGTATAGGCTGGCGAGCTGGATGCCGCTCGACACGAACTGGCTCGGGCGTGGTGCCTGGAGTGCAAGCACGTCGCGATTCCAGGCTTCGAGCTGGCCCTGGCGAGCGCGGACGCCGATTTCGGTCTGCAGCTTGGTGATATCGTCATGCGTCTGGGCGATCTGACGATCGACCTTGTCGAGCGCGCCTCGTTCGGACGCGACCGACTGCGACACCAGATAGCAACAGAGCGCCGCACCCGCGACGCCCGCCACCTGCCACACCGCGCTGAGACGCGTCGCGACGATCATGACGCACGACCTTTCGTCGCCCAGGGACTGGCCGCGGTGCGTCGGGCGACACGCAACGTGGCGGAACGAGAACGGGGATTGCGGGCGAGTTCGGCCTCGCCTGCGCGGACCGCCTTGGCGACCGCCTCGAAACTGGGAGTGCGGCGCGCGACCTCAGGCAAATGGCGCGAGCCTGACGGCGTGCTGCCGCTGCGCTCCTGGAGGAAGCGTTTCACGATGCGGTCTTCCAGGCTGTGGAAAGAGACCACCGCCAGCCGGCCGCCGGGTGCGAGCGAGGCTTCGGCGGCGGCGAGGCCGTCTTCCAGTTCGCCGAGCTCGCGATTCACGTGGATACGGATCGCCTGGAAGGTGCGGGTCGCAGGATCCTTCTTGTCATGCTCGCGATAGCCGAGCGCACGGCGTACGATCTGGGCAAGCTCGCCGGTGCGCGTGATCGGGCGAGCGGCGGCGATAGCGCGGGCAACGCGACGCGACTGACGCTCTTCACCGAAATGGAACAGGACGTCGGCGATCTCGGTCTCGTCGGCCTCGTTCACGAAATCGGCCGCGCTCATGCCCGACTGCCCCATGCGCATGTCGAGCGGGCCGTCGGCCTGGAAGGAGAAACCGCGCTCGGAGCGGTCGAGCTGCATCGACGAGACGCCGACGTCGAGCGTGACGCCGTCGACCGCGTCGATGCCCTGGTCGGCGAGCGCCTCGCCCATCCGCGAATAGACATCCGGAACGAGCGTAAGCTTGCCCTTGGCCTCAGCGACCAGGGCCTGGCCTTCGGCAATCGCGTCGGGATCGCGATCGAACGCGATAACGTTCGCGCCGGTCGCAAGGATCGCACGCGTATAGCCGCCGGCGCCGAAGGTGCCGTCGACATGCGTCTCACCGGGCTGGGGCGCCAGACCGGCCATCACCTCGTCGAGCAGGACGGGAATGTGGGGGGCGGCGTGGCTCATGCCTCACCCCGCTCTTCGAGATAGAAATCGAGCATCTCGAGCACGACCGGATTGTCGGCAAAGCCGATGCGCGCGTTTTCCGGGCTCCAGATCTCGAAATAATCCTCCATGCCCACGAAGAAGGCGAGGTCGCCGATCTTCCCGAGCTTGCGGAGGATGGGGGATAATACCATGCGGCCGGCGCTGTCGAAGGCAATGGGCGTGAGGGCGGTCAGCTCGTTGCGGCGAACGCCCTCATGGGCTTCGCGGCGCGCGGCGGCCGGCAGGTCGGCCACGCTGTCGCGCAATTCGGTGGAAAGGTCGCGCAGGCCAACGGAGTCGAAGGCGCGCAGGCGGTCGCGCTTCGGGTGGGGCGCGATCATCAGCTCTTTTTCGGCGTCCTTGCCGTCTTCCTTGGTGCGACGCTCGATCTGGGCGCGGAAGGCAGCCGGCACCGACACGCGGCCCTTCGCATCGACCGCGTTCAGTGCATGCCCAACGAAGAAAGTCTCCCTCGCCACCCGATACGTCCACCCTGTTTCCCGCGGGAGGACGACGCGCCCCGTCCCCCGTCGGCCAAGAATGGGGTGCGCATGGGTGCGCAGCCTCCATCACTGGATCAACGTGGATTAGCATGGGTTTTACATGGGTTTCAATGCCATTCTATGGGCCAGCCTGTGTATTCCATGGCGGTGGATAGGTGGAACGGGTGCGTAAAAATCCCCGGAATCCGGGGAATCCCGGCCGGTTCGGGCCTGTGGATAAGAATGTGGGATAAATTTTCATGTGACGACGAAGCCGCGAAGTGGGTTTGAAGCCGACTCGCTGGCGCGGAAACATCAATGCGCCGCGGGGCGCGGCTTAGCCTTGACGGAGGCCGGAGTCGCCGGCTGCGATGCCTGGTCGGGATTGCCGGGGGCGACCCCCAACTCGGCGAGAGGATCGCTCGGCGCATTGGCGTTGGTCGCGGCCGTACTGTTGGCGTCGGGCTGATCCCCGCCCGCGACATGGACGAAGGTGGTCGCCAGCATCACCAGCAGGAAGACCCAGGCAAGCCCGATCAGGCCGACACGCACGCGGTGCATCATCGTGTCTGGAAAGCGAAAAGGACTGCGATCATCGCCTATAGATAGGCTTCAACTTGCCGCTTGTGAATCTCGATCTGTCCGATGGCCAAATCGCTCCTCGGCGAAGAGTGGATCCCGCTGGCAGCGCGCGCGATGCCTATCGGCAGTGATGGAAAATCGTCTCAGCGTCCGGCGGAGCGTGGTTCTGTCCGCTTGAAGATGTAAGCTTGGCCGTAACCGTAGAGCTGGATGCGGGTGGGGTGCGGCAGCCGATCGAGCCGCAGCCTAGCGACCGGGCGGCTGCCGTCGACTTCAAAGCCGACCGCTTCGTAACCGCCGACATAAGCATTGGGCAGGACATAGGGTCCGCGCGCGTCGCGGCCGACCGTGTAACGCGTCGCCTTCTTGTCGTTGAGGATCATCACGCCGTCGCGCAGTTCGAGCGTGCCGCAGCAATCATTCGCGAACACGGCGTTTTCCTGGCCCGCAGGCTGGTTCGGCCGGTGCAGGTATCCCCAAGTCGCAAGAAGGACGGCGGTGCCCGCGGCGCCGATCTGCCAGCGTCTCACCCTTGACGCGCGCAGCAGGATATTTGTCGTCATGCCCCTCTCGCTATAAATCGGCGCCATAACGACATATGTAGATTTAATAGTCAAACGCTGATATCGGTGCCGCTCCCTCCATCTGGACGACCGATGCTGACGCTGACCGACATATCCAAAACATACCGCGCGCATGAGATCGAGACGGGCGCCTTGAACGCGGTCTCACTGGAGGTGGCGCGGGGTGAATTCGTGGCGATCATGGGGCCGTCCGGCTGCGGCAAGTCTACCCTGCTGAACGTGATCGGGTTGCTCGACCGGCCGAGCGAGGGTTCCTATCGGCTGTGCGATATGGAGGTGACCAATCTGCCCGGCGCGACGTTGGCGCGGCTGCGCGGCCAGCACATCGCCTTCATCTTCCAGAATTTCAACCTGATCGACGATCTGACGGTGGCAGAGAATGTGGAGGTCGCCTTGCTGTACCGCGACGGCGCGGGCGCGACGCAGGATCGGGTGCGCGCGGCACTAGCCCAGGTGGGGATGACGCATCGCGCCGACCATCGGCCGCAGCAATTGTCAGGCGGGCAGCAACAGCGCGTGGCGATCGCGCGCGCGCTGGCGGGCAATCCGGCGCTGATCCTGGCGGACGAGCCGACCGGCAATCTGGACAGCGCCAATGGCGGACAGGTGATCGAACTGCTCCGCCAGGTGGCGCAGGCGGGCAGCACGGTGGTGATGGTGACCCATTCGAATCGCGACGCCGCCGCAGCGCAGCGGATCGTCGAAATGCTGGATGGGCGCATCGTCGGGGAAACGCAGCTGTGAGAAGACACGCGTGGGCCCGCAGCCGCCACTTCGCGACGGCCTATGCGCGCAACATTCTCGCCACACGCCTGCTATCCGCGATCGCGGTTGCGGGACTGGCGGTGGGGCTGGCGGGCGCGCTGATGCTGGCGCTGGTCGCGCGCAATGCGCTCGCCTTCAACAGCTTCGTACCGGACCATGAGCGCACCTATCTGGGCATTTCCGTGCTGGGCGCGCCGGGCGCGGCGCCGGTGATCAACGACACTACAAATGGCCGTGAGGCCGGGCTCATCCAGGCGAACCTGCCCGATGTCGAGGCGGTCGGCCGGCTGCACGAAGCCGAGGTGGATCTGCGCCGTGATGGCGAGACGCGGCACGCGAACATCTATTGGGCGGACCCCGAATTCTTCGACGTGATGCGCCTGCCCACGCTTGCAGGCAATCCAAAGGCGGCGCTTGCCCGGCCGGATGGCCTGGTCATGACGCAAAGCGAGGCGATCCGGCATTTCGGCCGGGCAGATGCGCTGGGCAGCATGATCGATGTCGACGGCACGCCGATGGTGCTCCGCGCGGTGATCGCAGACCTTCCGAGCGGGATGACCGACCTCGACCGCGGCATCTTCGCGTCGGGCAGAGCGGCGAGGGCTCTTTTCACCTGGGGACAGGACGCTCCCGGCACCTTCGCCATCAGCGCGCGCACCTATATGCGACTGCGCCCCGGGGCTTCGC
>Ga0209455_1001442_pt1 | contig 10745 bp, 7 predicted proteins | sample AraplaCol_mCL_r2_FD_184275 | JGI IMG/M metagenome (GOLD analysis project Ga0209455, IMG submission 184275) | Arabidopsis root microbial communities from North Carolina, USA - plate scrape CL_Col_mCL_r2 (SPAdes) (version 2) | ecosystem: Host-associated > Plants > Roots > Endosphere | place: USA...
TCGCCGCGGGTGAGGCCCTTCGCGGCGACCGCCGGCTGCTCCACCTCGCCGGGGGCCTGGTTTACCTCCACCTCCAGGTTGAACAGGAAGCCGATGGTCTCCTCGCGGATCGCGCCCATCATCTGCTGGAACATCGCGAAGCCCTCGCGCTGGTACTCGACCAGCGGGTCGCGCTGCGCCATGGCGCGCAGGCCGATGCCGTCCTTGAGGTAGTCCATCTCGTAGAGGTGGTCGCGCCATCGGCGGTCGATCACCGAGAGCACCACGCGCCGCTCCAGCTCGCGCATCGCGGGCGATCCCAGCGACTCCTCACGGCGCTGGTAGGCGATCTTGGCGTCGGAGAGGATCTCGCGGCGCATGAAGTCGCGGTTGATCCGGCCCTTGTTGCCCGCCTCCGCGATGACCTCGTCGATGGTGACGCTGACCGGGTAGAGCGTCTTGAGCTCGGCCCACAGCGCATCGAAGTCCCAGTCGTCGCCGCTGCCCTCGCCGGTGTGCTGGTCGAGGATGTCGTCGATGACGTCGGTGAGGAACTGCTGCACGCGCTCGTGCAGGTCGTCGCCCTCGAGGATGTGGCGACGGTCGCTGTAGATCGCCTCGCGCTGCCGGTTGAGGACGTCGTCGTACTTGAGCACGTTCTTGCGGATCTCGGCGTTGCGCGCCTCGACCTGCGACTGGGCGCTGCGGATGGCGCGGCTGACGACCTTCGACTCGATGGCCATGTCGTCGGGGACGCTGCTGCGGCCCATCAGGCTCTCGGCCGCGCCCGCGTTGAACAGACGCATGAGGTCGTCGGTGAGCGACAGGTAGAACCGGCTCTCGCCCGGGTCGCCCTGACGGCCGGACCGTCCGCGCAGCTGGTTGTCGATACGACGCGACTCGTGGCGCTCGGTGCCGAGCACGTAGAGGCCGCCGGCCTCGATGACCTTCTCCGCCTCTTCGGCGACCTGCGCCTTGACGTTCTCGAAGACCTCCTCCCAGGCGGCCTCGTACTCGTCCGGCGTCTCGACCGGGGACAGTCCGCGTGCGTTCATCTCGGCGACCGCGATGAACTCGGAGTTGCCGCCGAGCATGATGTCCGTTCCACGGCCGGCCATGTTGGTGGCCACCGTGACCGCGCCGAGACGGCCGGCCTGGGCGACGATGGCCGCCTCACGCGCGTGGTTCTTCGCGTTGAGCACCTCGTGGCGCACGCCCTTCTTGGCGAGCAGGCGGGACAGGTACTCGCTCTTCTCGACCGAGGTCGTGCCGACGAGGACCGGCTGGCCCTTCTCGTGGCGCTTGACGATGTCCTCGACGACCTGGTCGAACTTGGCCTTCTCGTTCTTGTAGACGAGGTCGGACTGGTCGATGCGCTGCATCGGCTTGTTGGTCGGGATGGGGACGACGCCGAGCTTGTAGGTGCTCATGAACTCGGCCGCCTCGGTCTCGGCGGTACCGGTCATGCCGGACAGCTTCTTGTAGAGGCGGAAGTAGTTCTGCAGCGTCACCGTGGCGAGGGTCTGGTTCTCGGCCTTGACCTCGACGCCCTCCTTCGCCTCGATCGCCTGGTGGATGCCCTCGTTGTAGCGACGGCCGACCAGGATGCGGCCGGTGTGCTCGTCGACGATCAGGACCTCGCCGTTCATGACGACGTAGTCCTTGTCGCGCTTGAACAGGGCGTTGGCCTTGATCGCATTGTTGAGGAACGAGATGAGAGGAGTGTTCGCCGACTCGTAGAGGTTGTCGATACCGAGATAGTCCTCGACCTTCTCGATGCCCGGCTCGAGCACGCCCACGGTGCGCTTCTTCTCGTCCACCTCGTAGTCGACCTCCGGGGTGAGGCGCTTTGCGAGGTTCGCGAACTCGTTGAACCAACGGTTCGCCTCGCCGGAGGACGGCCCCGAGATGATGAGCGGCGTGCGGGCCTCGTCGATGAGGATCGAGTCGACCTCGTCGACGATCGCGAAGAAGTGGCCGCGCTGCACCATGTCGCTCGCCTGCCACGCCATGTTGTCGCGCAGGTAGTCGAAGCCGAACTCGTTGTTCGTGCCGTAGGTGATGTCGGCCGCATACATCTCGCGGCGCTCCTCCGGGGTCTGGCCGGCGAGGATGACGCCGGTCGTCATGCCGAGGGCACGGAAGACGCGCCCCATGAGCTCGGACTGGTAGCTCGCGAGGTAGTCGTTGACCGTGACGACGTGGACGCCGCGGCTGGCGATCGCGTTCAGGTAGGCGGCGGTCGTCGCCACCAGGGTCTTGCCCTCACCCGTCTTCATCTCGGCGATGTTGCCGAGATGAAGGGCGGCGCCGCCCATGATCTGCACGTCGAAGTGCCGCATCCCGAGCGTGCGCTTGGCCGCTTCGCGGACCGCCGCGAACGCCTCCGGGAGCAGGTCGTCGAGCGATTCGCCGTTGCCGTACCGCTCGCGCAGTTCGACCGTCTCGTGGGCGAGCTCTTCGTCGGTGAGTTCGCTGAAGTCGTCTTCGAGGGCGTTGACCGCTTTGGCGTACGCCTCCAGCCGACGGAGGGTCCGGCCCTCGCCGACACGAAGGACCTTTTCAAGAACTGAGGCCACTGATGCACTCCACTTTTGCTCGGTCGGGCCGATGGCCCGGCGCCCCGGCGGGCGCGCGTCGGACGGCAGACTCCGCCGACGTTAGGGACATGCTACTTGTTCAGCCCTCGCGTTCGGCAGGCGATGCCTGGGAGCAGCCTGGACAGGCGCCGATGGCGACCGCCGCCCGGGCGGCCGCCATCGGCGCTGGACCGGCGATCAGCCGAGCTTGCGCGCCGCCGTGGCGACCTCCTGGAGCTCCTCGGCCTCATCGTCGAGCGAGATGACGCCGTAGTCCCAGCCCTTGCGGCGGTAGACCACGCTCGGACGCTGGGTCTCCTGGTCGACGAACAGATAGAAGTCGTGACCGACGAGCTCCATGTAGTAGAGCGCGTCGTCGACGGTCATGGGAATGGACGCGAAGACCTTCTTGCGGATGACGACGGGGCAGTACTCCTCCTCCGCCTCCGCGGTCTCTGTCACCTCATCGGATGCAGCGGGTGTTGCGCCGGTTCGGACCTGGTCGAGCACGGCGACCGGAGCCGCCGCCAGACCCACCGCGCTGAAGCCGTCGGTGCTGGCCTCGCGCAACGAGGTCGGCCGGTGCTGCCCGCGATGGACCTTTCGGCGATCCTTCGCGCGACGGACTCTCTCGAGGAGCTTGCCGAGCGCGATGTCGAAAGCCGCGTACTTGTCCTGGCCCGTCGCCTCGGATCTCACCACCGCCCTGGGGCCGACGAGAGTGAGTTCGACGCGGTCATCGCCGCTGACGTTACCCAGCTTCTCGTTGTGACGACTCACTTTGATCTCGAACGAGATCGCTCGTTCGGCCAGGTGCGCGACCTTGTCCGATTTCTCGGTGGCGTACTCCCGGAAACGATCAGTGATATCCAGGTTGCGTCCGATGATGTTGATGTCCATGGAGACCTCCCTGATCCGGCGCGATGTCCGCCCCGTTCACGAGAGGCGGATCGCTCGCGCCTTTTCGACTACCGTAGTGCGCGCGCTCCGGAAGCGAAACCGCCCATCGTGATCCATTTGCGGTGCGTCCGCTGGACGCTCGCTGAGCATCACCTTCGTTGCGGAGCGGGGTGCGTGCGATGGTAACCGCGCCGGTCACGCGTCCACCCACCCTACGGATCGCACGAGCCGCCTCGGCGATGGTCGCGCCCGAGGTGAGGATGTCGTCCACGATCAGGCAGTCGCGTCCCGTCAGGCGTGAGGACGCCCGCATGCTCCCGGCCCGGTTGCCCGACCGGTCCGCCGCCGACAACCCGGCCTGATCGACCGTCTGCCGCATGAGACGCAGTGCGCCCCAGAGCGGAGGGACAAGGACATGCGCCCGGGCCAGCACCGACCGGGTCGGATGATAGCCGCGGCCGCGCCACGCCGCCCGTGTGGACGGGATCACGACCGGGAGCAGCGCGGAGCCGTCGCTCCCCCGGCGCGACTGCCGCTGCGCCTCGGCGATCGCCTCGCGCAACACGCGCGCGAGCGCTCGCGCGAGGTCGACGCGCCCGCTGTCCTTGTAGGCGAGGAGCACCCGACGGGCCACGCCGTCGTACGCGAGCGCGGACCAGACCCGGACGTCGCCGACCGCGTCCACCCGGAGCACCGGCGTCAGAGCAGCGCCGCACTCGTGGCACAACCTGCGGTCGGGCGCACCGCAGCCGGCGCAGCGGACGGGCAGCAGGATCGCCGCCGCGTCGAGGAGGGATTCACGGACCAGGGTGTGGGTTGTCATGCATCGAGCCTCGCGGGCGGCGCACCGCTGCGGGCGGGAGATCGCGGATCGGTGGACAACCGCTTCGCCACCGGTGCTGTGGAGAACTCAGGGCTGGCCCTGCTGCACCGCCACCGCGCCCACCTTGTCGAGCTGCGCCTGCCACCCCGTGCCCGTCGGCGCCACCAGCGTCCCGTCGGCGCTGAGCACGACGTAGGGGGCGAGGCCCGCCGCCCCGATGATCGTCCGCCCGCCGGTCGGCCCGGAGGTCGTCGTCTGCGTGCCCCCGACCGTCTGCTGGGCGATGCTGGTCGCCTCTCCGCTCGTCGTGCCGAGCACCGCGACGGTGAGGTCGCTGGTCCACGCCGCCGACCGCGCTCCCGCCGACGGCAGCGCGAGCTCGACGGGCTCGGTGAGCCCGTTCGGCGCCCCGTTCGCGGCCCGCACGATGCCGGAGGCCATGAGCGCGTAGCCGGTGTTGGTCCGCAGCAGCGCCGCGAGCCGGGTCCCGTCGCGCGAAACGGCGAGGGAGAGGATCCCGGTCGCATCCGGCCAGTTCGCGACCAGCCCGTGCGCATCGGCGCCGTTCGCCGCCGTCACCTGGACCGCACCGGGCGAGCCGCCGGGGACCGACCACACCCAGCCCTGCGGGTCGAGCGACGGTCCGATGAGGCCCGGACGGCCATCCACGCGGACGGGATCGCCGTTCTTGCGCACGGAGTACACCCCCGTCTGCGACAGCACGGCGGCCTGATCGCGCGAGGCGCTCAGGGTGATCGCCGTCGGCCGCAGCGCCGCGACCTTGTCGCTCAGTCCGCTCAGCCCGGTCACGGTGTCGCCGTTCAGCGGCCCGAACACGTCGCCGCGGTAGACATACGCCCGGGAGTCGACGGAGGGGTTCCGGATCGGCGTCGCGTCCGCGCTCAGCGTCGGCACCTGCTGCACATTGCCCTCGATCGACAGCTGGACGCTCTGCGCGAGACTGCCGAGGGACTGCTCCAGCTGGTACTGCATGCGTTGCAGCTGCGCCGAGTCCGCCTGTCCCGCCTCGGAGCTGAGGTCGACCCGGGCGACGCCGCCCTCCGTCGTGACCGACGGGACGGCGAGCTGGGTCCCCTTCGGGAACGACGTGACGACGGCGCCGTTCAGCCACGGCGCGGGCCCGGCGAGCACCGAGCTGGCGACCCGGGTGGCGGCGGATGCGACGCGCGCCGGGAACCAGCGCGCATCCGGCACCAGGTACGTGTAGCCCGGGCTGTAGAAGTAGAGGTTCTGCTGGGCGTAGACCGCGCGGAACGTGGGGTCGTCGATGACGACGCCGTTGGGGGCGACCGAGATGCGCCACTCCCCGTCCTCCCTCACCAGCTGGTAGTTCAGTCCGACCGGGGCGGTGCTGGCCACGGGATGGTACGAGCCGACGCTGTCGACGTTCGCGACCGGGGTGACGTCGAGGCGCCACAGGGTCCCCTGGTCGTCGTAGGTGCGATTGCGGCCGTCGTCCACGGTCACCGACTCGTCGGGGTTCCAGTTGGCGGCCATCGCCGTGGTCAGGTACTCGCGGGCGATCTTGAAGTTGTTCTTCGGGCTGGACGCGGCGTCGATGAAGCCCTGCACGATCCGCTGCTGCGACGCGCCCTTCTCGGGCGGGGACGGGTTGAAGTCGAGGTCGAGCGGATCGTTCACCTGCGCCACGGGCGCGCCCTGACGCACGGGACCGGAGTCGGGGATGCTCGCACACGCGGCGAGCGCCAGGAGCGCCAGCGAGACGAGCGCGGCGAGCGCTGCACGGACGCCGGGGGAGCGACGACGGATCATGCGCGGGCCTCGCTTCCGGTTCCGACCGCGCCGGGCAGCTCGGGAGCCGATCCGGCGGGGAGTGTCGCCCCGGCATCCGCCGGAGGCAGCGGCAGCGGCGAGGCCGTGATCTCGCGTCCGGTGACGCGCGGCAGCGTCAGACGGAAGCACGACCCCTGCCCGGGAGCCGACCACACCTGCAGCCAGCCGGAGTGGAGTGTCGCGTCCTCGAGCGAGATCGCGAGGCCGAGTCCGGTGCCGCCCAGCGTGCGCTTGCGGGACGGGTCGGCGCGCCAGAAGCGGTCGAAGACGTGGGCCATGTCCTGCGGGCTCATGCCGATGCCGTAGTCGCGGACGGTCAGTGCGATCGCGGTCTCGTTGCTGTCCACCGTGACGATGACGGGGCGCCCCTCGCCGTGCTCGATCGCGTTGCCGATGAGGTTGCGGACGACGCGGCGGATGCGGCGCGGGTCCATCGGCACGTCGAAGTAGCCGCCGGGGGCGTCGAGGGTGAGCTCGGAGCCGTTCTGCTCGGACAGCGTGCGAAGCTCGTCGACGCAGTCCTCGGCGAGCCGCACCAGGTTGGTGGGCTCGGCGTCCAGGACCACGGATCCGGCGTCGTAGCGGCTGATCTCGAGAAGGTCGGACAGCAGCCGATCGAAGCGCTCGATCTGCGTGTGCAGCAGCTCGGCGGTGCGGGCGGTCGCAGGTGCGAAGCCCTCCCGCTGGTCGTAGATGACGTCGCCGGCCAGCCGGATGGTGGTGAGCGGCGTGCGGAGCTCGTGCGAGACGTCCGACACGAACCGCTGCTGCAGCTGCGACAGCGTCGCCAGCTGGTTGATCTGGCTCTGCAGGCTGTCGGCCATCCCGTTGAACGACCGGGCGAGGGTCGCGAACACGTCCTCCCCCTTCTCCGGGATGCGGACGGCGAGGTCCCCCGCGGCGAGCCGCTCGCTGGTGCGCGCGGCGACGCGGATCGGCTCCACGACGAAGCGCACGATCACCCAGGTGATCGCGCCGATGAGCAGGATGAGCGCGAGCCCGGCGAGCAGCAGCGTGTTCTGCACGAAGAGCAGCGTGTTCTCGGAGTCGCGGAGGTTGTAGCCGATGTAGAGCTCGTACTTGCCGTACGAGGGCAGCGTCAGCTGCGACCCGACGACGATCCCCGGGTCGGTGTCGCCGACGACGGCTGGCAGGGCGACAGACTGGTAGAACTGCTTGGTCCCGCCGTTCTGCACCTTCTCGCGCAGCTCGGGCGAGATGACGGAGTTCATGGCGGGGCTGCCGCGGTCGGGCGGTGCCAGCACGCCGGTGTCCTGCCCGGGGACGCGGTAGGCCGCGACCAGGCGGCTGGACGTGGACGCCTGCACGCTCTGCAGGACCGTGTTGAGCAGGTTCTTGCCCGCGTCGCCGGTGGAGACGTCGGACGCGTTCAGCGTGGACTGTGCGGTCGTCGTGGCACGGCTGGAGTCGCGGAGCGCCTGGTCGAGCCGCGACTGGTAGAGGTCGTTGCTGATGCTGAGCGCCATGTAGACGCCGGTCACGAGGATGGCGACGCCGGTCAGGAGGAGCGTGATGGCGACCGTGCGCAGCTGCAGCGAGCTGCGCCACAGGCGCGCCAGACGGGACGGCGCCTGCCGCCACATCTCCCGCGTCGGCCACCAGCGCATCCCGGCCTCCGACCGCTAGGCGGCCGCGCCGGCGCGGTAGCCGACCCCGCGCACGGTCATGACGATCTTCGGGTTGTCCGGGTCCTGCTCCACCTTGGCGCGCAGGCGCTGCACGTGGACGTTCACGAGGCGGGTGTCGGCCTTGTAGTGGTAGCCCCAGACCTGCTCCAACAGCATCTCGCGGGTGAACACCTGCTGCGGCTTGGAGGCGAGGGCGAGCAGGAGGTCGAACTCCAGCGGAGTGAGCGCGATGCGGGTGTCTCCGCGGCGCACCTCGTGGCCGGCGACGTCGACGACGAGGTCGCCGACGGTCAACTCGTCGGCGGGCGGGGCGGCGGGACCCGGGCGGAGGCGGGTGCGGATGCGCGCCACGAGCTCCTTGGGGTTGAACGGCTTGACCATGTAGTCGTCGGCGCCCGACTCGAGGCCCTTGACCACATCGGCGGTGTCGGACTTGGCGGTGAGCATGATGATCGGGGTGCCGGACTCGGCCCGGATGCGGCCGCACACCTCGATGCCGTCCATGCCGGGCAGCATGAGGTCGAGCAGCACGAGATCGGGCTTCGACGACCGGAAGGTGTCCACAGCGAGGGAGCCGTCTTCGCAGAAGACCGGGTCGTAGCCCTCCGTGCGCAGCACGATGCCGATCATCTCCGCAAGCGCGGTGTCGTCGTCGACCACCAGGATGCGACTAGTCATGTGGGACGTTCCCCGAACCCTCCTCGAGCGGCCGGAGCCGCGGACAACATGACCAGCGTAATGGAGCACTCCTGATACCGGCTTGAATGAATGCATCACGTGCCCTGTGGATGGGACATCGCTCGCGAGGCCGATGTGCCAGCATGGGACCAACGCACGACGCGCGGGGACGGAAGGGCACGGCGTGACCGACGAACAGAACTGGCAGGCGCCGGGCTCGCAGGGGTCCGGGTGGCAGGGTGCCGGGCAGCCGCAGCAGCCGCAGCAGCCGTACGGACAGCCGCCGTACGGGCAGCCGCAGTACGGGCAGCAGCCGCCGTACGGGCAGCCGCCCCAGTACGGGCCGTACCCGGGCTACGGGCAGCCGGGTCCGCAGCCCGGGTGGACTCCCCCGCCGAAGCCCGGACTCATCCCGCTGCGCCCGCTCACGCTGGGCCCGCTGCTGGCGGCGCCGTTCCAGGCGCTCCGGCGCAATCCGCGGGTCACCGTGGGCGCCGCCCTCGTGCTGCAGGGCATCCCGTCGATCGTGGTCAGCATCGTCATCGCGGGCGGTGTCGCGCTCCTCGCCGGGCGCATCGCGAACGGCGACGTGGCCGATCAGCCCACCCTGCAGGCCGGAGCGGTCGGCGGCATCATCGTCCTCGGCGTCCTCTCGTTGCTCATCACGACCGTCTTCAGCGCGCTGCTGCAGGGCGTGATCGTCGGGGAAGTCGCCCGTGAGACTCTGGGCGAGAAGCTGACGTTCGGCTCGCTGTGGCGCCTGGTGCGCGGGCGCGTCGGGGCCCTGATCGGCTGGACGCTGCTGCTCGGGCTGGCCTGGATCGTCGCCGTGGCGCTGGTCACGATCGTGGTCGTCGTCCTGGCGATGCTCGGAGGGACCGCCGGCGTGATCGGCGCTGTGTCGGCCGGGATCGTCGGCGGCTTCGGTCTCGCCGCCCTCGCCATCTGGGTCAACACGAAGCTCGCCATGGTGCCCTCCGCCATCGTGCTGGAGCGGCTGCAGCTCACCGCAGCGGTGGCGCGGTCGTGGCGCCTCACGAACAACTACTTCTGGCGGACCTTCGGCATCATCGCCCTGGTCTGGCTGATCGTCTACGCGATCACCCAGACGATCAGCATCCCGTTCGGCCTCGTCGGCGGGTTCCTCGGCGGAGTGCTCGCACCGACACAGGCGAGCTCCGGCGACCCGATGACCCAGCTGCTGGTCACGCAGCTGAGCGTCAACGTGCTGGCGAGCATCGTGACGTCGATCGTGGGAGCCATCGGCAGCGTCATCCAGAACGCCACGGTCGCGCTGCTCTACCTCGACCTGCGGATGCGCAAGGAGGGTCTCGACCTCGACCTCGTGCGGTTCGTCGAAGCGCGCCAGACCGGGCAGGAGCTGCCCGACCCGTACCTGCCGCCGGCCGAGCGGGCGCAGCCGCCCGCCGCGGCTCCCGGGTGGCCGGCCGGCTGATCGTGTTCCACGTCGACATCCCGGTGGACCCGAGCTCGCCGGAGGCGCAGCAGTGGCTGCGCGACGAGCTCGCGCGCCCGCAGTACCAGGCCGCCAAACCGACCTGGTTCGATCTGGCGTCGAAGGCCGTGCAGGACTGGCTCGCCTCGCTGTTCCAGGGCCCGGGAGCCAACGGCGGCCCGGTGCTGCTCCTCGTCGTGGTGCTGGTGATCGCCGGGCTGATCGCGGTCGCCTTCTTCGTGTTCGGCCGTCCGCGGGTCAATCGCCGGTCGGAGCGCGAGCGGCGGTCGCTGTTCGGCCACGAGGACTCCCGCAGCGCCGCCGACCTGCGTGCGGCCGCGGAACGCGCGGCGCGCGCGGGCGACTGGGTGGTCGCGGTGGAGGAGCAGTTCCGTGCGATCGCGGTGTCGCTGGACGAGCGCACGCTCGTGCGCGTGACGCCGGGGACGACGGCGACGGAGTTCGCTCAGCGCACCGCCGCGGTCGCGCCGGACGAGCGCGAGGCCCTGCGAGCTGCGGCGCGCTCCTTCGACGACGTGCGCTACCTCGATCGGCCGGGCACCGAGGCCGCCTACCAGCAGCTGGTCGCCCTGGATCAGCGCCTGCAGCGGGTGCGCGTCCCCGCGGCGGCGGTGACGTCGTGACCGCGTCCGCACCGGTGCGCGACCGGGACGTGACGGCGCCCGCTCCGGCGGTCTCGCCCACGGTCCGTCAGACGGCGCGGCGGGCCGTGCCGTGGATCGTGCTGGCCGCGATCGCGGTCGTCATCGCGCTCTTCGGCATCCTGCTGAGCGGCGGGCGCAGCGGCGAGGGCACGCCCGTCGATCCGGCCAACGCCGCCCCGGCCGGCGCCGAGGCGGTCGCCC
>Ga0209455_1001444_pt1 | contig 10740 bp, 8 predicted proteins | sample AraplaCol_mCL_r2_FD_184275 | JGI IMG/M metagenome (GOLD analysis project Ga0209455, IMG submission 184275) | Arabidopsis root microbial communities from North Carolina, USA - plate scrape CL_Col_mCL_r2 (SPAdes) (version 2) | ecosystem: Host-associated > Plants > Roots > Endosphere | place: USA...
ACTGCAGCATCACGGTCGAGTCGAAGGCCGCCGAGAAGGCGGACACGGCCAAGCCAGGGCACATCGCGGCGCCGTTCTCGGGCGTCGTGACCCTGCAGGTCGCGGTCGGCGACCAGGTCGCGGCGGGCCAGGCGGTCGCCTCCATCGAGGCGATGAAGATGGAGGCCGCGATCACGACCCCCATCGCAGGCACGGTCGAGCGGCTCGCCATCCCGAAGACCCAGCAGGTGGACGCGGGTGACCTCATCGTGGTCATCCAGCCCGCCTGAGCGGGTCGACGGCCTACAATGACGAGTCGCGGGACCCGCCCGCGGCAGAAGGAGAATGCGACGACGTGGCCGAGAGGCAAGATGCCGGTCAGCCGGAGGAGCGCCCCGCGCGCGATCTGGTGCCGGCCGACGACGAGCTGACGCCGGCGCCCGCCTTCGAGCCGTTGCCGTCTCTGGATGTCGACGCGAACCTCAGCATCGCCGTCGACCTCCCGCCGGCGCAGCCGCACGAGGTGCCGGAGGACGAGGCCGCCGTGGCGATCGACGAGGTCCCGGTCGACCCGGGGTTCGTCGCGTCGCCGACCGAGCCGACGACCATGTCGGTCGCGATCGTCGCGTCGCGGCTCGCGACCGCGCCGGAGCCGGCCGACGGCGCAACCGAGCCCGTCACCGCGCTCCCGGCCCCGGAGCCGTTCGCCGGCTCCCGCCGCGACCGTCTGCGCGGCGAGCACTCGGTGCAGCCGGAGCCTGCAGCCATGCTGACCGCCGACCGCCTCCTCGAGGTCAACCGCAAGACGCGACCGGGTCCCGAGGGTCCGTGGCAGCGGTTCGTCTACAACGTGACGTTCCGCACCGTGAACCTCGGCGACTCCGCCAAGGTGCGCGCCCGCAAGGAGCTCGACCACCGCATCCAGAAGCAGCTGGAGGGCGGCGCGCGCTTCGTGCCCGTGCTCACGCGCAAGGGCGGCGTCGGCAAGACCACCGTGACCACGCTGCTCGGGATGGCGCTCGCCTCGGCCCGCGAGGACCGCATCATCGCGATCGACGCGAACCCCGACCGCGGGACGCTGTCCGAGCGCGTGCCGCGCCAGACGCGCTCGACGGTCCGGGACGTGGTGCACAAGGCCGCGAGCATCGGCGGCTTCACCGACTTCTCGACGCTCGTCTCGCGCGATGAGACGCGCCTCGACATCCTCGCGTCCGACACCGACCCGATGCTCTCCGAGGCGTTCGACGAGAACGACTACAACGTCGTCGCCGACCTCTCGGCGCGCTTCTACTCGATCGTGCTCACCGACTGCGGCACCGGCATCGTCCACTCGGTCATGCGGGCGACTCTGCAGCGCGCCGACTCGCTCGTCATCGTCTCCGGCGGCAGCGTGGATGAGGCGCGTCTCGCGTCCGAGACCCTGACCTGGCTCGAGGCGAACGGCTACGGCGACCTCGTCCGCAACGCCGTCGTCGCGCTGAACACCGCCACGCACGCCACCAACCTGGTCAAGCTGGAGGAGATCGAGGCGCACTTCCGGTCGCGCGTCCGCGAAATCGTGCGCATCCCGTACGACCCGCAGCTGGCCGCGGGCTCCGTGGTGTCGTGGAAGGACCTCAAGCCGCTGACGCGCCTCTCCGCCCGCACGCTGGCCGCCCTCGTGGTCGAGGGCCTGCCGGCCGAACGCGACTGACCCCGTCCATCCCGCCGTTTCGAGGAGTACCTGTGACCGAACGCCAGATCCGCCTGTTCGGCGACCCCGTGCTGAAGACCCCGTCGGAGCCGATCGGCGACATCGACGACGGCGTCCGCGGCCTCGTCGAGGACCTGGTCGACAGCGTCCTGCCGCCCGGACGCGCCGGCGTCGCCGCTCCGCAGATCGGCGTCAACGAGCGCGCCTTCAGCTACAACGTGGATGGCCAGGTCGGCTACGTGATCAACCCCGTCCTGGCCGAGGTGTCGGGGGAGCCGGAGCTGATGGACGAGGGCTGCCTCTCCGTCCCGGGCCTCTGGTTCAAGACCCTGCGCTACCCGTACGCCCGTGTGACCGGCGTCGACCTCGACGGCAACCCGATCGAGGTCGCCGGCACCGGTGTCCTCGCGCAGGCGCTCCAGCACGAGACCGACCACCTCGACGGCAAGCTCTACCTCGACCGCCTCGACAAGGAGAGCCGGCGCGAGGCGATGAAGCAGGTGCGCGAGTCCGACTGGTTCTGACGCCTCGGCCTAGGATGGCCGTATGCGCATTGCGGTCACCGGAGGATCGGGCAAGCTCGGACGCACTGTGGTGCGTGAGCTGCGGAAGAACGGGGACCACGTCGTCTCCCTGGACGCGACGGGGGAGCGCGGGCCCGGCTTCGTCCGCGTCGACCTGACCGACTACGGGCAGACGATCGACGCCATCCTCGGGGTGAACGACCAGCACGACGGCTTCGACGCGATCGTGCACCTCGCCGCCATCCCGGCGCCCGGCATCCTGAGCGACGTGGCGACGTTCCACAACAACATCCGCGTCACCTACAACGTCTTCCAGGCGGCACGACGGGCGGGCATCCGCAACGTCGTGTACGCGTCGAGCGAGACCGTCCTGGGCCTGCCGTTCGACGTGCCGCCGCCGTACATCCCGGTGGACGAGGACTACCCGGCCCGGCCGGAGAGCACGTACTCGCTGGTGAAGCACCTCGAGGAGCAGATGGCGATCGAGCTCGTGCGCTGGGACCCGGCGCTGAAGATCGTCGCGCTCCGCTTCTCCAACGTCATGGACCCGGAGGACTACGCGGCCTTTCCCGCCTTCGACGACGACCCCTGGGCCCGCAAGTGGAACCTGTGGGGCTACATCGACGCGCGCGACGGCGCGCAGGCGATCCGCCGCGCCCTCGAGTGGGATACGACCGGCTTCGACCGCTTCATCATCGCCGCCGCCGACACCGTCATGAGCCGCCCCAACGCGGAGCTGGTCGCCGAGGTCTTCCCCGGCGTCCCGCTGAAGCGAGACCTCGGCACCAACGACACCCTGCTCTCCATCGACAAGGCCCGCCGCATCCTCGGCTACGCCCCCGCCCACTCCTGGCGCGACGAGGTCTGACCCCGTCGCTCACCCCGCCCATTCGTGACAAATCAACGCCATTCGTCACGAATCGCGCCCATTCGTGACGAATCAACGCCACGTCGGATGCGCGATGGGGTTGTGGATGGGCGACTTCTCCACAGCATCGGACGTGTGTCGCCGCGCTCAGGAGAGCGTCGAGATCATGGAGTATGCGAGGCGATTCATGGCACACGACGACACGACCGACGCGCCACCCCGATCCGCTGCACCCCTTCCATGGAGTGCGCATCAATGTCGAGGCGCGCAGTGTGCCCGCGCTCTGTCTCGCTTATCTTCCGCTCATGCCGCAGGAAGCGGTCTTCAGCCATCAGACCGCCGCGGAGCTCCTCGGCATTCCGCTTCCCACCGACGTCACGGGCAGCCCTTTGCACGTCTCGGTGCCGTTCCCACGTACGCCTCCGCGCGGGCGGGGCGTGATCGGCCACAGTCTCGGCTCGCTCGTCGGCGGAACGGTCGGAGGGTTGCCCGTCTGCTCGCCGGAGCAGGTCTGGTGCCAGCTGTCGACGGCGATCAGCCCGCTTGACCTCGTCGCGGCGGGTGATCACCTCGTGGGCGCGCGCTCGCGCGAACCCCGGACGGATGTCGGCCGACTCGCCGCCGCTGTTGATCAGTGCCGCGGGTCACGAGGCACCCGGGCCCGAGCGTGGGCGCTGCCGCGCATCCGTTTCGGCACCGATTCGCGGCCGGAAACGCTCCTCCGCCTGTTGCTCGAGGAGCTCGGGTTCTCCGACCTGGAGGTCGACAGCCCGGTAGTTCTCGACCACGGGCGACTGACACTGCATCCCGACCTCAGCATCCGGGAGTCTCGGCTCGCGTTCGAATATGAGGGTGACGGCCATCGGGAGAAGCGGCAGTGGGGCGTCGACATCCGACGTCGGGAGCACTTCGAGGTCGCGGGCTGGCTTGTCGTCCGCGTCACCGCCGACGATCTCTTCCATAATCGCGACGGCCTGATCGCCCGGCTCGCGCCATTCGTCACGAATCGCGCCCATTCGGCACGAACGAGCGCGATTCATGACGAATCGTGAGGGGTGGAGGCGTCAGTGCGCCAGCGAGAAGCCCTGCGTGCTCGGGTTGTCGCTGTAGATGCCGTCGACGACGTCGGCGAAGTCGGCGAGGATGACGTTGCGCTTGATGCTCAGCTTCGGCGTCAGGTGGCCGCTGGCCTCGGTCAGCTCCGTGGCGAGCACGACGAACTTTCGGATGCTCTCCGCGCGCGAGACGCCGGCGTTCGCCTGGTCGATGGCACGCTGAATCTCGGCGTGCACGGCGGGGTTCACGGACGCCTCGGCGAGGGTCATGTCCTTGTCCTCACCGTTGTTCGCGAGCCAGCTGGGAAGCATCTCGGTGTCGAGCGTGATGAGGGCGGAGATGAACGGCTTCTGGTCGCCGACGACGATCACCTGGCCGACCAGCGGGTTGGAGCGGATGGGGTCCTCCAGCGCCGCCGGCGACACGTTCTTGCCGCCCGCGGTGACGATGATCTCCTTCTTGCGGCCCGTGATCGTGAGGTAGCCGTCCGAGTCGAACGAACCCAGGTCGCCGGTCTTGAACCAGCCGTCGTCGAACGCGGCTGCGGTCGCCTCCGGGTTCTTCCAGTACTCCTTGAAGACGTTGATGCCGCGCACCTGGATCTCGCCGTCGGCAGCGAGGCGCAGGTCGACGCCGGGGAGCGCCGGGCCGACCGTTCCGATCTTGAACATGTCGGGCCGGTTCACGGTCGCCGGAGCGGTCGTCTCAGTGAGGCCGTAGCCCTCGAGGATCTTGATGCCGAGGCTGTGGTAGAAGTGGCCGAGGTGCGAGCCCAGCGGAGCGGATCCCGACACGGCGAACTTCACCCGGCCGCCCATCGCAGCGCGCAGCTTGGAGAAGACCAGCCGGTCGTAGAGCGCGAACTTCAGCTTGAGCCCGAACGGCACCGACCCGGCCTCGACGGCCTTGGAGTGTGCCACGGCGACATCGGCCGCCGCGCGGAAGATCTTGCCGCGGCCTCCGGTCTCGGCCTTCTGCTCCGCCGAGTTGTAGACCTTCTCGAACACGCGCGGCACGGCCAGCAGGAACGTCGGCTTGAAGCTGGCGAGGGCCGGCAGCAGCTGCTTGGTGTCGGCCTGATGCCCGACCTTCACGCCGCCGGTCACGCACAGCACCGCGATGAAGCGCGCGAACACGTGGGCGGTCGTGATGAACAGCAGAGTGGATGCCCCGCCCGGCTGCTGCACGACCTCCTTCAGCGCCTCGGCCGAGTTGCGGGACAGCTCGACGAAGTTGGAGTGGGTGAGGACGCATCCCTTCGGCCGCCCGGTCGAACCCGACGTGTAGATGAGGGTGCCGATGTCGGAGCCCTTCGCCAGGTTGCGGCGGCGCTCGATCTCCTCGTCCGGCACGTCGCGGCCGGCGGCGGCGAGCTTGTCCAGGTCGCCGAGGTGGAGCTGCCAGACCGTCCCGATGAGCGGGAGCTCCGGGTGCACCTCGTCGAAGCGGGCGTGCATCTCGGCGGTCTCGAGGAACACCGCGATGGCGCCGGAGTCGGACATGTTCCACTGGATCTGCGTGGGGGAGGAGGTTTCGTAGATGGGGACGAGCACCGCGCCGGCGAACCAGGTCGCGAAGTCGATCAGCGTCCACTCGTACCGGGTCTTCGACATCAGCCCGATCTTGTCGCCCGGCTGGATGCCCGCCGCGACGAGGCCCTTCGCCAGCGCGATCACCTGCCGGTGGAACTCCGCGGCCGTGACGTCCTTCCATCCTGCTCCGTCGGGCAGGCTGAACAGCGGCTGGTCGGGAGTCTGCTTCACGCGGTCCACGAGCAGGTCGGTGGCGTTGGCCTCCGGGTCCAGGGGGACGATGACAGGTGTTTCGAACAGATTCACGGTAGCTCCCTCGATACCGGGCGGCGGGCTTCCGGTCGAATGGCTTCGGCCGGATGGGTTGATTACACTCTAGATGGTTTGGCCGGGAGCCTTCTGCGACCCGGTGCCACCCCCACCCCCGCACTCAGGAAGGCCACACGTGCACGCCATCGGCATCGACATCGGCGGGACCAAGATCGCGGGAGCCGTCGTCGACGAGCTCGGCGCGATCGTGCGCGAGGACCGGGTACCCACCGACGCGAGCCGACCGGAGCAGATCGAGAACGCGGTCGTCGAGATGATCGAGCGCCTCTCCGACGGCCCCGAGGAGATCGCCGGCGCGGGCGTCGCGGCCGCGGGCTTCATCGACGCCGCGCAGTCCACCGTCTACTACGCGCCGAACATCAGCTGGAGGCACGAGCCGTTCCGCGAGAAGCTCGAGAAGCGGATCGACCTCCCCGTCCTCATCGAGAACGACGCCAACGCCGCGGGCTGGGCCGAGTTCCGGTACGGCGCGGGCCGCCTGGTCTCCGACATGGTCATCCTCACCATCGGCACCGGCGTCGGGGGCGCGATCGTCAGCAACGACCGCCTGTTCCGCGGCGGCTTCGGCGCGGGCGCCGAGATCGGCCACATGCGCGTCGTCCCCGGCGGCCTGCCCTGCGGCTGCGGCGCGCACGGCTGCATCGAGCAGTACGGATCGGGACGCGCGCTGCAGCGCATGGCCAACGAACTCGCCGACGCGGGCGGCATCGGCCAGGGCCTCGCGGACGTCCGCGCCCGCACCGGCGCCCTCACCGGCCACGACATCAGCGCCCTCATCACCGCTGGCGACCCGGGCGCGCTCGCCGCTCTGCGCCAGCTGGGCGACTGGCTCGGCCAGGCCTGCGCGAGCCTGGGTGCCATCCTCGACCCGCAGCTGTTCGTGTTCGGCGGCGGCGTCGCCCAGGCCGGCGAGCTGCTGCTCGAGCCGATCCGCCTGGCGTACCTCGAGAACCTCCCTGCCCGTGGGTTCCACCCCGAGCCGGAGTTCGTGATCGCCGAGCTGGTGAACGACGCCGGGGTCGTCGGTGCCGCGGACCTGGCGCGGCTGCACGCATCCTCGCTCTGAGCCGACGCGGGGGATAGGCTTCGGTTCGATGTTCTACTGGCTGATGAAGTACGTGGTCGTGGGCCCGCTGCTGCGCGGCATCTTCCGGCCGTGGGTCGTCGGCCTCGAGAACATCCCGGCCGAGGGCGCCGTCATCCTGGCGAGCAACCACTTGTCGTTCATCGACTCGATCTTCCTCCCGCTCGAAGTGGACCGGCACGTGTCGTTCCTCGCGAAGAGCGATTACTTCACGCGCCGCGGGATCAAGGGGTGGGCGACCAAGGCGTTCATGAACGCCACCGGCCAGCTGCCCATCGACCGCTCGGGCGGGAAGGCGTCCGAAGCGTCCCTCAACACCGGTCTGAAAGTGCTCGCGCGCGGCGAGATCCTCGGCATCTACCCGGAGGGCACGCGCAGCCCCGACGGCAAGCTGTACCGCGGTCGGACGGGTGTGGCCCGCATGATCCTGGAGGCCGGCGTCCCCGTCGTGCCCGTCGCCATGGTGGACACGGCCAAGATCATGCCGATCGGCACGCGCCTCCCGAAGATCGGCCGCATCGGCATCATCGTCGGGGAGCCGCTCGACTTCTCCCGCTTCGACGGGATGGAGGGCGACCGCTTCATCCTGCGCTCGGTCACCGACGAGATCATGTACGAGCTGCAGCGTCTCGGCGCGCAGGAGTACGTCGACGTCTACGCCACCACGGTCAAGGAGAAGCGGGCGACGCTGTCACAGTAGGACGGGCGCCCCGCCATTCGCGATAGGCTCGGATATCCCCATCCACACCGAGTGAGCGGAAGACCAGTGCTACAGACCACAGAGCCCGTCGTGCGACCTGACGAGTCCGTGATCGAGGGCCTGGACTATTGGCGCACCCTCCCGATCAAGCAGCAGCCGGAGTGGCCGGACCGCGAGGCCGCCGCCGCCGCGTCCGCCGAGATCGCGACGTTGCCGCCGCTGGTGTTCGCCGGCGAAGTGGACCAGCTGCGCACGCGGCTCGCGCGCGCGGCGTCTGGTGAGGCCTTCCTGCTCCAGGGCGGCGACTGCGCCGAGACGTTCGCCGGGGCGACCGCCGACCAGATCCGCAACCGGGTCAAGACGGTGCTGCAGATGGCCGTCGTGCTGACCTACGGCGCCTCGGTGCCGGTCATCAAGATGGGCCGCATGGCCGGGCAGTTCGCCAAGCCGCGCTCCAGCGACACCGAGACCCGCAACGGCGTCACCCTGCCCGCGTACCGCGGCGACATCGTCAACGGCTACGACTTCACGCCGGAGTCGCGGCAGGCCGACCCCCGCCGCCTGGTGCAGGGCTACCACACGGCCGCCTCCACGCTGAACCTCATCCGCGCCTTCACCCAGGGTGGCTTCGCCGACCTGCGCCAGGTGCACAGCTGGAACAAGGGCTTCGCCGCCAACCCCGCCAACCAGCGCTACGAGGGTCTGGCCCGCGAGATCGACCGCGCCATCAAGTTCATGGAGGCGGCGGGCGCTGACTTCGACGAGCTCACCCGGGTGGAGTTCTACTCCAGCCACGAGGCCCTGCTCATGGACTACGAGCGCCCGATGACCCGCATCGACTCCCGTACGGGCACGCCGTACAACACGTCGGCGCACTTCGTCTGGATCGGCGAGCGGACGCGCGAGCTCGACGGCGCGCACGTCGACTTCCTGTCGCGCGTGCGCAACCCGATCGGCGTCAAGCTCGGCCCGACGACCTCGCGCGACGACATGCTGCGCCTGATCGACAAGCTGGACCCCGAGCGCGAGCCGGGCCGCCTGACGTTCATCACGCGCATGGGCGCCGGCAAGATCCGGGATGCGCTTCCTCCGCTGCTCGAGGCGATCAAGCGCTCCGACGCCAAGCCCCTGTGGGTCACCGACCCAATGCACGGCAACGGCCTGACGACGCCGAACGGCTACAAGACCCGCCGCTTCGACGACATCGTCGACGAGGTGAAGGGCTTCTTCGAGGCGCACCGCGCCGCGGGCACGAACCCCGGCGGCATCCACGTCGAGCTGACCGGCGACGACGTCACCGAGTGCCTCGGCGGCTCCGAGCACATCGACGAGGAGACCCTGGCCACCCGCTACGAGTCGCTGTGCGACCCGCGCCTGAACCACCAGCAGTCACTCGAGCTGGCGTTCCTGGTCGCCGAGGAGCTGTCCCAAGCCTGAGCCGCGGCTCCCGCTCTGCATCGAGGGGACGCAACGCGCCGTTATCGCGACCGCGAAACGGCGTGTTGCGTCCCCTCGATTGCTAGAAGCCGGCGAAGTTGACCGTGATCTTCGAGCCCTTGGGCTGTTGGGTCCCGGCCGCGGGCGAGATCTTCGAGACGACCGCCAGGCCGGGGCCCAGGTCGGCGAACTTGTTGTAGTCGAGCGTGAAGCCGGCGTCAGTCAGCGTCTTCTTCGCCTCGGCCCACGTCTTCCCGACGACATCCGGCACCGTCACGGGCTCCGGGCCCTTCGAGGTCTCGAGGAGCAGGGTGTCGCCCGGGCGCACGGGGTCGTTCTGCGGCTTGGCCGAGATGACGTCGCCCTTGTCGACCGTGTCGCTGTAGCTCTCGGGGCCGGCGGCCGTGTGGAGGCCGACCTTGCTCAGAATGGCGTTGGCGTCGTCGACCGACTTGCCCGCGACATCCGGGATGGCGCCCGCCGAGACGACGAGGTTGACCGCCGCCGCCTCGAAGTAGGACCCGCCGCCGGAGATGTCGGCGCCGTTGTCGGCGCGCGTCGCCGAGATGACGTCGCCGACCTTCGCGCCGACCGCGGTGATCGCGCTCTTGGCCGCGTCCGTCGTGAGACCCGCGAGCGGCGGGACGTCGACCGGCTTCGGCCCCTGCGAGATGCGGAGTGTGACCGTGCTGCCACGCCCGGCGGGCACGCCCGCCTTCGGGTCCGTGCTCGACACCAGGCCCTTGGCGACCGTGACGCTGTATTCGGGGGCCTGAGCGGCCTTGAAACCGAGCTTGGTGAGTTGCGCAGTCGCCGCGTCGGGTGCGGAGTTCACGACGTTCGGGACGGCGACCAGCGACCCGGGGCCGGCGCCGAAGTACCAGCCGGTGCCGGCGGCGACGCCCGCGAGCAGGATGACCAGCGCGAACAGCCACCAGCCCTTCGAGCGGCGCTTCGCGGCGGCCTTCGTCAGCGTCTCGGTCGCGGCCGGCGTGCTCGACGCGACCTGCTGCCGGATGGCCGGGTTGATGATCTGGGTGTCGCCCGCATCCACGTCGAACGCCGGCGGCAGCACCATTGTCGGCTGCAGCACCGCCTCTCCGCGGATCGACTTCTCGGCCTCGAGCAGGCGGTCGAGCATCTCGCGGGCGTCGCGGGGGCGGCGGTCCGGGTCCTTCTCGGTCGCCCACAGCACGAGCTCGTCGAGCTCGGCGGGGACTGCCGGGTTCTTGGCGCTCGGCGCGGGGACGGCGTCGTTGGCGTGCTGGTAGGCGATCTGCATCGGCTGCTCGCCCTGGAAGGGCTGCTGGCCGGTCAGCATCTCGTACATCATGATGCCGAGCGCGTAGATGTCACTGCGGGCATCGGCGACCCCGCGGGTGACGAGCTCGGGGGAGAGGTAGGCGATGGTGCCGAGGAGCGCCTGACCGGTCGCCGTGTTCGCGGAGGCGGCGCGGGCGAGGCCGAAGTCGCCGATCTTGATGCGTCCGTCGTCGGCGAGCAGCACGTTCTCGGGCTTGAGGTCGCGGTGGACGAT
>Ga0209455_1001445_pt1 | contig 10721 bp, 10 predicted proteins | sample AraplaCol_mCL_r2_FD_184275 | JGI IMG/M metagenome (GOLD analysis project Ga0209455, IMG submission 184275) | Arabidopsis root microbial communities from North Carolina, USA - plate scrape CL_Col_mCL_r2 (SPAdes) (version 2) | ecosystem: Host-associated > Plants > Roots > Endosphere | place: USA...
CGTGTCGGTGGCGCCCGTGAAATCGTCGCCGTAATAGGCGATGCGCGGACGATGCGCCGCAATGCCGGGAACGGTCGAGGTGGTCATGCGACAGGAATCTAACCGTAGAAATCCAGCGCGGCCGCCAAGGCGGGATGCGTCTGGGCATGGCGCGGCAGGGGCACGCCGCTGCGCGCCGCCTCCCAGGCATCGCGGATGCTTTGCACGCCCGCGGCCGGGCCGCCGGGATGCCCCAGTATGCCGCCGCCGGACAGAAAAATCAGATCGTCGCTGCCGACGGCCGCGAACGTGGCCGGCACCGTGCCCGCCCACTGACCCGACGAAAAGACCGGCATCACCGCGTCGTCGCCCGCCAGGGGCTGCAGGCAGGCGCGCGCGGACGCCACCACGCTCTCGTCGGCTTCGTAGAACTTGCCACCCAGCCCGTTGACGTGCAGCTGGTCGATGCCGGCAAGGCGCCACAACACCTGGTAGGCCTGAAAATCGATGCCCAGCATGGGATGGCGCGTCATGGCCGCCAAGCCGTTGCGATGCCCATGCAAGGCCAGCGGCGTAGCGCGGCGCAGCGACTGGATCGCGCTGTAGCCGCACCAGTTCAGACTGGCCATCACGCAGGTGCCGCCGGCCGCCTCGACCATCTCCGCATTGCGGCGCATGGCGTCGGTCTCGTCCGAGATGTTGAAGGCGTACATCACCTTGCGCCCGGTGCGCTGCGCGTGCGCGTCGATCACCTGCATCACGTGCGCCACGCGCGCCGCCAGGGGCGCGTTCGGCGGATTGGCCATGACTTCATCGTCCTTGATGAAATCGACGCCGGCCTCGCACAGGGTGGCCACCGTGGCGGCGGTCTGCTCGGGCGTCAAGCCCACATTGGGCTTGATGATGGTGCCCAGGATGGGGCCGGCGGCGCGGCCCGTCAGCGCGCGCGTGCCGGCCACGCCCTGGCGCGGCGCGTCGAAGGCGCGCACGTAGTCGGGCGGCAGGCGCAGCGACATCAGCTTCACGCCCGTCATCTCGCCCAGGTCGTAGATATTGCCCGCCACCGTCGCGGCCAGCGTGGGCAGGTTGGCGCCAATGTTGTCGACCGGAAACCGCACGGTGATCTCGGCGCGCCGATAAGGGCCCGCGATCTTGCGCCGATCGAGAAAGGCATTGGGCAGGCTCGGTTCGCTCACCGACTCCAACTCGCGTATGGCCACCACCTGCGCCCGCGAACGCGCGCGCAGGTCGTCGGTCTCGCCCGCCACGCGCACGAAAGTGCCGCTGGACTGTTCGCCCGCCAGCACCTCGGCCGCCTGGGCGGGCGGGTACGGGGTCTCGATGAGATAGGTCGCCTCGAATTCGGCGCGCGCGGCGTCAGTCATGGATCACAGGGTGCTCAGGTCGGGGAAGGGCCGCACGGGATCGCTTCCGTCCCAGCCGAAGGAAGCCTCGCGGATCATCTTGAACAGCCTGCCTTTCGGCCCTGCGACTTCGGACAGCTCGATCACCGTGCCGGGATGCGTCTCGGTCTCGAAATAGACATAACGCCCTTTCTCGCCGACCTCGCCGCTCATGCCGACGGCCAGCCCCTGGGCCTGCAGGCGTTCGAGATCGTCCTCGAACGACTCGGTCCAGTAGGCCAGATGCTGCAGCCCGGTGCGGCCCGCATCGAGGAAATCCTTGTACATGGACGGCGCGTCGTTGCGCTGCTGGATGAGCTCGATCTGCAGCGGACCGGAATTGGCCAGGGCCACCGAGGTCTGGATGGGAGACGGCTTGCCCTTGTAAAGAAAATTCTTCACCGGGACGCGATCGGCGTAGTACCACGGGCCCACGCCCAGCACCTCGCTCCAGTGGCGCATTTCTTTCTGTATGTCGTGCACCACGTAGCCCAGTTGGCGCACTTCTCCGAAAAATCGACTCATGACTGTCTACCTGCCTCAAAGAAAACCGGTGGAAATCCAGGGAATGAAGGCCACCAGGAACACCCCCGCGACCAGGGCTGCCAGATAGCCCCACATATACGGCATGGCCTCGTCGGGATCGACCTTGCTGATGGCGCAAGCGCCGTAATAGCCCACGCCGAACGGCGGCGCGAACAGGCCCAGGCCCATCGACAGCACCACCACCATCGCATAGTGCACCTCGTTGACGCCCATCTGGCGCGCGATGGGAAACAGCAGCGGCCCGAACAGCACGATGACCGGGATGCCTTCCAGAACGCTGCCCAGCAGAACGAAGACCCCGATGGATACCAGCAAAAAGCCGTTGGAGCCGCCCGGCAGGGCCGCCATCCACGCGGCGAGGTCGCGCGAGAAGCCCGACTGCGTCAGCCCCCAGGCCATGGACGTGGCCGCGCCGACGATGAAGATGATGGCGCCGGACAGCGCGGCGGTCTCGACCAGCATGGCGGGCAGGCGCTTCCAGTCGAAGCAGCGATAGAACAGCAGGCCCACCAGCACCGAGTACACGATACCTATCGTCGACACTTCGGTGGCCGTGGCCACGCCCTCGACCACGGCGGCGCGGATCAACACCGGCAGCACCAGCGCCGGCGAGGCCTTGAGCAGCGCGCGCCCGATCTCGCCCGAGGAAGCGCGCCGCGCCTGGCTCGGGGCCTGGCCGCGGCTGCGCGCCCACACGATCAGGCCCAGCGTCAGCCCCAGCGCGGCTCCCGGCAGCATGCCGCCGGTGAACAGCGCCGCGATCGACACGCCCGTCACCGATCCGATGGTGATGAGCACGATGCTGGGCGGAATGGTCTCGGTCTGCGCGCCCGTGCACGACAACAGGGCCGCCAGGTCGCCGGGCTTGGCGCCGCGCTGCTTCATCTCCGGAAACAGCGCCGGCGCCACCGCGGCCATGTCGGCCACCTTGGAGCCCGAGATGCCCGAGACCAGGTACATGGAGCCGATCAGCACATAGGACAGCCCGCCGCGCACGTGGCCCAGCAGGCTGGCCAGGAACCCGACCATGGCGCGCGCCATGCTCGTCATCTCCATGAGCTGGCCCAGCAGGACGAACATGGGCACGGCCAGCAGGATCAGGCTCGACATGCCTTCGTTCATCCGACCCACCATGACCAGCATGGGCGTCTGCGTGGTCAGGGCGAGATAGCCGAACGTGGACAGCGCGAACGAGAACGCGATGGGCACGCCGAGAAAGACATTCACCGACACGATGCCGACGAAGAAGATCACCAGGTTCAACTTGCCCAGCGGCTGCAGCAAGGGCTGGGCGAGCCAGCACAGCAGCACGGCCGCCGCCACCGCGGCCAGCGCCGCGGCGATGTCGCGCGGCCGGCCGACGGCGACCAGGCGCAGCAAGCCGAACAGCAGCATCAGGCCGAAGCCGACGGGCAGCGCGGAAGAACCCCAGGCGCTGGAAATATCGAGCGCCGGCGTCGACACCATGGCGTCTTCGGCGGCGTACTCGAACGCGTGCGGCAGGATCAGCGCCAGGAAGGCGATCGACACGCCGATGGCCATGACGTCGAGCCAGGCGCGCGCGCCTGGCGAAACGCGCGCGAGGAGCACGGTCATGCGCATGTGCTCGCCGCGGCGCAGGGCCACCACCGAACCCAGCATGGACAGCCAGAGGAACAACATGCCGGCCAGCTCGTCGGACCATACCAGCGGGTTGTGGAACGCATACCGCGCCACCACGCCGGAAAACAGCACGGCGATCTCGGCCAGCACCAACACGGCGCAGACGGCTTCGATCAGGCGGCCGAGCGCCCGGTCGCAGCCGGCCACGAGGCTGCGCTTGCCGGCATCGCCGGCCTGGCAGGTGGAAGCCGCGTACATCGCCTCAGGCCAGCTTGCCGACGGCGCCTTCGAGCTGGCTCCAGGCCTGCTCGCCGAACTTGCCGCGCCATTCCTTGTAGAACCCGGCGTTGCGCAGCGCGGCCTGGAAGCTGTCGGACTTGGTGGCGTTGAACACCATGCCCTTGCTCTGCAGGTCGGACTGGATCGACTCGTTCATCTTGCGCAAGTCTTCGCGCTGCTTCATGCCGGCGTCGTTGAACGCGGTCTCCCACAGCGTGCGCAGATTCGCGGGCAGCTTGTCGAAGGCGCGCCCGTTGGCGATGAACCAGTAGCCGTCCCAGATATGGTTGGTGAGGGAGCAGTACTTCTGCACTTCGTACAGCTTGCCCGACTGGATGATGGGCAGCGGGTTTTCCTGCGCATCGACGATATGGGTCTGCAGCGACGTGTACAGCTCGCTGTATTGCAGGCTGGTTGGAGACGACGACAGCGCCTTGAACATCGAGATGCTCAGCGGGCTGACCGGCACGCGGATCTTCAGGCCGTGCAGGTCGGCCGCGGTCTGCACGGGCCTGGAGCTGGTCGTGACCTGGCGAAAGCCGTTGTCCCACATCTTCTCGAAGGTGTGGAGATGGGCCTTGTCGATCTGCTGGCGCACGAAAGCGCCCAGCTTGCCGTCCATGGCGGCCCACACCTGGTCGTAGCTGGAGAACGCGAACCCCACGGCGCTGATGGCCGCCTCGGGCACGACCGTGGCGATGACCAGCGCCGACGGCGTGTACAGCTCGACGGCGCCGGCGCGCACTTGCGTCAGCATGTCGGTATCGCCGCCCAACTGGTTGTTGGGGAAGATATTGATCTGGAGCTGGCCGTCGGATTCCTTCTTGATGCGGTCGGCGGCCTCCTGCGCGCGCACGTTCAGCGGATGCGACATCGGCAGGTTGTTGGCGTACTTGTAGACGAACTGGGGAGCGGCGCGGGCGAACCGCGGCACGCCCAGATACAGGGCGGGCGAGGCGGCGAGGGTCTTCAGAAAGGTGCGGCGTTTGGCGAACACAGGGGTCTCCTTGAAAACGGGGCGATGTGCCGCTTGCCGGCCGCCGCCTTTTCGTTCCGCACAATTTACCGCCAGGACTAGAATTGGAAAAACAGAAAATTCGAATGGATTAAGCGATGAAAGAGATAAATCTGTCGACCCGCGACCTGCGCGCCTTCCTGGCCCTGGCCGAGCAGCACAGCTTCACGCGGGCGGCGCGCGTCTGCCACTTGTCGCAATCGGCCTTCAGCTCGCTGATCCGTTCCATCGAAGACACTTTGGGCGCACGCCTGTTCGACCGCGACACGCGCAACGTCGAGCTCACCCCGCAGGGCGTGATGCTGGAGCAATCGGCGCGCCGCATGGTGGGCCAGTTCGACGAAATGGTCGACGACTTCCGCGGCTATGCCACCTTGCGCAAGGGCCGCGTCGCGATCGCCGCCCTGCCCTCCCTGGCCGCCGGCTGGCTGCCTGGCGTGTTCGCCGAGTTTCGCCGCCGCCATCCCGGCATCGACCTGGAGCTGGCCGACGTGCTGTCGGCGCCCTGCCTGGAGCTGGTGCGGACGGGCCGTGTGGACTTCGCCCTGGCTTCGTCCGACGCCCAGGCCCAGGACCTCGAATCCCGTCTGCTGTGCAACGACCATTTCCACCTGGTGTGCCGGCAGGACCACCCGCTGGCCACCCGGGCCCGGATCGGCGTGGAGGACCTCGCCCAGGCGCCGTTCATCCATCTGGCCCGCTCGCACAGCGTGCGCAGGCAGCTCGAACGCGCCTTCGACCCCATGCCCATGAACACCGTGCTGGAAGTCGAACAGCTGGCCACCCTGACGGGCATGATCGCCGCGGGCATCGGCGTCACCGTCGTGCCGGCGCTGACTTTGTACGAGCTGGATCGCCCCGGGCTGGTGAGCCGGCCGATAAAGGCCCTGGGGCTGGTGCGCAAGATACGCCTGGTCAAGCGGCGCGGGGCCAGCTTGTCGCCCGCGGCGGAGCAGCTCTATGCCTTGATGCTGCAGATGCGGCCCAGGACCGATGCCGTCGCGCGCGCGGCTCAACGCCGCGCCGCCACGAATCGGCGCGGCGCGCAGGCCTGATCGCTCAGCGCCCGCCGGACACGTCGATGAATGTGCCGGTGGTGTAGGAAGCCTCGTCCGAACACAGCCACAGCACGGCCGCGGCCACTTCCTCGGGCATGCCGCCGCGCTTGAGCGGTATGCCGTCGCTCAAGCGATCGACCCGGCCAGGCTCGCCGGCGCTGGCGTGAATGTCGGTGCGGATGAGGCCCGGCCGCACCGCGTTGACGCGTATGCCGTCGCCGGCGACTTCCTTGGCCAGGCCCACCGTCAACGTATCCACCGCCCCTTTGCTGGCGGCGTAGTCCACATATTCATTGGGCGAGCCCAGGCGGGCCGCCATGGACGAGATATTGACGATGGCGCCGCCGCGGCCGCCATGGCGCGGCGCCATGCGACGCACGGCTTCGCGGCAGCACAGAAAAACGCCGAGCACGTTGGTGTCCAGGATGCGGCGGATGCGCTGCGCGCTCATTTGCTCGACCGTAGTCTGCAAGTCCAGCACGCCGGCGTTGTTGATCAATGCGTCGAGCCGGCCGTAGGTTTCCTGCACGCGCTCGAACAAGGCGAGGATCTGCTCTTCGCGCGCCATGTCGGCCTGCACGGCCATGGCCTCGCCGCCCTGCGCGCGTATGGCCTTGACCACGGCGTCGGCGGCATCGCCGCGCTGGTGGTAGTTGACGCAAACCGCGTAGCCGCGGCTTGCCGCCAGCAGCGCCACTGCGGCGCCTATGCCCCGGCTGGCGCCGGTGACGAGCATGACTTTGGATTGCGTTGCCATGATGCGATGCCCCTCGATGCGTGACTACCCACTCGCTTGCGTCATTCGACGTAGACGCAAGGTTCGCCCGCCCGCATTTCGCCGACGACGGCGGCCTGGCCGAAGCCCTGGTTGCGGAAGAGGTCGAGCACGCGCTCGGCCTCTTGCGGGGCGCATGCCACCAGCAGCCCGCCGGACGTCTGCGGATCGGTGAGCAGCGCGCGCGCCGTGTCGTCCACGCCGGCGCCCAGGCGTATCGACTCGCCGTACGAAGTCCAGTTGCGCGCCGACGCGCCGGTGACCACGCCCTGCGCGGCATAGGCCTGCGCCTGGTCCAGCCAAGGCAGGTCGGCCAGGCGCACGTGCGCGGCCAGGCCCGCGCCGCGCGCCATCTCCAGCGTATGGCCCAAAAGGCCGAAGCCCGTGATGTCGGTGATGGCGTGCACGCCCGGCAACCCGGACAAGGCCGCGCCGGGCTTGTTGAGCAGCGTGGTCGCGTCGATCATGGCGCGATAGCCGGCCGCATCGAGGAGGTTCTTCTTGAGCGCGGCCGACAGAATGCCCACGCCCAGGGGCTTGCCCAGGATCAGCACGTCGCCCGCGCGCGCGTCGGCATTGCGCTTGACCCGCTTGGGATGCACCAGGCCCATGGCGGCCAGGCCGTAGATGGGCTCGACCGAATCGATGGAGTGGCCGCCCGCCACCGGAATGCCCGCCTCGGCGCACACCGATTCGCCGCCGCGCAGCACGTCGGCGATGACCTCGTGCGGCAGCACGTTGATGGGCATGCCCACGATGGCCAGCGCCAGGATGGGCGTGCCGCCCATGGCGTAGACGTCCGACAGCGCGTTGGTCGCGGCGATGCGGCCGAAGTCGTACGGGTCGTCGACGATGGGCATGAAGAAATCGGTGGTGGCGATCAGCGCCTGCTCGTCGTTCAGGCGATAGACAGCCGCGTCGTCGGCGGTTTCGTTGCCCACCAGCAGATCCGCGCAGGGCTTGAACACGGGCGCATGGCGCGCCAGCAGGGCCGAGAGCACGCCGGGCGCGATCTTGCAGCCGCAGCCGCCGCCGTGCGAAAGCGAGGTCAGGCGCGGCGTGGCGGAAGAAGGGGGTTGCGTCATGGAAATATCTCGAAATAGCGTCGATTAGAATAGTACCCATGAACCGACGTGATTTTCTTCGCCTATCTTCCGCCGCCGGCGCCCTGTCGGCGAGCGGCCTGAGCTTCGCTCAAGCACCCCAAGCCGCCCAGATGGATTCGGGCTGGCGCACCTTCGAGCTCGTCACCGAAATCCAGGTGCGCGATCCGGGCAAGCAGGCCCGCGTCTGGGTGCCCGTGCCTTTCGCGCAAAACACCGATTACCAGCGCAACGCGCAGACCGCCTGGCAGGTCCAGGGGCAAGGCACGGCGGCGCTCGTGCAAGTGCCCCACTACGACGTGCAGACGGTGGTCGTGCAATGGCCCGACGGCACCGCCGACGCGCAGCGCAGCGCGGTCGTCACCAGCCGCTTCCAGACCCGCAACCGCCGCGTCGACCTGAGCCTGCCGCCCGATCGGCGCGCGCCGCGCGAAAGCCGCGAGACGCTGCGCCGCTATCTGCAGCCCACCGCGTTGCTGCCCACCGACGGCATCGTCAAATCCACCTCCGACCAGATCACGCGCGGCCTGCGCGGCAACGTCGCCAAGGCGCGTGCCATCTACGAATGGGTGGTGGACAACACCCACCGCGTCGCGAACACCCCCGGCTGCGGCCTGGGCGACGTGCGCTACATGCTCGTCACCCGCAACATGGGCGGCAAGTGCGCCGACATCAGCGCGGTCTTCGTCGCGCTGTCGCGCGCGGCCGGCGTGCCGGCCCGCGACGCCTACGGCATCCGCGTGGCCGATTCCCAGCTGGGCTACAAGAGCCTGGGCAAATCGGGCGACGTCACCCACGCGCAGCACTGCCGCGCCGAGTTCTACGCCGAAGGCTACGGCTGGGTGCCGGTCGATCCGGCCGACGTGCGCAAGGTCATGCTCGAAGAGCCTCCGCGCAACCTGCCCATGGACAACCCCCAGGTGCAGGCCGCGCGCGTCATGCTGTTCGGTTCCTGGGAAATGAACTGGGTGGCCTACAACCACGGCCACGACGTTTCGCTGCCGGGCTCGCTGCTGCCCGCCGTCCCCTTCCTGATGTACCCCAACGGCGAAACCCGCGCGGGCCGCATCGACAGCCTGGATGCCGATGACTTCCGCTATCGCATCCACGCGCGCCCGGTCTCCGCGTAAACCGGGCGTCGATTCCGTGAATGCATTCAGACGCCGCTTGTTGCAGGCGGGCCTGGCCGGCGCGGCCGCGCCCGTCCTGCATGCCGCCCGCGCCGCGGCGCCCGCGCAGAACGCGGCCGCCGTATCGGCCGAAGAAGCCGCGCTCAGGGCCGCCACCGGACCGGGCTGGGCAACGTGGCGGGGCGGCCCCACGCCCGCGCTCGACCTGCCCGACATGCAAGGCCGCCTGCACAGCCTGGACGAGTTCCGGGGAAGCGTGACGATCGTGACCTTCTGGGCCACCTGGTGCGCCCCCTGCCGGCAGGAGATCCCCGTCATGTCGGCCCTGGCCGACCGCTATCGCGACAAGGACCTGCGGCTGATCGCCGTCAACGACGCCGAAGCGCCGGAGCGAATCGACGCATTCCTGGCCAGGCTGCCCATCAATGGGCTGGTCCTGCACGACCGCAACGGCACGGCCATGCGCGCCTGGCATGTGGTGGGCATGCCGGCCAATTTCGTGCTGGACCGCGGCGGCAGGATCCGCCTATGGCACCTGGGCCAGCTGGACTGGACCGAGGCCGTCGTCGACGGCGCGACGGCGCTGCTCTAGCGCCTGCTAACCCGGGCCTGTCAACGCTGAACCGCGTTCACGCGCAGCGCGCCGACAAGCCGCCGTCCACGACCAAGGTCGAGCCGTTCACATAGCGCGCCTCGTCGCTCGCGAGGAACAAGGCGGCATAGGCCGTGTCCCAGGCATCGCCCATCGTGCCGGTGGGCGATATCTTGTCGCGCTGGGCGATCATGGAGTCCACATCGCCGCCGTAGGACGCCTTGAGCGGCTCGCGGATCAGCGGCGTGTTCATCATGCCGGGCAGCACGCAGTTGGCGCGTATGCCGTCCGATGCGTATTGCAAGGCGATATTGGACGTCATGGCGATCATGGCCGCCTTGGCCGCGCTGTAGGCCAGGTACGGAAACCCGACCCACCGTATGGCCGCCAGCGACCCGATGTTGACGATGACCCCTTTCTTGCACGCAAGCATGTAGGGAATGACGTGCTTGCACGTCAGGAACACGCTGGTCTGGTTCACCGCGATCACGCGGTTCCAGCTTTCCTCGGAGGTCTCGACCGGCCCGCCCGTCTCGACGATGCCCACGTTGTTGTGCAGCACGTCGACGCCGCCGAAGTGTTCGGCGCACGCCCGGGCCATGCGCTCGACCGATTCCGACCTGGACACGTCGGCCTGGAACGCGACGCACTGCCCGCCCTCCGACTCGATGATGGCTTGCGTCTCCTGCGCGGCTTCGAGCCGGTAGTCGGCCGCGAACACGCGCGCGCCCTCGCGCGCATACAACACCGCGGCGGCCTTGCCGTTGCCCCATCCCGGACCGGACGAGCCGGCGCCCGTCACGATCACGATCTTGTCCTGCATGCGCTGGCCCATGTCTCGTCCTCTGTTGCACGCTACGCCGCGGCGCTCCTGCCGCGGCTCGAAAAATCGAGCATAGCGCGGAAGTTGGACGTCCACCCGGCCACCCTTTACATTACGAGTTTTCCACCTTCCATCCCCGCGCCATGGACACTCCCAGCCACCAGTTGTCGATGACCATCCTGATGACGCCCGACACGGCGAACTTCTCGGGCAATGTGCACGGCGGCACGATCCTCAAGCTGCTCGACCAGGTGGCCTACGCCTGCGCCAGCCGCTATGCCGGCACGTACGTGGTCACGCTGTCGGTGGACCAGGTCATGTTCCGCCAGCCCATCCACGTGGGCGAGCTCGTGACCTTCCTGGCCGCAGTCAACTACACCGGCCGCTCCTCGATGGAGATCGGCATCAAGGTGATC
>Ga0209455_1001448_pt1 | contig 10712 bp, 13 predicted proteins | sample AraplaCol_mCL_r2_FD_184275 | JGI IMG/M metagenome (GOLD analysis project Ga0209455, IMG submission 184275) | Arabidopsis root microbial communities from North Carolina, USA - plate scrape CL_Col_mCL_r2 (SPAdes) (version 2) | ecosystem: Host-associated > Plants > Roots > Endosphere | place: USA...
TGCTGTTTAAGATTTACGTCGATATCGGCATAAATCTTAAACAGCAGGCCCTTGCCCTCCATTACAGGCTTGCTAGCCTCCGGACCAATATTGCCCAGGCCAAGCACCGCGGTGCCATTGGTAATAACGCCAACGAGGTTGCCTTTGGCGGTGTATTTATAAACATCATCAACGTTATCGGCAATGCGAAGGCATGGTTCGGCCACACCTGGCGAGTAAGCCATGCTTAAATCGCGCTGCGAATTGGTGGGTTTGGTAGGTACTACCTGTATTTTACCCGGGCGCCCCTTCGAGTGGTAATTCAGCGCATCCTGGTTACGGGTGGGTTTGTTCATCTTCTCAGTTACTTGGAATGTCAAAAGTACGGATATTTTTGATTTGGGATTTATTTAATGCGGATGATCTGCCGGTTGTCGTTTTCGCCCGGGGTGATGCCGTGTCCTTGCAGATGTTTCGCTTTTTAAGGAAAGTATTCCGGTATCGGGTAATACAAGGTATTTACAGTGTTTACACTTTTCGGGGTATTTTTTAGTATATTTATTTAACAATCAATCATTTAACAAAAACTGACACTAAAACATGTAAATACCTTATGTAAACTAAAACTTCTCTGGCATTTCTCTTTCTCACCGCAGCGTAGCGTTCCATTTTTGCACGCGGAACACCTGGAACACTATAGAACATGCTCATTATCAAGTATTTTTATTTTTACCCCAATAGTTAAATAGACGTAAGTAGATGATAATCGGTTTTATCTATACGAATATTTTACCAGGTCGTCCTTCTCACCCCTCTCGTACCAAAAACCTTTGATGTAATAGTATGTCATTTTACCAAACTTAACAACCGGGAATTTTCCCTTTATGTGTAGTTTCCCTTTTTTCCTGAATTTAGCGCCTGTTGCTGTAAAATACCGGGATACTGTAAAATACCGAGCTATGTCCAGTTGGCCGGTATAAAAAATATTTTCGGCCGGGTCGAAGTTTAAATATGCAACGCTATTTAAATTAAAATTCTCTTTCTTTGATAGTTTCGACGTTTGAGCATCATGAACTTTTGCAGTCAACTTATACTCTTTAGCAGCATTGCCGGTTAACGTCAAATCAACTTTGTATGTGCTATTTACCGCAACCCCGCCGATAGGGTCTGCAGTTTCGCGATAATCCTGAAACTCTTCATGAAACAGCGACTCGAAGTGTAATGCCTCAATAAGCTTATTTTTGTTTATACAAAGGATTATTGTATGAACTTCATGCAGGCCCACGCCAGCCTGGATATCGTAAACAACTTTCAAAAAATTGTAATTTAAAAGCGTCGTTCCAATTGTATTGTTCCAATTATTTATGCGGATGGTGTCCTGTAATAATGAAATTATTAAGGTGCTTTTTTCATTATCGGCAACACTGATTTTATGATTGGACCCATCAATTGCCCGGACATTGTACACCTGGGCATTACTTATTTTGCATACCAGGACAGCGAATAATATTATGGGTATCAGGACAGATTTGAACATGAGGACAGGTTTGAACATTTATTTGGCCTTAGCCAGGCTTAAAGCTCAATTTACCAAAAACACGGCCAGATTACAATATCAAAAAGTGGTGATATTACAACCAATAAATCTTAATACGAGTCCACAGAATCTCATTGTTCCGTGTCCACGACATTATCAATTGCAGGTTCGTATTCCCTTTTTTCCATTCAATACGGTGTTCTGTTATAATTCCCCTTTGCCCTGAATTTTTCACGTTGGGTTCGTATCCACCTTTTACTGGATTACCCAAGTGCTTTGTAATTTCCAAATAAAGGGAATCGAACCGCTTTTCATCTTTCTTTCTGATAATGGTGCTATTGGTACGAATTATACAGTCGTACTGCATCAGTTTGACAACAGAATCTTTTTCCGTTAAATAATATTCAACCTTACAACCTGGAATTTCCCAAAGATCCGGCCTTTTGAATTGCAGGGGCTGCATTAATTTGAGCTTACTTGCATTAGGTAAATACTCATCACTTATAATAATTGTATTGTTAGGATCATTTTTTTCAAAAATCGAATTAAGTGATTTCTCGTAATGTTTGATTTTATTAGGACTAAGTTGGTGATATATCAATATGTCCTGACCAAAGCAAGAGCAGTAAGTACTCACAAAAAAAAATGTCAAAATTTTAAACAGGCTCATAGATTTCGAGTTTGCCTTCGGATTGATACTTAAGGTGTCTGTTTTTATTGTTAGATAATTCAACATGATATAACGGAATTACGGTGCCAGTAATTTTTGAATTGTATCTGGCGAATGGATTGCGATAGTTTTAAATGATTCCTGTTTTAAAACATTTTGTGTTCCAGGTTCTTTGTAAGATATGTACACTAAAGAATAATTGCCGCGTTTCAGGAACTCGACTAAAGCCTGATGCGAATATTTTTCAGCAGTATAGTTCTTTAATAATGACTGTATCTTTTGTTCATCCAAAAACAATAAAAAGTAAGCAGCGCCGCCGCTCTTTATTTTTTTCTCTTCGTCCCCCCCACTCACTTCAAGCTTGACAGCTCCCGAATAAAATTCATTACTAACCAGGAAAAAACCTGGATTTTCTGCAGTCGCTGTGTCACTTTTTGCAAATAAAAACATATCCTCCCTGGTTCCATTAACTACCTGAATATAAAAAAGAACGGACTTTTCCTCGGTACGATAGTCTTGAATAAAGACATTTTTAAATGTTATAGACAGGTGGCTTTTATTGCAACCGGACAAGGAAATCGTAATGAAAAGCAAGAAAAATGCAATGCTACATCGTAAGTTCATATTTGTGTGCTTGGCCATTGGCTTGAGGTTCATCTGCCGAGCGGGACTACTTCAACCATACAATGAAACTATATTTTTACTGCTGATACGTTAAAAGTACACAAATTATGCGACTCAGACCACGTCGACAAGCAACCATGCTGCCTAAAAGCCGGGCGGTAAATTCGAAGATCTGGTGGTATCAAAGGTAAACTATCACTTTATTGCCACTTTTGTTGTCTTACAAGTAAAATAAAACTTCCCACTAACCTGGGCTGTATCTAACATATTTCTAATACCTTTCGTATAGTATTTGGCTGAAGTATACGTTGCAAACCCGGTTAGTTGCTGGCCTTCTTTCATAGTTGGCCTTTCGTCAAGCAAAAGCGATTGGAATTTACTTTTAACGGTTACCAACCGCTTAAAACTTGTATCTGTCAGCTTTGATTTGAAATAGTCGCCGTCTGTTTCCTCAAAATAATAAAGGTCGAATTTATCCTCATTCAAATTAATAGTAAACCCAAAGCCACCAAAAAAACCAGTTGCCATGCTTATCTTTAACGAGTCGCGATGCAATTCGCACTGACATAAAACTGGGTCGCCTAAATCAAAAGGTTTCTGTACCGGCTTTTGCTTCCCGTTTTCATAGTTGGTTATAAAAATCCGACCCCTGTTGTATTTAAAAAAGTCATGCAATGGCGACTGCTCCTTCGCCATTATGCTGTCAAATGTTTTTTCGTAGGTGTTATACGTTTGGAAGCCGTTTAGTTTAGGTATCTCACCAATGTCATAAATAGGGTTATAGACGTAAGGACTGGATACCCTTGCTTTATGTTTACAGGACCAAGTTGCTATAAGAATGGAAAAAACGATAAAGTTTTTAATGTTCATGTGTTAAGGCTGTTTTAATCATTGGCTATATCCCAAAGCCATACGTTAGTGCCAAGGCTGGCGCACGTTAGGAGTGACCACTTTTCGGCAATGTAACATACTTATTGCTGCTGAATGGTTAAAAGTACAGAAATTCGACAACTTAACTAAAGCCACCTCTTCCACGTACAAAAACAAAACCTGACTTGCAGCATAGCTGTCGGTATTTTTCTTTACTCTTCGTTCTTGCCTCTTAATTCTTTCTTCCTATATTTAACTCAATAATCATTATACAAACCACCTAAATACATTATCATGCCTGACAACGAAAAAACACTCCCCGAAAAAGTTATTGAAGCAAGCGAAGCATTCACCAAAACGCTGGAAATGGAAAACGCAATTGTAAGAAACCAGTTAGATGGCATCATTAAAACCACCATCGACGCGCTTCACCAGTTGATTGCACTTTGCAAGGAAGCTGTTGCCATTGGGGATGGTGCTATCGATACTACAGCTCAGCAAACCCTTACCGGCACCATACAGCAGGCGCTTGCCGATGTTCAAACAACGGCGCCGGCGCTTAAAACAGTTACACCAGTATTACCAGAAACTGCACCCGGAGCAACCCCAACCGGACAGAATTTAGACCAGGCACTGGTGCATGCGGTTGGGCTGAGCTATGAAAATGCGGTTAACACGCAACAACAAGTCAATATAACCCAGCAGGCGGCTGCAACTATGCTTATATCTACTTTGATAAGTGTGGTAACAGCTGCTGTGTCAGTTGCTGTTAAGAAAGCTGAAAGTTGATTATTTTGTATTCGGCGTTCCAAAAAACAAAATATACCCATCGGCATCGGCTACTTCAAACCCGCGCAGGTTGTCGCTATTGATTTTAAGTGCCTGGTGAAATATTACACCGGCCGCTTTGTATTCTTCATACAATGCATCCGGGTCGTTGGCGTGGATATAGGCATCCCAGCGGGCCCAATCATGCCGGGTATGGTTGGGTACCGGTTTTATATCCGGGGTAATTGCCTTCAGCATAATGGAAATATCATCGCGGCCAACAATAGCCCAAAACGGGTCGCCCTCGGGGCCGATAAACCGCACTTCAAATCCAAGCTTTTTCACATAAAAGTCTATTGAGTCTTTTATATCCGAAATGATAAAGAAAGGCCAAATGTGGGTGAGGTTTGACATTGTTTTATGATTTGAAAACGGCCATACCAAACGGCTTATCCAAAATTAACAAAAAGAGGTTATTTCAAAAATAACGTGAGCTAATAGTTCTTTAATTTTCTTCGCCACTGGCCGCTGTCTGCCTCTCCGAAAATAACCTGTGAATTATTTAAGTCATTCCGGAGAATTTTCAGGAAATTGTGTCGCGTATGAAGCAGGCAAATAATAATTGGACGACAGGAAAAAAAATCAGCTTTAGATTTTTCTTTTTATTGTTAGGGCTTACTTCGGCTCTTTGCTGGATTGTCACTATTTACCTTACCTGTTTTTTCCTGATCCATCATGTTTATAATCCGGCCGCGGTATTTAAGTCGCTGACACCTTTTTTATATTGGCTCGACAGCAATATTTATCATACAGGTTATAACCCCAAAATACACAGGGCCTTTCCGCAAGACAACCATTTTGCCGGGGCATTTTATCTTACAGCATTGTATCTATCCATTGCGGGCGCCGCTATTTGGACCTTATTTGATGCGAAACGACCAAATTATAACAGGCTTTTTTATTGGTTTACCCTTTACGTACGTTACGTGTTAGGTATAGTAGTTATTATTTATGGTTTCGATAAACTAATACCTGTTCAAATGGCCCGCCCTGATGCTGCCAGCCTGGCGACACCCATCGGCGATTTAAGCCGCTTCCAGGTGCTTTGGGATTTTATGGGGATATCGCCGGGATACATGATGATGGTTGGTGCCGGCGAGGTACTGGCCGGATTGTGCTTACTATTCCGCCGCACGTTCCTGTTCGGGAGCTTACTATTACTGGTGATACTTGCTAACGTGGTTGCAGTAAACTTTTTTTATAATGTGCCGGTAAAAACATACGCAACGCAACTGCTGGTTTATACATTATTCTTAATTATTCCTTACGCGCCGAAGCTTTACAATATATTTTTTAAAGGTATTTCCACCTCCATCCTGCCTGAACAGTATACATTAAATACCCGCCTGAAACGAAATTTATTAAAGGCATTGCTGATAGTTGTTCCTTCAATACTTATTGTCCCTGTCGTCATTGGGTTCCACGGAAGATTTCTCAGGCAGGCCGAAAACGCTCGCAATCAAAGGATATACGATGTAATTACCTTCGTTGCAAAGGACGCCTTGCCGCCGCTTACAACCGATACCCTGCGCTGGAACCGGCTAATGTTATTTGTGCAGGGCCGTTATGCTATAGTATTTAATATGAAAAATCAGCCAACGCAGTTCGAATTAAACACCGACAAAATAAAGAAAACGTTCACATTCCGTAACGGTGCCGACAGTACCAAATGGAATGTATTCAACTATTCATATCCCGCAAAAAACCGGCTTGAACTCACCGGGAAATGGAAGGGCCAAAACATTGATGTTTTAATGGAACAGGTACCTGCTGACAGCATTCCGCTGAACCGTGAGAATTTAATTTTTATGAATGACGATTAAACCGGTTTTATGACCCGTCGGGCCGGCCGCTTTGTAGAAAAATGTTTAACTGCCAATTTTGCTTCACAGACGCAACCCTACTATTGTATATTGATAATTCGTAGTTCCCGTGAGCTATGTCTGTTAAACAAAAAAGGCGTCCTGCTCCCGCAAAACGCCTTTAAATATTTTCTCAAATCCGAAACGGCTTTAACCCTCTTGAGCGCAGCTAAAAAACGAAACAAGCAGCGAAAAATCGAACATCCGAAATCCGAAATCCTACTACCCTTTATTAATCTTTATCATCATCCCCGGCTGTAAACGGCCTTTTTTCAAACCGTTTAGTTCCCTTATCTTCTCCACGTTGGCATCAAATTTCGATGCAATGCCGCTCAGGGTATCGCCAGTTTTAACTTTATAGGTTACGTAGTTATTGTGGGTAGCCTTCTCCGGTTTTTCCTCCGGCTCATCGGCCGACTCTTTTACCTTCAACGTTTGGCCCACTACAGCTTTATTGCTGTGCAGGTGGTTCCAGGCTTTTAAGTCCTGTACTTCAATCCCGAAGTTATCGGCAATATCGCCCAATGTTTCGCCACGCTTTACTTTGTGGTACGATGGTAATCTGTCAGCCTTTGGCTCTGCGTGGTAAGCAGCATAAACGGGCTGTGCTACAGGGCTTGTAGTGGTCGAGTTATTTAAAACATCATAAAGAGCCGCATATTGCGCTTTGTCGATCTGCGGGATGATCATTCGGCGCGGTTTGGCGGCTGTGCCGTTTATCGCCTGGCGCTTGTACGAGGGGTTTAAAATAGCAAGCTCGTGCAAATCAAGGTTAAGCGATTGCGCCACCATGCTCAACGGCAGGTATTTATTCACCAAAACAGTATCTGTCTTTAGCGATATATTGCAAGCCATCGGGGTTATATTATGCTTGCCGTAATAATTCATTACATAAGCTACCGCAATAAATGCAGGCACGTAACCGCGGGTCTCTTTAGGCAGGTACTGGCGTATCGACCAAAAATCATTAGCGCCGCCAGCTTTTTCAATGGCGCGTTCCACATTGCTTTTACCGCAATTGTATGATGCAATGGCCACCAGCCAGTCGCCAAATTCCTGGTAGGCGTCTTTCAGATAAGCCGCGGCAGCGTAGCTGGCCTGTATAGGGTCGCGGCGCTCATCAACATAATCATCCACGTTCATGCCGTAAAGCTTGCCGGTGGTAAACATAAACTGCCAAAGCCCGGTTGCACCCACGCGCGATATAGCATAAGGGTCGAGCTTTGATTCAACAATGGATAAATATTTTATTTCGTCGGGAATACCGGCATCATGAAAGGCCTTTTCGTAAATAGGGAAATAGTATTTGGTTAACCCCAAAACCTTAGCCATTTCTTCTCGGTTGCGCATGTATATCTCAATATAGCTTTGCACATACTCGTTATAATCAAGCTGAATATCTTTTTTAATCGAATCCAAACGGCGCTTGTACATGCCGCTTTGGTAGCTCAGCGGAGCCGGGGCATCAACCACGGGAAGTATAGTAGTATCGGCGTTGGTTTGTTGTGTATTGGTTAAAAGCTTGCTGTTTTGCAGTGTAACAGAAGCCAGCAGAGTAGAGGAGTTAGGCGCTGCCTTAATGATTTGTAGCGATACCAGACAAATAATTAGCGTAAGCGTTTTCTTCATTCTTCAGGGTTTAACTTATCAATAGTTTTTTTAGAACCAAGAGTCAGAAACGAGATTCAAGAAGTCAAGAATCAAGATTCAAGAAGTAAGAAACCAGGAACAAACAATCCGGATTAAGCTCTTATTCTTGACTCCTGGCTCTTGATTTCTTGACTCTTGCTTCTCTCTAATTTACTAATATATAAAACTTTTATAGTTCAAGGAAATATTTCGAAAAATTCAATAGTTCCTGTTCTTCAAAATGTTTTGTTACCAGTTGCAACCCTAACGGTAAACCTTTGCTGTTATTGCCTGCGGGCAATGAGATGGCGGGCGCCCCTGTTAATGATGCTTGTACGGTAAAAATGTCAGAAAGATACGTTATAACCGGATCTTTTTCTTGCCGGCCTATGGGGAACGCCGGTTCGGGGGCGGTGGGGATCAAAATAAAATCGTACTCGCGCAGTATTTCGTCGGTCTTTTCGCGGATCAGGCGGCGAACTTTCTGGGCCTTAGCAAAGTAGGCATCGTAATAGCCTGCGCTAAGTACGAAGGTGCCAAGCATTATGCGGCGCTTAACTTCTTTACCAAAACCCTCGGAGCGCGAGCGTTTATAGGTCGACTGTAAATCGATAGCGGCCGGGCTGCGGTAACCATAATGTACGCCATCATACCGCGAAAGGTTTGACGATGCTTCAGCCATTGCTAAAACATAATAAGTCGGCACCAGGTATTCCAGGTAATCGAAAGCTATGGGCTTAACAGTATGCCCTTCGGCCCGAAGTTTATCGATATAAGTAACCAACGTGCTTTTTATTTCACTGTCAACCCCGGGGCTCGACAATGCTTCCTGCAAATAAGCTATCTTTTTTTTGCCCGGCGCTTTAATTTCATTGCTGAATAAGGGAACATCTGCCTGCGCCACCGTACTATCGTACTCATCCGGGCCGGCCATAATCTCCAACAGCAACCCGGCATCTTCAACCGATCTTGTAATAGGCCCTACCTGGTCGAAAGACGAGGCGTAGGCAATAATTCCGTGTCTTGATATGCGGCCGTACGTAGGCTTAAGCCCTACCAACCCACAAAACGACGCAGGTTGCCTCACTGAGCCTCCTGTATCGGTACCAATAGCTGCATGGCACATATTTGCCTGCACTGCCACCGCCGAGCCGCCGGATGAGCCGCCCGACACGCGCGTTTCATCGGCATAGTTTTTCACCGGACCAAAAAACGAGGTTTCGTTAGCAGCGCCCATGGCAAATTCATCGCAATTGCAACGGCCAATTATTATTGCATCAGCAGCCAGCAGCCGCTCAACAATGGTCGACGAGTAAACAGATGTAAAATTATTAAGGATTTTTGACGAGGCACTTACTTTGTGTCCCTTGTAACAAATGTTGTCCTTTATGGCAATTACCATCCCGGCGAGTTTGCCGGCGGTACCATTTTCAATACGGGCATCAACTTCCTTAGCCCGGGCAAGCGCCTCGTGCTCAAACACTTCGTTAAAAACGTTTAACCGCACATAGGCGGCAATGTTGGTTAAATATCCCTGAACAAGCTTCTCAACAGTAGTTTTCCCTGCTTCAATATCGCTCTTTATCCCGCTTAGCGAGGCATAAGACTTAGTCATGGGCCTAAAATAAAAAACTTATCCGTTGAATGTATAATTAATCAACAGATAAGTTAATATGATAATACTTTGTACACGTAAAGCGGGATTTGCCCGCCCGGTTTTACAACTTAAACTCTCGGTTTATCGTCGTGATTGATCGTCGGACCTGAAGTTGTTGAAGTGCTGCTGCTTTCGCCGTTTTGTGCATCCTTAAATTCTTTCATGCCTTTGCCTAAACCTTTCATTAGTTCAGGAATTTTTTTACCGCCGAACAGTATTAAAATTGCAATGATGATCAGAATAATTTCTGGTGCGCCTAATCCACCCATGATTTTTATGTTTAATTATTGATTAATATTCCCGTTATGTATTCTTTGTATGTTCAGTTGCTGCGGTTTCGTGATTTGAAACTTCTGCGTGGTGTTGGTGTTCTTCAGTAACAGTTGTGTGCTCTGTGCCATGAACCTCCGCACTTGTATGGTCGGCGGGCGTATGGCTATCGGCCACATGTCCCGTTGAATGGTCGGCAGGCATAAAAGGGTTATCGCCGACAGACACCGTATTTTCAACCGGCGAAAAACCATCTGAATGCGCCGGCAACTCATGTTGCGTGGTTTCAGTTTGTGTTTTTGTCGCCTCTTCCACCCGTTTTTCTTCTTCTCTTTTCTCCTCGTAGCTGTTTATCTGGTTGTTAATTTCGCGTTTAACACCGTCTGATGCGTCTTTGAAATCACGAATCCCCTTCCCAAGACCACGGGCAATTTCGGGCAGCTTCTCGCCACCGAAAAGCAACAGGGCCACAAACACTATAAGTATCATTTCGGATGACCCAATGTTCAAAAATCCCAATACTAAATTATGCATACCGATTACTTAATATATAGCCTGCAAATATAGGCAATTTAAAATTTATAATTTTCAAAACTAATTAGGCGCCAGCCATATTTTAGGGTTTACCGGCGTTTTGCCCTTGTACAAATCAAACTCAACCACTGCTTCGCCGGTTGATGAATCTGTGGCAACAGTGCCAATTACCTGCTTGGTGGTTACTTTTTGGCCTGCCCTAACCGAGTATGATTTAAGATTGGAGTAAGCCGTAAAATATTCACCATGTTT
>Ga0209455_1001451_pt1 | contig 10671 bp, 7 predicted proteins | sample AraplaCol_mCL_r2_FD_184275 | JGI IMG/M metagenome (GOLD analysis project Ga0209455, IMG submission 184275) | Arabidopsis root microbial communities from North Carolina, USA - plate scrape CL_Col_mCL_r2 (SPAdes) (version 2) | ecosystem: Host-associated > Plants > Roots > Endosphere | place: USA...
AGTCGAGTGCAGTCTTGATATCGCCGACGCGATAGTCCGGCGGATAGCGAAACAGCGAACGGTCATCCATTTTGGGCGGATCGACGACGCGGCCCGGGTTGAGCACATTGTTCGGATCGAAGCGGTGCTTGATCGCGCGAAAATCCTCGACGATGCGCTCGCCGAACATCTGCGCGTGGAATTCCGAGCGGACGATACCGTCGCCATGCTCGCCGGAATGCGAGCCTTTGTAGTCGCGCACCAGCGCAAACGCCTCCTCGGCGATGGCGCGCATTGCGCGCACGTCTTTTTCCAGCTTCAGGTTCAGCACCGGGCGCACATGCAGGCAGCCTTCGGAGGCATGCGCATACATGGTGCCGCGGGTGCCGTGCTTTGCGAAGACGTCGTTCAGTCGCGCAGTATAGTCGGCGAGATGCGGCAGCGGCACCGCGCAATCCTCGACGAAGGAGACCGGCTTACCCTCCTGCTTCATCGACATCATCACGTTGAGGCCGGCGGCACGGAATTCGGCGACGCCGTTCTGCAGGGCAGGATCAACGATCTCGACCACGCCACCCCATTTGCGCGGCTCGTTCGTCCAGGAGAAGCCGAGATCGCCCATCAACTCCGTGAGCTGCTTCAGCTTGGCGAGGTTCTGGTCCTGGTCTTCTTCCGCAAACTCGACCACCAGAATGGCGTCGGGCTCGCCGCGCACCGCGGCTTCGATGATCGGCTGGAACATCGCGATCTCACGACCCAGCGCGATCATGGTGCGGTCGACCAGCTCGACCGCGATCGGCTTCAGCTTGACCAGATGCTGCGCGGCATCCATCGCTTGGTAGAAGCTGCCGAAGTGGCAAACGCCGAGCACCTTGTTGCCGATCAGCGGCCACAGCTTGAGCTCGATCTTCGTGGAGAAGGCGAGTGTGCCTTCCGAACCGACCAGGAGATGCGCCATGTTGTTGGCGGAGTTGCGCGGTGTCAGCGCATCGAGATTATAGCCGCCGACCCGGCGCTGCACTTTCGGGAATCGTTCGGCGATCTCGATTGCCTCGCGCTCGCCGAGCGCGAGCATGTCGCGGAATAACGCAAGGCCGCTGTCGGGCGCGCGCACGTCGCTGAGGTCGCGTGGCACCTCGCCGAAATGCAGTTGTGTGCCATTCGCAAGGGCGGCATCGATCGAAATCGTGTTGTCGCGCATCGTTCCATAGCGCAAAGATCGTCCGCCGCAGGAATTGTTGCCAGCCATGCCGCCGATGGTCGCGCGCGACGCAGTGGAGACATCGACCGGAAACCACAAGCCGTGCTTCTTGAGCTGGCGGTTGAGATCGTCGAGCACGATGCCGGGCTCGACCACACAAGTCTTGTTCTCGACGTCGAGCGAGATGATGCGGTTCAGGTGTTTTGAGAAATCGACGACGATGCCTTCATTGACGGTCTGACCACATTGCGAGGTGCCGCCGCCGCGCGGGGTGACGATGTGGCCGGCATCGCGCGCGATCGCCAGCGTCCGCAATGCCTCATCGATCGTGCGCGGCACCACGACGCCGGCCGGGATGATCTGGTAGAAGGAGGCATCGGTGGCATAACGGCCGCGATTGAAGCGGTCGAAGAACACGTCGCCCGTGATCTCGGCACGGAGCTTCTGTTCGAGCTGCGACGGGCCGGCTTGCGCGTGGGACATCGGATTCCTTGGTCAGCCCTTTCAGGGGACGGGCGGAGACGCCAGCCGCTCATCGTTCATTCATTTATGGTTAGACGTAAATAAATTTTGCATGCAAGTCTAGCGCGCAAAGTCGACGCGGGTCGGTGTCATCAGACCTTTGCGAGCCCTGTCGAGGTCGTGGTGGTGGCCGCGGCATCCGGCTCGCCGAGATAAGAGATCGCGGCGGTACCCTTGTTGCGCAGGTGCTGGAACAGGATGTCGGAGAGCTCGCTGCCGGCGCGGCGGCGCAGCGCCTCCAGAATCGCCTCGTGCTCGCGCATCGCCTCGCTCCAGCGCTCGCGCTGGCGGGCGAAGTTGGCCGAGAAGCGCACCCGCCGGATCCGCCCCGCAAGGCTCTCATAGGTCGCGTGCAGCGCTGCGTTGCCGGCGGCCGCGACGATGGCATGATGGATGAGCTGGTTCATCCGGAAATAGCCCTGCATCTCGCGGCGCATGTAGAAGCCGTACATATCGTGATGCAACTGCTCGATTTTCCGGATCTCTTCATCCGAAATCCGCTCGCAGGCGAGCCTGCCGGCGAGGCCTTCGAGGCCGCCCATCAGGTCGAACAGTTCACGAATATCATCAGCGTTCAGCGGCCGCACGCGCGCACCGCGGTTCGGCAACAGCTCGACCAGCCCTTCGGACGCCAGCACCTTCAATGCTTCGCGCAAGGGAGTGCGCGATACCTTCAGCATCTCACAGAGTTGTCGCTCCGAAATGCGCGCGCCGTCAGGGATATTGCCCTCGACGATATGATCCCGCAGCCGGGAGAGGATCTCGTCGTGCAGCGAGACCTCGTCGCGCGGGGGAGCATCCTTGCCGCCGGCGTCAGCGGATGCCGCGGCGGTATCGTCCGGAATCATTGAACTCATGAGGGGAACTCTAGCGGGCGATGCAACCGGCGTCGACGACCTAATTGAATGCAATCTTGTCTTGTCGAAAGTCAAATTGAATGCAATTCTGCCCTACCTAGATGCCGCCCGACGAGGGAGATAGCCTGTGACCCGCCACCAGGGACGCCATTTTCTGCAGATTCCAGGACCAAGCCCGGTGCCGGATCGGGTGCTGCGGGCCATGGACATGCCCGTCATCGACCACCGCAGCGCCGAATTCGCCGAACTCGGCAAAGCCGTGCTCGAGGGCTCGAAGACCATCTTCAAGGCCACGAGCCCCGTCATCATCTACCCGTCCTCAGGCACGGGCGCCTGGGAGGCCGCAATCGTCAACACGCTCTCGCCCGGCGACAAGGTGCTGATGGTCGAGACCGGGCATTTCGCCACGTTGTGGCGGCAGATGGCCGCGCGCTGGGGCATCGAGGTCGACTTCGTACCCGGCGACTGGCGCCGCGGCGTCGATCCTGACGTGATCGAGGAGAAGCTGACCGCGGACAAGGCGCATCAGCTCAAGGCCGTGATGGTCGTGCACAACGAGACCTCGACCGGCGCCACCAGCCGGATCGGCGAGGTGCGCGCTGCGATCGACCGCGCCAAGCATCCGGCGCTTTTGATGGTCGACACCATTTCCGGCCTCGGCTCGGCCGACTTCCGCTTCGACGAATGGAACGTCGACGTCGCCGTCTCCTGTTCGCAAAAGGGCTTCATGCTGCCACCGGGGCTGGGCTTCAACGCGATCTCCGACAAGGCACGCGCAACTGCGAAGACAAATAAGATGCCCCGCTCGTTCTGGGATTGGGAAGAGATGCTGAAGCCGAATGCGAACGGCTTCTTCCCCTACACGCCGGCGACCAATCTGCTTTATGGACTGCGCGAAGCCATTGCGATGCTGCTTGAAGAGGGGCTGGACGAGGTGTTCGCGCGGCATCAGCGGCTGGCGGCCGCCACCCGTGCCGCCGTCGATCATTGGGGCCTGGAGGTGCTGTGCCAGGAGCCGAAGGACTTTTCGCCGGTGCTGACCGCCGTGCTGATGCCGCCGGGCTATGACGCCGACCAGTATCGCAAGGTGGTGCTGGAGAACTCCAACATGTCGCTCGGCTCCGGCCTCTCGAAAGTCGCCGGGAAGGTGTTCCGCATCGGCCATCTCGGCGAGTGCAACGAGCTGACTTTGATCGGCGCATTGTCCGGCGTCGAAATGGGCTTCGTGGCGGCGGGATTGCCGCACCGCGCGGGCGGCGTCGATGCCGCGATGAAGGTGCTGGAAGAGCGCTCGCAAGGCAATGCGGCGTCGCATCTCAAGGTGGTCGGGACCTGATCGATCTCAAGCGCGGCTCCGGTCATCGGTGCCGCGTTTTCGTTTGACGAACCAACGCCTTCGATAAGATTCCAAGAGTCGGGAGTGAAAATGGGACCGCGCTTCAAGGCCACGCACGTCGTGCTCGCGATGCTCTGCGTGATGTACTTCATCACCTATATCGACCGGGTCAACATCAGCACGGCCGCGAGCGGGATCCAGAAGGATCTCTCGCTCAGCAACACCCAGCTCGGCTTCGTGTTCTCCGCCTTCGCCTATCCCTATCTGCTGTTCCAGGTGGCGGGCGGCTGGGTCGGCGACACCTTCGGCCCGCGCAAGACGCTGTTCTGGTGCGGCATGATCTGGGCGCTATCGACCATAGCGACCGGCTTCGTCAACAGCCTGCCGATGCTGTTCCTGGCGCGTTTTGCGCTCGGCTTCGGCGAGGGTGCGACCTTTCCAACCGCAACGCGCGCGATGCAGTACTGGACCCCGGAAAGCAGCCGCGGCTTTGCGCAGGGCCTGACCCACGCCTTCTCGCGGCTGGGCAACTCGGTGACACCGCCGCTGGTGGCGGCGCTGATGGCGTGGCTGACCTGGCGCGGCTCGTTCGTGGTACTCGGTCTCGTCAGCCTGGTCTGGGGCGTCGCCTGGGTATGCTACTTCCGCAACGAGCCGAAGGAGCACAGCCATATCACCGAAGCCGAATTGGCGGCGCTGCCGCCGCGCCCGGCGGGCGTCAAGCCACCGGTGCCATGGGGACCGCTGCTGCGCCAGATGTGGCCAGTGACCCTCACCTATTTCTGTTACGGCTGGGGGCTCTGGCTCTACCTCAACTGGCTGCCGCTGTTCTTCAAGAACAACTACGGCCTCGATCTGAAGAAATCGGCCCTGTTCGCCTCCGGCGTGTTCTTCGCCGGCGTGATCGGCGACAGCGTCGGAGGCATCGCCTCGGACGCGCTGTTCAAGCGCACCGGCAACGTCCGCTTCTCACGGCTGAGCGTCACCGTCACGGGCTTTGTCGGCGCGCTGGCTTCGTTGGTTCCGATCCTGTTCGTCCACGACATGACCATCGTCGCGCTGTGTCTGTCGGCCGGCTTCTTCTTCTCTGAGCTGGTGATCGGTCCGATGTGGTCGGTGCCGATGGATATTGCGCCACGATATTCCGGCACGGCATCGGGGATCATGAACATGGGGTCGGCGGGGGCGGCGATCGCCTCGCCGCTGGTTGCGGGCGTCGTCATTGACGTCACCGGCAACTGGTACCTGCCGTTCATCATGCTGATAGGGGTGCTGCTGGTCGGGGCGTTGTCGGCCTTCCTGATGCGACCCGAGCTGCCGTTCACCGACGCCGTCGAGGTCGTTCCGGCCGGCAAGATCGTGGCCGCGGAATGATCATGCGTGAGCCGGACGTTGCCCCAAGTCCGGTTGGCCAAGTCCGGTGGCCCAAGTCCGATAGATTGAGCCTGTCCCCTCTGCCCTTGCCAAAGGCGAGGGGACAAGCGGGTGGATTGGTGCTATGCGAGCCGCCAAACCAATCCGACAGACCGGGAAGGACGCCTATGACTTTGCATACCGGACGGCATTTTCTCCAGATTCCAGGGCCGACCAACGTACCCGACCGGGTGCTGCGGGCCATGGACATGCCGGCTCTGGACCATCGCGGCCCCGAATTCGCGGAGCTCGGCTTTGCGGTGATGGAAGGCATGCAGCGGATGTTCCGCACTCGCCAGCCGGTGATCATCTATCCGTCGTCCGGCACCGGCGCCTGGGAAGCGGCGATCGTCAACACGCTGTCGCCGGGCGACAAGGTGCTGATGGCCGAGACCGGCCAGTTCGCGGTGCTCTGGCGCGGCATCGCCGAGAAGTTCAAGCTCGATGTGGATTTCGTTCCCGGCGACTGGCGCCACGGCGCTGATATTGCCGCGATCGAGCAGCGGCTGGCCGCCGACAAGGCCCACACCATCAAGGCGGTCTGCGTCGTCCACAACGAGACCTCGACCGGCTGCCTGACGCCCCCGCTCGAGGTGCGCAAGGCGCTCGACCGCACCTCGCATCCGGCGCTGCTGATGGTGGACACCATTTCCGGGCTCGGCTCGATGGAGTACGAGCACGACGCCTGGGGCGTCGATATCTCCGTCGCCGGTTCGCAGAAGGGCCTGATGCTGCCGCCCGGCCTCGGCTTCAACGCGGTGTCGGAAAAGGCGCTCGCCGCCGCCAAGGCCAATCCGAACATGCGCTCCTATTGGGAGTGGCAGGAGATGATCGCCTTCAACAAGCTCGGGACCTTTCCCTATACGCCGGCAATCAACCTGCTCTACGGTCTGCGCGAGGCACTGAAGATGCTGGAGGAGGAGGGCCACGAAAACGTATTTGCCCGTCACCGCCGGCACAGCGCGGCCACCCGCGCCGCGATGAAAGTCTGGGGCCTGGACACGCAGTGCCAGGATCCGCAGGCGCATTCGCCGGCGCTGACCGGCGCCGTGATGCCTGAGGGGCATGACTCCGATCACTTCCGCAAGGTCGTGCTGGAGAATTTCGACATGTCGCTCGGCACCGGCCTGAACAAGGTCAAGGGCAAGGTGTTCCGGATCGGCCATATTGGCCATTTCAACGATCTGATGCTGATGGGCACCTTGTCCGGCGTTGAGATGGGGCTGGAGCTAGCGGGCGTGCCGCATCGCACGGGCGGCGTGCTCGCGGCGATGGACGTCCTGAAAAAGCGGGAGGTTGCGCCGATGACCAAGGTCGCCTGAGGCGGCGCTCAGGCGCATCGCTGATATCAGAACATCGACGTGGAACAAAACCGCGATCCGTCCTAAAGCCGGTTGCTCCACGTCAACTGCGAAGGTTTCGACATGAATGCACCTGTGACCGGCACCGAGGACCTCATCTATACGAATGAGGACGGCATCGCGAAGATCGTCTTCAATCGGCCGCAGGCGCGCAACGCCATGACCTTCGCGATGTACGACCAGATGGCCTCGATCTGCGAGACCATCAACGCAGATCGGTCGATCAAGGCGCTGATCATCACCGGTGCCGGCGACAAGGCATTCGCCTCCGGCACTGACATCTCGCAGTTCCGCGCCTTCAAGACCGCGCAGGATGCGCTCGACTACGAGGCGCGGATCGACCGCGTGCTCGGCACGCTCGAGCAGTGCCGCGTCCCCGTGGTTGCCGCAATCGCCGGCGCCTGCACCGGCGGCGGCGCGGGCATCGCCGCTTGCTGCGACATCCGCATCGGCACCGCGTCGGCCCGGATCGGCTTTCCGATCGCGCGCACGCTCGGCAACTGCCTGTCGATGTCGAACATCTCGCGCCTGGTGTCACTGATCGGCCCGGCGCGAACCAAGGATCTGATCTTCAAGGCACGTCTCGTCGAGGCGCCGGAAGCGCTGGCGCTCGGCCTCTTGAACGAGGTCGTGCCCGACGTCGAGACGTTGCAGGCGCGCGCGATCGAGACCGCGAAGCTGGTCGCCTCCCATGCGCCGATCACGCTCGAGGTGACGAAAGAGGCGGTGCGCCGCATCCGTCGCACGCTGTCGCGCGACGAAGGCGAGGACCTGATCCTGCGCGCCTACATGAGCGACGATTTCCGCGAGGGCATGGAGGCTTTCCTCAACAAGCGTGCGCCGAACTGGCAGGGAAAGTAGCAGACGAATAGACGCAGCCTTCGAATACGAGAAAGTAGCGTTGACGGCGAGCTGCAACCTCGTGACAAGGCCGGCAGGAGCAGAACGTCGGTCATCTTGAATCGGCCGGAATAAGCCAGCAGTATCGGGGTAGGATACAAGCGGGCGGTAAAGGGGGAGAAAATACGTGCGTGACATCGTCAAGGTGACGGCTGCGCTGGCGGCGCTGCTTTGCAGCGCGCCGGCATTGGCCGGCTGGGAACCGACCAAGCCCGTCGAGATCGTGGTAGCGGCCGGTGCGGGCGGCGCCTCCGACCAGATGGCGCGGATGATGCAGGCCGCGATCCAGAAGAACAATCTAATGAAGCAGCCCGTGGTGGTGTCGCTGAAGGGCGGCGCCTCCGGCGCCGAAGCCCTGATGTACATGAAGTCGAGCGAGGGCGATCCGAACAAGGTCCTGATCGCCTATTCGCTGATCTACATGCTGCCGCTGTCGGCCAAGCTGCCGTTCAACTGGCATGAGCTGACCCCGGTCTCGGTCATTGCGCTCGACCAGTTCGTGCTGTGGGACAATTCGGCGGGGCCGAAGACGGTGAAGGAGTTCATCGCGGCAGCAAAGGCGGCGAGCTCGCCGTTCAAGATGGGCGGCACCGGCTCGAAGCGCGAGGACCATGTGCTCACCGTCTTCGTCGAGAAGAAGACCGGAGCGAAGTTCTCCTATCTTCCATACAAATCCGGCGGCGAGGCCGCCACCCAGCTCGTCGGCAACCACACCGAATCCAACGTCAACAACCCCAGCGAAAATCTCGAGGTCTGGCGCGCGGGCCAGGTACGTCCGCTCTGCGTGTTCGACAAGGAGCGCATCTCCTATACCGGCAAGGTCACCGACACGCAGTCGTGGCACGACATCCCGACCTGCAAGGAAGAGGGACTTGACGTGCAGTACCTGATGCTGCGCGCGATGTTCCTGCCCGGCAAGGTCACCCCCGAACAACAGGCCTTCTATGTCGACCTGTTCCAGAAGCTGATCCAGACGACCGAATACAAGGACTACATGGAGAAGCAGGCGCTGAAGCCGATCTTCCTTACCGGCAAGGACATGCTGCAGTTCCTCGAGGACGATGACGCGCTCAACAAGCAGCTGATGATGGAAGCAGGCTTTGTCGCGAAGTGATGCCAGGCAGGTGATCTTTGTGTCACCATCCTTCGAGACGGCCGCTTGCGCGGCCTCCTCCGGATGAGGGTAGAATCTGCAGCGCGATATTGGATCCTCATGGTGAGGAGCGCCGCTTACGGCGCGTCTCGAACCATGAGGCCAACGGCGGCGCGCATTGGTCCAGCGGAGCGCGACGCCGTACCTACGACCACGATGTGAGTTGATATATGTCCAACACCGATATCGAAATCGTCGTCGACGATCCGACCGCGCCGGACGAAAATTCGCCCGCGGTGACCACGAGCCGCACGGTCGATGTCGTGGTCTCGCTCGCATTGCTTGCGCTCGCAGTCGTGCTCGGCGCCGACAATTGGCGGACCGGCGCGTCCTGGGATTCGACCGGCCCGCAGCCGGGATACTTCCCGTTCTATCTCTCGGTGATCCTTGCGCTCGCCAGCCTCTATGGCATCGCCGCGGCATTCCTGTCGCGCAAGGAGGCGGCTGAGACCTTCGTCACCCGCGCGCAACTGCGCCGGGTGATGGCGGTGTTCGTGCCGACCTTGTTGTTCTGCCTGGCGACGCAATTCCTCGGTCTCTATGTCGCGAGCTTTCTCCTGATCGCCGGCTTCATGCGCTGGGTCGGCAAGATCGCGCTGTGGAAGTCGCTGCTGACCGCGGTTGTGTTCAGCGCGCTGATGTTCGTGACCTTCGATCTCGCGTTCGACGTGATCATGCCGAAGGGGCCGCTGGAAGCGGCGTTCGGGTATTGAGTGAGACGAGATGCCGCCGCCTTCCGTCATTGCGAGCGAAGCGAAGCAATCCAGGATGGCGGGCGAAGACTGGGTTGCTTCGTCGCGTTGCTCCTCGCAATGACGAAGGCAAAATGGAACTGAACTAATGGAAGCCTTCGGTCTGTTGTTTCATGGGTTCGCCGTCCTCCTGACCTGGAAGACGCTGCTCCTGATGATGGTCGGGCTCGTGCTCGGCATCTTCGTCGGCGTGCTGCCGGGCCTCGGCGGCCCGAACGGCGTTGCGATCCTGCTGCCGCTGACCTTCACGATGGACCCGACCTCGGCCATCGTGATGCTGTCCTGCATCTATTGGGGCGCGTTGTTCGGCGGCGCCATCACCTCGATCCTGTTCAACATCCCCGGCGAAGCCTGGTCGGTCGCAACGACCTTCGACGGCTATCCGATGGCGCAACAGGGCAGGGCGGCCGAGGCACTCACCGCCGCTTTCACCTCGTCCTTCATCGGCTCACTGGCCGCGGTGCTGCTGATCACGTTCCTGGCGCCGATGATCTCGTCCTTTGCGCTCAAGTTCGGCCCACCGGAGTTCTTCGCCGTCTATCTGCTGACCTTCTGCTCCTTCGTCGGCCTCGGACGAGAGGACAAGCACAAGACGGTGATCTCGATGACGCTGGGGCTTCTGCTCTCCGCGATCGGGATGGACACGGTGTCGGGGCAGCTCCGCATGACGTTCGGCTCGATGGATCTCTTGCGCGGCATCAACTTCCTCGTCGCCGTGATCGGCTTGTTCGGCATCAGCGAGATCCTGCTGACGATGGAGGAACGGCTGGCGCTGCGGGGCCACGCGGCCGCGATCTCGCTGCGCACCGTGCTGTCGGTGTGGAAGGACCTGCCCAAATACTGGGTTACCTTGCTGCGCTCCTCGGTGATCGGCTGCTGGCTCGGCATCACGCCGGGCGGTGCCATCGCTGCCTCCTTCATGGGCTACAATCTCGCCAAGCGCTTTGCCAAGGACCCGGAGAGCTTCGGCAAGGGCCGCATCGAGGGTGTGTTCGCGCCCGAAACCGCGGCGCACGCGTCGGGCACTGCGGCATTGCTGCCGATGCTGGCGCTCGGCATTCCCGGCTCCGGCACCGCCGCGATCCTGCTCGGCGGGCTGATGGTCTGGGGGCTCAATCCCGGGCCGCTGCTGTTCGTCGAGCACAAGGATTTCGTCTGGGGTTTGATCGCCTCGATGTATCTCGGCAATGTGGTTGG
>Ga0209455_1001452_pt1 | contig 10666 bp, 8 predicted proteins | sample AraplaCol_mCL_r2_FD_184275 | JGI IMG/M metagenome (GOLD analysis project Ga0209455, IMG submission 184275) | Arabidopsis root microbial communities from North Carolina, USA - plate scrape CL_Col_mCL_r2 (SPAdes) (version 2) | ecosystem: Host-associated > Plants > Roots > Endosphere | place: USA...
GATCCGGCCGTGCGGCTGGAGGGGGTGGATGCGTTCCGCGACTTCGTCAGCGTCGAGTACCGGCGCGAGGGCATGACCCGCGTCGCCGTGGCCCGCCTCCCGCGTGACGGCGAGCCGAAGGACGACACCCCGCACGAGCTGCACTTCGACGAGGAGCTGTTCACCGTCGGCGTCGGCGGCAATCCCGAGTGGACGCAGCCGTTCCTCCGTCTGGGCTACGGCAGCTTCGTCACCCCGTCGACCGTGTACGACTACGATGTGGCGACCGGCGAGCTCGCCCTCCGCAAGCAGCAGCCGGTGCTCGGCGGCTTCGACCCGTCCCTGTTCGAACAGCGCCGTGAGTGGGCCATCGCCGAGGACGGCGCGCGCGTCCCGATCTCCCTGGTCTACCGCCGCGACCTCGTGACGCCCGGCGAGCCGGCCCCGCTGGTCCTGTACGGCTACGGCTCGTACGAGGCCAGCATGGACCCGTCGTTCGGCATCCCGCGCCTGAGCCTCCTCGACCGCGGCGTCGTCTTCGCCATCGCCCACGTGCGCGGCGGCGGCGAGCTCGGCCGCCTCTGGTACGAGAACGGCAAGGAGCTGCACAAGAAGAACACCTTCACCGACTTCGTCGCCGCCGCCCGGCACCTGGTCGACCGCGGCTGGACCGAGCCCTCCCGCATGGCGGCACAGGGCGGCAGCGCCGGCGGCCTGCTCATGGGCGCAGTGGCGAACCTCGCCCCGCGGGACTTCGCCGGCATCCTCGCCGAGGTGCCGTTCGTCGATCCGCTCACCAGCATCCTCGACCCGTCCCTGCCGCTGACGGTGATCGAGTGGGACGAGTGGGGCGACCCGCTGCACGACCCCGAGGTCTACGACTACATGAAGTCGTACTCGCCCTACGAGAACGTGCACCGCACGACGTACCCGCGCATCCTCGCGATCACGAGCCTCAACGACACGCGCGTGCTCTACGTCGAGCCGGCGAAGTGGGTCGCGAAGCTGCGCGAGGTGGGCGCCGACCCGCTGCTGAAGATCGAGATGGCGGCCGGTCACGGCGGCGTCTCGGGGCGGTACGCCGCCTGGCGCGAGCGGGCGTTCGCCCTGGCGTGGCTGCTCGACGTCGTCGGGGCGCATCCCTCGGGCGAGTGAGCGCTGCCGTGAAGGTCGACCTGAAGAAGGAGCTCGGCGCCTATGCGGCGCGGCGGGGTCGCTTCGACCTCGTCACGGTGCCGCCGCTCCGCTACCTCATGATCGACGGGCACGGGGACCCGAACAGCGCCGCGCGGTATCAGGATGCGCTGCGCGCCTACGCGGCCAAGTTCCTCAGCAAGCGGACGCTGGACCGCGACTACACGGTCATGCCGCTGGAAGCGCTGTGGTGGGCGGACGACATGACCGCGTTCACCAGCGCGCGCGACAAATCGCAGTGGGACTGGACGCTGCTGAACCTGCTGCCGGACTGGCTCACCGACGCCCAGCTCGAGGAGGCCCGGGCGGCGGTCGCCGCGAAGGGCGAGGCGCCGCTGCTCGATGAGCTGCGCGTGGCGACTCTCGACGAGGGTCTCTGCGTGCAGACGCTCCACGTCGGGCCGTACGACGGCGAAGCGCCGGTGCTGGCGGAGCTGCACGAGTCTTTCATCCCCGGAGAGGGTCTGCGGATGACCGGCCGCCATCACGAGATCTACCTCAGCGACGCTCGCAGGACGGAGCCGGAGAAGCTCCGCACCATCCTGCGACAGCCGGTGGAGCCGCTCAGCAGGTGAGCGACCAGAACGAGGTCGAGGAGCTCTCCGCCGGGTTGCCGCCGATCTCGATCCCCTCGCCGGGCTGCTGATCGAGCAGCACCTGCATCGTCGGCAGCGGGGCGCACCCGCCCGCGGACAGCAGAAGCGGCGCAGGAGACCGGCCCGCGAGGACCGCCGCTGTCAGAGCGTCGGCGAAGCCGAAACCGGTCGCGAAGTAGACCCGGCCGGTCGGGCCGAGGCGGGAGGCGAGCTTCGCCGCCGTGTCGAAGCGGTCGTAGCCGGCCGCTCTTTCGACCGTGATGCCGGCGTGGAGCATGTCGGAGTAGATGCCGTTCGAGACGCTGGTCGTGCCCCCGACGATGGTGACGTGCGAGGTGGCCCAGCTGGACAGGGCAGCCGCCGTTGCCGCATCGAGACCCGGTGACCACCCGTCGGTGAGGAGCGCCGGCTGACCCGTGCTCGCGCCTGCGGCCGCCGCGGTGAGGGCGTCCGGATAGTTGTCCCCGGTCGCCAGGAACAGCGAGGGGATCGCGGAGCCGAAGGCGTCGGCGACGATGGCGCGCGAGGTCGCGAACCGGTCCGGTCCGGCGACACGGACGACGGTCGGCGCGAAGGGCAGCGCACGCACCTGGGCGACCACCGCCTCCGAGACGGCCGCGGGGCCGCCCGCCACGACGACGGTCGCCGGGTGGAGCCGGACCAGCTCGGCAGCGACCCGCGGGTCCAGGCTCTCCGGCCGGGTGAGCAGGAGTGTGCCGTGCCGGTGCGCGGCGGCCGCGCCGGCCGACAGCGCGTCCGGGAACGTCGTCCCGGACGCCAGATACGCGACCGGCGCGCCGGACGCGGTATCCGGGAACGCCTGCCGGGAGACGGCCACCGAGGTCGCGAAGCGGTCGTCGCCCGCGATCCTGGTGCTGTTGATGGGGATGGGGAAGGGGACGTCGGCGAGGCTGCTCCACACCTGGATCACGCGCTCGGCAGACATTCGGCGGGTGCTTGCCAGCCACAGGTTGTGACCGATGTCCGCGACGACCGGCGTGTACGTGTCGGTCGTGGCGCCGGGGACGGCGGTCGGCCGCCAGCCCGTGGGCGGTTCGGTCAGCCACTGCAGGCTCGCCGGCCCGCCGAGAGATCCGGTGACCGCGGCGGAGACCGGCGCCCCCACCACCCCGGAGGTCGTCGACAACGTCGCCCGATACGTCGGCGCGCTGGCGGGGACGTCGACCGTCGCGCACGCGAAGGGCGCGCTCACCCGCCACGCGTACGGCGACGTCATGTTGGCGCAGAAGGTGAAACGGCCCGACTGCGGGGCGTCGACCGTGATGTCGAATCCCTGGTTCGGGCCGGTCGTCGGGTACACCCGCTGGACGTCGGGGCGCGGCACGGCCCACCCCTCGTTCGTGGCGGTGGCGAACGGGTTCCAGCTCCCGTTGACGGTGAGCTGCACCCACGCCTGGACGCCGTTCGCGGCGGGGTGCAGGAGGTCGGCAGCCCATCCGGTGATGTGCAGGCGAGGTGTCCAGGCGTTCTGGCTGTCCCAGTCGGAGTACTGGATGACCGTCGCGTCGATCGAGCCGACGGCGGCCGGGTAGTCGTCCGTGAGTCCATGCACCGGGATCGGCTCCGCGGCCGCCGGACCGGCCGAGAACACGCCGACGACGACCGCGGCGAGCGCGGCGGCGAGGGACGCGATGCGGGCGCGACCGGTCAGCACGCGTAGTACCAGGAGGACGGGCTCAGCACATCGTCCCCGCCGACCGCGACGAGGCGGTTGACGGCGGTGTCCCGCATCGCGGAGAGCGCGCTGACCGGGGCGCACCATCCGGTCGCCAGCAGCAGCGGCCCGGGTTTGCTCGCGGCGAGTACCGCGGTGCTCAGGGCGTCCGGGAAGTTCATGCCGCTCGCCATGTAGGCGATCCCAGTGGGCGGCAGCGTGCGTGCGAGAGCCGCCGCAGTCGCGAAGCGGTCCGAGCCCGCCACCCGGTCGACGGCGACACCGAGGTTCGCGGCCAGGCCCGAGCTGACGGTGTCGGTCCCGCCCACGACGGTCGCGTGCGTCGTGCCCCAGCGGCTCAGCGCCGACGCCGTCGCCGCATCCGGCTTCGGCAGCCAGCCGTTCACGAGCAGCACCGGTCGGCCGGTCTGGGCGCCGGCGGCCGCCGCGGCGAGCGCATCCGGGAACGCGTTCCCGGTCACGAGGTAGAGGTCGGGGACGCTGCCTCCGAACGCGTCGTCGACGATCGCGCGCGACACCTCGAAGCGGTCGGACCCGCCGATGCGCTTCACCTGCGGAGCGAACGGAAGGCCCTGGAGCGCGGTGACCACCGCGTCGGACAGCGCCTGGACGCCGCCGACGACGATGATCCGCGTGGGATGCAGCCGCACAAGCTCGGCGGCGACGTTCGGGTCCAGCGCGCCCGGCTGGGTGAGGAGGAGCGTGCCGTGCTGCTTCGCGGCGGCCGCACCGGCGGAGAGCGCATCCGGGAAGGCGACGCCCGACGCGATGTACGCGACCGGGACGCCCGCTGCGGAGTCCGGGAACGCCGCCTGGGAGGCGGCCACCGAGGTCGCGAACCGGTCGGCCGCGGCGACGCGCGTCCACCCGCCGGGGAGGGTGAAGCTCACTTGGACCGGGTCGGTAGCCTGCTCGATCGTGTATCCCGGCACGCGGGTGGTCACGATCGCGAAGATACCCCGACCGGCCTGGCTGAGGTCGGTGGTGTAAGTGGGAGCGGTGGCCCCGGCGATGACCGTCGCGGGGGTGTTGATGACGTTGGCCAAGGAGTTCCACGCGTAGGTCTCGGTCCCGCCGCTCGGCTGAGCGAGGGAGGCCGTGAGGACGGAGCCCGCCTCAGATGAGCCGGTGATCGACGCGGTCCAGGCCGGCCTCGCCGCCGGCACGTTCACGGTGACGCAGCCGAGGGTGGCCGTGTACACCGGCGCCGCGTTGATGTTGTACAGCCGGGCGCAGACGCTGACGGCGCCGGTCACCGGGAGCGCTCCCGAGTCGTAGTCGAAGCCCTGGTTCGGTCCGATGCCGGGATGTGCCCACGCGACATCCGGACGGTATCCGACGAAGCCGCCGAATTCGGCGTAGCCGATGGAGGAGCGCGGGCCGCTTCCGACCGCCACCGTGAACTCGACGCCCGCTCCGTTCGAGCCGTTCGCGTACCCGTCGTTGGCGTCCGCCGCCCACCCCTTGATGTGGAGGGTCGGGCGCGGGTCCGTGCCGGTGTAGCGAACGGAGATGCTCTCCATGGACCCGATCGGCGCGATCGACGACAGGTTGGCCGACGCCGGTGTGACGGGCAGGATCGCCGCGGCGAGGGCGACGACGACGGACGCCGCAGCGGCGGTGCGGAACTTCACGGAACGGCCCCCAGTCTCGCCGCGTCGACGCGCGGCCGCGTCAGGCTATCGGTGGAGGGGACCGCGTCCTATACCCCCAAGCAGGGGTCGCGCCGGGGCCGCCCTCACCCCAGGTCGTCCGGGTCCTTGCCCGTCCGCTCGCCGGACTCCAGCCCGGCAATCGCGGCGAGGTCGTCCGCATCCAGCTCGAACCCGAACACCTCCAGGTTCGAACGGATCCGCTCCGGCGAGGTCGACTTCGGGATGACGACGTTGCCGAGCTGCAGCTGCCAGCGGATCACGATCTGCGCCGGACTGACCCCGTGCTTCGCCGCCAGCCGGTCGAGCGTCGGATCGCCCAGGATCCGCCCGCGCGCCAGCGGCGACCACGCCTCGGTCACGATGCCGTGCGCCGTGTCGTACGCGCGCACATCGGCCTGCGGCAGCCACGGGTGCAGCTCCACCTGGTTCACCGCGGGCACCGTCTCCGCCTCGCGCGCCAGCCGCTCCAGGTGGTGGATGTGGAAGTTCGCGACCCCGATGGACCGCGCCCGCCCCTCATCCCGCACCCGCTCCAGCGCGCGCCACGTCTCGACGTAGCGATCGCTCTTCGGCGCCGGCCAGTGGATGAGGAACAGGTCGATCGTGTCGAAGCCGAGACGCTCGAGGGTCGCGTCGAACGACCGCAGGGTCGAGTCGTACCCGTTCTCCGTCCACCACACCTTGCTGGTGACGAAGACCTCGGACCGGTCCAGCCCGCTCAGCCGCACGCCCTCCCCGACGCCGCGCTCGTTCTCGTAGAAGGCGGCGGTGTCGATGTGACGGTACCCCGCGTCCAGAGCCGTCAGCACCGCGTCCGCGGTCTCGGCCTCCGGGATCTTGTACACGCCGAATCCCAGCTGCGGGATGGTCGTGCCGTCGTTGAGAGTCAGCTCCGGGATGCTCGCCATGGGTTCATTCTGCCGCTCCGCGCGCGTACAGGTAGGGGCACGGAAGGAGAACACCCATGGCATTGAATGGAAAGACGATCGCGTTCCTGGTGGGCCCGGAGGGCATCGAGCAGGCGGAGCTGGTCGAGCCGTGGTCGGCGGTGAGCGACGCCGGCGGCACGCCGAAGCTGATCTCGAAGGAGGAGGGCACGGTCCAGGCGTTCAACCACCTGACCCCCGCCGACACGTTCCCGGTGGACGTGACGCTGGATGCAGCGAGCGCGGACCAGTACGACGCGCTCGTGCTCCCCGGCGGCGTCGCCAACGGCGACCAGGTGCGGACCTTCCCGGAGGCCGTGTCCCTGGTGAAGGCGTTCGCCGACGCGGGCAAGCCGATCGCGGTGATCTGCCACGGCGGCTGGGTGCTCATCGAGGCGGCCGTGGTGTCCGGACGCACGCTGACGTCCTGGCCGAGCCTCCAGACCGACTACCGCAACGCGGGCGCGACCTGGGTCGACGAGCAGGTGCACGTCGACGAGGGGCCGTTCACGCTGGTGTCGTCGCAGAAGCCCGACGACCTGGAGGCGTTCAACCGCGAGCTGCTGAAGGCGTTCGAGCTCGCCTAACCACAGCTTGAGCGCTTGCCCTTTTCCTCGTCCTGAGCCTTGGTCGGTCGAGTGGTCGAGCGGCGCTTTGAGCGCCAGGCGAATTCGACGGCGATCTGGATTATCGCGTAGCCGGCACCGGCTAGCGCGACTAGCCACCAGGGCAGGCCGAGAACGTATCCGATAGTACCGATCGCGATGATAGCGGCGAGCCCAGCCCAGTCCAGCTTGGCCACAGTCACATCGGCGCGCCCGAGGGGGGCGGTACTCGCTGCGTTTCGAGATCGGGACGATCCAGTAGCACTGCGGCGAGCGGCTCGGAGGCGGCAACGACGGTGTACGGGGCGTCGATTTCGGTCGAGACGCACCACGCATGATCCGCCGGCCAGATCAGTTGTGGCGTGGGGCCATCGAGGTCGCCGGGTCGCCAGCCGAGGCCGGCACGGAATGGCCAGGAGGGGTCTTCCAGTTCCGTCAGACTGGAGGCGCCCAGTACGTATCTGCGGTCGGGCAATTCCAACCTGGGAAGCGGGAACCCGATGGATTCAGCGGGTTCTTTGCGCTCGGGCATACTGCGATCGGAGGCGGCCATGAGCGCCAGCTTGGCGTCGACGAACGGATCGCCCTCGACGACTGCTGCATCAAGCTCGACACTGTCGTTCCGCAGAACCGCGGGCGAGCCCGACGCTCCAAAACCCCAGCCTTCCCACAGGGCCACTGTCACATCAGCCGGTGTTGTCGTGTGGGCCCGCAGGGCGGGTACCAGTGAGGCGAGCGTGTGGGGGTCAACCCATCCGTCATGAGGCTTCGCGAACGTCCACCCGTCGACGGAATCCGTCTGACCGGAGATGTCCCACCACTCACTGCTCGCACTCAAGGATGCCCCGTTGAGTGCGGCGAGGTGAGCCCATGACCAGGTCTCCGTCTCGAGCTCTGTGACGACGGATTCGGAGACAACCAACGGCCGCCACGCGTCCACCGGATGAAGGATTCGAATATAGGCGGGAAAGCCCGAAGGCCCGCTCGTGTCCAACTCGGCTATCCTTCTCCGCAGCCACTCGCCACGAGAGGGGTCTACGAACCAATCCACGCCGAACCACCTCTCGACTCCGGTCGACCGCTTCCGCTTGCGATCCTCATCGAAGGTCCAGGAAATGTGTGGAGGTCTGTGTGCCCACGGTGCCAACATACCGTCCAGCGCTGGGTTGGTATGTGAAGGTAGTGGCCCAGAACCCCTTGCCGAGGCCCGCACCCGCACGACCGGTGCTCGGACAGGTAAATTCGACCTTTTTCCCGTTCACCGTCAGGGTCTTCGTCTCGTTGGTTGAAGCTCGCAGCTGATAGACCTTGTTTTTCGTGTCTGTGGCGCTGACGGCAGGGGCAAAGGAGATGATTCCTCGTACTCTGACTTGGACTGACGCCGCGCCGTAACCGGTGCAGGAGATGTCGATCTTGTTGTCCACCGATCGGATCCCAAACTTCTTCAAACTCGCTGACAGATGCGGATATTGGAGTTTGCCAGTGCAGGTGATGTTGATTCCGCCGCCGCTCAGAGGCGTGACGCCAGGTGACGGTGCGCTTGTACCAGGAGCGGTCTCGCTGAGAGTCAGCGGGGTTTCCCCCCGATCGGCCCGCGCTTGGAGGTCTTCCACTGTCGGGCTGGCGGTGACAGCGTCGACGGTGGACGAACTCGGATCCACGGGGCCATTGGAGCTCGCAACGAATGACCAGACGCCCGAGTGGACTGTGTCGATTGCGCTTCGACCACCCGACAGGCCCTTAACCGTCGCGGACCAGAAGTACCGAACACCTTCGGCAAGAACACCGTCGGGGACGCGAAACTCTCCAGGCACCCATTCGCTCGTAACAACCGGCTGGCTCGTGCCATCTGGATTGAGCGAGGCCGTGTATCGAATAAGCACGTCAGGAGAGAACTTGTCCCCGTCGGAGTTGACCATCAGCGCCGGCGACAAGGATTGCGTTACGAGGTCGGCCTGCGGATACCCGGCGATGGGAGACTTCGCCCAATCACCAAAAGAGAGCTCATATTGAGACTTCGACTCGACGTCGCCATTCGCGCTTATCACCCGGGCTTCAATCAGATGGATGCCAGCAGAGGGTGAGACATCCACGTTCACGGATGTTGATTCCAGTCCCATCGCCAATGGGGCGCCCTCTACTCCGTCGAGGGCGACCATGAGATTCTTGCCAGCCGTCCCCGCCGAGGCGACGCGGCAAGCGATCGGAGCGGCGGGGAGGGCGGTCGTCCAACCTCCGTCCCTGAAGGGCGAAGGACAGGAGATATTCGGCGCCAGCGGGCTGTAGAAGCCCTCCAGGTCGAGGACGAAGTGGACGGTGTCGCCGGAGACGTTGTGGAGCTTGATCGCACCGTCGGCACCAATGGGGACGGTGACGAGATTCGTCTGGGTGCTGTTGGAGTAGTTGATGTTGTGGAAAGGGTTGGGCTCGGCTTTGTCACTGGGCCAGAGCCGGGCGAAACCCCCGCCAGCCTGTCCGTCCAGCGCCGTCACATTGAGGACGGCCGCCTCGAGACCGTCGGCCACCGATGGGAGCCCGGCTTGGCCGGCTACGGGGATGCTGATGGTCTTGTCAGGGCCGACAGCGGTCGCCGACGCGACGCGGGTGTCGAGAATGCGGCCGGTCGCGGGTGTGAACGCTCCGTCGCTGTCGCCTGGAGTGAAATAACCTTCGATGTCGATGAACAGGTCGACGCTGGTTGAGGCTCCGCCGAGGAAGAGCTTGAAAGCCCCGCTGCTGCTGAGCGCGATCTGGGCACCGAGCGGAATCGCCTGGGTGCTCGTCGCCGGGAAGTTGAGGGCGACGTTTGGCCGCACCTGGTCCGCCGCGTAAGGGGTGAGGAAGGCTCCGGCGCCGTAGTTCCGAACCATCACGTTGACGTAGACCGCGGACGCCCCGGCGCGGACGCCGCCCACACCGGTTGCCTGTACGGTGACCGTCTGTCCTGTGGCGACCTGACTGACAGGGGCCCCCGTTCCAGTACGGGTGTCCACGATGCGAGAGCCGTCGACCGGGTGGTACCCGCCAGGCGCGGTCACGCCGTTCCCCGAGGTGTAGTAACCCTGCACATCGACCACGACGTGCGTGGTGGACTGCGTGGTGAGCTGGATCTTCCCATCGGCCCCGACGGGAAGGATGGCGCTGTTCGACGTTATGCCCCCGCGGCCGCCGTCATAGACCATCAGGGCACTGGTGCTGCCGCCGCTCGCTCCGCCGGACAGGACGCCCTGCACGGTCGGGTCCACCGCCGTAACCACCAGCTGCACGGCGGTTACGGTCGAGGCGGGGACCGGCTGGGTCCCCGTGACCTGTACTAGCCGGGTGGCGTTCGTGGTGAACGGGGTGCTGTAGCCACCGGTCCCATTCCGGGTGTCTACGATGCGTCCCTGCGATGGGACGTACAACCCTGCAGTGCCCGTGATGGCTGCTTCCGCCTTCTGCGAAGCAGCGACGAGTCCAGACGACGCGATGACCACAGCCAACGCGGCCGCCAGCATGCTCCCGACTTTCCATCCAGCCATTCGAACGAGTCCTTTCTGTCCGGGTCCCCGCAAGGCTGGCGGCGAGACCAGAGGGAGGGCAAAGTCCGGGGTCCGGGCTTCGATCCGCGTCGATCGCCTCAGACGGGCGCCCCGCCGACCAGACCAGGCGTCCTACCCCGTAACAACGGGGAACCTCGCGACGGACGACCCGAGTCGCTCGCCTCGCGGCAAACGGACACTCTCCGGTCAATCAACCGCGAGCTGCTGAAGGCGTTCGAGTAGCGGACGGTGTGCGTTCCCTGGCAATGGCCTCCACGGCGGTTGCCCCCGTTCGGGGGATGCGGGAACGTAGGTGACTCCTGGAAAACACGACGGAAGGAGAGCGCATGCTCACCCTCACGGAGAACGCCAGCACGATCGTTAAGACGCTGACCGACCAGTCCCCGGACGAGACCGCGGGCCTGCGCATCAGCAGCAGCAACCCCGACAGCACCGCCTTCGCGGCGGCCGTCACCCCGGAGCCGGAGGCATCC
>Ga0209455_1001455_pt1 | contig 10653 bp, 9 predicted proteins | sample AraplaCol_mCL_r2_FD_184275 | JGI IMG/M metagenome (GOLD analysis project Ga0209455, IMG submission 184275) | Arabidopsis root microbial communities from North Carolina, USA - plate scrape CL_Col_mCL_r2 (SPAdes) (version 2) | ecosystem: Host-associated > Plants > Roots > Endosphere | place: USA...
GTCTGCAGTCCCGACACCCGCAGCGGCGGCCGGTGGTCGGCGCCGCACCAGAGTCCCTGCTCGGGCGGGATGCTCAGCTCCAGGTGCGAGTCGTGGATGAGGTAGGTCGCGCGCGTCTCGGCCAGCGAACTCCACGCGGGCAGGTAGTGCGGCAGCCACACCGACCGGTCGAGCGCCGGGTCGTCGAAGTCGTCGAACACGCCGGCCCTCACCTCATCCGGTGCGGGTGGCGTCGATGTGCTGTTCGAGCCACCAGGTGCGTCCCTCGTCGTCGGAGACCCAGCCGTCCCACTCGAACGAGTCGTCGGTGATGTTGGAGAAGTTCCAGCGAATGGGCCGGCCGTCGGTCTGGGTGCCGTCCTGCCGGATCCCGTCGCGGCGGTGCGGGGTGGCGACCAGGGTGCAGAAGTCGCCGGTGGCCGCGCCGAACCAGCTGACGCGCCAGGCGCCGAGGGCGGCATCGTAGACCCGGATCGTGGTGCCGCGCCCCTTCACGCCCTCGGGGTCGGCGTCGTCGCGGATGACGAGGACGTCCTGCACCGCGCGGCCGCCGAGCGTGTACGCGAAGATCCAGTGGTTGACCGACTCGTTCCACGTCTGGGTGGCCTCGTCGAACAGCCGCACGTCGGCGCTCCAGCTGCCGACGAGCCGGCCGAACAGCTGCATCCGTTGCGGGTTGTGCTCCATCGGGCCCGAGCTGATCAGGGCCCGTGCGAACGCCGCGTCGGTGGTCTCGCTCATGGTCCCTGCTCTCTGCTCAAGCGGTCAGGATGTGGTCAGGACGAGCGTCCCGCCTCGGTGGTGGAGACGTCGGTGCGGTGGAAGTTGAGGTACGAACGCGAGGCCGTCGGGCCGCGCTGGCCCTGGTAGCGCGACGAGTATTCGGCCGAGCCGTACGGCTTCTCGGCCGCGGAGGACAGGCGGAAGAAGCACATCTGCCCGATCTTCATGCCCGGCCACAGCTTGATCGGGAGCGTCGCGACGTTGCTCAACTCCAGCGTGACGTGCCCCGAGAAGCCCGGGTCGATGAAGCCGGCGGTGGAGTGGGTGAGCAGCCCCAGCCTGCCGAGCGAGCTCTTGCCCTCGAGCCGCGCGGCGACGTCGTCGGGAAGGCTCACGAGTTCGAACGTCGAGCCGAGCACGAACTCGCCGGGGTGCAGGATGAACGGCTGGTCCGCATCCACCTCGACGAACCGCGTCAACTCGGGCTGGTCTTCAGCCGGGTCGATGAACGGGTACTTGTGGTTGTCGAACAGCCGGAAGAAGCGGTCGAGGCGCACGTCGACACTCGACGGCTGGACCATCTCGGGCTCGAACGGCTCCAGGGCGATGCGCCCCGAGCCGAGCTCGGCCTTGATGTCGCGATCGGAGAGAAGCACGAGGCCAGCCTAGCGGGTGGGCCGCCAGGGCTCGGCGGCGTGCGACATCCACACGGCGACGGGTTCGAGCGCGCGGATCAGCCGCTGCCCCTCCGTCTGCGGGTCGTCGAGCTCGGCGCCCCAGACCGCGGAGTCGCCGGCGACGACGACGAGACCCTCGTCGGTGTCGACGACCACGATCTGCGAGCCGCGGGTATGCCCGGGCGCGGGGACCAGCCGGATGCCGGGAGCGAGGGTGACCTCGCCGTCCGCCGGCACGTACTGCAGCTCGACGCCCTCCGGGTCGACCCACTCGCGGATCGTGTAGTCCTCCGCATGCCGGCCGTCCTCGAGCTCCTGCCGCTGCACGTGGATCGGCGTGCCGGCGAAGAGGTGGTTGCCGCCGCAATGGTCGAAGTGGAGGTGCGTGTTGACCACGGCGTCGATGCTGGCGGGGTCGAGTCCCCAGTCGCTCACCGGCTTGAGCCGCGGATCCATGTCCTCCACCATCGGGTGCCGCTCGGTCAGCCCGGTGTCGACGAGGATGCGGCCACCGGGATGGTCGACGACGTGGACGTAGACGGGTAGGTCGACGCCGGCCAGGTCGCCGATGTGGACGGGTGTGATGGTGGTGGTCATGGCGTCCTCTCGTGCAGCGGGCGCACGGTCAGGGTCTGCTCCGCCCGGCCGACGGCGCCGTTCTCGTCGAGCAGCGACGTGCTGGTGAGCCCCTGCCCGGCGGGTCCGAACACGACCGTCGTGTCGAGTCCGACCCACGGGCCGGTGGGGCGTCGGAACAGGTGGATGGTGAGGTCGAGGTTGGGGAACATCCACTCCTGCGGCGGGCGGCGGACCGCCACGCCGTTGGCCGTGTCCACCAGGGCGATGTAGGCGGCGTCGGGGCTCGCCGGCTCGCCGGCCACCAGCTCCCGGTCGGTGCGCAGCCACGCGGTCGCGCGTCCCGGCCGGGGCGCCTCCTCGGCCCGCATCTCGAGCGAGGCGACGTAACCGCCGGGCCAGGTGTCGGTCATCGTCCGACGGTGCTCGGGGCCGGGCGGCGTCGGGGCGCCCTCCGCTCCGCCGGCGACCGCGCTGGTGTCGCCGGTCATCGCGTACCAGGCGCGGGCGAGCACCGTCCGCCGGCCGCGGATGGTCACCGTCGCCTCGATCAGCTCGATCGTCCGTCCGGGCCGGATGGTCTCGACGTGCACGTCGCAGACGTCCGCGTCGAGGAAGCCGAGGATGTCGAAGCTGATCCGCGAGAGCACCAGATCGGTGGGCTCGTCCCGGGCGGAGCGGTAGCGGTCGATCGCGTGCACGATCAGGCCGCCGAGCGGGCTGAAGTGGATCTCCGACTCCTTCCACGCGCCGCCGGCGTCGGCCGTCGGACGGTACCGGTGGTCGTCGATCCGCTCGAAGTAGGAGGACATCAGCCTCACCCTACTTGCTGCCCGCGGGGTCCTGGAGGCGGGATCGACCGTGAACCGATCTTCAGAATGGCGGAGCGCAGTCCGGCGTAGCGTGTGCGCCATGGCGACTCCGACGAGCGATGACCTGAAGCGGCGCGGCGGCTGGCTGCCCCCCGAGCAGGACGATCTGGAGAGCTGGCTCGACGGCCGCATCGAACGGATCGGCGACGATGACGACGCTCCGCTGCGCCACCCGGTGATGCAGGAGTTCGCCGACCTCATCGATCGGGATGGCATCGTCCGGATGTACCTGACGCGGATGATCGAGGAGGTGCCGAAGAACAGGACGTACTCCGAGAGGCACCTCACGAGCGTCCGGCAGCTGCTCCGGCTCATCGACGACGTGCTGACGACCGCGCCGGAATTCAGCGAGGGCGGCATGGTGACGACCCCGCTGACCGGCATCCTCGACTGGACGATGGGCACCCCCTCCGGGATGGCCGCCTACCGCGACCCGCGGGTGAACGCGATCCTGAAGAAGGTGCTGAACGCGTGGGCCGCGTTCCTCGACAGCCCGGCGTCGCTCTCCGTGCTGAACGCATCACCGAAGGGCTGGATGTCGCCGGCGGCACGCGAGGCCGTCGGCATCGACCAGTTCCAGCACGACCCGGACGCCCCGCACTGGGGTTTCACATCCTGGAACGACTTCTTCACCCGGCGGCTGCGCGACGGCGCGCGTCCCGTCGCGGACCCGGACGACGACGCCGTGATCGTCAGCGCCTGCGAGTCGACGCCCTACCGGATCAGCCGGGACGTCGCCCGCCACAGCGAGTTCTGGATCAAGAGCCAGCCCTATTCGCTGCAGGACATGCTCGCCGACGACGATGCCGTCGACCGGTTCGTCGGCGGGACCGTGTACCAGGGCTTCCTGAGCGCGTTGAACTACCACCGCTGGCACAGCCCGATCGCGGGGACGGTCGTGCGTGCGTACGTCCAGCCGGGGACCTACTTCTCCGAAGCCGACTCGGAGGGCGCCGATGCGGTGGAGGCGACCGTCTCGCAGGGCTACCTCGCGCATGTCGCCGCCCGCGCGATCATCCTCATCGAGGCCGACAACCCGGCGATCGGGCTGATGGCCGTGGTCCCCGTCGGGATGGTGGAGGTGTCTTCGTGCCTGATCGCGGACGAGATCGTCCCCGGCCACCACGTGGAGAAGGGTGACGAGTTGGGCTGCTTCCAGTTCGGCGGATCGACCGAGTGCCTGGTCTTCCGGCCGGGAGCGGTCGAGGAGTTCGCGCTCGGCGCACTCCCCCAGCCCGGCGAGAAGCACCCCTCCATCCTGAAGGTGCTCTCGAAGCTGGCAGTCGCTCCCCGCTGAGAAGGGCTACTTGTTGCCCGCGGGGTCCATCCGTGCGAGGTCGATGTTCAGCTGCAGGACGTTGACGGTCGGCTCGCCGAGATAGCCGAGGTCGCGCTGCTGAACGTGCCGGTCCACCAGCTGCCGCACCTTGTCCGGGCTGATCCCGCGGGACCTGGCCACCGCATCCACCTGGAGCAGCGCGTAGGCGGGCGAGATGTGCGGGTCGAGCCCGGAGCCGGAGGCGGTCAGGGCCGATCCCACTGTCTTCCCGTCCGAGCTGTCGAGGGATCCGACCCCCTAACCGCCCACGCTGCCGTGCCGGCTCGGCCCCCGCGTACCGACGTCGAGTCGGGGGACGGCGGCCGCCTTCTTCGCGCCGACGACGGCGGAGGCGGCGGTCGGGTCGCACGGGGTGAGACGCGAGACCGGCTCGGTCAGCACCGTGGGGCCGCCGACCAGGACCACGAGGGAGACGCCGAGCCCGTTGAGGTCGCTGATGACCTGGTTCGGGACGCACGAGCCGGGAACGAGGAACAATGGCGCGTCCACCCCGCCCGCCCACGGGCCCGCGGCGAGCGCGTCGGGGAAGTTGCGCCCGGTCACCAGGAACGCCAGCGGGGAGGCGGGCTGGCTGGTGTTCGTGCCGTCGGTGTTCCACAGGAGCTCATTGAGCTGTGTGGCCGTGGAGTAGCGGTCTCCCCCGGCCAGACGGAGGACATTTCCCGACACGTTGATGTAGACGCCCACCTCGACACCCTCGGAGACGGCGTTCGGGCCCCCGACGACCAGAGCGCCGCTCACGATGTGCCTCCGGAGGAAGTCCGCCGTGTCGGCATCCAGGTCACCGGCCGCGCCGTTCACGAGCAGGATCGGCGCGCCGATCGCTCCCGCCGCGGCTCCGGCGGCCAGCGCGTCGGGGAAGTTGGTGCCGGTCGCCACGAAGACCTGGGGCATGTAGCCGAACGCGTTCTCGGCGATCACACGGCTGGTGGCGAAGCGATCGGCTCCGGACCAGCGCACCGTGTCGGGCACGAGGGCGGCGAGCTGCGCCTGCACCCCCGGCGACACCACGCCGGTGCCGCCGACCACTACGACCTTCGACGGATGCAGCTCCACGATCTCATCCGCCACGGACTGCGGGAGCGCGCCCGGCGCCGTCAGCAGAACCGGGCCGCCGAGCGCCGTCGCGGCGGGCGCCGCCGCCAGCGCGTCCGGGAAGTTGTTGCCGTTGGCCACGAACACGATCGGCGCCCCGGCGGGGAAGGCCTGCTGGGCCACCGAGACGGAGGTCTGGTAGCGGTCCGGGCCGAAGACCTGGTCGACGACACGGTTCAGGGCGATGGTCGTCGTGTACGTCGCCTCGGACCCGCGGCCGTCCGCGGCCCGTCCGGTCAGCGTGTACTGGAACGTGCCGGCGGTGGTCGGCCGTCCGGAGATGACCCCGGTGGCCCGGTCCAGGGCGAGTCCGGGCGGGAGGGTGCCGCGGACGGTCCAGAACACCCCAGCGGGCGAGAGGCCGGGAGCGAACGAGTAGTCGACCCAGGTCGTGCCGTCCGGGGGCGCCGGGGTGGTGATCGAGGAGGGCAGGGCGATCACGTCGACGAACCCTTCGGAGTACTGCCCCGAGGTGTCGTACAGGTTGCCGCTGCCCAGGTCGATAGCGGACGGCCAGAAGTATCCGGGCGCTACGAGCGAGACGGTGCGAGCGACAGTGTTCGTCGCGGTGTCGAGTTCGCGGAGGCCTCCGCCCGTCCCGCCGAACACGTGGAGGAACCCGCGCACCGGATCGACGATGAAGTCGGAGATGTCCGTCAGGGACGTCGGAGTCGCGGCAAGCGTGGACTGCGAGAACGAGACGAGAGCGTGTCCGGCGAACGACGATACGCGACCGTACAGCTGTTGCGAGCCAGGGCCGACGGCCAGCTTGTCGACCGAAGAGCTCACCGCCGTCGTCGCGACGGCCAGGGTCGTGAGGTCGAGCCTGACGATGCTCGTCCCCCAGTTGACGATGGCGAAGGCCGCACGCGAGGCACTGTCGACGGTCAGCGACGAGAGCCGCTGCGGCAGAGTCACCTGCCCCACCACACTGCTCAGGTCGGGGGCGATGACGAGCAGTTGTGAATCCACCGCGGCCACCACCTGGTGGGTGAGCGTGTCGACAGCGAGTCCGCCCGGCTGGGGCATGGCGCCCGGGAACCTGAGCAGGCCCCGCCGCGCTCCGGTCTCGGCGTCGAAGACCTCGAGGCTTCCGTCGCAGGCATAGAACAGGCTCTTGGTCGCCTCGTCCAAGGCGAGGTATCCGAAGGCGTTGTTCGCCTTGTTGGACGGGATGGTCTTCCACAGGACGGCGCCGGTGCGATCGTCGAGCGCCGTGAGCTCGGGCCCCCACCACGTCCCGTTGCTCACCTGGGCGTCCATGGCGAACATGGTGTGCGTCGTCGAGTCGATGACCGGGCGCCCATTGATTCCGCCGGCATCCACCCACATCGGCGCGGACGAGACGAGTTCCGGCGCCTCCGCCGAGGCGGCCTCGGCCGCCGGTGCGGTCAAGACCGCGCCGGCGGCCGACGCCACTAGCGCTGTCGCGATGACCGCCGCGATCGCGCGCCGTCGTCCGACGCGGGCAGATGACAGTCTCACGGGCTCCCCCTGTGCCGTCGCAGGAGGGTCCTGGATCGTCGGTTGAGCGTACGAAAAACCGCCGTCCTTAGCACGCCCCCCGAACGCGGGTCGTCTCGCCTACCGGTCCCCGTCCGGGTCCATCCGCGATAGCGCCAGGTTCAGCTGCAGCACGTTGACCGTCGGCTCGCCCAGGTACCCGAGGTCGCGCTGCTGCACGTGGCTCTCCACGAGAGTGCGCACCGACTCGGCGCTGATCCCGCGGGCCTTCGCCACCGCATCCACCTGGAGCAGCGCATAGGCGGGCGAGATGTGCGGGTCGAGCCCGGACCCGGACGCGGTCAGCGCGTCGGCGGGGATGCTGGCCGCCTCGACGCCGTCCGTCTTCTCGATCAGCGCTTTCCGCTCCTTCACCGCCTTGAGGAGGTCCGGGTTGTTCGGGCCCAGGTTGCTGCCGCTGGACGCGCCGCCGTCGTAGCCGTCGCCGGCCGCGGACGGGCGCGACTGGAACCACTGCGGCAGCGGGTTGCCCTTCTTGTCGGTGAAGGACTGCCCGATCAGGGCCGATCCCACCGCCTTTCCGCCGGATTCGACGACCGATCCGTTCGACTGGTTCGGGAAGGCGAGCTGCCCGATCCCGGTGACGACCAGCGGGTAGCCGATCCCGAGCACGACGGTGAGGATGAGCAGGGCGCGCAGGCCGACCCAGTACTGGCGGCCCGTTCCCCGTGTCGAGGCGTTCATGTGCGTAGCGTTCCTTGTCTCAGAATCCGGGGATCAGGCTGACCAGGAGGTCGATCAGCTTGATTCCGATGAAGGGGGCGATGATGCCGCCCAGGCCGTAGATCAGCAGGTTGCTGCGCAGCAGGGCCGAGGCCGAGGTGGCCCGGTAGCGGACGCCGCGCAGGGCGAGCGGGATCAGGATGACGATGATGATCGCGTTGAAGATCACCGCCGAGAGGATCGCCGACGACGGCGAGTGCAGCTGCATGATGTTGAGCGCCTGGAGCCCGGGGAACACGCCCACGAACATCGCCGGGATGATCGCGAAGTACTTCGCGACGTCGTTAGCGATCGAGAACGTGGTGAGGGCGCCGCGGGTGATGAGCAGCTGCTTGCCGATGCGGACGATGTCGATCAGCTTGGTCGGGTCGGAGTCGAGGTCGACCATGTTGCCGGCCTCCTTCGCCGCCGACGTGCCGGTGTTCATCGCCACGCCGACGTCCGCCTGCGCGAGCGCCGGGGCGTCGTTGGTGCCGTCGCCGGTCATCGCGACGAGGTTGCCGCCCTCCTGCTCCTTGCGGATGAGCGCGAGCTTGTCCTCCGGCGTCGCCTCGGCGAGGAAGTCGTCGACCCCCGCCTCGGCCGCGATCGCCTTGGCCGTGACCGGATTGTCGCCGGTGATCATGACCGTGCGGATGCCCATCCGGCGCATGTCGGCGAAGCGTTCGGTGAGACCGGCCTTGACGATGTCCTTCAGGTAGATGACGCCGAGGATGGTCGCCTCGCCGCTCGCACTCCGGCTCGCGACGGCCAGCGGAGTGCCGCCCTGCTCCGCGATGTGCTGCACCTTCTCGTCGAGGTCGCTGAGGACCGACGACGGGATGCGCGTGCTCTCCCCCGCCCAGGCGACCACCATGGACGCCGCGCCCTTGCGGACCTGCGACCCGTCGGCGAAGTCGACGCCGCTCATCCGGGTCTGCGCCGTGAACGGCACCACCTCGCCGGCGAGCTCGCCCTCGTGGACGAAGCCGAGCTGGGCGGCGAGCGCCACCACCGAGGAGCCCTCGGGGGTCGGGTCGCTGAGGGAGGCGAGCGCCGCCGCCTCCACCAGCTTCGCCTGGTCGACGCCCTCGACCGGGGTGAATTCCGCTGCCTGCCGGTTGCCGTAGGTGATGGTGCCCGTCTTATCCAGCAGCAGCGTGGTCACGTCGCCCGCGGCCTCCACCGCTCGACCCGACATGGCGAGCACGTTGTGCTGCACCAGGCGGTCCATGCCGGCGATGCCGATGGCCGACAGCAGTGCGCCGATCGTCGTCGGGATGAGGCACACCAGCAGCGCAATGAGCACCGTGACGCTGGGGGCGGCGTTCGCGAACCCGGCCGTCGGGCCGAGCACGAGAACCACGACGACGAAGACGATGGTCAGCGCGGCCAGGAGGATGTTGAGCGCGATCTCGTTCGGCGTCTTCTGCCGGGCGGCGCCCTCGACCAGGGCGATCATCCGGTCGACGAACGTCTCGCCCGGCTTGCTCGTGATGCGCACCACGATGCGGTCGGAGAGCACGCGCGTTCCGCCGGCGACCGCGCTGCGGTCGCCGCCGGACTCGCGGACGACCGGGGCCGACTCGCCGGTGATGGCCGACTCGTCCACCGAGGCGATGCCCCAGACGATGTCGCCGTCGCCGGGGATGAGCTCCCCCGCCGAGACGACGACCACGTCCCCGAGCCGAAGCTCGGCCGACGGAACCTCGGTGGTCGTGGATCCGGTGGCCGACGGATCGCGCTTCTCGTCGTATCCCGTCACCCGGTTGGCGACGGTCGTGGTGCGCGTCTTCCGCAGGCTGGCCGCCTGCGCCTTGCCGCGTCCTTCGGCGACGGACTCGGCCAGTGTCGCGAACAGCACGGTGAGCCACAGCCAGACGGCGATAGCCCAGGTGAAGGCGATGGTGGTGGTGCTTCCGCCGGAGGACTGCGGGCCGAGGAACGGCTCGGCGATCGCCAGGACCGTCGTCAGCGCGGCGCCGACCTCGACGATGAACATGACCGGGTTGTGCCACATGTCCCGGGGGTCGAGCTTGCGGAACGCACCCGGCAGGCCGGCGATGAGCTGGCGGCCGTTGAAGGCGCCCTTCGGCGCGCGATCGGAAAGCGCGCGTTCGGTGATGGTGGACATGATCAGGAAAGCCCTTCCGCCAGGGGACCCAGCGTGAGAACGGGGAAATAGGTGAGTGCGGCGACGACGATGACGACGCCGACGACGAGGGTGACGAACAGGGGGCGGTGGGTCGGGAGGGTCCCGGCCGTCGCGGGCACCTTGTCCTGAGCCGCCAGGGAGCCGGCCAGCGCGAGCACCATCACGATCGGAAGGAACCGGCCGAGGAACATCGCCGTGCCGAGCGCCGCGTTCAGCCACGGCGTGTTCGCGGTGAGTCCCGCGAAGGCCGAGCCGTTGTTGTTCGCCGCGGAGGTGAACGCGTAGAGCACCTCCGAGAAGCCGTGCTGACCCGGGTTCCAGATCGAGACCTTCTCGACGTTGTCCCGGATCGCGGGGATCGCGAAGCTCAGGCCCGTGCCGAGCAGCACCAGCGTGGGCGTGATCAGGATGTAGAGGCTCGCGAGCTTGATCTCGCGCGCGCCGATCTTCTTGCCCAGGTACTCGGGCGTGCGTCCCACCATGAGGCCGGCCAGGAACACCGCGATGATCGCGACGATCAGGATCCCGTAGAGGCCGGCGCCGATGCCGCCGGGCGCGACCTCGCCGGTCATCATGTTCAGCATCGTCATCATCCCGCCCAGCGGCGTGAAGCTGTCGTGCATGGAGTCGACCGCTCCCGTCGAGGTGAGCGTGCTGGTCGTGCCGAACAGGGTGGAGCCGAGGATGCCGAAGCGCTGCTCCTTACCCTCGAGCGCGCCGCCCGCCGCCTGGGTCGCCGTCCCGGCGCCCTGCAGCTCGAACAGCGTGAGCGCGACGAGCGAGACGACGAAGATCGTCGCCATCGCCCCGAGGACGGCATAGCCCTGCCGGTTGTCGCCGACCATCCGGCCGAACGTGCGCGGCACAGAGAACGGGATGAGCAGCATCAGGAAGATCTCGACGAGGTTCGTCCACGCGGTCGGGTTCTCGAACGGGTGCGCGGAGTTGGCGTTGAAGAAGCCGCCGCCGTTGTTGCCGAGGAGCTTGATC
>Ga0209455_1001456_pt1 | contig 10647 bp, 9 predicted proteins | sample AraplaCol_mCL_r2_FD_184275 | JGI IMG/M metagenome (GOLD analysis project Ga0209455, IMG submission 184275) | Arabidopsis root microbial communities from North Carolina, USA - plate scrape CL_Col_mCL_r2 (SPAdes) (version 2) | ecosystem: Host-associated > Plants > Roots > Endosphere | place: USA...
CGAGATCGACCGGGATATTGTCCATGCCGCTTTTGAGGAGCCATGTCGTGAAGGGCAGGACGATAGTGCTGTCGGCGACCATCAGCGCCCAGGGCGAGTTCAGGAGATCAAAGGAGGAGAGAATCCGGTAGAGCGGCACTACGAACATCAGCGGTGGCAGCATATAGGTGGCGACGATCAGATAGAGTAGCCATTTGAGATCGCGCCCCGCGCGCGAGAACACCCAGGCAGCCGGCACGGCGAAGAGTGTCGCGAGGCAGGTCGTTCCCAGTGCCACCCAGCAGGTGTTGCGCAACGCAAACAGAAAGACCTCGCCATCGCTGTTATGGGCGAGGGTCAGCAGGCGCTGATAGCGCGAGAAATCGAGCGCGCTGGGGATCCAGGGCAAGGGTACCGATGTCAGGTCCTTGGTCGGGCTGATGCTCATGGTGATCATCCAGCCCAAGGGCGCCAGGATGACCACGGCGACCAGGACCATGGCGGCATAAGCAAGGATGCGACCGAGATGGATCTGGCGCATGTCAGTGCACTCCCCGCATGCGGACGGCCCGGCTATAGACGCCGATCAAGATTACTGTCAGCGCTACCGAGAGCATGGCAAGCGAGGCGCCATAGCCGGCATGGCGGAAGGAGAAGGCCTGCTCATAGACCAGGATGCTGAGCGACTTGGTGCTGTCGAGCGGTCCACCCTTGGTCATCACCCAGATGATGTCGAAGACCTTCACCGCTTCAATCGTACGCAAGACGCAAGCGATAGTGAGCGGCGGCAGGATGACCGGCAGGGTCACCGAGCGGAAGCGCGCGAAGGGACCGGCACCATCGATTTCGGCGGCTTCCCGGAGATCCCGCGGCACACTTTGCAGGCCGGCAAGGGTGATGAGGGCGACCAGGGAGAAGGTCTTCCAGATATCGGCAAGCCCGATCATCAGCAGCGCCGTCGTCGTATCGCCGAGCCAGCTCCTGTACTGGTCGATGAAGCCCAATTGATGCAGCAGCGCATCGAGCGCGCCGAAATCCGGGTTGTAGATGACGCGCCAAGCCATGGCATTGACGACCGTGGGCAGCGCCCAGGGTACGATCAGCAGGCCACGCAGGAATTTCCGGCCCCAGAGATCCATGTCGAGCAGCAGGCCGACACCGAGGCCGATTAGCATCTCAGCGCCCACGGTGCCGACGGTGAAAAGCGCGGTGACGCCCAGCGCCTTCTGGAAAGCCGGTGCGCTGAAAGCCCTGAGATAGTTGTTGAAGCCGACGAAATCGCCCGACATGGTGCCAAGCTTGGCATTGGTGAAACTGAGCCAGACCGTATCGAGCAGCGGCCAGCCGATGACAGCGATCAGGACGACCAGCAAGGGTGCGAGCAGCAGCAGTCGTCCACGCAAATCCAAGGCTGAACCTTTCAGGCGAAATCGGAATAAAGAAAGAGGTGGAACCGGCGCTCTTGCGATCGAGGACGATTCCACCTCAGCCATCAGTCAAATGCAATCCGCTGTTGGAAGGCGAGATTGCCTCAGTTGGTCAAATCCGCGGCGGCGGATTTCAGCGCCTCCTCGGGTGTCGCCTTGCCAAGCAGGGCCTCCTGCAATGCCTTCTGCAGGCGGGCGGAGAACTGCTGGTAATCCGGCACCTGCGGGCGAGCAAAGAGCGCGTTGAAGGAACCGGCCTGGGCGGCGATCAGATCGACATTGGCAGGATGGCTCTTCGCCGCATCCTCATAGAAGGACTTCCAGATCGGCGGGCTGCTATTGGCATATTTCGCCTCGATCTCCGGGGACGACAGGAACTGGATGTAGCTCCAGGCGGCGTCAGCCTTCTTGCTGTTGGTCGGAATGCCAAGGCCCATGGCGCCGTTGACGGTCGAGATCGTGCTCTTCCCCTCGACACCCGGAGGGGCGATCACGCCGACCTGGCCATTGATCTTGGATTCCTTCGGATTGTTGTTGGCGAGTTCATACATATAGGTCCAGTTGAGGGCGAAGGCCGCCTTGCCGCTGGAGAACACGCCGCGCACGTCTTCCTCGAGATATTCGGTGGAATGCGGATTGGTGACGCCTTCCTTGATGCTGTCGACCATGAACTTCAAGGCATCGAGGCCGCCACCGGTCTGGAAGGCGGGCTTGCCATTGGCATCGAGGAATTGGCCACCGAAAGCCTGCACCAGCACGGCATAATCGCAGATCGCTGCCTCGTTCTGGCTCCAACTCCAGACGATCGGATAATCGACGATGCCCTTCTGCTTGATGATCTTGGCGTCGGCGATCACCTCCTGCCAGCTCTTCGGCGGATTGGCGATCCCGGCTTTCGCCAGCATGTCCTTGTTGAAGAAGAGATACTTGCTGTCGGCCGACCAGGGCATGCCATAGGACTTGCCCTTGTAATCGACCGTGGTCCAGGCGCCGTCCTCGACGGCGGCGCGGGTCTTCGCATCGATCCGGTCGGTGACATCGGCGAGGATCTTGTTCTCGGCGAACTCCGCCGGCCAGATCACGTCATAGAGCACGACGTCATAGCCATCGCTGGAACCCGCCGCGAGGGTGATCTTGTCGTGCAACGCCTCATAGGGGACGAATTCGAGTTTCACCGACACGTCCGGATGCTGCTTGATATAGGCATCGGTCATCGCCCGGACATCGGATTCCGAATAGCCGGCCTGGGCCATGAAGAGGGCATTCAGGGTGGTATTCGCCACCGCGACCTTGGGAGCAAAGCTCGCCAGGCCCAGCAAGGCTGTTAAACCTAAAGTTACACCGATGGATCGGTTGACGCGCGCCATGACACGGCTCTCCCCTTTGCTGGCCGACGGTATCGCTGCGTTGCCGCCGGCCTTATTAATACAACGCCGTTGTATTAATCGCCGATCGGACGGGGCTATGTCAAGGGTCGGCTAGGGTCCGCCCGGCCTCAGAAGCCAGGGACCTCCGTCAGCTCGCCCGCCAAAGCTGCTCCCGCCGGACCATTGGGGGTGAGATAGACACCCAGGATCTCCAGGGCCGGGTTGACCGGCAACGCCGTCCCGCCCCCCGCCTGCCAGGCATTGCTCGGCATGCCGGGCTGGACCAGCAGTGCCATCGGCAAGGCGGCGGCGCCCAGGGCCGGCAGCTCCGAGGCATGCTCCGCCCGCATCAGCCGCGGCAGGGTGCCATGGCGGTGGATCATGCTGGGCAGCAGCGGTGTGGTCGCCGCGATCAGGCCCTCCATCAGTTCTGCCGGCAGGCCGCCGCCGATCACCACCGTGTCGGGATCGAAGATCGCCTCGACATTGCGGATGGCGATCTTCAAGTACTGGCCGGCCTCCTGCTGCCAGGCGAGGAGCCGCGGATCGCCATCGCGGAGATAGCTGACCAGTTCCTCCACCGGCACTTCATCCGGCGTCCGGGTCGGGCCACACACTGCCTCGGCGGCAGCATAAAGCGAGACATATTGCTCGAGGCAACCGCGGCTGCCGCAGGGACACGGCCGCCCGCCGGGCTTGACGATCATATGGCCGATCTCGCCCGCACCACCGAAGGCACCGCGGTAATGATGGCCGTCGAGCACCAGCCCGCCGCCGATGCCGAGATTGAAATGGAGGTAGAAAAAGCTCGCCGCCACGCGGCCCACGCCATAGATGCGCTCGCCGATCGCCGCAACCGTGGCGTCATTCTCGGCAAAGACCCGGAGCCCTGTCATGCGCTCCAGTTCCGGCGCCAGCGGGAACTTGGTCCATTCATCCGCCTCCTGCACCTTGTCGTACCAGAAGGCGCCGTTCTCCACCGTGCCCGGCACGCTGCAGCCCACCCCCCAGACCTCGCCGCGCTCGACGTTGGACACGGCGAGCAGGGTCTCCGTTAAACCATGCAGGGCCTCGGCAGTCGCGCGGGGTTCTCGCACCTGCAAGGCGCGCTCCGACTGGCAGACAAGATTGCCGGCAAGATCGACCAGCACGCCCATGACCCGCTGATAAGCGAGGCTGAGGCCGATCGTGTAGCCGCCCGTCGGATTGACCGAGAGCTCGACCGCCGGCTGGCCGCGCTGGCCCAGCCGCTTGCCTTCCTGGCGGACCAGCCCAGCCTCTTCCAGCTCGGCGGAAATATTGGAAATCCCCTGCACAGTGAGACCGATCCGGCGGGCCAGTTCGGCGCGGGTGATGGGGCCGTGGCGGCGGACGGCATCGAACACGGCGCGCCGGTTGATGGCCCTGGTCTGCTCCAGATTGGCGCCTTGCAGGCCGCCATTGCGACCGCCCCGCCTCACCATGATGTCACCATGAACGTTCTCCAGAAGAGCGGTGCGGGAAAATTTCCGCTCGACGCTTAATCCAATCCCGTATAATTAAACACTGTTTCATTAATCGTGCTACCTCGGCTCGGACCGGGGCCCGGCCCAAAGGAATCGACCTGATGCTGATAGGCAACTATATCCGCGAACAATCGTCCATTCTGGCCGAACTTCCCGCAAAGGTTGCTTCTGAACTGGCCGGGATGGCCGCCCTGGCCGAAATGCCCCAGCGCATCATCCTGCTCGGCACCGGCTCTTCGATGAACGCCCTGCTGGCCGGCGCCGAGGCTTTGGAGATCGCCACGGGCGCCACGGTCCTTGCCAAGGAACCGGAAGCCTTCCTGCGTTTGCCGCCGCGCCAGAACGGCCAGCGCACCTTAGTGCTTGCCGCCTCGCAATCCGGTATGAGCACCTATTCGGTGGAAGCGGTGAAGCGCGCGGTCGATGACGGCTTCCCGACACTGGTCATCACCGGCGATGGTGACAGCAAGATCGCCAAGGTCGGTGCCGATGTGATGGTGATGCCGATCGGCGAGGAGACCGTCGGCCCGAAGACCAAGGGCTATAGCGCCACGGTCCTTTCCGTCTTCGCCGTTGCCGCGGCACTCGGCAAGCGCAAGCTCGACACCGCCTGGCTCAAGGCACAATTGCCGACGACGATCGAAACCGGGCGCGCCGCCGCCAAGGAACTGCTGAACCAATACGGCGTGCCGGACTATATCCTGCTCGCCGGCCAGGCACAGCATCTCGGCACCGCGCTGGAAACCGGGCTGAAGATCGCCGAGATCAGCGGCGTACCGACCGCCAGCTTCGATACCGAGGAAGCGCTGCACGGTCATTGCTATGGCACCACGGCAAAGAGCCTCGTCATCGTCATCGCCCAGACGGACACGGACGCGAAAGTTGCCGCCAATCTCGGCGAAGCACTCACCCCGCTGGGACCACGGCTTGCCGTCTGCAATCTCTCGCCGTATGCCACCCGCTTCGACCTTCCCGTCACCTGGCCCATCTCGGCCGGCCTCGACTGGATCGCGGCCTGCTGGGCACCGATCCCATTGCAATGGTATGCCTGCGAGTTGGCGATTGCGCGCGGTGTCGATCCCGACAAGATGATCTATCCCAATCTCGGATCGAAACTGAACATTCGCACCAGGAAGGTGGCGTGATGCCAGGTGGTGACAAGGCCGTTGCCATTGGCATCGATATCGGCGGCACTGCGATCAAGCTCGGGGCAGTCGATCAAGACGGCAAGGTCCTGGCGCGCGGGCGGGTACCGGTCTATCGCGAAATCCCGTTCCAGGATTTTCTCGCCGGGCTCCATGCCGCCGTTGATGACCTCATCCATCAGGTCGGCAAAATTGCCGCGATCGGCATCGGTGTGCCGGGCGTGCCGGATCCCGCAACCGGCAGGCTGCGCGGCCGCTGCCCGGCCTTGCCCTCGCTGATGGAAGGTTCGCTCTCCGACATCCTGGAGCAGCGTTACGGCGTTCCCGCCAAAGTGCGGAATGATGCCGTTGGCGCCACCTACGGCGAGATGCGCCATGGCGCCGGCCGCCCCTTCCAGCGCTTCGCCGTTTTCACGCTCGGCACCGGCATCGGTGGCGCCCTGGTGATCGACGGCAAGGTGATCGATGGCCCCGATGGACTCTCGCCGCAATTCGGCTGCATGTCGATGGACCCCGCCCGCACCGATATCGCCAATCCGGTCCCCGGCATGCTGGAGAATCTCGCCAGCGCCAGTGCCGTGGTGCGGCGCTACCGGGCGCTCAATCCCGACGCCGAGACGCCCGATGCCAAGACTGTCTGCGACCGCGCCAAGGCTGGCGAGAAGATTGCCCTGCAGGTGGTCGACGAGACGGCGAAATGGCTTGGCCAGGCGATCGGCATCATGTCCAACATCCTGAATATCGAAGCAGCCATTATCGGTGGCGGCCTGTCGCTGGCCGGGCCTTTCCTGATCGACCAGATCGCCCACTACACCTATGGTTTCGTGCTACCTTTGCCCGGCCGGCCGCCGAAAATCCTGCAGGCGGAGACCGGCAATGATGCCGGCATGATTGGCGCCAGCGTCTTGGCCCTCGATCTGCTGGCCGAGACGACGAGAGGGAGCTGACTGGCATCATGGCCAATGTGTCGCTGCGCCAGGTGGCGAAATCCTTCCAGAACTTCCCCGTGGTCCACAGCCTTGATCTCGACATCAATGACGGCGAGTTCGTCGTGCTGGTGGGACCGTCCGGCTGCGGCAAATCCACCACGCTGCGCATGATCGCCGGCCTGGAAAAGCTCACCTCCGGTGAGATCCGCATCGGCGACCGCCTGGTCAATGACGTGCCGGCCCGCGACCGCGATATCGCCATGGTGTTCCAGAGCTATGCGCTCTATCCGCACATGACCGTGGCGGAGAACATGGCCTATGGCCTGAAGCTGCGGAAGACGCCGGAAGCCGAGATCAAGAAGCGGGTCGACATTGCCGCCGCCATGCTGGACCTCGAGGCGCTGATGCAGCGCCGCCCGCAGGCACTTTCCGGCGGCCAGCGCCAGCGCGTCGCCATGGGCCGCGCCATGGTGCGGGAGCCGAAGGTCTTCCTGTTCGATGAACCTTTGTCCAATCTCGATGCGAAATTGCGCGTGCGCATGCGGGCCGAGATCAAGCGTCTGCATCAGATTGCCCGGACCACCACGATCTATGTGACCCATGACCAGATCGAAGCGATGACGCTTGCCAGTCGGGTCGTCGTCATGAACCAGGGCCGCATCGAACAGGTCGGACCACCGCAGGAGCTCTACCGCGCCCCGGCGACCAAATTCGTTGCCGGTTTCATCGGCAGCCCGGCGATGAATTTCATCCCCTGCCGCCTTGAAAGCCATGAGAGCAGGCTGCTGGTGGTCTTCAATGATGCGACCGCGCTGGTGGTACCGGCGGCTTTCGCCGCGCGCTATGCGCCGTATATCGGCCGGCAGCTTGAATTCGGCCTCAGGCCGGAGCATCTGACCGAGCAGCGTAACCGCGACGACACGGTTGATCTCCGCGTCACGGTCGAGGTGGTGGAACCGATGGGCATGGAGGCGCTACTTTATGTGCGCATTGCCGGCAGCGAGGCGGTCGCCCGCATCGATCCGACGCTTCTGCCCGGCCCCGGCGATGAGATCGTACTGTCAGCGCATCTCAATCATATGCACCTGATCGATCCAGAGACCGGGCTGGTGCTGTAAGCAGTTTCCGCTTGCCCCCTGACCCTGTCCCTCTCCCGCGAGGGGAGAGGGAACGCTGTCGCAGTCGTCCAGGATCCTGAATTGGCTGTGGATTTGCCGTGACGTCAGATCGGGACTCGCTGAGCTCCCTCGCCCCTCGCGGGAGAGGGTTGGGGTGAGGGGGGTTACAGCCGAGATATACCCATCTAGCGCTCATCCTCCCGCCCGGTCTCCCCACCAAGCTCGACACCGGCACCGATAAGGATCTGCGAGGTGGCGCCGAGATGACTGGCCAGGAGCGCGACGGCGAGGTCGGCGTCGCGGTTCAAAGCGGCATCGAGGATATCCTGGTGCTCTTGCCCGACATTGCGCTCGGTGGTGCCGAGCGGGATCGACAACCGGCGATAGCGTTCACTCTGGGCATAGAGCTGGGCATGCAGCCGCAACAGCCAGGGACTGTCACCGCCCGCCACCAGGGCAGCATGAAAGGCAGCATGGGCGTCGGCCCATTCGTCGTCCGCCCGCATCGGGTCGGACGCGACGCGCTCCGGCATCCGTGAGAGGCGATGGAAAGCCGCCACCAGATGTGCTTCCCAATCGACGGTACCGACGGCAATGGCCCGGCGCAGGCAGAGGCTCTCCACCTCGACCCGCACCATGGTGAGGTCCTTCAGTTCTGCCATCGAGATCGGTGCCGCGCGAAAGCCCCGCTGTGGCTCCGCCACCACCAGACCTTCCGAGGTCAGGCGCGACAAGGCCTCGCGAATGGCCCCCAAGCTGACCTCGAAGCGGCTGCAGAGATCCTGAATCTTCAACCGGCTGCCCGGTAGGATGCGGCAGGCGAGCAGGTCCGCCCGCAGCCCTTCATAGGCCCCTTGCGTGAGGTTCTTCTGCGCCGAATTCTGTGCACCATCCCGAGCCATCACCACCCCGCCCCGACGGGATTCCGCCCGCGCCTCAGCCGACGGTTGATCCCTTCAATATATTATAACCTATTTAAATAGATTATAGTCATAAAATATATTTTTGTTTGACAAATATAATCCATCTGCGAAGCTTAATGAAAGCGGAACGGTGGCGAGAACGAGTTACGGCGATGATCAACGTGCGTGGCGTGACGAAATCTTTTCCGACCCGGGATGCGGGACGCGGCATTGCCGCCGTCCATGCCTTGCGCGAAGTTGACGTCCTGATCGGCAGCCATGAATTCTTCACGCTCCTCGGTCCGTCCGGCTGCGGCAAGACCACCTTGCTGCGCTTGATTGGCGGCTTCGAGATGCCGAGTTCCGGCGCCATCTTGATCGACGGCAAGGATGTCGCGGCGCTGCCGCCGCAAAAGCGGCCGGTCAATACTGTGTTCCAGAACTACGCCCTGTTCCCGCATATGACGGTGGCGGAGAACGTCGCCTTCGGTCTCGAGATGTGCAACTGGGCGCCGGCCGATATTGAAACGCGAGTGAAGGTGACGCTAGAGATGGTGCGCCTCACCAGCTTCGCCAACCGAAAGCCGAACCAGATGTCGGGCGGCCAGCAGCAGCGCGTTGCCTTGGCCCGCGCCTTGGCGCCGAAGCCAAGCGTCTTGCTGCTCGACGAGCCGCTTTCAGCACTTGATCTCAAGCTCCGCAAGGAGATGCAGGCGGAACTCAAACGCCTGCAACGGGAGACCGGCATCACCTTCGTCCTCGTCACCCATGACCAGGAGGAGGCGCTGGCGATGTCCGACCGCATCGCCGTCATGCGCGATGGCAAGATCCTGCAGATCGGCAGTCCGGCCGATATCTATGACAATCCGAATTGCCGCTTCGTCGCCGATTTCATCGGCGAGGCCAATCTCATTCCAGGCGAAGTCCTCGGCCGTTCCGGTGCCCTGACCGTCGCTGTCCGGCCGGAGCGCGTCTCCCTGGCGGCCCCCGGCGATGTCAGCGACTTCCGCAGCAGCGGCACGGTCGCCGCCGTTACCTTTCTCGGCCTCGATACGCTTTATGAGGTGACGCTGAAATCGGAAATCAAGCTGCGGGTCCGCAGCCGCGACCGCCAGGCGATGTTCCAGCCCGGCGATGCCGTGGCGGTCGGCTGGCCGCAACATGTCGAACGCGAATTGCAGCAGTAAAGCCGGAGATGATGCGCCTCAAGAACTCATACCTGCTGATTTCACCGGCCATCCTCACCATCGGCATCTTCATGATGATTCCGATGTGCATCGCCTTTGTCTATTCCTTCATGACCGCCAATCCGTATGGCGGGGTGGAATGGCCAACCACCTTCGATGCCTATATCCAGTTCTTCTATCAGCGCGATTTCGACGACAGCCTGGTCTTCGCGCCGGATTACATCTTCATCATCCTGCGCTCGATCTATCTGGCAGTCGCCACCACAGCGATCTGCCTGGTGCTGGGCCTGCCGGTCGCCTGGTATATCGTCTGCCAGAACGAAGAACGCCGACGCCTGCTGCTCTTCTTCATCACGCTCCCCTTCTGGATCAATACCCTGATCCGCACCTATTGCTGGATCCTGATCCTGCGCGACGAAGGCCTCGCCAATAACGCCTTGCGTTGGCTTGGTGTCATCAAGGACCCCCTGCCACTGCTCTATAATGACGGCTCGATCCTGTTGGGCCTTGTCTATACCTTCCTGCCTTTCATGGTGCTGCCGATCTATTCCACCCTGGAACGGATCGATCCGCGCCTGATCGAGGCCGCCCACGATCTCTATGCCAGCCGCGTCTCGGTCTTCCGCCGCATCGTCTGGCCGCTGGCGAAACCCGGTGCGCTGGCTGGCGCTACATTGGTCTTCGCGCCGGCCCTCGGCTCGTTCCTGGCGCCCGATTTGCTCGGCGGCGGCAAGAAGCTGCTGATCGGCAGCCTGATCCAGATGCAGTTCACGTCCTCACGCAACTGGCCCTTCGGTGCCGCGCTTTCGATCGCCATCACGGCCGTCATCCTGCTGGTCATGATGTTGCGTGCCTGGAAAGCACCTGTACGGGAGAGCCGGGCATGAGCGACACCGTCTTGAGTCCCGTCAATATGAGCCGCACGACCCGCACCTTCGATTGGCGTCGCACCCCGGGCCTGCCGACCTTCACGGCGGCGATCCTGGTCTTCCTCTATGCGCCGCTGCTGATCCTTGTCATCTACGCATTCAACGGCAGCCGCATGGTGACGATCTGGCAGGGCTTCAGCCTGCAATGGTTCGTTGCCA
>Ga0209455_1001457_pt1 | contig 10642 bp, 10 predicted proteins | sample AraplaCol_mCL_r2_FD_184275 | JGI IMG/M metagenome (GOLD analysis project Ga0209455, IMG submission 184275) | Arabidopsis root microbial communities from North Carolina, USA - plate scrape CL_Col_mCL_r2 (SPAdes) (version 2) | ecosystem: Host-associated > Plants > Roots > Endosphere | place: USA...
CACGCAGAAGTCGGACGGGTTGGTGGCGATGCAGGCATCGCTCCAGCCGAGCACGGCGTGCTGGCTGTTCTCGCCCTCGCGGGCGTCACAGCCCGAGCCGGGCGTGCGCTTGTTGCAGGCCGACGCCGTGTCGTAAAAATACGCGCAGCGGGTCCGTTGCAGCAGGTTGCCGCCGACGGTCGCGGCATTACGAAGCTGCGCCGAGGCGCCCGACAGCAGCGCTTCCGCGACGGCCGGAAAATCCTTGGCGAATACAGCGTCGTGAGCGAGGTCGGAATTGCGCACCAGCGCGCCGATCCGCACATCGCCGTTGGCGAGCCGCTCGATCCGATTGAGTTCGGGCAGGCGCGAGATGTCGACCAGCCGCGCCGGCCGCACGACATTGCCCTTCATCAGGTCGAGCAGATTGGTGCCCGAAGCGAGATAGGCCGCGCCCGGCTGGCCGGCCGCCGCGATCGCCTCAGCGACGCTGGCGGGCTTCACATAATCGAACAGGTTCATGCCGCGCGCTCCGTGGCCTTGCCTGCCAATGTCTGCTGCACGTCCAGCACGGCCTCGACGATGCCGACATAGGCGCTGCAGCGGCAGAGATTGCCGGACAGGCCCTCGCGAATTCGCTCGGGATCGGCGCCGGCCTGGCCTTCATTGATGAGGCCGAGCGTGCTCATGATCTGGCCGGGGGTGCAGAAGCCGCATTGCAGCGCGTCGTGTTCGATGAAGGCGGCCTGCACCGGATGCAGCGTCTCGCCATCCGTCACGCCCTCGATGGTTTGGACTGCGGCGCCATCGAGACTTGCGGCGAGCTGCAGGCAGGCGTTGATGCGCCGGCCGTCGACCAGCACAGTGCAGGCGCCGCACTGGCCGCGGTCGCAACCCTTCTTGGTGCCGGTGAGCTGCAGTCGTTCGCGCAGCAGGTCGAGCAGGGTGACGCGGGGGTCGTCGAGCGCAAGGGTGCGCGGCTCACCGTTCACGGTGAGGCTCACAGTCAGATTCATGCGTTGTTCCGATCGAAGCTATGGCCTAATCGGATCAGGAGAGAGGGCCTTACGGGCCGTGGTCCGTCCGGATCCGGCGGCCGCGAACAGGTAAGGGGAGCGTGACTGGTCCGCGGCGGCGCTTTGCTTTATACGGAGGATGCCTCCGTTTATCAAGCGGCCAGAGCGGGGACGTGATCAAGAGCTGGTGAGATGTCGATCAAGACGCAAGAGGGCCTTCGCAAGCCGCGTGCCGATGCGCTCCGGAATCGCGAGCGGGTGATGGAAGCGGCCAAGACCGTATTCAGCGCCGGCGGGCCGGAGGCCAGCCTGGAGGCGGTGGCGCGGCAGGCGGGCGTCGGCATCGGCACGCTGTACCGGCATTTTCCCACTCGCGAGGATCTGTTCGAGGCGGTCTATCGCCGCGAGGTCGAGCAGCTCTCCGAGCTTGCCGAGGCGTTGAAGGGCGAGGCCTCGCCGGTCGAGGCGCTGCGGCGCTGGCTGCGCTCGACCGTGCAGTTCGTCGCCACCAAGAAGGGCATGATGGCCGCGCTCGCCATTGTGATGAATGCGAACTCCGAGCTCGCCGCCTATTCGCACGCGCATCTCATCGCATCGATCGGCGCCTTGCTCTCGCGCGCGGTTGCGGCCGGCGAGGTCCGCTCCGATGTCACCGCCGATGATCTGCTGCGCGCTCTCATCGGCATGTGCTACATGCACGACCAGACCGGCTGGCAACAAAGCGTGCTGCGGCTGCTCGACGTGTTCGTCGATGGGCTGCGGGTGACAAAAGTCTAGGATGGATTGAGCGCGGCGAAACCTTCTGCGTTCACGAACAAACCCATTGATGGACAGCCTTTCTCAAGCGATCCGCGAGCCCTCCTTCCGGGGCTTGACGCTGCGCGTCGCCCCGCAACGGTGAGCGGCCGATCCATTGCGACCGTTATCCACCCAGCCATTCCGCCAGCGCCTCTATCGTCGCCTCCGGCCGCTCGAGTTGGGGCAGGTGGCCGCAATCGTCCAGCACCACCAGACAGCTGCCTGCGATCGCATCCGTCATCTCCTGCGAGAGCTTGTTCGGGACGATGTTGTCGCTATCGCAGGTCAGCACCAATGTCGGACAGCGGATCGCTGTCAGCATGGGCCGCGAATCCGGACGCGCCATGATCGCATTCTGCTGCCGCACGAAGGCGTCGACGCCGACGTCGGCAGCCATGTCGTGCACGATCTGCCGCAGGATCGCGTCGCCGCTGCGCGAGGGGTGGACGAAATTCGCGCAGAGATCGTCGACCACCTCGCGATAACCGCCGCTTTGCGCACGCGCCATCATGCCGCGGCGGCGCGCCGTCGCCTCCGGCGTATCGGGGCGCGCCTGTGTGTTGAGCAGCGCCAGCTTGCCCACCCGCTCCGGCGCCTGGCGCATGATCTCGAAGGCGATGTAGCCGCCCATCGAATGGCCTGATAGCGCGAAGCGCGGCGGCGCCTCTTGCAAGATGCGACGCGCGATCGCGGCCATGCTGTCATCGCGGATGTGATTGGCGATTGTCACCGGTCCATGCCGCCACAGTGCCGGCAGCAGCGGCGTCCAGATCCGGGGCGAGCAGATGAGACCCGGCACCAGCACGATCGGCATCGTCTCGGCCATGGCCATTTCCCCCTGTGTGCGACGCGAGCACGCGCGGCTCGCCTCCGCCATTTACATGCCAAGCCGGGCCGGAGTCCAAGGAACTCAGCGACCCCTGCCGATCGGTCGAGCGAAGACGTCGGACCGCGGCGGCGCTTCTTTCAGGGGCCGGCGGGCGACCGCAGCCACGGCGTCGTCACGGATCTGATTGGTGAGCGTGACCAGTCCATGCTGCTGACCGAGCGCGGCGATGCCCGCATTGTAGACCTGGATCTCGTCGGTCGCGCGCGCCGGCGCGGCGAACGAACATGACGCTATTGCAGCAGCCCAGAAGATCGAGTTTTCCCGTGCTGGAAGCGCGACGTACCCATCATCATTGCCCTCTAGGCCGCCCCGATCAGGATGCCGATACCGAGCACGATGATGCCGCCCAGCACGATCTGAAACGCAGCCTGCAGGAACGGCGTGTCCATGTAGCGCGCGCGGATATAGGCGATCGCCCACAATTCGAAGAACACCACGACACCGGCGATCGCAGTCGCAATCCAGAACGCATTGGGCCAGGCATCCGGGACGAGATAAGGTATGGTGTGGCCGAGGCCTCCGAGCGCGGTCATGGCGCCGCAGGTCGCGCCGCGCAGCCAGGGCGAGCCCCGTCCCGTCAATGAGCCGTCATCGGACAGGGCCTCTGCAAACCCCATGCTGATGCCCGCGCCGATCGAGGCGGCAAGGCCAACGAGAAAGGTCTGGAAATTCTGGTGGGTCGCAAAGGCCGCGGCGAACAGCGGCGCCAGGGTCGAGACCGAGCCGTCCATCAGCCCGGCGAGACCCGGCTGCACATATTGCAGCACGAAGATGCGATTGCGGGTCGCATCCTCCTTCTCCCGAACGCCTTCGGTCAGAATCTTGTCGCTGAGCTGGGCTGCGACCTTCTCGTGGCCCTTTTCGGCCTCGGCCAGATCGCCAAGCAGACGGCGGACGCCGACGTCCTGCGCCTGTTCGGCGGCCCGGGCATAGAAGCGCTCGGCCTCGAACTCCATCGTCGCGCTCTCCTTGCGGATGGTGTCGAGCGGCAGGTTCTTGGTCAGCCAGATCGGGCGGCGGCGCAGAAAGCCTTTGACGTTCTCGCGGCGGATCGGCGGCAGATTGTGACCGAAGCGTTGTTCATACATCTCCAGCAGCATGTGCCGGTGGCCCTTCTCTTCCTCGGCCATCTCCTCGAAGATCTTCGCGGAATCCGGGTAACGCTCCGCCAAGTCCTCCGCGAAGGTCATGTAGATGCGACTGTCCTCTTCTTCTGCCGAGATCGCGATCGCCAGGATCTCGCGCTCGGTCAGATCGGCGAAATTTTTCATGCCAAGAAGTCCCCAGATCGGCTGCGCACCAACCTGTTTTAGTTTAGAACGTTTCTAAATCCTATATGGATTTGTCGCGGTGCGGTCAAACTGCCGCCGCTCTGTGTCCGCGAAACATTCGCAGCCGTTGCTGCGCGGCCACGGAACCTGTTTGTGCCGTCGCCGTTCCAGGTCCGCATTGAACCAACGCCGGAGTTTCCATGGACACCATCAAGTACCGCATGAATGATCCGCGGCTCGCGCCCCGGCGAACCAAGATGGACATCCCCGGATGGGCCGGTGAGCGACAGCCTCGGACCGACGGCTCGCGCGAGCAAGTCTGGCACTGCGTGCCGTTTTCCGAAGGGGCGCAATACGGGATCGAGCTGTTCTATCCGTATGATTTCGAACTGCACGTCACGACGACGGACGGCAAGCTGAAGCTCTCAGGCGACTGGGGCGATCCGCCCGACTCCGGCGTCCAGTGGCCGCCATTTCGCAATTTCGGTGACAATTTCTACACTTACCAGATCCTGCTCGACCTGAAGGTGCCGAAGGGATTTGCCGTCCGCACCGAGCCGCATCCACGCTTCTATACTGACCCCACCGATACGGTGCCGATCGCCGTCCCGGCCCTGATCCGCAACTGGTGGCCGATGCTGTTCTTCTGCGTGTTCAAGTCTCCGGCGGAAGGCCGCACCCACATCTTCCGTCCCGGCGAGCCGTTCGCACAGATAATCGTGATTCCCGAGGAGGCGAATTTCGCGCTCGAGCCGATGGGACCGGAAGAGGCGGCCGAACGCGAGCTGCAAGCACGCCGCATTCATGCGAACAGGCCGACACTGGCGGAAGGCACCGAGTGGACCTCGTCGACCGATACTGTGTTCGACGGCACCTATCGGCATCTGCACCGCGCCGCCAAGGAAAAGGCGCGGCAGCCCTGACCGGGCTTTTGCGCCATAGAACAAGGGCGCCGATCTCTCGACCGGCGCCCTTACTCATCAGGTGCTCACGCAGCGATCAATAGCGCTCGTAATAGCCATGGTGATGGTGGTGATGATGATGGTGGTGATGATGGTACCAGCGGTGCGGCCGCACCACGATCACCGGACCACGGCGGAAATAGCCATGGTGGTGGTGATGATGGTGGTGATGGTGATGATAGAACTGCGCCACTTGTACGTTGCCCTCGGCCGAATCCGCCGGAGTCTGTTCGTCGAGCGCTTGCAGGACTTTGGCGGCGTCCGGAATCGGCTCGAGCAGATCGGCGTAGGAATTGGCCTTCAACACGTCGGTCGGGTTCGGTGCTGGCGCTGCCTGCGCCGAACCGAGCGCGCCAACGGCGGCGACTGCACCGAGCAGTCCTGCGATCCTCTTGTCCATATAACTCTCCGAATGTGCATTGCCCAATTGCGAAAACGCCGACCCAGGGGGTTCGTTCCGCCGCTCTGCTCATTGGAGTGCCACGGAGTCGAAATTCAGGCTGTCGATTTGTTCATACTGTCAATCTGTTCATAAACTGGAGCAGCAAGCCGTTGACGACCTCCGGTTGCTCCTGCTGCACCCAATGACCTGCTCTATCGATCAGTTCGCATATGAGCATGTTGCTGCAGACACTGGTCTGCATCGCCTCGAACGTGCCCGGGCGTTGATAGGTGCCCCAGTCCTGCCGTCCCGAGATGAAGGCCGATGGCACGTCGATCCTGCGGCCCGACCAGAGCTGCAGTTCGGCGTCGAACGCACCGGAGGTGCCGCAGCGGTACCATTGCAGCCCGCCCTGGAATCCGGTGCGTCGATATTCCGCGCTGTAGAAGGCGAGCTCGCTGTCGGGCAGCCAGTGATTGGCCGATATCGCAGTTGCGTCCGGCATCTCCTTCGCGACCGTCGCCGCCATCGTCTCGGCGAGATCCATCACATAATAGGTCGGCAGTTTCGCAAGCTCCTCGGCTGACCAGGCCTGCAGCGGGTGCGGCTTGTTGCCTGCCCAGTCGGCGCTCTTGTGGTGATAGTAGGCGCGCAAGAAATCGTGCACGCCCTGCGGCGCGCCATGCAGGTCGGCATTCGCCTCGCGTGTCGCGTAGTACCACTGGTAGTGCTTGCGCGGCCGCGGCAGTCCAGCAAGCTCGCGATGCACCGGGTCGCCCTTCGGCGGCACGCGCGGCTTGTCAACGGTGTCGAACGGCAGTGCGGGCGGGCCGCCAAACGGGGCGCTCATCATCACGACCGAGCGAAAGACATCGGGGCGGATCAGCGCGCACCACGCCGCGACCGGGCTGCCGAAATCATGGCCAATCACGGCATCGACATGCCGGTAGCCGAAGGCGTGGACCAGTCCAAGCGCGTCGCGCACCAAATTGGTCAGACGAAAGAGCGCGAGGTCGCCGTCATAGTCGGCGCTCCACCCGGTGGTGCGGCCATAACCACGCTGGTCCGGCGCGATGACGTGATAGCCCGCCGCCGCTAGGGCCGGCATCACCTTGCGCCAGCTATAGGCCAGCTCCGGAAAGCCGTGCAGCAGCAGGACACAAGGCCGGCCGGTGGTCTCGAAGCCGGCTTCGAGCACGTGCATCGACAGGCCGTTGATGCCCTCGACCTGGCGGGAGCGGATGGTGGGCGGCAGCGGCGGAGCGGGGAGGGAGGCTTCAGTCACGGCGGCATACTCCTGTGTGCCCTCTCCCCTTCGGCAGAGGATGGCAGCCGTCGAGGCAATGCAGAGCATCGCCGGAAGGCTGCCAGGTGAGGGGTTCTCTCCTCGTCGTAGATCCACGATTGCAGCACGAACCCTTCACCTAAGTGAGTATGTCGCAAGCAATTGTGTAGTCCTCTCCCGCAGGGGGAGTCATGACCAGCGCGATAGATTTCACGCCAACCTGTTGCCACGATCGCAGTTATGTCGTTGCCTTCTTCGGCCAGTAACGATCGCGCAAGTGGCGTTTCACCAGCTTACCGGTCGGAGTGCGTGGCAGCTCGGCCTCGAAGTCGACAGAGCGGGGGCATTTGATCGGCGACAGGCGCTGGCGGCAGAATAAAATGAGCTGCTCCTCGAGCGCCTTGCCGGCGTGCGCCATGTCATGAGGCTGCACCACGGCTTTCACCTCCTCGCCCATCTCCTCGTTGGGTACGCCGAACACCGCGACATCGGCCACGTATGGATGGGTGATCAGCACATCCTCGGTCTCCTGCGGGTAGATGTTCACGCCGCCGGATATGATCATGTAGGACTTGCGATCGGTGAGATAGAGGAAACCCTCACCATCGAGATAGCCGACATCGCCGAGCGTCGACCAGCCCTTGTCGTTATAAGCGCGCTTCGTCTTCTCCGGATCGTTGTGATAGGTGAACACGGGCGCCTCGGCGAAATAGACCTGGCCGATCTCGCCAGTCGGCATCTCCTGGCCATCCTCGCCGAGAATCTTGATCTTGCCGACCACGGCGCGGCCGACGCTGCCGCGATGCGCGAGCCATTGCTGCGAGGTGCAGACCGTGACGCCGTTGCCTTCCGAGCCTGCGTAGTATTCGATCAGGATCGGCCCCCACCAGTCGATCATCTTCGCTTTCACGTCGATCGGGCAGGGCGCGGCGGCATGGATCGCGCCCTTCAGCGAGGAGACGTCGTAAGCCGTGCGCACGTTATCCGGCAGTTTCAGCATGCGCACGAACATGGTCGGCACCAGCTGCGACTGCGTCGCCTTGTAGCGTTCGACCAGGCTGAGGAATTGCTCAGCGTCGAAATGCTCCATGATGATAGAGGTGCCGCCGAGCACCGTAGCCATCATGTTGAAGCGCAGCGGCGCGGCATGATAGAGCGGCGCCGGCGACAGATAGATGCTGTCGCTACCCATGCCGCACATATCGGCGCACAGAATTTTCAAGAATTTGTTCGGCTCGTCGATCGGGAGATTTTCGAACGCCTTCTTGATACCCTTCGGCCGGCCGGTCGTGCCCGACGAATACAGCATGTCATAGCCTGCCACCTCGTTCGCAACAGGCGTGGCCGGCTGCGTGGCCATTTCCTCATCCCAGGAGCGGAAGCCTGGCTCCGGCACATCGAGCATGAAGAACAGCGGCGCGCCGGGATCGCTGCTGATGATTTGCCGCACCTGTTCGGCACAAGCAGGCGAGGTGATGAAGAGCTTGGCGCCGCAATCCTTGATGATGTAGGCGATCTCGTCCTTGGTCAAATAGCGGCTGATCGCAGTGTAATAAAGCCCGGCGCGCTGCGCGGCCCAGGCGATCTCCATGAAGGCGAGCCGGTTCTCCATCAGGAACGCGATGTGGTCGCCGGCCTTGAGGCCGAGCGCGCGAAACAGATTCGCGCCCTGGTTCGAGAGCGCGTCAAGCTCGCGATAGGTGATGGCCTTGCCGCTGCCCGCCATCTGGTAGGCGATCTTGTCGGGGTGGCTGCGGGCGTGAACGGAGGGGTGGGTCATGTGGGCATCCTCGCTCTTACCCTCTCCCTTTGTGTGAGAGGGTGGCGAAATCGAACGAAGTGAGATTGAGCCGGGTGAGTGGTCTCCATCCGCACGCACAGCAAGCCGTGAGAGACCCCTCATCCGCCTCCGATGCTACGCATCTCGGCCCCCTCTCACGCAAGGGGAGAGGGTAGACTTTTACAGCCGCTCCACGATCGTCACGTTCGCCATGCCGCCGCCCTCGCACATGGTCTGCAGGCCGTAGCGCTTGTTGCGCTGCTTCAGTGCGTGCAGCAGCGTCGTCATCAGCTTGGTGCCGGAGCCGCCGAGCGGATGGCCGAGCGCGATCGCGCCGCCGTTGACGTTGAGCCGCGACGGATCGGCGCCTGTGGTCTTCAGCCACGCGGTCGGCACCGAGGCGAAGGCCTCGTTGACCTCGAACAGGTCGATGTCGTCCACCGACATGCCGGCCTTGCGCAGCGCGCGCTCCGTCGCCGGCAGCGGCGCTTCCAGCATGATAACGGGATCGCCACCGATCATGGTCATGTGGTGGATGCGCGCCATCGGCTTGATACCGAGCGACTTCAGGCCGCGCTCGTTGACGACCATGACGCCGGAGGCGCCGTCGCAGATCTGGCTGGCGGTCGCAGCGGTCAGCTTGCCATTCTCGGCGATCAGCTTGACGGCCTTGATGCCGTCGAGGCTGGCATCGAAGCGGATGCCTTCGTCAATCGTGTGGGTGTCGGTCGAGCCGTCGGCACGCGTGATCTGCAGCGGCACGATCTCGTCCTTGAAACGGCCTGCCTGCGTCGCCGCGATCGCGCGCTGATGGCTGTTATAGGCGTATTCGTCGAGCTCGTCTTTGGAGAGGCCGTATTTCTCGGCCATCATCTCCGCGCCAGTGAACTGGCTGAATTGGATGTTCGGGTAGCGGCTCTCGATATTCGGGCTCTTGTAATGGCCGAAGCCGTTCTTGGCCGGCAGCGACGAAGCGAGGCCCATCGGCACCCGCGTCATCGATTCCACGCCGGCGGCAATCACGCAATCCATGGCGCCCGACATCACCGCCTGCGCCGCGAAGTGCAGCGCCTGCTGCGAGGAGCCGCATTGCCGGTCGATCGAGGTGCCGGGCACGCTCTCGGGCAGCCTGGAAGCCAGCACCGCGTTGCGCGCCACATTGTTGGACTGCTCGCCGGCCTGCATCACGCAGCCCATGATCACGTCTTCGACCTGGTCCGGCGCGGTGCCGGAGCGCTCGACCAACGCATCGAGCACCTTGGCGGCGAGGTCGGCCGGATGCCAGCCGGCGAGGCGGCCTCCTTTGCGACCGCCCGCCGTGCGGGCAGCCGCGACGATGTAGGCCTCGGCCATCAGGTGTCCTCCCTAGACTTGGTTGTTCTTTGGTCGCGATTTAAAGGGCTGAGTATCACTTAGTCAATCGATCAATTAACTCTTGAGCTCATCGTCGGCTTCGGCTTATCTGCCTTGCGGTTTTGGGCAGGCTCATGGGACCTCAGTTGCATAACGGCGCGCCGACCAGGTTTCCCACGGGGCGGAATGCCACCGCGGAGAAGCTCCTGGTCGCGGCCAGCGAGTTGATGATCGCGCGTGCGTCGATCGAGGTGTCCTTGAGCGACATCGCCCAGAAGTCGGGCGTCAACGCAGCGCTGGTGAAATACCATTTCGGCAACAAGGATGGCCTGCTGCTGGCACTGCTGGCGCGCGATGCCGCGACGGAAGTTGCCAACCTCGAATATCTCCTGGGACAGCCGATCTCGGCGACCGCAAAGCTGAAGCTGCATATCGGCGGCATCATCCGCGCCTATCACCGGTTTCCCTACATGAACCGGCTGATCCACTACCTGCTGCATGAAAGCACGCCCGAGGCCGCCGACGAGGTATCGAAGTTCTTCGTCGCGCCGCTGTTGGACTTCCAGCGCCGCCTGCTCGACGAGGGCATGAAGGCTGGCGAATTTCGCGCGGTGGACCCGGTGCTGTTCTACACCAGTCTGATCGGCGCCTGCGACCACCTGTTCTTCGGCCGCCACGCGATGTCGCGCGCCGCTGGCATCGGTCCCGTCACTGACGAGGTCTGCCGCCATTACATCTCGCATATGGAGGCGCTGGTGTGCGGCGGAATTGTAAGGGCGAGTAGCGCATAGGGAGTGGCGAATAGGAAGAAGAGCTCTTCCATTCGCTACCCCTGTTCGCGCTTCGCCGGCACCAACAAGAAAAGCATAGGGAGATACGCGTCATGCAACTCAAGGACATTCCCGTCGTCATCACCGGCGGCGGTTC
>Ga0209455_1001458_pt1 | contig 10640 bp, 13 predicted proteins | sample AraplaCol_mCL_r2_FD_184275 | JGI IMG/M metagenome (GOLD analysis project Ga0209455, IMG submission 184275) | Arabidopsis root microbial communities from North Carolina, USA - plate scrape CL_Col_mCL_r2 (SPAdes) (version 2) | ecosystem: Host-associated > Plants > Roots > Endosphere | place: USA...
GGTCGTTTTCGGTGCTTATCTTTAAAGTAAGTTGTGTTTTATAAGGGATGGAAGCCAGGTGATAAACTACACCAAAGCGGTCGGCTTCAGCGCCATAGTCAACCCCGGTTATACTGCTCAAAAAATCAAAATAAGTTTTTGGGTTATTGCGCAGTTCAAGGCATACATTGGTAATTTGATCTGGCGCAACGAGCAATGCAGGTTGAAGCCCGGTTGTTTCTTCGCCAACAATCACACCTTCACCGAACTTTTCGATCAGCAATAACTTAATTTCCTCAAAACTCATGGCGCCAGGCGAACTTTTTTCCAGGTTTTATTATCGATTTTTTTATAAACAATACGGTCGTGCAGGCGGCTGCTGCGGCCTTGCCAAAATTCAATCATGCGGGGCTTCACAATGTAGCCACCCCAAAATGAAGGCTTGGGCACATCTTTATCGGCGTATTCGGTAGTCAGTTCTTCCCATTTCTTTTCCAATTCCTCACGGCTGTCGATCTCCTGGCTTTGCGGCGAAACCATGGCACCAACCTGGCTGCTTTTTGGGCGGGAATGAAAGTATTTTTCGGATTGCTCTTTGGTGATCTTTTCAAGGGTTCCTTCTATACGTACCTGGCGTTCCATCGATGGCCAAAAGAAGGTTAGCGCACACACCGGGTTTTTGGCGATCTCTTTTCCTTTGCGACTGAGGTAATTAGTATAAAAAACAAAACCATCCGGATAAACGCCTTTCAGCAAAACGATCCTCGCAGACGGCCGGCCATCGTGTGTAGCTGTAGCCAGGTTCATGGCACTATGTTCCGGCTCTTTCGCCTCTTCTGCATCTGCAAACCAAGCCTCGAACTGTTTTATCGGGTCGGCTTTCGTCTCTTTTTCGGATAGGGCGGATGCTGTATAATCCTTCCTTAAGTTTTCTAATTTTTCCTGGTCCATCGATGCAAAAATACAAATTAAAAAGGGAATGGAATGTAAGAACCAAGAGTCAAGAATCAAGATCCAAGACAAAGCAAACGTCTCAAAGCGGAACAGGGAATGCCACCGGTTTTATCTTGATCCTTAGCTCTTGATTCCTGACTCTCAAAATAATTTCATCACAATTTCAGGGAAATGAACATATTTTTGTAATACTTGTTATATTAAACAAAAATTTCACCTGTATGCTTAGTTCTATTGCCGCCGCCGCCGGGCGTTTATTAATATCGGAGCCCTTTATGATGGACCCAAACTTCAAGCGGTCGGTTATTTTATTAACGGAATATTCTGAAGCAGGGGCTATGGGCTTTATATTAAACCATGCAAGTGAATTTTTGCTCGGCGATATTTTGCCCGACTTATCATATTCTGAAATCCCGGTGTTTATTGGCGGCCCTGTATCGGTTAATACCCTGCATTTTATACATCGCTGCCCCGAAAAAATTGAAGACGGCATAGAAATAGCCGATGGTATTTTTTGGGGTGGTGATTTTGAGATGGTTAAAGAATTGATAACCAGCTACCAGCTTAGTGCCGATGAAATACGTTTTTTTACAGGCTACTCAGGCTGGACACCCCGCCAACTTGATGACGAAATAAAAGAAGACAGTTGGATAGTAGCCAATCAATTAAATATAGATACCATATTCTCGCAAAACGAAGAAACTTTATGGCGCGAAGTGGTGATTGGGCTAGGGCAGCGGTATGCGCATATTGCTAATTTCCCGGAAAATCCGGCGTTGAACTAGGGGAGTTCATAGTTGATCCCGCATGTGCGGGATAGTTCATAGCCGAAAATAACACCAACAATCAAAGGCTGTGTCCTCACGGCCTTTTTCCTAATCTCCAGTCACTAACTGCTAATCACCTTCCAGCTTCCATTTCTTTCGCCGATTCTTCCACCTTTTTCTTCAAATCTTCCTTAAAAGCAATCAAATTTTTGACTATTTGCTCATCAACCGTTGACACAATTTGCGCTGCCAATATTCCGGCATTTTTTGCAGCATTTAGGGCTACCGTTGCTACCGGGATGCCATTTGGCATTTGCAGGATAGATAGGATAGAGTCCCAGCCATCAATAGAGTTGCTTGACTTTACGGGTACACCAATTACAGGCAGGTGTGTCAATGATGCTACCATGCCAGGCAAATGCGCTGCGCCACCGGCGCCTGCAATAATAACTTTCAAGCCACGGCCTGCAGCTTCGCGGGCGTAAGTAAACATACGGTCGGGTGTGCGGTGGGCAGATACTACTGTAATTTCGTAGGCAACGCCTAATTCCTTTAATACATCGGCAGCATCCTGCATAACGTTCAGGTCAGACTTGCTGCCCATGATGATACCTACTATCGGTTTATTTTGGTTCATGGTTAATAGTTCATGGTTCATAGCCGGAATCAGTGGCGGCGAACCTAAATATATTGTAAAATTTATGGGGTGAAATGTAATCCAATCGTTGTGGTTAAAGTTTTTACCATGAACAATGAACTAACTTATCACTTTCAACGTCGCCTGCACATACCTCGCCTTTTCAATCGCTTTCTCTCTGTCCGCGTCCACAATAGTAACATGTCCCATTTTGCGGAATGGCTTGGTTAGTGCTTTGCCATATAAATGTACATAAACGCCGGGGCATTTTAACACTTTTTCAATGCCTTCATATACTGCAGGGCCCTCGTAACCCGCCTCGCCTAAAACATTCACCATTATGGCATTATTGAGGCAGGCAGTATCACCAAAGGGCTGATTGAATATCGCCCTTAAATGCTGTTCAAATTGCGATACAACATTGCCCTCAATGCTTTGGTGTCCGCTGTTGTGCGGCCTTGGGGCAAGTTCATTAACTAATATTTTGCCATGCTTGTCTAAAAACATCTCGACAGCTAAAAGCCCGACAATTTTTAGATCTTCCGCTATTTTTACGGCTATTTGGGCAGCATCCTGTTGTATTTCAAAGGGCAGTGTCGACGGCGATATCAAAAACTCAACAAGGTTCGCCTGCGGGTTAAATTCCATTTCGACCAACGGGAAAGTCTTTACCTCGCCGCTTTCATTGCGCGCTACTATTATGCCTATTTCTTTTTCAAAATCTATCCAGCGCTCTATTAAACTTGGTTCGGTAAACGCATTTGCCAGGTAGCTTTCGTCAATAACCTTGTAAACGCCTTTGCCGTCATAGCCGTCGCGTCTTAACTTTTGAATGTAGGGAAATGGTATATGGCTTTCTTTTAATTGTTTTGCTGATGATATTACCTGGAACGCAGCAGTTGGTATATCGTTTTCTTTAAAAAATTGTTTTTGTAAACCTTTATCCTGTATCAGCCGGATAATGCGTGGCTGTGGGTAAACCATTACTCCCTCTTTTTCCAGCTGCTCCAGCGCATCAACATTAACTTTTTCAATCTCGATAGTCAGCAAGTCTACCTTTTTGCCGAAGTTGTAAACGGTTTCGTAGTCGCCTAGTGAACCAACTACAAATTCGTCACATAGTTTGCGGCAAGGGGCTTCGCGATCGGGGTCGAGTACCTTTACGGTAACATTGTAATTAATAGCCTGTTGTATCAGCATGCGCCCAAGCTGGCCGCCGCCTAATATTCCGAGTTTAAGGTCTCCGTAAAATGCTTTCATTATAGTGGTGCAAGTTTAGCCTAAATTGTTCAAAAAGCCTAAACAGTGTTTATTGAGCAGGTGTTTTTTTAGTGAGTTTATAATAAAAAACAAGATGGATAATAAAAAACACTATGCCGGTAATAATATAGATAGCGTTATTGCCGCCTGGTTGAGGCGTAACAAAATTGGTGATGATAAAGGCCAAAGGGCCTGCAAAAAATAAAAACAACCGCCATACGCTATTATTCCAGATAGATGGATTTGGTGTGAACAAAGCTGGCGCCGCCATTATCAGTAATATGCCGTTCAGGTAAAACTGGGCCGATATGATTACAGGGATAGCTTTACTATAATCGTTGCCTTTTTCAACCACCGCGTAGTAAATGCATGACGCGGCTATTGATACAACCAGCGAGAAGATGAATGTTTTAACAAGGTTAAGCAGGATTGTTTTTAGCATAGCCGATTTAATTTTTGTCAAATTTCCGAATTTTAAGCGGCTATTTAATAAATCGTCACCAAAAAAATATTGCCCCGGCTATATTGTCACAAACGTAATATATCAGGTGCGCGTGCTTCAAATAAACGGGTGAAACCTCTATATTTGCGCCATATTTACTATAAAGTTCTTTATTAATGAAAACTAAGATAGCCGTAGCTAACGGCGATGGCATAGGCCCCGAAATAATGCAGGCCGTTCTCCGGATTTTTGAAGCTACTAACGTGCCGCTTGAATATGAATTTGTTGAAATGGGGAAATCCTATTTCGATGCAGGTCACTCAACAGGGATGACCCCCGCAGCCAAAGAAACCATTGAAAACCTGGGCATCCTGTTTAAAGGGCCTATGGAAACCCCTAAAGGAAAAGGTGTAAAAAGCATAAATGTTACTGCACGCAAGGTTTGGAATACCTATGCGAATCAGCGTGATTTCAGGACGCTAAACGGCGTTGAGACTGTTTTTTCAAAAGCAGGCATTCCCATCAACCTTACTATCATCCGTGAAAATATTGAAGATACTTACGGCGGCATCGAACACTTGTTGACTTATGACGTTGCTGTAGGTCGCCGGATTATCACCCGGCCTGGCTCTGCCCAGGTTATTCGTTATGCCTTTGAAATGGCGAGGCGCAAGGGCTATACCAAATTAGCCTGTGCGCATAAGGCCAATATCATGAAGCTTACCGATGGCCTGTTTTTAGAAACTTTCCAGGAGATCGCTAAGGAATACCCTGATATTCAATCGTCAGACATTATCGTAGACGACCTTTGTATGAAACTGGTTACCCAACCACAAAACTTCCAGGCCATTGTGTTAACAAACTTGCAGGGCGATATCGTATCTGATCTTTGTGCTGGCCTGGTTGGCGGACTTGGTTTTGCGCCATCGGCCAATATTGGCGATAATATTTCCATTTTTGAAGCCGTGCATGGCACTGCGCCTGATATTATGGGCAAGGGCATTGCAAACCCAACAGCCTTGTTGCTTTCTGGTATATTAATGCTGCGGTACATGGGTTTAACCGAAAGCGCGGCCACAATTGAAAATGCGTTACTTTATACATTGGAGCAAGGCGTACACACCGGTGATTTTGGCGATAGATCTATTCAGTCAGTAAATACCAATGGGTTTGCTGATGCAGTGATTGCCAATCTCGGCAAAGTACCGGCAAATGGTGGCGTTAAAGGGCAGGCAAACATGCAGCTTAAAGCTACCCAGCCGCATCTTTCAAAAAATAAATTAACTGTTACCAGGGGTATAAAAGAAGAAATGGTTGGGGTCGATGTGTTTGTTGAGGCAGGTGAGTTACAACCCAACGAATTGGCAGAGCTTGCTAAAAAACGCCTGACTGATAATTTCGACCTGGTGATGATATCAAACCGTGGTACACAGGTTTGGCCCACCGGCTCAATTTATACCGAACTGGTTAACGAATACCGTGTGCGTTTTGAAAAAAAGCCCGGAACCACTGTTAGCCAAAAAGAACTGTTGCACATAGCAGCTGATTTTTCGGAAGACGCAAAAGTTTGCTCGGTTGAATTTCTGATGAAATTTGGCGATAAAATTGGCTATACATTAGCGCAGGGACAGTAAAGGAGTCCTTAGTCTTGAATCAAGAGTCTTGAGTCAATGGTCAATCCGGGTAAACACCCGAGACTTTCGACTTAAGACTTTTTTTATACAGTTAGATTTATTCTTTAGTAATTTTCTTTCGCTACTTTAGGCTATGGCATCTTCATCCATTATTGAAATACCGTCGCTTTTTCAAAATAAGACTGCAAAGAGGCTAAACTTTAGTCATGAGGGCATTAAAATTGAAATGCCTTTAAGTTTTGACCCTGAGATTTTCTTAGATAGTGCGGATATAATTGCATTCCGATACGGAGTCACCTGGATGCGTGGCTATAGATTTGTTATTGGCAGGCAATATTGGATCGAGACAAAAAGCCGGCAGCATGGAGTAACAAAAATTAAACTTAAGAGCATTTACGGCATTAAGCGCGAAGTTTATGGCAAAATATGGTCTGAAATAATTAACCAACTGTGGACTTACTATTTCGCCCCGGTGTTGGCGGAGCAGATTGAATCATACAACAAACTCGAAGTATTTGAATTTGCGGGAATTAAATTTTTGTATGAGGGCATTAGCTGGGATACAAAAAATAAGTTGCTTTGGGACGAGATCGCATTGAGTAACTATAAAACCTACTTTATGGTCCATCATGTGCAGAACCCAAAGCAGCACAAAAGTTTCACCTTTGCAATAGATTGGAATGCACTGGTGCTTCAATATTTACTGAAGCATGTTGTAAAAGCATGTAAACAGAAATAGTTTTATTGAAAATTCAGATTAGGCTACTTTAAAGAAGCTGTAAAATCTCTTCGACTTAAGACTTTCGACTCAAGACTTAAGACTTTTCTCCCGCCTTCGCCAGTCGGCTATTATCGCAACCGGCATTCCAATACATAGTATCAATATCCCAATCCCTATTATCACCGGCCAAACATGCAAAAATGGCTTAAAGCCTATTTTGCTTAACGGCACTACAAACAGGTTCATAATTATCCAGGTAACCATGCCGTAAATCAGACCTGTTACATACTTGTTTTGACTTATTTTATAAGCAGCAGGGTAACCCAGGTAAAAGACAATAGTAAACGCAAAGGCAATTATATAATGAAATAGAATGCCCCAAAGCAGCATTGGTGCGCCTCGTGTATATGCAGCTTTGCCGAATACACCACTGGCTATATAATCGAAAATCACTGCAGGCGGAACTTTATGTGCCCATATTATGACTGCAAGGGCATCCAAAGTTCCCGTTAAAAAACCGGTTAAAACAATAATTAAAAAAGCGCTGCGTTTTTTTGTCGATATCGCCATTCGTAAAATTTGTGTTATTAAAGGTATGCAAATTTGCAAAAACGGAGGCAGATTGTATTTTTAGAACTTTATTTTTAGTTTCAGCATGGAAAATTCAATGATTTAACTTGCTGTTTACTAAATGTTTGCATGTCTATTTTTATTTCTTTAAAACTATATAATGTAATTAATGGTTATAAAACTGAAATTAAATTGGATGCAGGCATTTATAGAGAATGTTATATAATGCTAACAATAACCACTAAATAAAATAGAACTGAACATGAAAAAAACAATTTTAATTGTAGCCGCAGCTTTATCAATAGGGCTATTAACAAATAATGTATTTGCGCAAACACAACCTGCAACCCCGGCGCCAACAACCCCACCGGCACAGACAGCTCCGGCTGCAAAAGCCGACTCTGTGAAAGATATTGATGCTACTATAGCTAACGTTGCCGATCTTTCGTCGCTTACTGCCGACATAAAGGCTGCAAATTTGGATGCCAGCCTAAAAGCACCAGGTCCGTTTACGGTATTCGCGCCTGATAACGCTGCGTTTAGCGCAATACCAAAAACAACGCTGGATAGCTTAGCGAAAGACCCTGTAAAACTTGCTACCCTGGTAAATGCCCATGTGGTTGCAGGTACCTACGACAAAAAGGGCATCATTAAAGCGTTAACAAATGCTACCCGTACAGCAACTTTAAAAACTGTTGACGGACAAACGCTTACCATCGCCGTTGTAAACAAAAAAGTGCAGATAAAGGATGCTCACGGCAATACTGCCGAAATAACATCATTTGATACACCTGCCACCAATGGGGTTATCCATGGGGTAAACGGCGTGCTGATGGCCAAGTAAAAAATTTTAAATCGTTACGAGCCCGGAACTGGAAACAGGCCGGGCTTTTTAGTTGTTATAGACAGAAACAGAAGCTATGGCCGGGTTGTATTACAGGATTTGGGTCGATGCTATCGTATCGCAAAAAGAGAAAAGGGCCGAACATACCAGCTGGAAATTGTATACGCTGGTGCCGATGTCGGTTTTACAGGGCATTAACCTGTTTACCATATTTTATTGGCTAAGGTTAATCGTAAACAGGGGGTTATTGTTGATGATGCCTGTTTATATTTTTAGTGCACGGCCGTTAAACGGATTTGTATCGGTGCTAATTACCTTTTTTATTCCTTTCCTACTGTTGAATTATCTGTTGATTTAATAATGACAGGTATAAAAAACTTATAGAAAATTATAACTCCCATGGTGGGAAACTATATAGTAAATACGCGCTGCTGTCAATTGGGCTGGCTATAGTACCCATTGTTATTAAAGTGATGTTTTTTGGATAATTTGCTATTTTATATAAGCATCCAGCATGGCGAAAATGCTTTTCCGGATAAAGTCTGCGTCAAACATCACCCCAAAATGAGGTGCGCCAGGTACAATAATCAGCTCGTTTTTTACGCCAACCGCGGTTAACCGCGAACTCAATAACTTTGACTGTTCGGGGTTTACCGACTGATCTTTTTCGCCTTGTACAATTAAGAATGGCGGGTCGTTTTTGTCGATATATGTTATCGGGCTGGCAATTTTAGCCAAATCGGGTCGTGCCGTTACAGTCGCGCCAAGCAAAAGCGACACCGGCGATTTCGGATCAGAGTTTTCGTTACCGTTAAGCTTTGAAAAATCTGAAGGACCATAAAAATCAAGGCAAAGCCTTATTTCAAATTTTGGCTTCCTGCCATCAGTATAAAAAGACTTTACGTTATTATTGGCTGATAGCGCCATCATATTAGCGAGGTGCCCGCCTGCCGAGAAGCCGATAAGCGCAATCCTGTTTTTATCCAAACTATATTTACCTGCATTTTCATATAGGAATTCCAGCGCCTGGTTACAATCCTGCAGTTGCGCCGGGAAAACGGCGGTAGTGCTGTACCGATAGTCGATAGATGCAACCGCATAACCGCTATCGGCAAAGGCCTTTAGCGTTTGGGTCATGTAACCCATGTCGGCATACTTATCATTCAGCATCCATGCGCCGCCATGTATCCAAACTATCAATGGGTAGCTGTCTTTTTTTACTGGTGGCAGGTAAATATCAAGCAGGTGCTTTTTTAAGGTATCGTTAGCGTAAGGGATATTGCCATAAAGCGTTGTACCTTGTGGGAAGATGGAGATTTTTGGGTTGATGGCTTGGGCAATCGTTGTGTTCAAGAACACAACGACCATGGCGAAAATTGTGATTAGTTTCTCTTTCATTATTTTTTTGTCATTCTGAGCGACAGCGAAGAATCTTATGCAAGAGACGGGTCGTCCGCTATCCATTTACCGCAAACCATAAAGTTAGCACAATTCGATCATATTTAGTGTTCCTGAACATACTTGGGCGGCCATTCCATTATATCTTTATTCAAAAACCTCCAATTAGGGTTTTCATCTTCGATCAATTTTATCTTCTTGCTTCTCAACCATCCTTTTATCTCCTTTTCCCGCTCAATTGCATGGTTAATATACTGATGCCTTTCAAACCACACCAAATAGTAGCACTTATATTTACTTGTGAAACTGTCTTTTTGGTCAACGCCGAAGTAGTGCTCACAAAGCCTTCGGTCAAGGTCATTGGTGACACCTGCGTATAAAACCTTTTTAGTTGAATTTGTAAGGATATAAGTATAGAAATTATAGGTTCGCACTGTAGATTGAATATAGAAATTTTTTTATCTAAACACTTTGACTCATACCCGTAAAAAATGTTTATTACAAAGTTCGATACCTTTCCATCGCACACTTATCGCACGTAGAAGATTCTTCGCTATCGCTCAGAATGACAAAGAGGATTGGTTTTCTTATCTCTAAACTCCCACCAATCTTTCCCCCTCAATCTTCTTTTGCAACTCCAAAATCGCCCCAATTAATGCTTCCGGCCTTGGCGGACAGCCTTGTACATAAACATCCACCGGTATCACCCTGTCAACGCCTTTTACTACGTGGTAACCGTGCTGCCAATAGGGGCCGCCGCAGTTGGAGCACGAACCCATCGAGATTACATATTTCGGCTCGGGCATTTGCTCATACAAACGTTTAATGCGCTCGGCCATTTTAAAGGTGACGGTGCCTGCGATGATGATAACATCTGCCTGCCGGGCCGATGGCCGCGGGAAAACACCATAACGGTCCAAATCATAAGTGGATGCAAAGGCGCCCATAAATTCGATGGCGCAGCAGGCTATGCCAAAGCTTAAAGGCCATAGCGATGACAACCGCGCCCAGTTGAGCAGGTCATTCATTTTGGTGATTACCACACCGCCGCTTTCACTTGTCAAATCACTGCTCATTCGTTGGCTTTTTAAAGGTTGGTTTAAACATGGGGCGTTTCACTTCGGTTAGAGTGGTTGTAGATGTTGTAAGGGTTGTAGCGGTTTCCAACAGCTCAGGCACGGCATCAAATGCTTTTATCTTGTAGCTGCTTTGCTCTGCATTTAGGTTTTCGTAAAACGACTTGGGAATAAAAGTGTCTGTTGTAGGTATAATGGGCTTTGGTTTTATCCAGCCAAGGTCGCCTTTTACCCAAACGTAGGCTAGTCCGAGTATCAATATTCCTAAAAATACAAACATCTCGGTTAATGCCAGCCAGCCCCAACGCGGTTCAAAATTGTTTATCTCGTGGCTGCCGAAAACAGTTGCCCAAGGGAA
>Ga0209455_1001459_pt1 | contig 10636 bp, 4 predicted proteins | sample AraplaCol_mCL_r2_FD_184275 | JGI IMG/M metagenome (GOLD analysis project Ga0209455, IMG submission 184275) | Arabidopsis root microbial communities from North Carolina, USA - plate scrape CL_Col_mCL_r2 (SPAdes) (version 2) | ecosystem: Host-associated > Plants > Roots > Endosphere | place: USA...
ACTTGTTGAGCTTCTCAACCCGCAGCACCGGCTGCCCCTCGCGGCTCACCACCGCCTGCGCCGAAAGGTCCGGTGGCGTGGTGCGCGGCAGCTCGCTTGCCTTCTCATGATAGTGGCAGCGGCTGCTGCGCCCGCCGAGATCGTGCAGCGGCGGCGCCTCCTGATGGCAGCGATCGGTAGCGAGACCACAGCGCTCGGCGAAGACGCAGCCCGGGATGACCGCACCCGGCGTCGGCAGGAAGCCGGGAATGGTGTCGAGGCGACCATGATCCTTGCGGCGGCCGCGGCGCGGCAGGCAGCGCAGCAGGCCAACCGTGTATGGGTGGCGCGGATTGGCGAAGACTTCCGCCGTCGTGCCTTCCTCCACCAGCGTGCCGGCATAGAGCACGCCGACCCGGTCGCACATGCGGGCGATCACCGCCAGGTTATGGCTGATGAAGAGGACGGAGGTTTCGTATTCGCCGCGCAATTTGGCGACCAGGTCGAGCACCTCGGCCTCGACCGTGGCATCAAGGCCGGTGGTCGGTTCATCGAGGATCAAGAGGCGCGGATTGATCGACAGCGCCATGGCGATGGCGACGCGCTGCTGCATGCCGCCGGAAAGCTGGTGCGGATAGCGCTCCATCACCGAGGTCGGGTCGGCGATCTGCACCCGGCGCAGCATCTCGGCAGCGCGCCTGAAGGCTTCCGCTTGCGGCATTCCTTTGAGGACGAAGATCTCGGCCACCTGGCGGCCGACGCGGATCGATGGATTGAGCGCGCGGCCGGGATCCTGATAGACCATGGAGACGGTATTGGCCCGCAGATGCCGGAGATCGGCGCCGCCGAGTTTGAACAGGTCGCGGCCATCGACCAGGATGCTGCCGCTGCGCACACGGCCATTGCGTGGCAGATAGCGGACGGCGGCCAGGGCCGCGGTGGATTTGCCGCAGCCGGATTCGCCGACGAGACCATAGGCCTCGCCCCGGCCGATGCGCAGGCTGACGCCGCGCAATACCTGGCGGTCCTTGCCGCGCACCCGGTAGGCAAGATCGAGATCGCGGATGACGAGCGCATCGGCGGCGGCGGCTGGCCCCGTGGACGCGATTGAGGTCTGGTCTGTCATCGTCACGATTCAAGCGCTCCCTGGATGCCGTCCGCGACGAGATTGACGCCCACCACCAGCGAGGCGATGGCGCAAGCATCGAACATGACCGTCCACCAATAGCCGCCATTGATCAGGCCATAGCTCTCCGAAACCGCGAGGCCCCAATCGGGCGAGGGCGGCTGGATGCCGAAGCCGATGAAGCTCAGCGTCGCCACGGTGAAGATGGCATAACCGAGGCGCACCGTGCTTTCGACCAGGATCGGCGGAATGACATTGGGCAGGATTTCGGCGAACATGATGTAGAAGGCGTTCTCGCCGCGCAATTGCGCCGCCGCCACGTAATCGAGCTCGCGCTCCGACAGCACCGCCGAACGCACAGTCCGCGCGACGATCGGCGCGAAGAAGACGCCGATGACGATGACCACAGTCGTGTTCGAAGTGCCGAGTGCCACCAGGGCCATCAAGGCGATGATAACCAGCGGCAAAGCCAGGATGGCATCGATCACACGACTGACGCTTTCATCGACCAGGCCGCGAAAATAGCCGGTGATGAGGCCGAGCGTGGTGCCAAGGATGGTTCCTAGGATCGTTGCCAGCGGCGCCACGGTGAGGATATCGCGGGCGCCGACGATGACGCGGGAAAAGACATCGCGGCCAAGTTGATCGGTGCCGAACCAGTTATCGGCGGAAGGTGCGGCGAGGGTATTGAGGAGATCGCCGTTGAACGGATCCTGGGGCACCAGGGCGCTGCCGAACAAGGCACAGCCGACCCAGAAGAGGACGATGATCAGACCGGCCATGAAGGTCCATGAACGGGCCAGGAGACGCAACCGTTCATAGCGCGCACTCTTCAGGCTGTCGGCTTTCCGAGCCTCCGCCATATCCATCTGCGGCGTGCTCATTCGACGGCTCCGAAGCGAATCCGCGGATTGAGCGCGGAATAAAGAAGATCGGCCGCCAATGTGGCGAAGGTATAGACGATGCCGATGCTGAGGATGCCAGCCTCCAGCATGGGGAAGTCCTTGCCGCGGGCGGCGATGTAGATGAGGCTGCCGATGCCCTCATAATGGAACAGCACCTCGACCACGACCAGGCCGCCGATCAGATAGCCCATCTGGGTGGCGATGACGGTGATGGTCGGCAGCAGGGCATTGCGCAGCACATGGCGCCACAGCACCGTGCGGCGGGGCAGGCCCTTGAGGACGGCCGTCCGGGTATAATCGGCATCCAACGCCTCGATGGTACCGGCGCGCGCCATGCGGGCAATATAGCCGAACAGGACGAAGACCAAGGGCAGGGAGGGTAGCAGCAGGTAATAGATCTGCGTCAGCGGATCGGCATCGGCGGGAGCCGTGGCGGTGATCGGCAGCCAGTCGAGCCAGACGCCGAAGATCATGATCAGGACGATCCCGGTGACGAATTCCGGCAGCACCGTCGCCGAGAGACCGATGACGCTGATCAGGCGGTCAAGCGGCCGGCCGACATGCAAGGCGGCCCAGACGCCACCGCCGATGCCGAGTGGTACGACCAGGGCAAAGGCCACCGCCGCGAGCTTCAGCGAATTCAACATGGCATTGATGATGAAAGGGGCAACCGGCGAGCGGAAGGTATAGGACATGCTCATATCGCCGATGACGAAATGGCCGATCCAATCCAGGTATTGCACGACCAAGGGACGATCGGCGCCGAGCTGGTGATTGAGGTTGGCGACGGCCCGGGCATCGGCCAGCGGCCCGAGGATGGCGCGGCCGACGTCGCCCGGCAGCAATTGTGCGCCGGCAAAGACGATCAGGCTCAGGAGCCAGAGGGTAACGACAGAAAGCAGCAGTCGTTTCAGCAGGAGTCCGGAGAAGCTCAAGGTACACGCCTCTCAAGCGTCTGGATTAGAGAATGGCGAACCGCACCGGCTACGGCGAGTGATCCCGCCATAGCCGGTGCGATCTGCTGGTTGCGCCTTACGACTTGATCGAGGCGTTTTCCAGGAAGAGCTGCGCCATGGCGGTCGCCCTTACACCGGAGACCTTCTTGGTGGTCGCCGTCAGGAAGTCATAGAAGTAGGTCCACAGGATCGGCGTTTCATCCAGCAGCAATTCCTGGATCTTGCCTGCCGTCCCGCGCTGGCTCTGCAGGTCGAGGGCGCCGATATACTGGCCGACCAGCGTATCATAGTCCTTGTTCTTGAAATGCGCGCCGTTCCAGGTGCCGTCGCTCTTCAGCGGCGCGGCCAGCGTCACGTTCGGCACGCCGCGGTGACCGTAATCGGTGCCCCCCATGACGGAATCCAGCCAGTCGGACTGGCCATAGACCGCCTTGCCGTAATAGGCATCCTGGCTTTCGACATTGAGTTCCATGTCGATGCCGATGGCCTTCACCGCCTGCTGGATCACCTGGGCATATTCGGGGATTTCCAGATATTTCTCGGTGGTCAGCTTGACCTTGAAGCCGTTCGGCATGCCAGCCGCGGCCATCAACTCCTTGGCCTTGGCGATGTCCTGGTGGCGCTGCTTGACGTTCTTGTCGGTCGAGGGGAAGACCGGCGCGAAAGGCGAATCGTTGCCGATATCGGCGCGATCCTTGAACAGGCCCTTGATCAGCTTCTTGCGATCGATGCAGAGCGCCACCGCCTGGCGGACGCGCTTGTCGGTGAAGGGAGCCTGGTCGTTGCGCATATGGATCTGCGTATGGGCACTCGACTTCAGGCTCATGATGTTGACATTTGGGTCGTTCAGCAAGGCAACGCCGGAGATCGCCGGCAGCTGGTTGATGATGTCGACCTGATGCCCCTGCAAGGCCAGGACCTGCGGCTGCATATCGGCATAGAAAGTAAACTCGGTACGATCGGGAAGCGCCTTCGGGCCCCAGTAATCGTCATTGCGGACGAAAGAGGCGCCGACCTTCGGTGTGTACTTGTCCAGCTTGAAGGGACCGGTGCCGACGAAGTTCTTCTCGAAATCACCCGCATAATCCGCCGGGATGATGATGGTGTTATAGTTGTCCGAGCAGACGTAATAGGGGAAGTTGCCGTTCGGGGCGTCGAGGTGGAACTCGACCGTGTAGTCGTCGACCTTCTTGGTGTTGCCCTTGGAGAGGACACCGCTGAAGGCGGAGAGAGCGTTCGACGAATTGGCCGGATCGGCGAGGCGGTCGAAGGTGGCGACCACATCGGCCGCGGTCATCGTCTTGCCGTTATGGAACTTGACGCCCTGGCGGATCTTGAAGGTCCAGACGCTGCCATCCTGGTTCGGCTTCCAGCTTTCCGCCAGCACCGGCTTCAGGATGAGGTCCGGGCCCGAGATGGCGAGGAACTCGCCGGTCTGCTGCAGCATCAGGAGGCCGCCGCCATCGGCGACCGTGACGGGATCGATCGCTGCCGCGGGCACCGTTGTGGCGACGCGGATCGTGCCACCCGGCGTCGCGGCGCGGGCGGTGGAGGGCAGCCAAAGGCTTGAGCCGAAAGCACCGGCGAGACCGCCCAGCAGCGGCAAGGACATGCCGATGATGCTGCCATGGCGCAGGAAAGCACGGCGGTCGATATGACCGGCGGCGAATTCGTCGATGATGTGGTTATCCAGCTCGCTGCTGCGACGGCGTACGCTATCGATGAATTTATCGTTCTTCTTCACTGAAACCTCCCAGTTTCTACTACGATACAGTTGACCCCACCCCACACTGATCTTTTGTCTGCCTTAACGGCATGTTTTTATCCAGGTACGACTTTTAAGCTACGCTTTTGCCGCGACGCGGCTTGCCGTAACTGTCAAACGGCACCGTGCGAACGTCAACCGACATTCTCTTGAGGTACCATAGTTTTTCGCGCAGTGGTCTTGCCCCGTGCCATGCTGGTGGCGGCGATCACCGAGCTGACAAAGGCCATCGCTGCCGCCGACGCCATGATCCAGCGATACCCGGTGACGAAGGCTTGCTTTATGGCGGTCGTCACAGCCATCTGCAGATCGGGGGCGAGATCGGCCGGCACCTCGGTTCCCGCCAGCTTCGCACGTTGCGCCGCCAATGCCTGCAAGGCTGTATCCGACAGATTGAGCGGCGCCAAAGCGCTGGTCAGCGTCGCGTCGAAACGGTCGGCGAGCAGCAGCCCGAAGACGGCAATGGCGATCAGACCGCCAGTCCGCGCCGCCATGTTGTTGATGGCGGAGGCAAGACCGACATTGTCTTCGCCTGCTGCGCTGAGCGCCGCGACCGTGACGGGCGCCACACAAATTCCCATGCCGACACCGATCGTCATCAAAGCCGGCATGAAGCCGATGATGTAGGACGTCTGCGGACCGGCCAGGGTCAGCAGCAGGAAGCCCGCACCCGCGAAGCAGGCGCCGATCATCAAGGGAAAGCGCGGCCCAAAGCGATCCGACAGGCCACCGGCCCAACGTGACAGGATCGAAACGATGATGACGAAGGGAAGCAGCGCCATGCCGGCCTCCAGCGGCTTGAAGCCCTGGATCTGCTGCAGCCGGAAGGGAACGAAGAAGAGGGCGCCGGACAAAGCCGCCCAGAGCAGGAAGGTGAAGACCTGAACCCCAGCAAAGCCCGGCAAGCGGAAGAGCGACAGCGAGAGCATGGGTGCTGCAATGCGGGCTTCGGCAACGACAAACAGGATCAGGAAGAGAACCCCACCTGCCAGAATGCCGCCGGTCAGCGGATGGGCAAAGCCGGTCTGGCCGGCGGCGATCAGGCCATAGGTCATGCCACCGAGGCCGCAGGTCGCCAGCAGGATGCCGATCCAGTCCAGAGGACGTTGCCGGGCGGAGCGGCTTTCCGGCACCCGAGCGAAGACGATGGCGAGCGAGAGGGCCGCCAGCGGCAGGTTGATCAGGAACACCCAGCGCCAGGAAAAGGTATCGATCAGCCAGCCGCCCAGCGCCGGGGCGACGGCGGCACCGATGCCGGTCGCTGCCGACCACAGGCCGATGGCACGGCCTTGCCGCTCGGGCGGGAAACTGGCGGAGAGGATGGCGAGGCTGCCGGGCATCATCAGGGCGGCACCGATTCCCTGCATGGCGCGGGCCATGATCAGCGTCAAGGGATCGGGGGCAAGGCCGCAGGTTGCCGAGGCCAAGGCGAACAACACGATGCCGACGCCGAAGACCCGTCGCCGCCCATAGAGATCGCCGATCGACCCGCCGGTCAGGATCAGGGCTGAGAGAAAGAGGGTATAGGCCTCGACCACCCACTGCGCCTGGGCAAAGGAGGCATTGAGGCTGTGCTGCAGGACCGGCAAGGCGACATTGACGATGGTCATGTCGATGAAGGCCATGCCGGAGGCGATGATGGTGGCGGCGAGGACCCACTTCTCCTGGCTGCGGCTGATGCGGGCGGTGGCTGGCTTGGCCGCCATGTCCTGACTGCTGGTCATGTAATCCGGTGAGCTTGCGGCTGGCGACGGGCCTTGGTCGAGAAAACAGATGCCGCCGCGTCGCGTCGCGGCTGGGAAGCGGATGGTGCGTGATGACGGACGGAGGCGCAAGGGCGCTGCATCGTCGCCGCCATCGTTGATGTTCTCTTCAAGCCTGGAAGCGGGGTTTGCCATGCGCGATCATTGTCGGTGGTTGGCGTTTTTTTCCCGCGCGCCGGTTCGCTTTTATGGCTGAGACGTTGAGGAAAGGCATTCCCGTTTTCCGGAATATCGGCTTACTCGCTGTATACAGCTTGACCGAAGCGGAGAACGATTGCAAGGGGTGCGATCGAGATGGGTATATCGGGCTGTTGTCGGATCGGACAGCGGCAGGGCCGAGACGGTGGGGGATAATGGCGCGCATTGCCTCGGAGCTCGCACTATTCCGTCTGGACCAAGCGGGAGGATAAAGGCTGCATATAGAATAGGTGCCGGGCGCGTGCGGATCATGACCTGGATTGACGATGACAGCTGATGATGACCGGGCTGCGACATTTCCGGTTTGATGAGCCGGTTTGTGGCCTGCGTCATGGCGAATCAGCGAGAAAGACGCCATGCTATTGGGGCGGCCATGATTTTGACATCTTTAGCGTGTAGAAGATCATTCCGGCCGGTTTATACGGGTCGGGCAGGAAGGCGCGAAATGGCGTGGCGGGGAAGTTGGGGTTGGCTGGCAGCAATCGCTCTGTTGCTGTCGGCTTGGGGGCTTGCGCCGGCATCGGCCGCCGGTCCGAGTTTCGATTGCACCGCCGCCCAAGCACCGATTGAGAGGCTTATCTGCAGCGATAGCAGCCTCTCGCAAGCCGATTTCGATATGACGCAGGCTTATAAAGCGCTGCGCCAGACGCTGGATGCCAAGGGCCGCGCCGATCTCCTGCAGGTGCAGCGGCGCTGGCTGCAATCCCGCTTCACTGATTGCAAGATTCCCGTTTCAGGGGAAATTCCCGCTCCCAGCGTGAGCGGCCTCGCGACCTGTCTCAATGGCCTTTATGTTGCGCGCATCAAGGCCTTGGGCGAGGCGCAGGCGGCCAATAAGAACGCCGCCAATAATAGCAGCACGGCTAATAAAACGGCGGCGGCCCCCACTGCCGCTACGACCAGCGCGCCTGTTGCCCCGCAACCAGCGACGTCGCCGACCCCGCAACCCGAATCGTCATCGGCCAGTGCGGCTGCAGGGGCGGCTGAAACAGTCAAGACGGCTCGTCTCGACCAGACAGTCTTCACCGCGGCCGGGCGGCAGGAAACCTTGCTGACAGTCGGCCAGTTCGGGCGCTATGCGCTGACCACCCATAGCGGCCAGGGGACGGCACTGCAGCTGATCGATCGCATGGCAGGGCCCGGCGACCTGTTCGGCGTGCCGGGATCCAGCGATGGGCGGATCGACACCTTCCTCGATCACGGCGTCTATAAAGTGGTGCTGCAGGCCAGCGACAAGGGCAGCGGTGAGGCGGAGCTTGACGTCCATCCTTTTGCCGAGCTGAACGGCCCGACGGTTCCGCTGCTCACCGAGCTGAAGCTGGTACAGGGCGATCTGGACGACTTCCAGCAGCGGTCCTACTGGCTCGACATCACTGAGCGGCGCACCGTCGCCATCGAGGCAGCCGGCCGTAATCTTGCCGATCTGCGGCTATGGCGCGATGGCAACTGGCTGGTGGATGCGACACCGCAAGCTGTCGACAGCGAGCCGGAACCCGGCAAACCACTCAATGTCCGCCGCCTGGTGACGGTGTTGGAGCCGGGTCTCTATCTGCTCTCGGCTTATGGCGGACCGGCTGTCGCCTGGGCCAAGACCTCGGATGCGCATCCTTTCTACCTGCGCATGGGCATTCCCAGCATCGCCGAGGGCGGCCGCCAGGAGCATATCGCCAGCCCCTTCGGCATCGACCGCTATCTGATACCGGCCTCGGCCAATTACTTCCGACTGGAACTGCCGGAAGCCGAGGCCGCCGCACTCTCGGTCGCGGATTACAGCGAAAGCAATCCCTTTGCCGAGGGTGATCGCGAGGTCATCACCAAGAAATCCGTGCCGCCGGTTGCCGAGATCGGGAACGAGAGCAAAACCACCGGGCTGAAGCTGGTCACCATCAACCGTGAAGCCGGCAAGCCTTATCTGCTGCAGCATTTCAAGTCGGTCGAGCGCTATTACTTCAAGGAGAGCGGCGATTACTGGCTGAGCACGCTGCATTCCGGCTACGGCGATGACAGCATTGATGCGACGCCGGTGCTGACCGAACAATTCCCCAACCAGCCCGAGACCATCTTCCAGGCGCAGGCGCCGGAACTGAATGCCCAGGCGCGCTGGACCCGGCGCTTCAATCTGCTGGACACCGCCACGGCCTATTTCCACGTGACCCAGGCCGGCACCTATATGATAGAGGCGGCGACTGCCGCGCAGAGCCAAGGCAATACGCAGGGGCAGGGCAGTGCGCAGGGTAACACCGCAGCGGCGCAAGGGACTGCAGCGCCAGCGAATGGCGGTGCGATCGCAGAATATCGCTTCGAGCCAATGATCGAGCTGGCTGCCAATTATCAGGCGCCCGACTTCCAGCCGGCCGGCCAGGGATGGCAGCTGGAGCCCGGCTATTATGTGCTCACCATGCGCCCGAAGAATAACGGCAAGGGCATCCTGACCGTGACCGTGCGGGGGACGGCCGCGCAGCCGGGCGGCCCGGATGATGCCGGCCAGGCCAAGGTGACGAGCGCCACCTGGCCCAGTGTCGCGCTGAACGATGGTGCCGATTACACGCTCTATCTCAACCGCCAGCCGGGCGTCGAAGCCGGCGTCGTGCTGCGCAGCCTGCCGATCGATCTCAGCGAAGACCTGCCGGTCAATCTCCCCCGCGGCCAGAGCGTCGACGTGCCGATCCGTGCGACGGCGGGTGACACGGTGACAGCGATCGGTGAAGACGGGCAGCCGGCACCTCTCGCCGTCGATCATGGCAGCGCGGTGACGGCCTGGACGGTGACCGATGGCGATCATGTCGTCACCCTCGCGAACAAGGGCGACAAACCGGCCTTCGTGACGCTGCATGAAACACCAGCGGCCCTGGCAGCCGAAACGCCCTTGCCGCCGATCACTGCCGACCGCCTGGCGGCCATTCCGGTCTTCCCGGCCCTCGGCGCGGAGGCACCGGCTTATTTCGACATCGCCAAGGACGAAAAGAAGACCTTCGCACTGTCGATCAAGCAGCCTGGCCTCTATCGTCTGGAATCCGCCGGTCTGTTGCAGACCGAAGGCGCCATCCGCACCCGCATCATCCTGGCGCTCGATCGCCAGTCGAATAACGGTACTGGCCGCAACTTCCTCATCCAGCAATATCTTGGCGAGGGCGATTATCAGCTGACCTTGAATGCCCAGGGCCAGACCCGCGGCCATATGGGTGTCGGGCTGACGCCGACGGTGCTGGATGACGGCGGCCAGCTGTCGGCGGATCTGCCGGCCCGGCACAGCCTGCAAGCCGGGCACGGCCTGCGCTACAGCTTCACCATACCGGCGGAGGGGCACTACCATCTGCGCGCGCTCGGCCTCAACCGTGGCTTCACCATGCGGCTCGAAGACGCCGATGGGTGGCCGATCGTGCAGCCGGGTGTTGCCGCCGACTATGACGACACATTGCGCGCCGGGACCTATCATCTCGTCATCCTGCCGCAGGCGGTCGATGCCAAGGTGGTGACCCTGCTGGAAGCGCAGCCGGTAGCGCCGGTGCTCAGCGGTCATGGTCCGCATCCGCTACCACTGAATGCGGTGACGTCCTATCAATGGCACGAGCCGGAGGCCGGGCAGCCGCGCACGCCCGACAGCTGGCAGTTCACGCTGGGCGGTGGCACCCAGCTCAGCATCGACCTGCCGCGCGGTCTCAAGGGCAGCGTCCATACTGCCAAGAACGATGCCGTGCCCTTGCCGGAAGTGAATGGCGGCGAGACCTGGACCCATGATCTCCCGGCCGGCGACTATCAGCTCGATGTCAGCAGCCGGCAGCCCAACAACCGGCTTGATTACACCATCGATATCCGGACCGGCGCCTTGATCGCCGGGCAGCAGCGCAAGGTGACGGCACCGGTCGACGTGCCGGTCTCGATCGGCAGCGATGCCATCGTCGAGATTGGCTCCTTTGGCACGCAGGACGTGCGCGGCTGGCTTT
>Ga0209455_1001460_pt1 | contig 10636 bp, 9 predicted proteins | sample AraplaCol_mCL_r2_FD_184275 | JGI IMG/M metagenome (GOLD analysis project Ga0209455, IMG submission 184275) | Arabidopsis root microbial communities from North Carolina, USA - plate scrape CL_Col_mCL_r2 (SPAdes) (version 2) | ecosystem: Host-associated > Plants > Roots > Endosphere | place: USA...
CCGCCATCAACACCGTATGATGGGCAAACCAGAACAGGTCGAGCGGCGCATCGGTGATCCGCACCGCGTCTCCGGCGGCCACCGCCTGATCCAGCGAGCCGACGAATTTGTCCCCGATCAACTCGGAGATCTTGCCATACAGCAGTCCGGCGAACTCACCGTCATCGAGATGACTGGTGATCATCAGCCGCACGCGCTGCTCCTCCTGCTCGTTCGGTGCGTCGGCGATCTGCAGGAAATGCCGGACCATGCCCGCGATCAGCTTGACCAGCGTCGCGGTCGACGGCTGCTGCCCGAGCAGGAATTCGAGCTCGCGGTCGGCCTCGCATTCCTCGGCCAGGATCTCGGCGTAAAGCGCCGCCTTCGAGGAAAAGTGCTTGAACAGCAACCCTTCGGAAATGGCAGCCGCCGCCGCCACGCTTTTGGTCGTGGTGCCGGCATAGCCGTGGCGCGCAAAGCAACGCTTCGCCGCGCCCAGGATGAGCTGCCGCCTGAGATCGCTTGTCATGCGCAAGGTGGACATCCGGCCGTGAGTAAACACTCACCTGGACGGTGTCAAGGTAATATATTGCGGCGCAACAGCCACAATGGTCCGGGTTCCGCAATACGGATCGGCCCGTCGCTCCGAGACGCCGTCAGGCCCTGCCCTGCTGTGGCAGGCGGCGGTACTTCGTGCAAAATGCGCCATGCGACCGCATCGCGCACCAAGACGTGATCGGCGGGAAGGAGTTTCGCAAAATGGCAGCCGATGCACGCGAGCTTGCGGCGAGCTTCGATCTCGACAGCCTGACGGGCGAATTCTGCCTCGACCCCTATCCGACCTATCGCGCGCTCCGCGAGCACGCGCCGGTCAAGCGGCTGCGCAACGGCTCGTATTTCCTGACCCGGTACGACGATCTCGTCACCGCCTACAAGACCACGCGCGCGTTCTCGTCCGACAAGAAGAAGGAGTTCTTGCCGAAATATGGCGACACGCCGCTCTACGAGCATCACACCACGAGCCTCGTGTTCAACGATCAGCCGGCGCATACGCGGGTGCGCCGGCTGATCATGGGCGCGCTGTCGCCGCGCGCGATCGCCGAGATGGAGCCGGCGCTGATCGCTCTGGTCGAGCGGTTGCTCGATCGCATCGCGGAGAAAGGCCGCTTCGAGCTGATCGACGATTTCGCCGCGGCCATTCCGGTCGAGGTGATCGGCAATCTGCTCGACGTGCCGCATGACGAGCGCGAGCCGCTGCGCGACTGGTCGCTTTCCATTCTCGGCGCGCTCGAGCCGGTGCTGACGGCGGAGCAGTCGGCGCGCGGCAATCGGGCGGTGCGCGAGTTCCTGCTCTATCTCGAAGGTCTCGTCGCGCGGCGCCGTGCCAAGCCCGGCAATCCCGAACGCGACGTGCTCACCCGGTTGATCCAGGGCGAGGCCAATGGCGAGCGGCTGAGCGAGAAGGAGCTGCTGCACAATTGCATCTTCCTGCTCAATGCCGGTCACGAGACCACGACCAACCTGATCGGCAACGGGCTGGTGGCGCTGGCGCAGCACCCGGCCGAGAAACGTCGCCTGCTGCAGGCGCCCGAGCTGATCCGTACCGCCGTGGAGGAGATCCTGCGCTATGAGAGCTCGAACCAGCTCGGCAACCGCATGACGACGGAGGCTGTCTCACTCGGCGACGTGACGCTCGCGCCCGGCACGCCGGTGACGCTGTGCATCGGCGCCGCCAACCGCGACCCCGCCCAGTTCGATGACCCCGAACGCTTCGACATCACCCGCATCGCCAACAAACACCTCGCCTTCGGCACCGGCGTCCACCAATGCGCCGGCATGGCCCTGGCCCGCCTCGAAGGCGCCATCGCGATCTCGCGATTCCTGAGACGGTTTCCGAGCTACGCGCTCGATGGCAAACCAGTCCGCGGCGGACGCGTCCGCTTTCGCGGGTTTCTCAGCGTGCCGTGTGCGGTCGAGGGCTGAGGCGGAGAATATCTTCCTAAACAGAAGCGGCCTTCGCGAAACGTTCCCTCTGGTCTTGAGGGCTCGTGTGAACGCACAACTTATGGATATTGTCTTCAGTCTCGCGGCGGGCCCCCTGCAACCACGCCGCGCTTGCGGGGAGAGGTCGGATTGCATCGCTTAGATGCAATCCAGGTGAGGGGGACTCGCCGCGAATTCGGTCTGTGTCGTCTCAGATAATCAACAAGGCATTATGGCTCGAAACGATATTCTGAATATCTCAAAAAGAATTGACATAAAATCTCGTAATGAGATAATGATTCATGAAGACGATCGTCTACACCGCCGCCGCAAGACGCGCCCTCCGCGAGCACGCGAACCGTGCCGATCTGATCTTGATGAAGATCGAACAATATGCGGCCGCGCCCGAAGCGCAAGCGAACAACGTCAAGAAGCTCAGGGGACGACCCGACTACCGCTTGCGCGTCGGAGATTTCCGGATCGTCTTCTCGGAAACCAAAGATACCATTACCATTCTCGACATCGGACCGCGCGGCGGCATTTACGATTGAAAGGCGACACCATGACCAAGGCGCAGAAAATTACGTCGCCGAACGGCGAGGAAATGGTGCTGCTGTCGGTTGCCGAATATGAGCGCCTGATCGAAGCTGCAGAGGATTTGCGGGACAGTGAGATTGCGGAACGCTCGCGCCGTGAGATCGAGGCCGGCGAGGAGGAGCTATTGACCCACGCCGAGGTGAAGGAGATGTTGGCCGCCAAGACCCCCCTCGCCTTCTGGCGCAAAAAGCGCGGCATGACACAGGCCGCGCTCGCCAAGGCTACAGACGTTGCGCAAGGCTTCCTTTCCGAGATCGAGGCGGGGCAAAAGCCCGGCACCGCCGCGACGTTGAAAAAGATCGCCGACGCGCTACGGATCAAGGTCGACGATCTGATCTAAACGAGTCGCACGCTTCAGGTGATCTGAAGCTCGTGGGGCGGATTATTAGCGCAGCGTAATCCGCCGTTTTAGTCGGGACGTCACGCACGCTGCCAACCGAACCGGAGCGGCGGATTACGCTCCGCTAATCCGCCCTACGGGCTCATCCGAAAAAGCCTCGCGCGCCCCACCTTAGAGTTTTTTCGAGAGAGACTGTCTTCTGAGCCATGCCACATTATGCACATAGCCAGGAATCAGTTGGCAAGCACCCCGTTTTCTTGTCTGGCGTAACTAACTCAGGCGTCCCTTATCTGTTTACGTCTAAAAAGAGCTGACGAGCTTTGTCCACAGCATGGTCTCGGCCATACAGATCGTAATAATCAGCGGCTTCTTTTGTATAGCCGCCCTTCCGCTCACACTCCGACTCGAGGCGGACCACATCGGCTTTGAACTTTGCCAAAGCACCTAAATCGGCGTCACTCAGCCAGCTTCCACTCTTCCGCGTAAAGCGATCGATGACTGTCTCCAGGGGCTCGCTATCGAAATTTTCTGCCGGGTTGTGCTCGTAGTTGTACTTTTCCCAGGCGCTGATGCGCTCGGAATGCTGCTGTACAAAGCCAGCCGCGACGCTTGGATCACGGGCCAAGTGAACATTGGAATTCAGGCGATTGTTGATTAGAGTCGCATATTGCATCACGACTTGCGTATACAAATAGTAGAAATCAAGCTTCATCAGCTTCACAAACAGCTTTTGGATTTCCTTACGACTGTCTTGATCGACCTGCAATTCGGCGAGCTGGGCATCAATCTGGTCAAGGACGGCTTGTTTCTCTTTCGCCGATGGTCCGTCGAACCGATTGGCCCATGCCATCATCAGGTAGCTTGCCTTCGCGGTGCTCTCGGCAAGGCGCTTGACACTATCGAGCGTAGCAGCAGCCTTGTCGATCTTCTGAAGCTTGGCTTCGACACCAAACACCTTCAGGACCTCAAGCTGAGGAAGAAAACAGAGCAACACGCATGCGACGCCAATTCCCCCGAGGAGAGCGGCTGAGCCCGACCGCTGGTTGAAGGCCTCGAATGCGGCAAGAATCAAAGACGCAATTGCGACCACACCGGAGGCAAAAAGAACGACGTCCCGAAGTCTATCCACGACAGCCCCGCTAAAACCCGACGAGCCTCAGAATATACGGTCTGTTGCACACTCGGAAAAGGTGATATTGGCAAGTCCTTCAACTTCGCTGTGGCTAAACCGCTAAACTAATGACCATCTTCAAAAAGCTACGCAGCCTCTCCAGGCAGGAAGCTAGCATGGAAGACATGCAGGAGTTTCAGCGCCAGGTCAGGCATGAGTCAAACGACCGCGGCGCGGTACTCCTCGTGACCGCGAACGCCGACCTCGCGCTGACCCAAGCGATTTACCGCGTGCTGAGAGCTTCAGATGCTTTGCGCCAACGGTTGGAATCTGACGGCGGCGCGCTGAACACCTTCTCCCAAAAAATCATGATGGGACGAGCCTTATCGATCTACGGCGAGATCATGAACCACAATCTCGACTTACTTCGTCACCTCCGGAACGCCTTCGCTCATTCTCATGTGCCGATTACTTTCGAGACGCCGGTGATTGTAGAGGCTGTTGCCGATTTTAAGGAGCAAGTCTTGCTTCCGCCTTATCATCTCGGCGCGGCCGATAAGCCCTACCCAGCCGATCCTAGAGCACGTTTTCACCATGCCTGCGAGACCATGAGCCACAACTTGATCGTTTGGGGTTGGAAGAAGCGGGAGAGTCTGCCTTGACCAACATTCTGCTTACTGGAGCTGGCTTCTCGCGGAATTGGGGAGGTATGCTTGCCAAAGACGTTTTCTCGCATTTGCTGGGCGACCAGAGCTTGGACGCTGCAACGCGCGCTCTTCTCCTGAGAGCCCACACATCTGGCGGCACGTTCGAGGACGTGCTAGCGGCGCTTCAGGGTGCGACGGACCCCGCAGGCAAGGCTCAATATGCCTCACTCATCGGAGCGCTTGTTGGCCTGTTTGACGGCATGGGCCAAGCCTTCATACAGCGCAACGAGTTGGAGTTTAAGACGCCGGCCGACACCCGATACTGGCTACGCGGATTTCTCCAGCGCTTCCCCTGCATCTTTACGACCAATCAAGACACCTTGATGGAGCCGCTTTACCTGCCATTTGTTGGACCCACGCCGTTTGGTCGCGCTCACGTCCCGGGAATGAAGTTCTGTAATCCTGGAGCATTTCAGGGCCACGTCTATGATCGCGTCGCACCGATGGAGCCGAACCCTTCCGATTTCGCGCTCAGCGGCGGGGTGCAGAACTATATCAAGCTCCACGGATCGTGTAATTGGGTTGACGGTTCGAGCGGCGACCGGATTCTTATTATGGGAGGCCAGAAGACAGTCGCGATTGGCAGGTTCCCGATCCTAACCTTCTACCACGACCAATTCCGCGCCATGGTGACCAGACCAGGCGCCAAGCTCATGGTGATCGGCTACAGCTTCAGCGACGAGCACATTAACGAAGTCGTCCTAGACGCAGCGCTCAATCACAGCTTGGAGCTGTTCATCGTCGATCCGGGTGGACTCAATATCCTCGACAAACGCGATCCACGAGCAATGATTACGCCGCCGCCAGGACCGCTTATGGACTTAATACCTAAGGTCAAAGGCTTCTCCGACAGGCCGTTGTCATCGACTTTTGGTGACGATCACTTCGAGCAGTCGAAACTCATGAAATTCCTTAGCTAATTGGCGCTCACGTTCAGTTAACTTTTGCGCCACGTGGTGGAATCCGCCCTCGCCCTTAAGGGACACTCCCGGACTCTGATGAGAAGTGCGTTGTCGGGCAACTCGGCGGATGGCTGCAACGCAGTCCATTCGCGCCGCCTACTGGGCTCCGCCCCGCTTTGCGCCGTCCGCACGGCCCGCGCCAAAAAGCTCATTTCGTAAGCCGCTTCAAGCGCATCGCCGTATCCAGCCCACTGCGGAAAAAGATTTCTATTTCTTTTTATCAGAAATCATGATTGTATGTCGCCATCCCGCCTCACAAGAGGGGCGCTTCGCGGTCGTCACGGACGTTGAGTGCGGGATGCGGTGGGCGTGTCGATGTTGCAGCGTGGTATACCCGCGCCGACGAACAGCAGCGATGCGCACGGTCAAGTCGCGTGGTCCTGACACCCCGACGCTGGTGTCAAGTTGGTGGCTGATGCACAACGCGCAGCACTGACGACGGTGGCCAAAAAGCCCGGCGCACCGGGGAGAACGCGAAGCAGCCGTTCCAACTATCGCGCGGGGAATGCCGGGATGTCTCGGCTGAACCTGTGGTACCTGCCGCCTGCATTTTTTTCGCAGGCGGGCCATGGGTGCGGCCAGCGCCCGGCATTCCCCGTGCCCTCTGCTTGAAGAGGGCAGGTTTAGCGGCATAGCTCGGACTCGTGATGCGCCGCGAGAACGTGAGGTCATGTCTTACCACCGTCATTGCGAGGAGCGCGAGCGACGAAGCAATCCGGACTACCGCTGTAGAGCGAGTCTGGATTGCTTCCGCCTTCGCTCTTCGAGCTTCGGCGGACAAGCCGCTTCGCTCGCAATGACGGCGAGTGGCTCACGGGAGCGCAACTCAGGACGTGCGTGGGAGCTCTCTCGGCATGCGCGGTGCGCTCCCTCGCCCCGCTTGCGGGGAGAGGGTTGGGGTGAGGGGAGTCTCTACAGACCGAACTCGTGGAGAGTCCCCCTCACCCGGATTGCATCTTTCGATGCAATCCGACCTCTCCCCGCGAGCGGGGCGAGGTTGCAGCGAGCGCGCCGCAAGATCGAGGAGCTTATCCAGCGAAGTCATCATTCAGCGAGATCATCGACCGGATGCCGTCGCAGGCCTATAGTTGCCGGCGAACGAGGCGCGCTCCCGCCGGCAAGCGGTCTGCGCAGGCGCGCTCCGTCACGGTCTGCGCGGCGTGACGATCCCCGCCCCGACCAGCAGCCGACAACAGCAGCGGTGACGAACATGACTGCACCGGCCAATGAGTTCATCGCCACGGAAGCGCGCCTCGGCGCGCACAACTACAAGCCGCTCGGCGTCGTGCTGTCGCGCGGCGAAGGGGTGTTCGTGTGGGACACCGACGGCAACCGCTATCTCGATTGCCTGTCGGCCTATTCGGCCGTCAACCAGGGGCACTGCCATCCGAAGATCCTGGCTGCCATGATGCAACAGGCGGGCCGGCTGACGCTGACGTCGCGCGCCTTTCACAACGACCAGTTGGCGCTGTTCTACGAGGAGATCGCGGCGCTGACCGGCGCGCACAAGGTGCTGCCGATGAACAGCGGCGCCGAGGCGGTGGAGAGCGCGATCAAGTCGGTGCGCAAATGGGGCTACGAGGTGAAGGGCGTCGCGGATGGCCAGGCCGAGATCATCGTCTGCGCCGACAACTTCCACGGACGCACGCTCGGCATCATCGGCTTCTCTACCGACCCTGTGGCGCGCGATCATTTCGGGCCGTTCGCGCCGGGCTTTCGGATCATCCCGTTCGGCGACATCAAGGCGCTGGAAGCGGCGATCACGCCCAACACTGTCGCCTTCCTGGTCGAGCCGATCCAGGGCGAGGCCGGCGTGATCATTCCGCCGTCAGGCTATTTCGCCGAGGTGCGCGCGCTCTGCACCGCGAACAACTTGATGCTGATCCTCGACGAGATTCAGACCGGGCTCGGCCGCACCGGCAGACTGCTCGCTGAACAGCACGACGGCATCGAGGCCGACGTGACCCTGCTCGGCAAGGCGCTGTCCGGCGGCTTCTATCCGGTGTCGGCGGTGCTTTCCAACCATGACGTGCTCGGCACCTTGAGGCCCGGCCAGCACGGCTCGACCTTCGGCGGCAATCCGCTCGCCTGCGCGGTGGCCCGCACGGCGCTGCGGGTGCTGGTCGAGGAAGGCATGATCGAGAATGCGGCCCTGCAGGGTGCGCATTTCCTCGAGGGCCTGAAGAGCATCCGCGCCAACTCGATCCGCGAGGTGCGCGGACGCGGCTTGATGCTGGCGGTCGAGCTGCATCCGGAGGCCGGCCCCGCGCGCCGCGTCTGCGAGGCGCTGCAGGCGCGCGGCATTCTCGCCAAGGACACCCACGCGCACACCATCCGCTTCGCCCCGCCGCTGGTCATCACCAACGATCAGGTCGACTGGGCGCTGGAGCAGATCCATGCCGTGTTGATGCAGGAGGGCGCGTGACGGCGATGTTCGACGCTTGCCGCCGGGGCAGGTCCCGTTCAGGCCCCCGGCCCTGCCGCCGGCTTGGCGGTCCGCTCCAGGATCAGCGTGTGGATGCCGTAGGTGCCGCTATAGAGGCTCATCACCCGCGTGCCGGGCTTGCGGCCGGCGCGCGCCTCGGAGACCTGCAGGCCCGCGGCAAGCAGGCGCGCCCGCGTCGCCTCGATGTCGGCGACGCGCCAGCTCAATCCCCAGAGCTTGTCATGCGCCTGATCGCCCCCCGCCACCGGCCGCTTCACCACCTCGACGATCAGATCGCCGCAGCGGAAGAACATCAACTGTCCCCAATCCTGATGGGTGCGGTCGAGCGCCATGTCGAGGCCAAGCCGGGCGCCATACAGCGCGGCGGCAAGCTCGGGGGCCTCGGTCGAGACCACGACATGATCGAGGCCGATCACAGGGGCCTCGGCCGTCGCGATCGCGTGCGGCCGTTCGCCCTGCAATTCCAGGAAGAACATGCGCACGCCTCGCGTCAGCTCGGTGCTGGCCCGGGTTCGCTTCCAATGCAGCACCGCGCCCGACAAATCGTCGCGGTTCTCGACCTCCGCGATCGGGTCCGGCTTCAGTGCGACGCGATCGAGCCTGCGATGCATCTTGCCGATATCGGAGGTCGCAAAGCAGATGCTTGCCAGCCCCTCGCCACTGAGCTTGATGACGTTGCGGATTCGATCCGCCGCGACGCTGAAGCCGTTCGGCGCCATCAGCTCGAGCGTCATATTGTCGAGCGTGAACAGCACGCGATCGGCGCCTTCGCCCTGATGCTGCCAGGACGGTTGCCGCCCCAGCAGCGCCTGATAAGCGGCCACGCCCGCGCCGAGGTCGTCCAGCAGGACGACGACGTGGTCGAGTCCGGTGATCACGGGAACAGGCCTCGGCTGTTCTTGGCCGAGCGCACTTTTTCCACGCCGATCGCCATCGCGGCAGTCCGGTGCGGGATGTTGTCGGCTTTCACCCGCGCCAGCATGGCCGCGAAGGCGCGGTCGAGAATCTGGTATTCCCGCCGCGTGACCTCTTCCTCTTCCCAGAACAATTGCTGCAGATCCTGCACCCATTCGAAGTAGCTGACGATGACGCCGCCGGAGTTGCAGAGGATGTCGGGGATCAGGAATATCTCGTTACGCCTGCGATCGAGCACGAGATCGGCGTCCGGCGTGGTCGGGCCGTTGGCGGCCTCCGCCAGCACCCGGCATTTCAGCTTCTCGGCGAGCGGTCCATCGATCACGCGCTCGACCGCCGCCGGCACCAGCACGTCGCAGGCGAGCGTCAAGATGTCCTTCGGATCGAATTGCAGCTCGTTGGAAAATCCCGCGATGCTGCCGTGCTTGCCTGCATGCGTCATCAGGGCGGGAATATCGAGGCCCCGCGGATCATGCAGCGCGCCGGTGTGGTCGCTGACCGCGATCACCTTGAGCCCCATCTGATGCAGGCCGAGTGCCGCGTAGGAGCCGACATTGCCAAAGCCCTGGACCACCGCGCTCGCCTTTGCCGGATCGATCCCCAGCACGTCCATCACCCGCTTGGAGAGATGCGCAACGCCGCGTCCGGTCGCCTCGCGACGCCCGAGCGTGCCGCCGGAGAACACCGGCTTGCCGGTGACGATCTCCATCACCGTCTGGCCCTGGTACATCGAGTAGGTGTCCATGAACCAGGCCATCACCTGCTCATTGGTGCCCATGTCGGGCGCCATTACATCGGTGTGCGGGCCGACGAAGGGAATCATCTCCTGCATGTAGCGCCGCGACAGCGACTCGAGCTCGCGCGGCGACAGTGTCGAGAGATCGACCGTCACGCCGCCCTTGGCGCCGCCGTAAGGCAGGCCCACCAGCGCGCATTTCCAGCTCATCCAGATCGCGAGTGCCGCGACCTCGCCGATGTCGACGGAAGGCGCGAAGCGCGTGCCGCCCTTGGTCGGTCCCATCGTCAGCAGATGCTGCACCCGGTAGCCTTCGAACACCGCGACGGTGCCGTCGTCCCGATGGATCGGGCAAGACACGGCGATCGCCCGCTTCGGCATCAGCAGCCGTTCGCGCTCGTCGCCGGGAATGGCGAGATGGTCTGCGATCACGTTGAATTGCTTCGCAGCCATGTCGAAAACCGGCCCTGAATAGACGGTCATCACTTGCTCCTGGCTCGAATCAGAGGTTACCCGGAACGCAAGAATAGCGCGCCCGCCCCCGGGAATGCACGGTGGATTCGCGTCCTTAAGCGATCTCGGACGCTTACGGTGACAAATCTGCGAATAATTTCAGCGTTGATCCCCCCTCGCCGGTTGCTAATGTGCGCCACCCCGGGGCAGAACCACCCCTTCACGGACGATAGAAATGCCCATGCAGGCTCTCTTTATTGGACAGACCTATATCGACGTCACCTTCATCACCGACCATCTTCCGACCGGAGACGAGAAGCACGTCGCTTCGGACTATGCCGTGTCATTCGGCGGCAATGCTGTGACCGCGGCATTCTGCTGCGCCAAGTTCGGCATCGTTCCGGATC
>Ga0209455_1001461_pt1 | contig 10634 bp, 7 predicted proteins | sample AraplaCol_mCL_r2_FD_184275 | JGI IMG/M metagenome (GOLD analysis project Ga0209455, IMG submission 184275) | Arabidopsis root microbial communities from North Carolina, USA - plate scrape CL_Col_mCL_r2 (SPAdes) (version 2) | ecosystem: Host-associated > Plants > Roots > Endosphere | place: USA...
CGCTGATTGTTGCCGAAACGTTTGGTCACACTCCCACAGCACCTGCAAACGACGGCGTAAAATTTGGTGGCGGCGATTTTGGCGGCGGAGGCTCAAGCGGGGGGTTTTAAATTGTTGGAAAGTTGCAACGTTGAAAAGTTGCAATGTTAATGAATGCGGAAACTTTCCAACCTTAAAACATTTCAACTTTACAACAGGAACTTACACCAACTTATCCGGCGTAATCGGTAAGTCCCTTACCCTTTTCCCGGTTGCGTTGTAAACCGCATTGGCAACTGCGGCGGCTACGCCTATGGTGGCAATTTCGCCCATGCCCCTGGCACCGATGGGGTTGAGGATGGTATCGGGCTTGTTTACAAAGTAGGCTTCAACCTGGGGTATGTCGGCTTGTACGGGTACATGGTAATCGGCAAAGTTGTTGTTTACCAGGCGGCCGTAGCGGTGGTCGATCACCACTTCTTCGGTTAAGGCCATGCCTATGCCCATAATGCTGCCGCCTATCATCTGGCTGCGGGCAGTTTTGGGGCTGATGATAAGCCCGGCATCGGCAACAGATATTGCCTTGTTAATTTTAACCACACCTGTAGTTGGGTGCACCAGCACCTTCATGAAATGCACCGACCATGAATACATGGAATATTTACCCTGCTCGGCACCGCCTTTTGATGCGGTAGTCACCTCCAGTTTATCAAGGTTTTGCTGCTTTAGTATTTGCGTATAATTGGTGGCGTCGGTATTGCCAGCCATAGTTTTAAATTTCTCCTTGAGTTCCACGCAGGCGTCATGCACCGCAGAGCCTACAGTGGAAGTTATCTGCGAACCGCCCTGCGTTGGCGATGGCGGCAGCGACGAATCGCCCATATCGAACTTGATCTTTTCGGCGGGAATGCCCATAACCTCTGAGGCTATGGATACCATGGCTGTTCCTGTTCCGGGGCCGATATCGGTTACTGCTGTTTGCAAAACCAGGGTGCCGTCGGCCATCATGCGGGCCAGTACCGTTGCCGAACTGCGGTGTGCGCCAAACATTCCGGCGGCCATGCCGTAGCCAACCAGCCAGCCATTTTCTGTAACTGCTCCGGGCTTTTGGTTTCGGTTAGTCCAACCTATTTTTTCAGCGCCAAGTTTATAGGCTTCGCTTAAATATTTGCTGCTGTAAGGCTTGCCATTGCCCGGGTCGGTTTCTGCATAGTTACGCATCCTGAGATCGATCGGATCGATATTTAGCTGATAAGACAGTTCATCCATTGCCGATTCCAACGCAAAAGCACCAGTGGCTTCGCCCGGCCCACGCATGGGGGTTGGTGTGTTTACATTTAGCGATACCAGCTTGTAGTGGGTATTTATATTGGGGCTGGCATACATCAGTTGACTGATGTTAACCACTCCTTCCGTAAAATCTTCGTAAACCGATGATTGCCCGGTTGCCTCATGTGTAATGCCAACCAGCTTCCCATCAGGTGTTGCACCAAGGCTAACTTTTTGCCAGGTATAAGGGCGATAGCCTACCGAGGTGAACATATCGGCACGGCTTAAAACAAGTTTAACGGGTTTGCCTGTTACTTTTGAAGCCAGTACAGCTGCAATTTCGTGGGGCCAGGTACGCAAAGCTGCGCCGAACGCGCCGCCCACAAAAGGTGCGGTTACCTGCACATTTTCGGGCGGGAGTTTAAATGCCTGGGCAATGCTCCGCTGGGTTGATTTTACGCCCTGTGTTTTGGTGTAAACACTAATTTTATCGGCGGCATTCCATTTGGCAATTATGGCGTGCAGCTCCATCGGGTTATGAACCTCGGTAGGGATCACATATTCCTGTTCAACTTTTATCGGGGCAGTTTTCCAGGCATCCGCCGTCCCTTTAACAAAATCTTTGTCCTCCTTCCGGGTTGAGAATCCCTTATCGAGATTAGTTTTTAAGTCGGTTTGATGTGGCTCTGCAGCATAAGCCGCACTCACTTGCGACGCAGCAAATAAAGCCCGTTCAAAAGTATCGGCAATTACCAAAGCAATAGGCTGGCCGTTAAAATAAATTTGGTCGTTATAAAATATTTTGAGCGGCCCTTTAGGCGATGGTGTATCGGTTTGGTATCCCGGAATTTTGGGTGCGTTAAAATAAGTAAGCACCGACACCACCCCGGGCGCAGCTTCCGCCTTTTTTGTGTCGATGAATTTTATAGTCCCTTTGGTAATGGTACTGCCAACCAGCACACCATAAACCAAATCTTTCACTTTATATTCGGCGGAGTATTTTGCCCGGCCGGTAACTTTCAGGCGGCCGTCAACACGGCTTAATCCCTTCGGGTCATTGGTCATTATGTCATTAGTCATTGGTGTGCTCTTCATCAAATCGTTTCTCATAGTATATTCAACTTAATCCAACTTAATCAACCCAATCAACTCACCTTAACTCAACTCCAAATCCATCCCCACCAGCTTATCCGGCGTAATAGGCAATTCCCGTACCCTTTTGCCTGTTGCATTAAAAACTGCATTTGCCACGGCAGCCGCCATGCCTATCAGGGCGATCTCGCCCATGCCTTTTGCACCCATGGGGTTAAGATAGGGGTCGGGTTTGTTTACAAACAGGGCCTCGATTTGGGGGATATCGGCATTAACCGGTAAATGGTAATCGGCAAAGCTGTTGTTTACCAGGCGGCCATACCGGTGATCGATGATCACCTCTTCCATCAAGGCCATGCCTATGCCGCCGATGGCTCCGCCAACAATCTGGCTGCGGGCGGTCTTGGGGCTAACGATGTGCCCCGAATCGGCCACGCAAACGGCTTTATCAACCTTTACAACGCCTGTGGCCGGGTGTACCAAAACTTTAATAAAATGAACCGACCACGAGTACATGGCATATTTTTCCATCTCGGGCCCGCCGGATACTGCAGCTGTCACTTCCAGTTTTGGCAGGTTGTTTTTTTTCAATACGGCCACATAATCCGGTTTATCTGTACCGCCGTTGCCGATTAGTTTTTGAAAGCTTTCCTTTAAATCGGTACACGCCTGGTACACTGCCGAACCAACTGTTGCTGTTGTCGACGAGCCGCCCTGGCTTGGCGCTTGCGGCAGCGACGAGTCGCCCATATCAAACCTTATTTTATCGGCTGGTATGCCCATTATATCCGATGCGATAGTTACCATCGCTGTGCCGGTACCGGGGCCAATATCGCTTACCGCGGTTTGGATAATTAACGTGCCGTCGGCCATCATAATGGCTTTAGCCGCAGCTTTGTCGCGATAGGCGCCAAACATGCCAACCCCCATGCCGTAACCCACCTGCCAGCCATTTTTGCTTACCGATGCCGGTTTTGCTTTCCTGTCGCTCCAGCCAATGCCGTCTGCGCCAAGTTTATAGGCCTCTTTTAAATATTTGCTCGAGAATGGTTTGCCGCTATCGGGGTCGGTTTCGGCGTTGTTGATTATACGTAGCTCAATAGGGTCGATATTCAGCGCGTAAGAAAGTTCATCCAGTGCCGATTCCAGCGCAAAGGCACCCGTAGCTTCGCCCGGCCCGCGCATCCAGGTTGGTGAACCAATATCAAGCGGCGAAATTTTATAAACGGTATTTACGTTAGGACAAGCGTAGGTGGAACGGCTCACACCCACCGGGTCCTCGTTAAAATCTTCGTAGGTTGATGTTTGACCTGCAGCCTCATGCGTAATGCCAACCAGTTTGCCATCGTTCGTAGCGCCGATGCCAATTTTTTGCCAGGTATGCGGGCGATACCCTACAGAGGTAAACATATCGGCCCGGCCAAGCACCAGTTTAACCGGGTGTTTAACAATCTGCGCAGCCAAAATAGCGGCTACCTCGTGCGGCCAAACCTGTAATGCACTGCCAAAGGCGCCACCTACAAATTTTGAGTTTACCTGTACGTTTGCTTTTGGCAGTTTAAATATATTGGCAATGCCATCCTGCGTATCCTGAACGCCCTGGGTTTTGGTCCAAACGGTCAATTTATCAGGTGCATCCCATTTGGCAATTATGGCATGCAGCTCCATGGGGCTGTGCGTTTCGGACGGAATAATGTATTCCTGCTCCAGCTTTACAGGGGCAGTTTTCCAGGCATCGGCAATGCCGCGTGTTTTTTTACCATCACCTTCGGGTGCAAATGCTTTTGCGGCATTATCAGCTAATTTGGTTTGATGTGTTTCGGCGTTATATTGTGCCTTAACCAATGAGGCTGCATATTGCGCCCGCTCGAATGTATTGGCAACGACAACCGCAATCGGCTGACCGTTAAATAATATTTTATTGTTGTAAAAAAGCTTGTAGGTGCCTTTGGCCGGCTCCTGTTTGCCAGGCTCAACCTGGTAGCCCGCTATTTTGGGCGAATTAACATGGGTGATAACAGCCAATACCCCTGGCGCCTTTTCAGCTGCTTTAGTATCGATTGACCTGATGGTACCTTTGGTTATGGTACTGCCAACCAGCACGGCATAAACCATCCCCGCGGGCGTAAACTCCGCCGAATACCTGGCTGCGCCGGTGACCTTTAACCGCCCGTCGATGCGGCTCATTCCTTTCGTCATTGTGTCATTAGTCATTGTGTCATTGGTAAAAGGGGATACTATCAGCTTCATTATTGAAGTAAAGGGCTTTCCGACCTCTACAACAATTACAACCTTTACAACTTACTTAACCTACACCAACCCTGCTGCATGTTTCAGCGCTTCAACTAATGTAGCCGGGGCAAGTTTTAGTTTAAATTTATTGTATTCGTAGGCTTTTGCGCCCTGCATGGCTATTTCGGCAGCTTGTTTAAAGCTTTCTTCAGTTGCGGGTTTGCCGACAAGCGCCTTCTCGGCATCAAACAAACGCCACGGCTTATGCGCTACGCCGCCCATGGCAAGCCGGGCCTGTTTTATTGTGCCGTTGCTAATTTCCAAAGCAGCAGCAACCGACGTCAGCGCAAAAGCATAGGATTGCCTGTCGCGGATTTTAAGATAGTAGCTATTTTTAGCAAAATTGTTATGCGGAATTCCAATACCTGTTATTAGTTCGCCGGGAGCCAGGGTGTTGTCCATTTCAGGATGTTCGCCGGGCAGACGGTGAAACTCGGTAAAGGGGATAACCCGTGTACCTTTACGCCCGGTTACCGTAACGGCAGCATCCAGCGCTGCCAGAGCCACGCACATATCGCTTGGGTGCACGGCAATACATTTATCGCTTGCGCCAAAAATGGCATGCATCCTGTTATAACCCCCTATAGCCCCGCATCCTGAGCCGGGCTCCCTTTTATTGCAGGGCATTGTGGTGTCGTAAAAATAGGCGCAACGCGTGCGCTGCATCATATTGCCACCAACCGTGGCCATATTACGCAATTGGGGTGATGCCCCGGCTTTAAGCGCCATGGACAGCAAGGGCTGTAATTCCAGCACAAGCTTGCTTTCAGAAACAACGCTGTTTAATGCTAGCGCACCAATATGCAGGTGCCCTAATTTGTTTGTAGTAATATAATTTAACGGAAGCTGGTTAATATCAACCAGTTTATCGGGCGCTATAACACCACGTTTCATCAGGTCGATCAAATTGGTGCCGCCTGCTATGATTTTTGTACCGGGTTTTGCAATAGCGTCGATAGCGCTTTGCTGCGTAGTTGCACGGGTGTATTGAAATGCTTTCATACGGCTTGCCCTCCTTCCTTAACTTCCTGTATGGCGTTAACAATGTTTGGGTAAGCCCCGCAGCGGCAAATATTGCCGCTCATATATTCGCGTATCTCCATTTCCGAATTTGCATGCCCCTCGCGTATGCAAGCCACGGCTGACATAATCTGTCCCGGCGTGCAATACCCGCATTGAAAGCCATCATATTTTAAGAAAGCTTCCTGCATTGGGTGCAGTTCGTCGCCTTTGGCAAGCCCTTCAATAGTGGTTATCTTTTTGCCGCTGGCCATAACGCCAAGCGTTAAGCAACTGTTTACCCTGTGCCCGTTAATATGAACCGTGCAGGCGCCGCATTGGCCATGGTCGCAGCCTTTTTTGGTGCCGGTAAGGTCGAGTTGTTCGCGTAAAATATCAAGCAGCGTAGCACGCGGCTCAACCGAAAGATTGTGAGCGACTCCGTTCACCTCCAGCTTTACGGGCATCTTCTCAAATGCTTCTGCAATCTTTTCGTCCACACGCATGTCGGCGGCTTTAATGGCGGTTCCGGGCGTTAGCGCAATTGCGGTTAAAAGGGTACTTTGTTTTAAGAAATTACGGCGGGAGTTATCCTTTGCCTCAGCGTCGAAACTGGGCAAAGCATAGTCTTTTTCGTCTTCCATAGATATTAGCTTTATGAAAGTACAAGTTAGGGACTTTTTTGTTTAACGTTGTCAGCAGCAACAAATAATTTACAAAAAAGCGTTATGTTTTGTTGTATATAATGCTTTTATGCAGGCAATTACAACCTGGATTACGCAGATTTTATGGATTAGGAAAGATGCCGCTCTCTTTGGCTTATTTAACTATTTTGTTCCATTCAGGAATTTCGTCAAACATGTGTTGATGAATGCGAAGCAGCAACTTTTCGATATCGGCAGGGCGGTCTTTATAATTGCCCTTATAGGTAACCCACCAATAAATATCCAGCGCGTCAATATTTTCTGCAAGCATTTTTACAGGCCACGCTTGTGTCCTCGGCGTCTTTCCGGGACTAATGCCGTGTACAATAGCTTCCTTTAACCCGATGAACCCGTCCTTAATGATGACACGCCCCCCTTTTTCCGACGAACCGATACACACCAGCGTAATCCTGCCGTTTTTTAATTCATAAACTATAAAAACGCCGTTCGCATCGGCAGGGGCATTACATACCTCTTCAAGTGAGTCAGTTGGGCCGAAAAAGAAATGATCGTTCTTTTTGTATTTTTTGAGTGCGTCGAACATAAATCCGGGTTTGTTAGTAAATGTAGTTTATTTTGGAAGATGCACTATTTAAAAACGGCGATTAATACGAAATAAGTATTGAAACCAAATATCAAAACTGCATTAATGCCTGACGATATTAATTCGTTACAATCGAAAAAATCTGCTTGTTCCCTTATACATCATAAACAAACCATAGCATGATGTGGCAACCGCCAATCCACCACCGGTAAATGCAGCCACCGCGGGTTGAGTCAATGTATGGTTTAAGCTAAAAACGATGGCCAAAACAGCTATGATGGTGCTCCATGTTGCCAGGTAATAATCAACAGTGCGCTTGAAAACTTTTGCGAGCGGGAAAAAATGCAGACCCACAACCAAAGCAATTGCAGGTATGGTTAATTCAGAATGGCCAAGATTGACAACAACATTAACTGCAATAAAAATACCCAGCCCCTCTGCTGCAAATATAATACCGAACCATTTGCCCATTTTTTTGCCCTCGGCCTTGTCTTCTTCGCTCTCAACAGCAGGATGCAGTTTGGCAACCCCGAAAAGTTTGATCCCTTTAATAACAAAGCTTATTGCCAAAAAAGGGAATACAATTAGCCCCCACGCCTGCATTGTCCCGTGCAAGCCGCTGAAGGCGATGCCCGTCCATATTAGTGTAAAACCGGCCATCATGAGCAAGCCGGTAGCTATGCCCTTTACGGCTTCGGCCGGTATCAATTGTGATTGGTTGTCCATAATTGTTTAGGTTTTGGCACAAGGTAGGAGACGCCCCGGATTGCCCGGGCGTCTCTCCTGTACCAATTAATATTTTCGTTTTTAAGAGACACATGTATTGTGTCTTTACGGTTGTTCGTTATTTTTTCTCCAGCTTTGGTACCCTTTTAGGTGTGTCTGCACCGGATACTATGCCGCGTGAGCTTAATGCTATCGCCCTGATGGTTGACGTAATATTTGCTACATCCAATGTGCTAAATTCGTCGCCAACGGTATGGTAAAGCTTGTCGATATCAATCTGGTCGGTTGATATGGTGTGTGCAGGGACGCCGACTGCCGCCAGCGACGCATTATCGCTCCGGTAAAACAGGTTTTGCGCCGGGTAAGGGTCCGGGTAAAATTTAAAGGCTGTGCCCTCCAGGTTTTTCTGCAGGATGGTGCCGAAATCCGAACGTTCGAAACCGGTAATAAATGCCGAATTTTCGCCGAATTTTGATGCTTTGCCAATCATCTCGATATTAAACATAGCTACCACTTTGTCTGGGTCGACAGTTGTTGCAAAATATTGTGAGCCGAACTCGCCAATTTCCTCCGCAGTAAAGGCTGCAAAAATCAATGTCCGTGCGTTATTGTTAAGCTTTTTGTAATACTTAGCGAGGGTGATAACAGCCGTAGTACCAGAGGCGTCATCGTCGGCGCCGTTGGCAATGCTATCGCCTTTTACGGGTTTAATAATACCCAAATGGTCGTAATGTCCGGAAAATATAACCGACTCATCCGGCTTTGTTTTGCCCGGAATCATTCCTACTATGTTAAATAAAGGCAATTTTTCTGCTTTGCCGGTATAGCTTACGTCGAAAGACTTGATATCGTCGTGGTTACCCAGTACAAATACCAATTGCTGCGCGTCGTTGGGTTTGTTGCTGATACCGCCTTTTAACGTCCGGTTTCTTAAAGTTTGAAAGATGGAAGTAAACTGCGGATCCACCAAAATCAGCATTTTTTTACCGCTTTGTGCATAGCCCATATATTCGTTCCGAAAGTTTTTGTCGGCGCTTAGCTTAACTATCTGCACATCGCTGTTGTTGGTCCAATTAAAGGCGGTCGCACTTGAACTTGTAAAAACGCTATCCTGTGGTATCAGTTTACCGTTGATATTTACCAGGGTTTTAAGTGCGGTAATCCGTGTTTGGGTAAAATTTTGGCGGAAGCTTGTGTTACCGGTTAAAGGTATTAGGCCTGCCTGCTTGTACTGCCCTTCTATGTACTGTGCAGCTTTCTCAATCCCGGGGGTAAATGTGGCTCTTCCCTGCATATCATCGGCCGATAAGGTTTTAATCACTTGTTCAACCTCGTTTTGGTTAATTAGTTTATTTACGTCCTGGCCATAGCTATAGAAGGATACTGCCAGTAGGGCTAATGCTGCCGTTATTTTTTTCATTTATGAGTCGTTAGTTTTATGTTTAATTTTTATTTGACCTTTGATGATAGCCAATTGTTACGGAAAGTTTCCTGTTCTTTTGTTAATTCTTTTCCGGCTTTCTCGTTTGTTACCACTTCAAGGGTTGGGTTTTCTTCTAATACTATGGTTGTTTCGTGCTCGCCGGTGCGGTTTTTGTAATTAACCACCAGCTTATCGCCGATATTTTTTGTTGCCACAATATCGGTAAATGATTTAGCATCGGTTATGTCTTTGCCATCGGCTTTTAAAATGATATCGCCCGCATCAAGCCCTGCTTTGTAGATCGGCGTGCCCTGCACCGTGCTTGCCAGTATAGGTAAACCAGCTTCGCCGCTTGTTTTGGCTATGCCGGCTTTGCCGCGATTCTGCGTGACTGACAACGGCCCGGCCCATGCCTTGCCCGGCGCCATTTTGCGTAATATTAAACCGGCTTTTGCTAACAAACCTTCATAGTCGTTTTTATCAAGTCCGTTGATGTATTTGCTAAAAAAATCAGCGGCAAACTTTGGGTTTTTGGTTACCAGTGCAAGGTCGGCCTGTAAATCGGGGATGGCATAAGGCTTCATCACCTTGCCCCGGTTTAACCAAACGGTGCGCATGTAATCGTCCAGCGTCAGGTTAAAATCGCTGCGCAGACGTAAATCCAGCGCCAATGCAATGGCGCCGCCATAAAAATAGTAGCTGGTAAAAACGTTATTGTTGTTATTAGGGTCTATAGAAACACCAGCATCGGCAAATACGGAATAGCGGCTCATCTGTGGTGCTGAATAATTTTTTGATGCGGGTTTGTTTAGTACGGCATTGACCAGCCCGGCAATTGTGCCCGTGTATTGGTCGATTTTTTGGAACCCCGAACGCACCAGCAGCATTTCGCCGTAGTATTGGGTAAAACCTTCGGCAAACCAAAGCTCGCTGCTCATGTTGGCATGTTCGAAGTTGAACGGTTCCAGCGATTTCGGGCGGATGCGTTTTACATTCCAGCTGTGAAAATACTCGTGCGAAAATGTACCCAACAGCCAAACTTCGTTGCCCGCAAGCTTATCTGCTGGCTGTACTATACAAGTGGAGTTGCGGTGCTCCATCCCATCGCCTGAAACAGTTGGGTGTATGTCGTCTAAAAACGTGTATTCGCCGTAGTCATAGGCAGGCAATTCACCAAAAACGGCCTTTTCTTCAAGTACCATTTTCTGTACCATGGTTGCGAAGTTATCTACAACAGCCTGGCTATCATCTGCGTGAATGGTGAGGTTTATTTTCTCGGTTTTTCCATCGGTATTTTTTACATCCCAGCTATTTATTTTATAGTCGGAAAGCTCTGTTGGGCTGTCCATCATGTATTGCATATCCGGGGCGCTGTACACATTACCGTTTTCGTGTTTTAGCTGGGTGGCTACTTTCCAGTTGTATTTGTCCAAATCGTTGAACTGGAACTGAATGGGGCGTTTCTCCTGGCCGGGTATCCACATAAAGGCTGCAGGCATGTTCAGGTGGGCGTGGCTTGGGTCGATGCTGGCGTAGGTGCCATCGGTGTGGTTTGCGAAAAGCGTGTAGGTGATTTTTACAGTTTCGGGATGCGAGCCAACCTCGT
>Ga0209455_1001462_pt1 | contig 10633 bp, 9 predicted proteins | sample AraplaCol_mCL_r2_FD_184275 | JGI IMG/M metagenome (GOLD analysis project Ga0209455, IMG submission 184275) | Arabidopsis root microbial communities from North Carolina, USA - plate scrape CL_Col_mCL_r2 (SPAdes) (version 2) | ecosystem: Host-associated > Plants > Roots > Endosphere | place: USA...
ATTGAAAGCGCTGGCGAACTTCGTTTTTCGACGCACATGTCCGGCAGCCCGATCTCAGGTCGGCCGGGTTGTCCGCGCCACGCGGCGTCAGCACTACGCGGCTGCCTGGGCAACACGTGATCAGAGCCAGTTGTCTTCGATGAAGCACCAGACCAGCCCGCAAGTCAGCGCCAGGCCAGCGAGCAGTTTGTGCGGACTGATGAACACGATACCGGGAAGCGGCACCTTCAGATAGGACAGCAGAAGCCAGATCGCGACAGTTGCGATGGGTACAACAACGATCCCCTCCACTCTCTTGAATCCGAGAAGACGGTCCGGCAGCCAAAACACCGCGATGACCGCAAGCCCCACCGCTCCGGTCATCAGCAGCAAGTACAGGCCATCTGCCAGAATAAGGGCGAACGTGTGCATCCGTTGGACCCGGTGATCGCACCTCCTGATCGTGATAGCGCGCCGGTTAACGGCACGTGCATGCCGGCCGGTGCTTGGGGCTCAACTCAGCCTCGCACCGTCTCGCCGAGACCCGGTCCGGCAGCGGATCATCGAGGTACCTTTTCCCGGTTAGGAACCGGGCTGGCGACGACGAGTTCTCGACCGGGGCAAGCGTCATCGGAGTAAAAAGCATGCGGAAATGGTTGCTCGGTACGTCCATCGTGACCGCTGTCCTGCTTGGAACCCAGTTCGCCGGAGCGCAGAGCCCCGCTCCCGGTCAGACAGGCGCCGCGGCGTCACCTGCCCAGGGCACGGAGCAGAATAAGTCTTCGCAAGGATCACGGCAGGGGCAGGACGCCGGCGCCAACCGCCCCGGCGCGGACGCCCGGTCCGCTCAGCAGGAAGGGCGTGGAGAGGCCGGCGAGCGGAATTCCCGTCGGGGTGAGCAGCAGCAGGGCGCGCAGGAGCAGCGCAACGAACAGCGCGGCGAGCAGCAGAACGAGCACAACCGGACCAGCGAGGAAGGACGCGGCGAGGAAAGAAGATCCCGCTCGGATCGCGACGATCAGGGTAGCCGCCGGTCGGAGCAGGGACAGCGTTACGATGAGGGACGCCGGTACGGCGAAGGACGCCGATACGAGGAAGGCCATCGCTATGACGAGCGCCGCCGGTACGACGAGCGCGAGCATTATGGAGACCGGTACGACGAAGGCCGTCAGTACGGCGAGGGTCAGCGCTACGGAGAGCGTTACGAGGAACGCCGCTATGGCAGCCACGCGGAGCGCGGCTATAGCGGTCCCCGCAACCTTCAGGTCACGCGCCGCCAGCGTGCCCGCGTCCGAGATGTCATCGTGCGCAGGCACGTCGAGCCGGCGCAGGTCGATTTCCCAATCCGGATCGGCGTCAGGGTGCCAGAGTACATCACGTCCTACGACCTGCCCGACGAGATTTACGATTACGCGCCGGGCTATGAAGGATATCGCTACTTCATCGCGAACGACGAGATCGTGATCGTCGATCCCGACACGATGGAAGTGGTGGCAGTGATCGAGGAGTGAGGAGGAGCGAGGTCGTCGGAGCGCGATGCTCAACAGAGGTCCGCTCTCCTGCGCCAGATTAGTTCGGAACAGCGTGCATCGGCCAGAATCGGTCACCCGGTCCGGCGCGCCACGAGCAGCGTCGCCCCCAAACCGCACATGACGGCGCCGGAAAGCTGCCTCGACCTCGCAATCATCGACGGATGTTGTGTCAGCCTCGCCTTGGCCTTCGCGGCCCATGTGGTTACGATCAGATCGACGCTGGTGTTCAAGGCAACCGAGATAAGTCCGAATGCGACGAACTGCACCGCGACATCAGCGGACGGATCGACAAATTGCGGGATGAAGGCGAGGAAGAACGCAGCTGTCTTCGGATTGAGCGCTTCGACGAGGACGCCTTGGCGCAAGGCGCGGCGCGCGCCGGTCGTTTCCACCTCGGCGGGCTGGGCGCTGCGGGCTTCGCGCCACGTCTTAAGTCCGATCCAGACCAGATACACGGCGCCTGCGAGTTTGAGCAACGTGAAGGCCTCGGCGCTGGCCATGACCAGGGCGGACAGTCCGATAGCGCCGGCGAGAACGTGGACAAGACCACCCAGGCCGAGCCCCACGCTCGACGCGAGCCCTTCGGATCGGCCACCGGCGAGTGTCCGCGCCAGGATATAGAAGATGCCTGGGCCGGGTGTGATCGCGACAAGCAGCGCTGCCGCCAGGAACAGTAGAAAGACCTTGTAACTGATCATTGCTTCGGCCCCTGCCCCCGAGCGGATCTTCTTCAACTGGGCCGCGGAATGAGCGAAGCGACCTCGCGATCCCGCACGCTTTCGCTCGCCGCCAGGCCCGCCGCGACGCCGACGCGGTCCAGCTCCGGGCGGTTCTGACTCATCTTGCGCTTGCCCTCGAACCGCGAGACCGGAATGCGCACGCCGACGATCCCCCGCAACTGGGATGCGATGAAATCGGCGGGCGCGTCCGAGACGGCCCACGGCCCTGCGCGCGATCCTTCGTGCTTATTCGTCAGCCGCGTCACCACCTCGAGCAGGCGTTCGGGCTCGTGGAAAAACTCGACCGGCCCGTAAGCGTGCACGGCGAGGTAATTCCAGGTCGGCACTACCTTGCCGGTCTCCTGCTTGGTCGCATACCAGGACGGCGTCACGTAGGCGTCCGGACCCGTGAAGATCGCAAGCGCCTCGCCGATCGGCGGGAGCCGCCAGTGCGGGTTCGCCTTCGCGAGGTGCCCGTACAGCACGCCGCGATCACCCTCGCTTTCGTCGAGGAAGAAAGGCATGGGCGTCGCGACCGGACCGTCGGCGGTCGCTGTCACAAGATTGGCCAGGCGAGCGCCTCCGATGGTGGCGCGGATGCTCTCAAGATCGTCGTCCTTGAAGGCAGGCGGTATGTACATGGCGCATCTCCATTCTCGAACCTGGAGATACCCTCAATCCGGCCTGCGCGAAACGGCCACTTTTGGTATAATATTCTGGTCCAGTCCGTGGCGTTCAATTTCGTCGACGTCTGGGGAGAAGTTTGCAGCCGCGCTCGATCTGGACGGCTCGAGAGCCAGGTGCGGATGGCCTGGATGAGTTCTGCCTTGCGTTCCAGCGGCAGCCAATGTCCCGAGGGCATGCTCGTCAAGGTGAGGTCTGCGCAGGCCGCGCGCATCGGATCGCCTTGGCGGTTCCCGGTGATGCTGCAGATCTGATCAAAGTCGCCGTTGACGAACAGCACCGGCTGCGACAGGCGCCCCCCATTGGGCGCCTTGCGGGCGTAGGCGATGTTGGCGTCATCGTTCATGTACCACGCGCAGGAAGGGCGGAAGCCGTGAGCCTTGAACGCCCGCACCAGCACGTCGAAGTCGGCCGGCGGCCATAGCGCCGGGTCAGGTTCAGCCGGCGGCGCGCGGTGCGCCGCGCCGAAGCGCCCTCCGTTGCGCGTGACCACCGCATTCGGCGAAACCTTGCCGATGCCGGCGGGGCTGCCCGGCCGAAAAATCGACGCCAGCGATGCTGCCTGATCTGCATCGAGGTCGGCGACCGCCGCCGTGAAATGCGTCGTGTAGTAGCGGTAGTAGTCCCATTGTCCATCCGGATACTGGTCAGCCGGATAGATCGTTCGGTCGACCAGTGGGACGACTGTGCGCAGGGCGTGCCCGTCCGGCTGATATGCCAGCGAGGTCAGCACCACGCCGCGGCTGCGCTTGGGCTCATGCGCGGCCAACTCACCGGCCACAACGGTGCCCCAGTCGTGGCCAACCCAAATCGCAGGCTTTCCGCCGAAGTGATCATGGAACTCCGCCATGTCTGCCACGACTTCCTCGATGGTATAGGCGTCGTTGGCGGCAGGCGCGAAAGAGCCGCCGTAGCCGCGCAGATCAGGAGCGACGCAGTGCCACCCATCGGCCGCGAACGCGTCCATCTGCGCGCGCCACATCAAACTGATGCTCGGCCAGCCGTGGAGGAAAATCATCAACGGTCCATCGGCCGGCCCGCACGCGATGTAGTGCGTTGTCTGACGAGGCGTGCTGAAACTGCGCGAAACCAGCGTTGAAGGCGACATTCCCCATCCCGCGCCCGGCAGGGCGGCGGCCGGAGACATCCCGAGGAGGATGGATCGTTGGTCGAGCGTCAGTCCGGCTGCAGAACTGAGCGGTTGAAGTGGGGCTGTCATACACAAACCTCAAGCCGCGAATTTCGTCATTGCCGCAAGGACCCGCCCCTCATTATAGGGTTTCGGGAAGAAGAGAGTGCGCGCGGGCAGATCGGCGCTCGATGGATTCACATGCCCGGAGACGAGGATGATCTCGATCGGCGGCCAGCGGCGGCGGATCAGAGCGGCAAGCCTCACGCCATCCATCCCAAGTGGCATGTCGATATCCGAGAACACAATCCGGATGTCGGGTCTCGACTCCAGGATGCGCACCGCCTCGGTCGCGTTTGCCGCTTGGATGGCGACGAAACCTGCGTCCTCGACCATGTCGGATGCAGCCATTCGCAGGATCGGCTCGTCTTCAACGACCAACACGACTGTCCGTTCGATCATGCGCGCCCAATCTCCGCCAGCGGCGCTCGGAAGTCGCCTTCGAACCCTGACTCGAGGTAACGGAGTTCGACACCGCCCGTTCCGATCAGGCCGAGGTTCATCAGGCGCGAGCCGAAGCCGCGCCGCGTTGGAGTCGTTGCCGGCGGACCGCCCTGTTCGCGCCAGGACAAAAGGACTTGGCGGGTCGCGGGCTCGACCCGCCAAGCAACCGCAATCGAGCCGCCAGGAGTGGAGAGTGCGCCGTATTTCAGCGCGTTGGTAGCAAGCTCATGCACGAGTAATGAGAGCGAGAGCGTTGCGCGCGGACCGACGGTCAGAGCCGGTCCCGAAATCTCGAATCGCTCGGCCGGCTGGATCGTATGAGTGACGTTGCGTATGACCTCGCCCAGATCGGCGGCAAGCCAGTGCCGCTTCAAAAGAACATCGTTGGCGCTCGAAAGGGCATGTAGCCTGCTGACGAACGCATCCAAGGCCTCGCGGCTCGCCGCGCCCTTGAGTGTCTGGCCCGCGATCGCCTGCACCATCGCGAGCGTATTCTTCATACGGTGGCTCAGTTCGTGGTTGAGCACCCGCTGCTGCTCCTCACCTCGCAGCCGAGCGACGCCCATTTCGACCCGGTCGGCCACATTTCGCAGGAAGCTGATCACTTCCGGCGACCACATGGTGGGCTGGTCGGCATGTACGAAGAAGATCGCAACTGGCCGGCCGTGTTCCAGCACCACCATGTTGAGCAACGATCGCGCACCGATCCCCAGCAGGCGCGCCGGATTGGCTGCCGTGCGAGAATCGGTCATCACATCCTCAATAACCAACGTGCGGCCGGCGCGAAGATCGTCTGCGAGCTTGCCGTAATCGGCCACATGATGACGGCCCGCGAGGCTCGGTATGCCCGCAACGGCCCAATCAGATTGGACGTCGACAAACTCGCCATCCTCGGACAACAGACCGAAACCCGCCCGGGTGACGCCGAGCGTGCGGCCGACGATCTCTGCGGCCGCACGGGTTATCTCTCCAGTGGTCGACACGTCCCGCAGCCTGTCGCCGAGCTCGAGCAGGCCGGTTCGGCGAGCGTCCGCCTCGGCCTGGGCAGCCAAGAAGGTACTTTGCTGCGCCAGTGCTTTGCGGAGCTCGAGCTGAGTCATCACCTGTCGGCCCAGCGTCCGCATCGCCATTGCCTGTGATGCCGTCAGACCTTGCGGTCGCGGCCTGCCATCGATGACGCAGAGGCTGCCGAGCACCTGATCATCCTGCGTCCGCAACGGGACCCCGGCATAGAACCTGATGTGCGGTGCGCCCGTGACGAGCGGGTTTGCGGCGGTTCGCCGATCGGCGGTCAGGTCGGGGATGACGAGAAGGTCAGGCGCCATCAGCGCGTGAGCGCAGACCGAACTGTTGAGATCGGTCTCGCAGGGTTCGAAACCGGAGCGAGCCTTGAACCACTGCTTGTCCTTGCCGACGAGGCTGACGAGGGCGACGGGGGCATCGCAAATCAGCATCGCGAGCTGCACGACGTCGTCGAAGCCCTGCTCCGGCACGGTATCCAGAATGGAATAGCTCGCGAGAGCGGCCAAACGGGCGGGGTCGGAGACGTAATCGGGGACAGAGCTCAACGACGGGTCTCACGCTTCATGGAACAGGGTTCAAGCCAGATCGAAGAAACTGCTGCTAGTCCAGGCCGCGATGAGCGGCAAAGGACCAATGCTTGACGGAACGGATTGGTTTCCACTGCAGGCTTCGTTGATGGTGAGGCGTGGCGCGGCATCAAGTCGCCGCCGCAACGCCGTTCGAGAACTTACTGATCCAGTTCGCGCCGAATCAGATGCCGATGGGCCAAATGGCTCGCATCGTGCGGCAGGTGCAGCAGATCCAGAGCCAATAGCGTCGAATGGCCGCAGCACCGCATTGGTGGACCGAATCCGCGATCCATGTCCGCTGCTGACGCAGCCGACATTTTGGTAAGGCCCGCTGACCGAGCGTGCTCAATGCCGCCTCTCGGCTGCGAGGCCCAGGGATCGAAATCCATGTTGCGGTGGTCAAAGCGCGGCGTACATGGTGAAGGCCGCCGTCTTGGCGGCCGCCACCCTCACCCCCAGCCTTTCGGAGCCCCGTGGTCCACAAGCATACCTCAGCGCTCCTGGAGGAGTTGGTAGCGAAAGCGCCCGACCGACCTGTCGACGTTGACTGGCTGCTAGGCCATCTGGACAAACGATCGTTCGGGCTGCTGCTGCTCCTGCTCGGCTTGCTGATGATGGTGCCGGGCCTTGCCACCGTCCCGACGCTGATGGTGTTCTTCCCGAGCGTCGAGATGATGCTGCGCCGCACCCGACCGACGTTCCCGCGCTTTCTGGCGAAGCGAGCATTTGATTTCAAACGCTTCAGGCGCCTCACCGAACGGGTCCGGCCGGCGCTTCGTTTGATCGAGAGCCTGAGCCGACCGCGCTGGGCGATCCCTCATGCGCTGGCCGATCAACTGGTAGGAGCGGTCGTTTTCCTGCTGGCGCTTTCGGCTCTCTGGCCGTTGCCGCTGGTCAGCATCGTTCCGGGCGCGGTCATCCTTTTCATTGCGGTCGCCTATCTGCAGCAGGATGGCCTGCTGCTGACGGTGTCGATCGCGGCCGCAACGCTGGCCTTGCTGGGTTTCGGATGGACCCTCTGGGCGTCGGCCGGAGCGGCGATGAGGTGGATGGGGCTGGGTTAACACACCCACCTGCGCTCCGCCCGCTTCCGGCAGGAATAGACGTCGCGGGCAATGTGCATAGTTCCTAGAATGCTTTCTCGCGAGACCTGTGCTTAATATTCGAACGGTTCCCGAGACTTCTCGGGTCGATGAAGCAAAAGGCAGCAAAACGAGGTCCCATGCGGCACGAGAAGACGGGCGTTGCGGGTCTGGATGACATTCTCGGCGGGGGCCTAGCCTCCGGACGCCTCTTCCTGCTGGAGGGAAGTCCGGGAACCGGCAAGACCACGATCGCAACGCAATTCTTGATTGCGGGAGCGACGGAAGGCGAAACGGGGCTGTACATCACCCTCTCCGAGACCGCGGACGAACTTCGCGAAGGCGCCGCATCTCACGGTTGGGATTTGCCGGCATCGGTCGAACTCTTCGAGCTCGTGCCGCCGGAAAGTCTGCTCGACCAGCAGCAGCAGCAAAGCCTGCTCTATTCGTCGGATTTGGAGCTCGGCGAGACCACCCGCCGGATTTTCGAAGCGTATGAGCGTCTGAAGCCCACAAGGGTGGTGCTGGACAGCCTGTCCGAAATCCGGCTGCTCGCGCAAAGTTCCCTGCGCTACCGGCGACAGATTCTCGCATTGAAGCATTACTTCTCCAAGCAACATTCCACCGTGCTGATGCTGGACGACCTTACCTCGGACGCGCTCGACAAGACCGTTCATAGCGTGGCGCATGGTGTGATTCGACTGGAGGAGCTGGCGCCGGTCTACGGCGCCGAACGCCGACGCCTGCGGGTGCTGAAATACAGGGGCCGGCGGTTCCGTGGCGGCTTCCACGATTTCGTCATCGAGACCGGCGGTGTCCGTGCTTTTCCAAGACTCGTATCCGCAGAATTCCGCAGCGGCTTCACGCGCGACACGGTGTCGTCCGGCGATCCGTCCTTTGATGCGTTGATCGGCGGAGGCTTCGAGCGCGGTGCCAGCACCCTCATTCTCGGGCCCGCCGGCACCGGCAAGTCGCTCCTGGCGTTGACCTTCGTCGCCGCCACCGTTGCCCGCGGAGAGCACGCCGCCATGTTCGTATTCGACGAGGAGCTCGGTCTGCTCCGCGACCGCGCCAGGGGACTTGGAATCGACATCGACGCCATGGTCCAGACCGGCATGTTGACGATATCGCAGATCGACGCCGCCGAGCTCGCCCCCGGAGAATTCTCCGAGCGCGTTCGCTCATGCGTCGAGGAACACGGGGCACGCACCGTCGTTATCGACAGCCTGAACGGCTACCAGGCGGCAATGCCGGAGGAGCAGGCTCTGATCCTGCACATGCACGAATTGCTGCAATATCTGAACCGGCAGGGCGTTACCACGTTCTTGACCGTCGCCCAGCACGGGCTAGTTGGGGACATGAGAGCGCCAGTCGACGTTACCTATCTCGCCGACACAGTCATTCTGCTGCGCTACTTCGAGGCGAACGGTCGCGTTCGCCGCGCGATCTCGGTCATCAAGAAGCGAACGGGCTCCCATGAAGATACGATCAGGGAATTCATGATCGGCAAACGCGGCGTCACCTTGGGAGCACCATTGACTGAATTCCAGGGCGTGCTGCGGGGTGTGCCGACGCTCATCGGAGAACCGAACCGGCTCCTCGACGAGCGTGATGCCTGAACGCCGATGAATCGAACGTCCGCAGAAACGGCGATTGTGCTCGCGCCGCTCGGCCGTGACGCGCTCGTGGCATCATCCATCCTGAACGAAGCGGCGATCGAAGCCACGGTCGCGGCGAGCATCACGGAGCTGGTGGAACGCTTACGCGAAGGCGCAGGGTTTGCGGTGGTGACCGAAGAGGCGCTGCACTCCACCGATCTGCGGGGCATCGCCGGCTTCATCGCCGACCAGGCCGAGTGGTCCGACTTGCCTTTCATTATTTTGACGAGGCATGGCGGCGGCATCGAGCGCAATCCTGATGCCGCTCGGCTGCTGGACGCGCTTGGCAACGTCGCCTTTCTGGAGCGCCCGTTTCATCCGACCACGCTGGTGAGCCTGGCACGTGCAGCGCTGCGGGCGCGGCGGCGTCAATATGATGCCAGAGAACGGCTGGAAAAGATCCGAGAAGGTGAGGAGCGGCTTCGTCTCGCGCTCGCCGCCGGCGGCCTCGGTTCGTGGCAGCTCGACATCCGAGCGGGATCGCTCGAAGCGTCGCTCGATTGCAAAGCGCATTTTGGGCGATCCTCCGGCGAGGCCTTCACTTACGACGACCTTCTCGCCTCGGTGCACGAAGACGACCAGGCCCATGTGCGTGCGGCGATCACCCGTTGTCAGCAGACCGGGCAGGATTGCAGCGTCGAATACCGATGCATCTGGCCCGACGGGTCGCAGCATTGGGTGCAGTTGCTTGGACGGCTCGAACGCGACCGACGTGGCAGGCCCGTGCGGATGGTCGGCGTCTCGCACGACATCACCGACCGCAAGCACAGCGAAACCGCATTGCGCGATTTCGCGGTCGAGATGGAGCAGCGGGTCGAACAGCGCACCCGGGAACGGGAGACCATGAGCGCCCAGCTTCACGAAGCTCAGAAGCTGGAGACGCTGGGGCAACTGACCGGCGGCGTCGCGCACGACTTCAACAATTTGCTCACGCCTGTCATCGGCAATCTCGACCTGCTCAGGCGAACGCATCAGGATGAGCGTTCGCAGCGGCTGATATCGGGCGCGCTGCAAGGGGCCGAGCGGGCCAGGACGCTCGTCTCCCGCCTCCTCGCCTTCGCTCGCCGCCAGAATCTGGAGGCGCGTGCGGTCGACACAGGCGCGCTGCTGCAGGGCATGCTGGATCTGGTGCGCAGATCGCTTGGGCCACGGATTTCCGTCCGGGTGGAGATGCAGGCCGAAACGCCGCCGGCCAGGATCGATCCCAATCAGCTCGAATTGGCACTGCTCAATCTTGCGGTGAACGCGCGCGACGCGATGCCGGAAGGAGGTGAGCTGTCCTTCTGTATTCGGACCGCAGCAGTCAACGAACCCAATGAGCTGGGTCTTTCAGCCGGCGAATACATCGCGATCGCGATCACCGACACCGGCTCCGGAATGGACCAGGAGACGCTGCGCCGGGCGGTCGAGCCGTTCTACTCCACCAAGGGTATCGGAAAAGGAACGGGCCTCGGGCTGTCGATGGTGCACGGCCTCGCCGCGCAATCGGGAGGCGTGCTGCAACTGGACAGCCGGATCGGACGCGGAACGACCGCGACGATATGGCTGCCCATCGCCGACGCGCCGGTTGCGGAGCCGTTCGGTGTCAGCGACGAGGCCGGGCCAAACCTGGACCCGCTGAAGATCCTGCTAGTGGACGACGAGGAGCTGGTTCGGCTGGGCACCGCCGACATGCTCAAGGACATGGGGCACGAGGTGTGCCAGGCCGCGTCCGGCGCGCAAGCGCTGCAGCTCTTGCGCGGCGAGCGCTTCGA
>Ga0209455_1001463_pt1 | contig 10632 bp, 15 predicted proteins | sample AraplaCol_mCL_r2_FD_184275 | JGI IMG/M metagenome (GOLD analysis project Ga0209455, IMG submission 184275) | Arabidopsis root microbial communities from North Carolina, USA - plate scrape CL_Col_mCL_r2 (SPAdes) (version 2) | ecosystem: Host-associated > Plants > Roots > Endosphere | place: USA...
GCCGATGCCATCCAATACATCAAGAGGTGCATGTCCGACGTGCACACCGCGTTCCCCGACCTGCGCTTCACCGTTCAGGACTGGGTGGAGCGAGACGACACCATCTGGGTGCGCGCCGAAGGAGTCGGGACCAACACCGGCCCGTTCGCAGGAGCGCCCACTGGGCTTCCGATGCGGCTCACCGTGTTCGATGTGGCGCGTGTGCGCGATGGCCGCATCGTCGAGCACTGGGGAGTTCCCGACCGGTTCGAGATCCTGGTGCGGCTGGGGCGCATCCCCGCCACCGCGGTCCCGTCGGCCGCGTGACGCTACGGCCGCACGGGAGTGGTCGCCGTCTCCCCCAGTGCGGTCTTCCACTCGCGGGCCGTCCAGGCGGTGACCAGGCCGTGGGCGACATACGGGTCGGCGGCGGCGAACCGCTCCGCGGCTCCCACCGCGTCATCGCCCTGGAAGATGAGCAACCCGTCGAACGGGCCGTCGCCGAGCACGCCGCCGAGCAGCAGTTCGCCTCTCTCGACAGCCTCCCAGCCGAGCGCGAGGTGGGCGGGCCGTAGCGCCTCGCGGGCCGTCAGGTAGTCGTCGGCGTAGGTGTACTGGAGAGCGGCGTGCATACCTCCAGCCTAGGAGCATCCAGCGACGGCACAGAAGCGCAGGAGGAGGATGCGCTCGTCCCGAGATTCGAATGGAGCCGACCACGCCACCCCTCGCCGTCCTCCTCACCACCTGGTCGTTCGACCCGGCGGCTGCGGCCGTGCTCGTCGCCGCGGGAGCCTTCTACATCGGCGGCGTGGTCCGGTTGCGGCGACGCGGCCACCGCTGGCCGGCCCGGCTGACCGCCGCGTTCCTGCTGCTCGGCCTCGGGTCGTACGCGCTGGTGTCGTTCGGCTTCCTCGGCGCCGAGAGCACGGATCTGCGATGGGCGTTCACGACTCGGATCGCCCTCCTGCTGTTCGTCGTGCCTGCGCTGGTCAGTCTCGGCCGCCCGATCGCGCTCGCGCGGGCGGCACTCGGGCCCGCGGGCCGTCGCCGCACCGATCGCTTCATGCGTTCGCGGCCCGTCCGCATCGTGGGCAGCGCAGCCTTCGCGCCCGTGTTCGCCTGCGCCGTGTTCCTGGTCTTCCTCACGCCGGTCGCCGCCATCCTGCGCGATTCGCCCTGGTCCGAGTGGACGATCTCGGTGGTGACCCCGCTCGCCGGCCTGCTGCTCGTGCTGCCGATCGCGGCGCACTCCGTCCTGCGCACCGGCTTCTTCGTCACCGTGGAGTTCCTGCTGGCGTTCGTCGAACTGGTGCTGGACGCGATTCCCGGCCTCCTGCTACGGCTCAACGACGGCATCCTCGACCACGCACCCGCAATCGCCGGCCGACTGCCGCTCTGGTTCCCCACTCCCCTGCACGACCAGCACCTGTCCGGCGACCTGCTCTGGTTCATCGCCGAGCTCGCGGACGTACCGGTGCTGGTCATCCTCTTCGTGCGGTGGATGCGCCTCGACCGGCACGAGAGCCGGCGCCTCGACGAGCTGAGCGACGAGCAGATGGCCGAGTTGACGCGGCATCACCTCGAAGGACGGCGTTAGGCGGGGCCTTCTGATCCGCTCAGAAAAATCTTGCTAATCGGTGTTGCTAAGTACCGGTACTCGGTGTTACTTTGTACCGGTAGTCAACATCACTGAGTAGGAGGTGACCCGATGGCCAGCCAGATGACGGAGATGCTCAAGGGCACCCTCGAGGGAATGGTCCTCGCGATCCTCGCCGACCGTCCCGCATACGGATACGAGATCACCACGCGATTGCGCGACCAGGGCTTCACCGACCTCGTCGAGGGCACGGTGTACGCCCTCCTGGTCCGCATCGAGCAGCGGGGGTTCGTGGACGTCGAGAAGGTGCCCTCCGAGAAAGGACCGCCACGAAAGGTCTTCTCGCTCAACACGCAGGGGCGCGAACAGCTCGCAGAGTTCTGGAGGACATGGAGCTTCCTCGCTGAACGCATCGAACAGCTCCACACCGAAGGGAACGACTGATCATGGCAGCGAAGTGGATCGAGGCCCTCACCGGGTCGCTCGAGCAGAAGAAGCAGTACCGGCAGGCCGTTGCGCGCATCGACGCGCTTCCCGAGCCCTACCGCCCGGCCGCGAAGGCCTTCCACCGGTACTTCCTGTACCAGGGCGGCCTGGTCGACGGAGACGTTCTCGTCACGATGTTCGGCGACTTCGCCGACCTGTGGGAGCGCGCGGCGGCCGACGGCACGCCCATCCGGGAGATCACCGGCGACGACCCGGCCGAGTTCGCGGAGACCTTCGCGGAGGCCTACACGGGCAAGCGCTGGATGGACAAGGAGCGCGACCGGCTCGACCGGGCGGTCGCAGCAGCCGCAGAACAGCAAGAAGGGGGAACACCGTCATGACCGCCACCACGCTCGACCCGGCCATCCGGGTGCAGGGCATCACCAAGTCCTTCAAGGAGCTGGAGGTGCTGCGCGGCGTCGACTTCGACGTGGCCGCCGGCAGCATCTTCGCCCTCCTCGGCTCCAACGGGGCCGGCAAGACGACGCTCGTGCGCATCCTCGCGACCCTGCTGGAGGCGGACGGCGGCAGCGCCAGCGTGCAGGGCTTCGACGTCGCCTCGGCTCCGGCCGACGTGCGCCGGTCGCTCAGCCTGACCGGGCAGTTCGCGGCCGTCGACGAGGTGCTCACCGGGCGGGAGAACCTCGTGCTGGTCGCGAAGCTCCGGCATCTGAAGGATCCGGGCGCGGTCGCCGACCGGATGCTCGCCCGCTTCTCGCTCAGCGACGCGGGAGACCGCAAGGCGGGCACCTACTCCGGCGGGATGCGGCGCCGGCTCGACATCGCGATGAGCCTGATCGGCGACCCGCCGGTCATCTTCCTCGACGAGCCGACCACCGGCCTCGACCCGCAGGCGCGCATCGAGGTGTGGGACACCGTCCGCGAGCTGGCCCGCACCGGCACGACCGTGCTGCTCACCACGCAGTATCTCGACGAGGCCGAGCAGCTCGCCGACCGGATCGCGATCCTGCACAAGGGCACCATCATCCAGAACGGCACCCTCGCCGAGCTGAAGAAGCTCCTTCCCGCGGCCACGGTCGAGTACGTGGAGAAGCAGCCGACGCTCGAAGAGGTCTTCCTCGCCCTCGTCGGCGACGACGACGCGGCGAACGAAAGGAGCGAACGATGAGCACCTACGTCCTCAGCGACACGCGCACCCTCACCGGGCGGTCGCTGCGTCACATCCTCCGCAGCCCGGACACGATCATCACCACCGCGATCACCCCGATCGCCCTGATGCTCCTGTTCGTGTACGTGCTCGGCGGGGCGATCCGGATCGGCACGGGCCAGTCGTACATCGACTACATGCTGCCGGGCATCCTCCTCATCACCATCGCGTCGGGGATCGCGTACACGGCCTACCGGCTGTTCCTCGACCTGCAGGGCGGGATCTTCGAGCGCTTCCAGTCGATGCCGATCGCGCGGTCGTCGGTGCTGTGGGCGCACGTGCTCACCTCGCTCGTCGCGAATCTGGTCTCGGTCGCGCTGGTGATCGGCGTCGCGCTGATCATGGGCTTCCGGACCGGGGCGTCGGTCGGGGCGTGGCTCGCGGTGGCAGGGATCCTCATCCTGTTCACCCTGGCGCTGACCTGGATCGCGGTGATCGCGGGACTGTCGGCCAAGACGGTGGACGGCGCGAGCGCCTTCAGCTACCCGCTGATCTTTCTGCCGTTCATCAGCTCGGCCTTCGTCCCGACGGAGTCGATGCCGGCGCCGGTCGCCTGGTTCGCGGAGAACCAGCCGGTCACGTCGATCGTGAACACGATGCGGGCGCTGTTCTCGGGCCAGCCGGTGGGCGCCGACATCTGGATCGCACTGGCGTGGCTGGTCGGCATCCTGGTGGTCGCCTACGCCTTCGCGATCGCGAAGTACCGACGCAAGTTCAACTGAGCACGACACCCACGCCGCCCGTCTCCCCTGGAGGCGGGCGGCGTCGCGTACGCTCGGCGCTATGTCATTTCAGGCGTACTTGGACACCATCGAGAAGAAGACCGGACTCACCCCTCGGCAGTTCGTCGACATCGCCCACGAACGCGGGCTCGATGCGGCGGGCGTGAAAGCGGGCGAGATCCTCGCCTGGCTGAAGGACGACTACGACCTCGGCCGCGGCCACGGGATGGCGCTTGTGCACGTCATCCAGAGGGGCCCTGTGATCAGCACCAAGCACGTCGGCACCGACGGCGTGCACCGCGACGAATCGGAGACCCTCTGGCTCGACGGGGTCGCGACCAAGCCGGCGAACCCGTGACGCAGTACCGCGCGGTGTTCGACGCCGAGGTCACCTTCTCGAACGAGGGCGGCCTGCAGGCGCAGGGCTTCCGCGTCGACCTGCCGGGGCCGGACGTCACCGAGGAGGAGATCGGCCGGCTGTTCGTCACCTCCCTCGATCTGCTGATGACCGAGACGGTGACAGTCCACGACGTCCGGATCATCGAGGAGCCGCACAAGGGGACGCGCGGAGGTCCCAGCGACCCCCGCGCGTTCGGCCCCGTCAATTCTTGACGGTTTCGGTCCCCCGAATTGAGGACACAGCTGCTCCCCCGCTAGCGTGATGGAGGCCCGGGGATGCCGGACCCGAAGCGGAAACGAATTCGCTGGCGAAGACGTCTCAACCCGACGCGAACGGATCGGCATCCCGGGGGAACCATCTCCGGTGGTCAGCTCTCCGTGCCGCTTCGAGCGACAAGCGGCTGGACCTGCACACCGCTGTGATCCTGCCGCGCCTCGGCGAGACCGGACGCGAGTTCGACCGCCGTCTCGCGATCCGGGACGTCGATCAGGTAGAACCCGCCGACGACCTCCTTCGACTCGGTGAACGGGCCGTCCACCGCGACCGGCTCACCGCCGTCGCCGCGCCGGACGGTCACGGCCGTCCGTGAGCCCTGCAGCTCCCCGGCGGCACGGATCGCAGGCCCGGCCTTCCGCCAGAACTCGCCGTGGGCCGCGTCGACCTCCGCGCGCTCGGCCTCGGTCATGTTGCTCCAGCGCTCTTCGTCGCCCTGGATGAGGATGATGTACTCGGTCATCGGTCACGCCTCCTGTCTCGCATCATCTCGTGATGGAGCGTCGAACGGGAACCGCCCGGATCGACACGGTGGGCTTCAGCGCATGGGTTCGAGGACGAGGAGCGGCGTCAGGTAGTGCTCGGTGACCACGCCGCCCAACTCATCCACCGCCCGAGCGGCCTCCTCGGCTTCTGCTGCCGTCCAGTCGCTGAATGTCGTGAACAGGTCCCGGACGGCGTCCGCGTCAAGATCGACGGCCCACGCGAACTCTGCGGCGTGCACGGTTCGGAACAGGCCGCCCGATTCGAGTGCCCGTGCCCAGCTGGCCGTGTCCGTCTCGTCCGGCTGCGCGCGGCGCGGAGCATCCCGGGCGTCGACGATCCGCTGGATGGCTTCGCGGAACGGCCCGGGGGCCACCGATGGGTCGCCGTAGGCGGTGCGCCACACGGCCAGCCGCCCGTCGGTCGTGAGGATGCGATGCAGCTTCGGCAGGACGACGTCGAGGTCGAACCAGTGCACGGCAGTGGCGACGGTCACGAGGCCGAACGATCCCGCGGGAAACTCGACGTCCTCTGCGGTGGAGCGGACCACGCGCACGGCGGGAAGCGCGTCATGGAGACGCGCCGCCAGCGCACCTCCCGGCTCGACCGCCGTCACCTCCATGCCGGCCTCGACCAGGATGCGCGTCGCCTGCCCGGTCCCGGCGCCGAGGTCGAGCGCCCGCACGCCCGCCCCCAGCAGACCGAGCGCGGTGAGGCGGTCGGTCAACGCCGACGGATACGGAGGCCGGGCGCGGTCGTACAGCTCGGCGTGCCGGTCGAAGTGCGTCGGGTCGGGCATGACACCGACGCTACGCCTCGACCGGTCAGAGCGAGACGCGGTTGCGGCCCGTGTTCTTGGCGCGGTACATCGCGGCGTCGGCCGCATCCAGCAACTGCTTCGCCGTCAGCCCAGGCTCGATGGTGATGACGCCGCAGGACGCGGTGACGGTCATCGGTCCGCGCGCGGTCTGAATGGGGTCGGCGATGTCGCGCACCAGGCGGGCGGCGAAGCGTTCACCGTCCTCCTGCGTCGCGCCGGCGCTCAGCACGACGAACTCGTCGCCCGCGAGCCGCGAGATCACATCCGTCGAGCGGCTGTCGCGGGTGAGCCGGTCGGCGATCGCCCGCAGCACGGCGTCGCCCGTCTCGTGCCCGTGCCGGTCGTTGATCGACTTGAACTCGTCCAGGTCGAGGAACAGCAGGACGCCGCCCTCGCCGTCGGTCACGGTCTTCTCGAGCTCGTGCTCGAAGGAGCGCCGGTTGTGCAGCCCGGTGAGGTGGTCGATCAGAGCGAGTTGGGCCAGGTGCGCCTCGCGACGACGGTCGAGTGCCCGGGCGAGGTCGCGCCCGAGCTCGCGGGATTCCTCGGCGACCGATCCCCACGGCAGCGCCGTGCCTTCCACGCTCTGCTTCCACTCGGAGAACGACCGGCGCGGCGACAGCGCGTCATCGCGGTTGGCGGCGGTCTGGTCGCCGAGCCAGCGGATCACCTGGGCGACCTCCTGGCGGAAGAACAGCAGCACGCCGTGCGCGCCGACCGGGACGACCATCAGCCCGGCGAAGCCCGGCATCAGGACGCTGAGCGCCGGATGGGTGCGCGCGAGCTCGTTCGTCGCCAGCGGCTCGGTGCCTGCCGCGGACAGGAGCAGGCTGCGGTCGGTGAGAGGCACGGCGCCGACGCTGCGGCTGACACCGTCGAGGGCGAGGATGACGCCGTCGGCGCCTACCAGGCGGCACAACTCCGGGCCACTCTCGACGAGGGTGATGAGCGGGTCGTCGGATGACGGGACACCGGCGAGCACGGCGGAGCGCTGCTCCCGGATGCTGAGGTCGCGGCGCAGCTGCGCGATCGACTCGAGCGCCCCGAGCTGCAAGGTCAGCTGGGTGGCCAGCACCTCCAGCGCGCGGCGCAACAGGATCGGCATCCGCCGCTCGGTGCGATGGGCGCAGGTGATCATGCCGACCAGCCGGTCCTCCTGGATGAGCGAGAACGACACCGTCGACGCCTGACCCATGTTCCGCATGAATTGGAGGTGGTGCGGCGACACCGCGCGGAGCTCCGCGCTGCTGAGGTCGAGTGGTGGGGAGTCCACCACCGAGACCAGCGGCGTCCCGAGGTCGTCGGTGCTGACGATCTGGCGCGAGAGCTTGGTCAAGTAGAGCGAGCGGGCCTGCTGCGGGATGTCGGAGGCCGGGAAGTGCAGCCCGCGGTACGACTCCATGTCGGGCTCGGACGCCTCGCCGGCGACCTCTCCGTGACCGTCCTCGAAGAAGCGGTACACCATCACCCGGTCGAAGCCGCTGATGCGCTTGACCTCCTCGGCCGCGGCCTGGCGGAGCTCGTCGGCGCCGGCCAGCAGCCCGAGCGAACGGATCGCGCCCACGACGGAGGCTGTCGGAAGGTCGGGCGTCGTCTCGGCTGGCTCCAGCTCGATGATCATCTGACCGCCCTGCCGGTGGGTCACGGCGTCGAAGGCCTCGTCGCCGATCTCGACGCGGATGGGGTCGCCGTGGGTCTCGGCGGTGACGCTCCACTCCAGCGTCGGGCTGTTCAGCTCCGACACCGAGCGGCCGAGCCAGCGGCCGGCGTTCTCACTGACGGTGACGATCTCGTACGTCGCGATGTCGACGACGAAGAGCATCCCGAACGACTGGATGCGACCGGGCGTCCTGATCGGTTCTTTGACGCATTCCTGGAGCCGTCGGAGCTCAGCGGGGTCGAGCCCGATCTGTCCATCCACCACTTGACCCTAATGCACGTTTTCCTGCTTCACCACCGCGCCCGACGCGGCCGGCGACGGCGGCAGGGACGACGCAGGCGCCGAGGGCGAGGCCGCCGTCGACGAGCTCACCGAGTTCGACGGCCCCGACGAGCGGGACGAGTAGGCGACCCTCACGGCGTGCCCCTGGGTCAGCCCGGCACGGACGCCACGGCGTCGATCTCGACCAGTGCACCCGGACGCGCCGGAGACACGGCGAGCACCGTGACGGCCGTGCGGTGGTCGCCCCACACGATGCGGGTCGCGCCGTAGGCGGCGGTCGGATCGATGCCGGGCGCGAGGTGGATGGTCAGCTTCACCACGTGCTCCGGCCCGCTGCGTGCGGCTGCGAGCACCGCGAGCAGGTTGCGCAGCGCCTGCTCCGTCTGCGCCTGGAGTCCGTCGAGCAGCTCGCCCTCCGCATCCACCCCGTTCTGACCGCCGACGAAGAGCAGCCGCCCCGCTGGCGCGATCATTCCCTGAGCGAACGCGGGGCTGCGGAACAGCTCCGGCGGGTCGACGGGCGTCGGTTCTCCGGCCATGACGGGTCCTTTCTCCCTGTGCGGCCGATACTGCCGCCTGCCACCGACATCGGCATCCGCGTTAGAGTGGGCGGGTGAACCCGCTCATCTCGCAGCCCGTCGGGCGTCTGGAGGTCGTCGGCGCGCTCAGCGCCGGCGCGAGATAGCGCTGTCCCCTCTCCGGTGATTCCGCGCGCTCCGGCGCGCCATCCGCCGCGCGTATCCGCACGCCTTCGTGCGCCGCGGCGTCTTCCACGGCCGCATCCGGCCGTGTTCGACAGTGTTCGACCGAGCTCCGACAGACAGGTTCATCCATGATCCCCCTGACCGAGAATCAGATCCGCTCCTCCTTCGTCAACGCGTCCCAGCGCGAGCGCAAGGAGGCCTCCCTCCCCGACCTGGCGCAGGTGCGCTTCGATGACCTCGACTACCTGGGCTGGCGTGACCGCAAGCAGCCGTCGATCGGCTACGTCGTCGCCATCATCGACGGCGAGCCTGTCGGCGTGCTGCTCCGGCTGGCCGACGGCCGCGTCCGCTCGCGTCCCCAGTGCTCCTGGTGCGACGACGTGCACCTCCCCAACGACGTCGTCTTCTTCATCGCGAAGCGCGCGGGGAAGGCGGGCCGCAACGGCAACACCCTCGGCACGCTCGTCTGCGCCGACTTCCAGTGCTCGGCGAACGTCCGCAAGCGGCCGCCGACCGCCTACGTCGGCTTCGACGTCGAGGCCGCGCGACAGCGGCGGGTCGACGCGCTGCGTGAGCACGTGGACGCCTTCGTCCGCCGGGTGATGGACGGCGACTGACGTCGTGTCCTGAGGGAGGTGACCGCTCAGGCCGCCTCCCTCAGGAAGTCCTCGTGCCGGTAGCCGTCGTCGTCGAGGATGGCGACCGTCGACTCCTCCATCTCGATGAACGCGCCCGGCATGTCGGTGAGCGGCTCGGAGACGACTACCTTTGCCTTCTCGCCGAACACGTCGAGGCGCGCCGCATCCGGGTACAGCTCGCGCAGCTCCGGGATGGCCGTCGAGTGGAACAGGGTCCGGGTCTTGTGCGCCGTGGAGTAGCGGAAAGCCCACAGGGTGTGGCCGTCCGACACCGCGACCGTGCCCTGCATCGGGTACTGGATGCCGGCCTTCCTCCCCTCCTCCTCGACCCGGCGTATCGCGCGTCCGAGTCCGTCGATCGGGTCCTCCTGCAGCCCCTCGGTGAGCGCGAGGTAGAACAGCACCTCCGAGTCCGTCGTCCCGTGGATGAGCGGGTACAGCGACGGGTCCACCGCGAAGGCGAGCTCGCGCTTCGTCTTCGCGAAGCCGTCGAGGAACCCGTTGTGCATGAACAGCCAGTTCTCGTAGCGGAACGGGTGGCAGTTGCTCTGCTGGATGGGCGGTCCGGCCGCCGCGCGCACGTGCCCGAAGAAGAGCGGGCTGGTGACGGCGTTGGTGAGCTCGCGGAGGTTCTCGTCGTGCCACGCCGGCTCGATGCTGTGGAAGAGGGACGGCGTGGCGCCCTGCACCGGGTCGCCCTTGTACCAGCCGAACCCGAAGCCGTCGCCGTTCACGGTCTCGTTGCCGAGCGGCGAGTTGAGCGACTGGGCGACGAGCGAGTGCTGCGTGTCCAGGATGAGCTCGGCGGGCTTCAACGGCTCCCCCGAGTATGCGAGCCAACGGCACATGACTTTCCTCCCCGAGGTACCGGATGCGTCCTAGTGCGGACGGCCGCACCCTAACCCGCGGTGACGCATGGCGGGAATACAGAGAACGGCCGTCACTCCTTCGTCTGGGCGCTGTCAAGGCCTGGCCGCAGAACACGCGGTCCACTTCACTGGAGGCATGACGACGCGCACGGTCTTTCTCCGGCAGGGGCTGGAGGTGGCGGAGATCTCGGACCACGAGTGGCGGATCAGCGATGCCGAGGCCGCTGCGCTCGGAGCCCCCTCCGTCGTCGGCTTCGTCCTCCAGCTGGACGGCATGTTCGAGGTGACGCAGATCGGGCGGCCGGGGCGCCGCACGTACTTCCGGTCGTTCGAGGCAGCGTTACGGGAACTGCACGGCTGACACGCGCTTCGGCCCGGCCGGTCGATCGCCGGCCCGGTCATGCGATCGTCGGCGTCGCGAGGTCTTTCGCCGTGACCGGCACCACGACGACCGGTGTCCGCTGGTCGTGCGTCAGCCGCGCGCCGACGGAGCCGGCCAGCCAGTTCTCCAGCGTGTTGGAGAAGCCGCGCCGATGCGTCCCGACGACGAC
>Ga0209455_1001464_pt1 | contig 10624 bp, 7 predicted proteins | sample AraplaCol_mCL_r2_FD_184275 | JGI IMG/M metagenome (GOLD analysis project Ga0209455, IMG submission 184275) | Arabidopsis root microbial communities from North Carolina, USA - plate scrape CL_Col_mCL_r2 (SPAdes) (version 2) | ecosystem: Host-associated > Plants > Roots > Endosphere | place: USA...
CGCTGGTGGTGGACTTCATCCTGACCACGACCGAGCATCGCTTGCTCAAGTGGCGGCCGCAGCAGTTCTGATCGCCGTCTGCTCAAACCTGCCAATGACATCGGGCCGCATAAAAGCGGCCCGATGTGTTTCAAGACGTGCAGTCAGCTTTTAGGCGCGACCGAGGCCCCAGCAATTCCATGCCGCCGCAATGCCTGCGCGACGAATCCCGAAGCCTTCATCTCTTCGACGAACGCGCTCAGCACTTGAGCCGCCGCGGCGCCCCGGCTCTTGGCCACGCCCATGGCCTGCTGGATGACCATGAAGCGCTCGTCCAGCAGGCGCAGCCCCGTGGTCTTGCTCGCGTCGGCCTCGAGCTGCTGCTTCACGCCGGCCGCGACTTCCAGCTGCTGCTCCAGGAAAGTCTGCACAACCGCCTGCGACGTGGGTGCGCGAACGATCTGCGCCGCCTTGAGCTCGCGCGTAAGGAACAGGTCGTACGCGCTGCCCTTGCCGACGGCGACGCGATTGTGCGCCTGGTCGACGTCCTGGTTCGTTTTGATCGGCGAGTCGTTGCGCACGAGATAGAAACCCTCGATCAGCACATAGGGCGCAGTAAACGCGATCTTTTCGCCACGCAGCGGATCGACCGCAAAGAAGCCGAAATCGGCGCGCTCTTCGCCGATCGCCTCGACGGATTTTCCGGCCGCGTCGAAGACCACCAGTTCCAGTTCGAGGCCCAGCCTTTCGGCGAAGGCGCGCGCGAGGTCTATCGACACGCCGAAGGGTTCACCGGTTTCGGGATGCTTGTTGGCGAGGATGGGGTTGCCCAGGTTGATGGAGGCGCGCAGCTTGCCGTCAGGGGTGAAGGCAGCGACGACGGAGGGATCGATGTGCATGGACAGGCCTTAGGGTTCGAGAATCTGGCTGATGCGGGACAGCGCATCGAGAGTATGGAGCAGGTGCCCGCGCATAGCTTGCGAGGCTTCTTCATTGCGTTCATGCGCGAGCAGCTCGAGCAGATGCAGATGCTGCTTCGCATGTTCGACGTAGCGCTCGCGATGCTGCATGGAGCGGTAAGACAGGAGGCGCCGCACGCGGTTGACCCGCTTGATCGTTTCGATGAAGAAACTGTTGCCCGACGCTTCGATGAGGGATTCGTGAAAGCGCACGCCGCGATCGTGCAGCTGATCGGCGGTGGCCGTTTCGATGCCGCCCGCGAGCAGATGCTTCTCGACCTCGCGGCAGCGTTCCAGCACCTTGCGATCGAGCCGGTATCCGGGCTCCAATAGCGCGGCCGGCTCGAGGGCCAGGCGCAGGCGGTACGACTTCAACAGGCTGTCGGGCGTCGTGAGCATGGGAGAGAATTGCCAGCCATAGCCCGGCTTGCGCTCGGCCCAGCCTTCCTGCGCGATGCGTCCCAGCACCGTCGTCAATTGCGCGCCGGTCAGGCCGTAGCGATTGCGTATGAGCTGTTCGGAGAATTGATCGGGCAATTCTCCCTTCAGGCGGTCTTCCGCGATCTGGAAGTACACGCTTGTCACGATGTCTTCTTCGGCCAGGCCCAATTCGCCCACGATCTCGGCAAGCGACTCGACGACCGGCTTGGCGACGAAGAACCCCCGGTTCTTCTCGCGCGTGACGATGCCCTTCTCGTGCAGCAGGGCCAGCGCATCGTTGACGGGCGAGCGCGAGACGCGCAGGCGGTCGGCGATCATTTGCGCGGGCAGGTGCGCGCCGGTATCCAGTTCTTCCGTCTTGATCAGTTCGACTATCTGGGTCGCGATGGATCTGTCGATCATGTAGGTCAAGTCTTGCACGTTATGCGGAGGCAGAGTCCCGGGCCTCCTTCGCGGTTAAATTTCTCTGCAATATCAGCGGAATGACTCCACCTGAACGCAATAGCGCGCATTCGAGCCGGGTTTCGACCGCCGCTGTCGCGTCGACCGCTTGCACGCTGCCGTCGGCGCGGACGATGCGCACCGCCACCTTGCAACGGGGTGATAGTGTATCGGCCGGCGCGTCGATTTCGAGCTTATCACCTGGTTCAAGATTGAGCGTGTCCGGATTCGCGCCGGGCTCGAACCTGACCGGCAGGATGCCCATGCCGATCAGGTTCGAGCGATGGATCCGCTCGAAGCTGACGGCCAGCACCGCCCGGATGCCGAGGAGCCTTTGGCCCTTGGCGGCCCAGTCGCGCGACGATCCGGTTCCGTAGCGCTCGCCGGCGACCAGCACGACGGAGTCGCCGTCCTGTCGATAACGCTCGGCAGCCTCGAAAATCAGCATTACGTCGCCGCTCGGAATATGCAGGGTATGCGCGGTGGGCATGCCGGGATGCAGGCGGTTGGCCAGCGTTCTGCTGAAGAAGGAGGCCCGCACCATCACTTCCCAATTGCCGCGCCGCGATGCGAAGACGTTGAGATCGTCGCGATCGTCTCCCCTCGAAACGAGGAAGTCGGCCACGTAGCTGTCCTTGGGTATCGCGCTGGCCGGAGAGATGTGATCCGTCGTCACATCGTCGCCGAGCACGAGCAGCGGGTAGGCGCTGTACTTGCCGAGCTGGCTGCCCTGCGTCGTGGAGGCGAACGGCGGCCGGCGCAGCGCGGTCGATGCCGGGTCCCAGGGAAATTGCGTGCCTTCCGGCGCTTCGAGCCCGTGCCATGCCGGGTTTTCGCCGGCGAGCGCGAAGGCGCGCGGATAGTCTTGCGGATCGGCGGCCGCAGCGACGAGCGCGGCGACTTCTTCGCGGGTCGGCCACAGATCGCGCAAATACACCGGCTTGCCATCGGGCGCGTGCTGGACGGGCTCGCGGCCCAGGTCGACTTCCGCGTTGCCGGCGAGCGCGAAGGCGATCACGAGCGGCGGCGACATGATGAAGCCCAGGTCGAGGTCGGGATGGATGCGGCCGGGAAAATTCCGGTTGCCCGACAGCATCGCGACCGGATAGATGCTTTTCTGCGCGAGCGCTTCCCGGACCGCTTCGGTCAAGGGCCCCGAATTGCCGATGCAGGTGGTGCAGCCATAGCCGACGATGTCGAATCCGACCGCCGAGAGGTCGTCGATCAGGCCGGCCCGTTCGAGGTAGGCGGCAGCGGCGGGCGAGCCCGGACCGAGCGAGGTCTTGATCCACGACGGCGCTTTCAAGCCCAATGCGCGCGCCTTGCGCGCGAGCAGGCCGGCGGCGATCAGCAAGCCTGGATCGGACGTATTCGTGCAGCTCGTGATCGCGGCAATCGCGACCGGATGCCTGGGCATGGACGGGTGGGGCTGCCTGGGATGGAAGTCCAGCTTCGCAAGCGCCTCGCCTGTCTGCGTATGGTCGAGCAGGTCCTGCGGACGCCGAGGCCCGGCGACGTGCATGCCGATGCCGGCCAGGTCGACGGCTATCGTGCGCGTGTAGCGCGGCTCGGCCTGCGGGTCGAACCACAGGCCCGCCCGCTGCGTGAACGCCTCGACGAGCCGGACCATCCGCCGCGGGCGATTGGTCTCGCGCAGGTAGTCCAGCGTATGTTGATCGACGGGAAAGAACCCGGTCGTGGCGCCGTACTCCGGCGCCATGTTGGAGACGACCGCTCTTTCGCCGGCGCCGAGCGTCGCCACGCCGGGGCCGAAGAACTCGACGAACTCGCCGGACACGCCGATTGCGCGCAGCCGCTGCGTGACGGTCAAGGCCAGATCGGTGGCAAGCACGCCCGGCTGCATCGCGCCCGTCAGCTTGACGCCGATCACGTCGGGAATCCGCTGCATCACAGGCATGCCGAACATGACCGTCTGGGCTTCGAGACCACCGACACCCCAGCCCAGCACGCCGATGCCGTTGATCATCGGCGTGTGGCTGTCCGTGCCGATCAGCGTATCCGGCACCGCCCACGATGCGCCTTCGCGCTCGATCACGGTGACGACGGTGGCCAGTTGCTCGAGGTTGATCGTGTGCATGATCCCCGTGCCCGGCGGATGGATGCGCACGCCCTTGAGCGCCTTCGAGGCCCAGCGCAGAAACCGGTAGCGCTCCGCGTTGCGTCGCAGTTCGAGCGCCTGGTTCAGGGCCGCGGCGCCCGGCTGCGCGAAGTATTCGACCGCCAGCGAGTGGTCGACGGAGGAATCGACGGGCAACACGGGATTGAGCGCCGCGGGGTCGGCGCCGGCTTCCGCCAGCGCGTCGCGCATGCCGGCGATGTCGACCAGCGCGGGCGTGCTCGTCGTGTCGTGCATCAGCACGCGATTGGGCTGGAACGCGATCTCGGTTTCGCTGGTCGCGCGCGCGGTCCACGCAAGAATGCCCGCCACCGCCTTCTGTCGCTCATCGCCGTCCGTATTGCGGATCACATTTTCCAGCAGCAGCCGCAGCACGACGGGCAGTTCGCGCAGTTTGTCGCCGAACAAGCCGGGCAGATCGACGTAGCGATACGACACGCCGTCGACTTCCAGCGACGCTTCTTTGGGGGCATAGGTGTTTTCCATGACTATATTTTTGCATTTTAATTGTTCAAAATGCAATTAAGTAAAAACCCCAGATGCCCGATTTCAAGGAAAGGAGAGTCATGTTTGCCTATGTCGGATCGCGGACGACCCGCGAACGGAACGCCCGTGGCGAGGGTATCGGCGTCTATCGGGTCGATGCGCAAAGCGGGGCGCTCGAGCGCACCGAACTCGTCGGCGATCTGGTCAATCCGTCCTTTCTTGCGTTGAGCGGCGGCGGCGAGCGCCTTTACGCCGTGCATGGCGATACGAGCGACATCAGCGCGTTCAAGGTGGACAAGGCTTCGGGCAAGCTCGCATTCCTGAACCGGCAGAGCACGCAGGGCAGGAACCCGGTGCATCTGGCGCTCGACCCTTCGGGCCGCTACGTCGTCGTGTCGAACCACATCGGCGCGAGCCTGGCCGTGCTGCCCATCGCAGAGGACGGCTCGCTCCAGGAAGCGAGCCAACTGGTCCGTCTCGAAGGCCCGGTCGGCCCGCACCGTATCGAGCAGGCGCAGGCCAAGCCGCATTTCAATCTCTTCGACCCGGGCGGCCGCTTCGTGCTCGTGCCAGACAAGGGCCTGGATCGCGTCTTCAGCTTCCGGTTCGAGAACGGTCGGCTATCGCCCGCCGAGCCGGCATTCGTCGTCTCGCGCGAGGCGGCCGGGCCGCGCCATCTCGCCTTTCATCCGAGCGGCGCGTACGCATACGTCGTCAATGAACTCGACTCGACCGTGACGGCCTGCCGCTATTCGCCGGCCGACGGCGCGCTGACGCCTTTCCAGGTCGTCCCGTCGCTGCCCGATACCTGCACGGGCAACAGCCGCGCGGCGGAAATCGAGGTCGATCGCGCCGGCCGCCATGTGTATGCCTCCAATCGCGGCGACGACAGCATCGCCGTGTTCCGCATCGACCCGTCCACCGGGCGCCTGAGCTTCATCGCCGCCGAACCGACGCTGGGCCGCACGCCGCGCTTCATGGCCAGTACGCCGGACGGCCGCTTCATGTATGCGCTGAACGAAGACAGCGACAGCATCGTCGCTTTTGCCGTAGACGCGCAGACCGGGCGGCTTGGGCCGACCGGTTTTTCCATCGCGGCGGGCAGCCCAGTATGCATGGTGTTCTCGCAGCGCCATGCCTGATCCGCAATAACGACTTCACAAAGACCGGCGCCATTTCTGCCGGTGGAGACAATCATGCAAACCCCCATCAACGAACAGGCCCTTGTACGCAAGATCTCCTATCGCATCATCCCGTTCGTCTTCATTCTCTACATCATCTCGTATCTGGACCGCGCCAATATCGGCTACGCGGCGTTGCAGATGAACCGGGAGCTGGCGCTGAGCAGCGAAGCGTTCGGCTTCGCGTCGGGCATCTTCTTCATCGGCTATTTCCTCTTCGAGGTGCCGAGCAACGTGCTGCTCAACCGGTTCGGCGCGCGCATATGGATCGCCCGCATCCTCATCACATGGGGCATCGTCTCGGTCGTTTCGGCGTTCGCGCACAACGCAACGCAGCTCTACGTGCTGCGCTTTCTTCTGGGCGTCGCCGAGGCGGGCTTCTTCCCGGGCATCATCGTCTACCTGACCTATTGGTTCCGGGCTAAGGAACTCGCCACGACCGTCGCGCTCTTTACGGCGGCCATTCCCGTGTCGTACATCATCGGCGCGCCGTTGAGCACGTGGATCATGGACCACGTCCATTGGATGGATTGGAGCGGCTGGCGCTGGATGCTGCTGCTCGAAGGCGCGCCGGCCCTGGTCGGCGGAGTCCTGTGCTACCTGTACCTGACGGACCGCCCAAAAGACGCGAAGTGGCTCAAGCCCGAAGAGCGGGACTGGCTGCTCAACGAACTGGAAAACGACCGCAAGGCGCGCCCCAACGCCCAGCATTTTGGTTCGCTCAAGGCGATGAGCAATCCGAAAGTGCTGTATCTGTCGTTCATCTATTTCGTGTATCAGTGCGGCAGCCTCGGCGTGGGCTACTGGATGCCGCAAATCATCAAGGGCTTTTCCCAAACGCTGAGCCATACGCAGATCGGGTTGATCGCGATGGTGCCGTATGTGTTCGCGACCGTCGCGATGGTGATGTGGTCGCGCAGGTCGGACCGGCACAACGAGCGACGCCTGCACTCGGCCATTCCGCTGGCCGTCGCCGCGCTGGCCTTGCTGGGCGCGGGATTTGCGGAAAACCTCTATGTGTCGATCACGATGATCAGCCTGAGCCTTGGCGGCCTGTACGCATTCAAGTCGCCGTTCTGGGCGCTGCCGACGCTGTTTCTTACCCGTTCGACGGCCGCGATCTCGATCGCGGTGATCAATTCCATCGGGAACCTGGGCGGCTTCTTCGGGCCTTTCATGATCGGCTACATCAAGAGCACGAGCAAGCACGCGACCTCGGGCCTGCTGTTCCTCGCGGCCTTGCTCGTCGTGTCGTTCCTGATGACGTTCTTCATCCGCGTCACCGAGCAGCGTGCTCTGTCCGAAGCCGTCTAGAACCCATTTCGCTGCAAGCAGTAAGCGGGGCGCCTGTTGCTCCGTCATGACAAAAACCATTGGAGATTCTCTTGGAGGGCTATATGAAAAAACGACTGAAACCCATCGCACTCTGTGCCGCGATCGCAGCTGCGAGTCTCCTCGCCATGGCGCCGGCACAGGCCGCCGGCTCGCAGAAAATATCCATCATGATCGGTGGCATTACCAAGTTCATCTACTTGCCCGTCAAGCTGGCCGATCAACTGGGTTACTTCAAGGACGAGAAGCTCGACGTCGAGCTGCTATCCCAGCCTTCGGGCGTCGACGCCGAGAATGAACTGCTTGCGGGGGAAGTGCAGGCGGTGGCGGGCGCCTACGACCATACGATCGATCTGCAGGCCAAAGGCAAGACGATTCAGTCGATCGTGACCTTCCTCCAGGTTCCGGGCGAGGTCGAGATGCTTGCCAAGCAGTCTTCGATGAAAAGCATGGCCGACGCGAAAGGCAAGACACTCGGCGTGACGGGCCTGGGATCGTCGACCGACTTCCTCACGCAATATCTCGCGCTGCAAGGCGGCGTCACGACCCAGAACTATTCGACGCTGCCGGTCGGCGCCGGCAATTCGTTCATCGCCGCGATCCAGCAGCATCGGATAGACGCGGGGATGACCACCGAGCCTACCGTCTCCCGTCTTCTTGAAACGGGCGACGCCTCCGTGATGATCGATCTGCGGACGGTCGAGGGAACTCAAAAGGCGCTGGGTGGCATCTATCCGTTCACCGGCCTTTATGCGGAAGCCGGCTGGCTGGCCAAGCATAAAGCGCAGGCGACCGGCCTGGCGCGGGCGCTTGCGCGCACCATGGCCTACATTCATACGCACTCCGCCCAAGAGATCGCCGACAAAATGCCGGCGGACTATTACGGCGGGAACAAGGCGCTTTACGTGAAAGCGCTCCAGTCCACCATGTCGATGTTCACGCCCGACGGAAGAATGCCCGAGGGCGGGCCCGAAAACGTGCTTCGCGTTCAATCGCAGTTCAATCCGGCGATCAAGGGCAAGCACATCGATCTAGGCAAGACTTACACGAACGAGTTCGTCGACGCGGCCAAGGCCCAGTGATGGCTCGGTGACGACGGCGGTCGCGGCTAGTTCCGCGTCCCCGTCACATAGTCCGGATAGCGCCGGCAGATCTCGTCGACCTGGTTCAGCGTGCCCGACAGATGCTCGCGCAGCGCCTGCTGCGCGAGCATTACGTCCTGGGCCGAGATGGCATCCAGGATGCGCTGGTGGTCGCGCACGATGCGCTTGGCCTTGCCTTCCTCGGGCAGGTGCAGGCGCCGCAGCCGGTCCACGTGGCCGCTGTGGCGCTGTTCCAGTTCCCACAAGGCCGCCACGCCGGCGGCCTCGTGCATGTCGCGGTGAAAGGCGAAGTCGGCGGTGATGAAATCCTGGTAGCGGTCCTGATCGCCCAGGTAGGACTGCTGGACGTCGATGTGGGCCTGCAGGCGCCGGATCAGGTCGGGATCGGGGCGGCTCGCCAGCATGTGGACGATCTCCAGTTCCAGCGAGCGGCGCAGGAAGTGCGCCTGCCGCGCGGCGGCGATGTCGATGCGGCTCACAGAGGTGGTGTGCTGCGGAAAGATGTCGACCAGGCCTTCGTCGCGCAACTGGATGAGCGCGTCGCGGATGGGGGTCTGGCTCAGCCCGAAAGCCTGGGCCAGCTCGTTGCGCGCCAGCAGGGCGCCCGGCTTGAGTTCCAGCGACACGATGGCTTCGCGCAGCTTGGCGAAGACCTGCGGCGCGGCGTGGCGCGAGCGGTCCAGCCGTAGGTCGTTGTTGAGGATATCGGGCAGGGGCATGGCGGGTCGTTGAGAGATTTGCCGCATTTTACGGATTCGGATTTTACTTGATGCACTAATATATTAGTGTTTTAATGCTCCGAAATTCAGGAAATCCACTCAAGGAGAAGGCCAGCATGGGCCGCACCTACGAAGAACTGCGCAGCGCGCGCTGGCTGGCCAAGGACGACCTGCGCTCTTTCGGCCACCGCTCGCGCCTGATGCAGCTGGGCTACGGCCCGCAAGACTGGGCCGGCCGGCCCATCATCGCCATCCTCAACACCTGGTCCGACCTGAACAGCTGCCACGGCCACTTCCGCCAGCGCGCCGAAGAGGTCAAGCGCGGCGTGCTGCAGGCAGGCGGCTTTCCGGTGGAACTGCCGGCGATCTCGGTGGGCGAGGCCTTCGTCAAGCCCACCACCATGCTCTACCGCAACTTCCTGGCCATGGAGGCCGAAGAGCTGCTGCGCAGCCATCCGGTCGACGGCGCGGTGCTGCTGGGCGGATGCGACAAGACCACGCCGGGCCTCCTGATGGGAGCGTTCAGCGCGGGGCTGCCCTGCATCTATCTGCCCGCCGGCCCCATGCAGAACGGCAACTGGAAGGGCCAGCCGCTGGGCTCGGGTTCCGATGCCTGGAAGTACTGGGACGAGCGGCGCGCGGGCAAGCTGACCCAGGCGCAGTGGATCGAGGTCGAAGGCGGCATCGCGCGCAGCCACGGCACCTGCATGACCATGGGCACGGCCAGCACCATGACCGCCATCGCCGACGCCCTGGGCATGAGCCTGACCGGCGCCTCGAGCATCCCGGCGGTCGATGCCTCGCACGTGCGCATGGCGGTCGAATGCGGCCGCCGCGCCGTGGCCATGGTGTGGGAAGACCTGACGCCGGCCAAGGTGCTGTCGGTCGCTTCGTTCAAGAACGCCATCAACGTGGCCATGGCCGTGGGCTGCTCGACCAACGCCATCGTCCACCTCATTGCCATGTCGCGCCGCGCGGGCTGCGCCGTGACGCTGGACGACTTCGACGCGGCCAGCCGCAAGGTGCCCGTGATCGCCAACATCCGGCCCAGCGGCGACAAATACCTCATGGAAGATTTCTACTTCGCCGGCGGCCTGCGCGGCTTGATGTCGCGCCTGGCGGCCGATCACCTCGACCTGTCGGTGATGACGGTCTCGGGCCGCACGCTGGGCGAGAACCTGGCAGGGGCCGAGGTCTACAACGACGACGTCATCCGTCCGCTCGATAACGCCATCTACGACGAAGGCGCGCTGGCCGTGCTCAAGGGCAATATCGCGCCCGACGGCTGCGTCATCAAGCCCAGCGCCTGTTCGCCCAGGTACCTCAAGCACACCGGGCCGGCACTGGTGTTCGACGACTATCCCAGCATGAAGGCCGCCGTCGAGGACGAGAACCTCGACGTCACGGCCGACCACATCCTCATCCTGCGCAATGCGGGCCCCCTGGGCGGGCCGGGCATGCCGGAGTGGGGCATGCTGCCCATCCCGGTCAAGCTGGTCAAGCAGGGCGTGCGCGACATGCTGCGCCTGTCCGACGCGCGCATGAGCGGCACCAGCTACGGCGCCTGCATCCTGCACGCCGCGCCCGAGTCCTACGTGGGCGGGCCGCTGGCCCTGGTGCGCACCGGCGACCTGATCACGGTCGACGTGCCGGCCCGCACCATCAACATGAACGTGAGCGACGAAGAGCTGGCCGCGCGCCGCGCCGCCTGGACGCCGCTGCCGCCGCGCTACGAGCGCGGCTACGGCTGGATGTTCTCGCGCCACATCAAGCAGGCCGACCAGGGCTGCGATTTCGATTTCCTGGAAACCGACTTCGGCGCGCCGGTGCCCGAGCCCGATATTTT
>Ga0209455_1001465_pt1 | contig 10616 bp, 9 predicted proteins | sample AraplaCol_mCL_r2_FD_184275 | JGI IMG/M metagenome (GOLD analysis project Ga0209455, IMG submission 184275) | Arabidopsis root microbial communities from North Carolina, USA - plate scrape CL_Col_mCL_r2 (SPAdes) (version 2) | ecosystem: Host-associated > Plants > Roots > Endosphere | place: USA...
CGATCTTGTCCTTCGAGACGTCGACGCCGGTCGAGTCCTTGAAGCGCTTGATCAGCCACTCGACGATGCGCTGGTCCCAATCGTCGCCGCCGAGGCGGTTGTCGCCGGCGGTCGCGCGGACCTGGATGGTCGAGAAGTCGTCGTCCTTGCCCACCTCGAGGAGGGAGACGTCGAAGGTTCCACCACCGAGGTCGAAGACGAGGATGAGCTCGTCCTCCTTGCCCTTGTCGAGGCCGTACGCGAGCGCGGCGGCGGTGGGCTCGTTGATGATGCGGAGCACGTTGAGGCCCGCGATCTCGCCGGCCTCCTTGGTGGCCTGGCGCTCGGCGTCGTTGAAGTACGCCGGGACGGTGATGACCGCGTCGGTGACGGTGTCGCCGAGGTACTGCTCGGCGTCGCGCTTCAGCTTCTGCAGGATGCGCGCCGAGATCTCCTGCGCGGTGTACTTCTTGCCGTCGATCTCGGTGGTCCAGGTGGTGCCCATGTGGCGCTTCACCGACGAGATGGTGCGGTCGACGTTGGTGACCGCCTGGCGCTTCGCGGTCTCGCCGACGAGGACCTCGCCGTCCTTGGTGAAGGCGACCACCGACGGGGTGGTGCGGAAGCCCTCTGCGTTCGCGATGACCGTGGGCTCGCCGCCCTCGAGGACCGCGACGACGGAGTTGGTCGTTCCGAGGTCGATACCTACTGCACGTGACATGTGTGCTTCTCTCCTTTGTTGCTGGCTTGTGGCCGTGAAAGTCTGGGGTCAAGACTTGAGCCTCGACGACTCAAGACTGTCATCCGGGTGGGATGCTGTCAAGAGGGTCGGACGCAAACTTGAGTACACGTGACTCAACTTTGAGGGGATGCTCGGTATTCCCTCCGGCAGCCTAAGGAAGGCAGCGTCGGGCGCGAAGTTGCAATTGCGGCCACTGAAATCTTGCGGGAGTGCAGATCAGTGCATCATGTCAAGCATGAGTTCCGCCACCCCGCCGATCATGTCCCACCGCCAGATCATGCTGGTGATCTACGGCCTGATGGCCGGGATGTTCCTCTCTGCGCTCGACCAGACGATCGTCGGCACGGCCATCCGGACGATCGGCGACGACCTGCACGGACTCGACCAGCAGGCCTGGGTGACCACGGCCTATCTCATCGTGTCGACGATCGCGACGCCGATCTACGGCAAGCTCTCCGACCAGTTCGGCCGTCGTCCGCTCTACATCTTCGGGATCAGCGCGTTCCTCCTCGGGTCGCTGCTGTCCACCTTCTCGACCTCGATGCTCATGCTCGCGGCCTTCCGGGCGGTCCAGGGCATCGGCGCAGGTGCGCTGATGTCGCTGCCGCTCGCGATCATGGGCGACATGCTGGCGCCCCGCGAGCGCGCCAAGTACCAGGGGTACTTCCTCGCGGTGTTCGGCATCTCCTCCCTCATCGGCCCGCTGATCGGCGGCCTCTTCGCCGGCGAGAAGAGCATCCTGTGGGTGGACGGCTGGCGCTGGGTGTTCCTCGTCAACGTCCCCGTCGGCGTCATCGCGCTGATCCTCGTCATCTCCTTCCTGCACCTGCCGCGCTTCACCGCGGCGTCCGATCGTCCCCGCATCGACTGGTGGGGCGCCACCGCGGTCATCGCGACGCTGGTGCCGCTGCTGCTGGTGGCAGAGCAGGGCCGGGAGTGGGGATGGACGTCCGCGGGCTCCATCGCCTGCTACGCCGTCGGCGCGGTGGGCCTCGTGATGTTCCTCGTGGTCGAGACGCGGATGAAGGACGACGCCATCATCCCGCTCCGACTGTTCCGCTCGGGTGTGTTCTCCATGTCCACCGTCCTGGGCTTCCTGGTCGGCTTCGGCATGTTCGGCGCGATGCTGACGATCCCCCTCTATCTGCAGCTGGTCACCGGCCTGAACCCGACCGAGTCCGGTTTCGCTACCCTCCCGATGGTGGGTGGGCTGATGATCGCCGCGATCGTGTCCGGGCAGATCACGTCGAAAACGGGCCGGTACCGCATCTTCCCGGTGATCGGCACCGCGCTGACGGCGATGGGCTACTTCCTGCTCACGCTGATGACGGTGGACAAGCCGCTGTGGTTCCTCATGGTCGCGATGTTCCTGATCGGCCTGGGCCTGGGCCAGCTGATGCAGACGCTGACCATGGCATCGCAGAACGCCGTCCAGCCACGCGACATCGGGGTGGCGACCAGCGCCTCCACCTTCTTCCGCCAGATCGGCGGAACGCTGGGAACGGCGGTGCTCCTCTCCGTGCTGTTCACGATCATGCCTGGCTTCGTCGCGAACTCCGTCCAGGACAAGCCGACACTGACCACCGCCCTGGATGCGGCCCTCACGCCGTCGGTCGCGAACGACCCGAAGAACGCCGGCGTCATGGAGCAGCTGTGGGCGCCGATGGTCGCGCCGATCGCCCGGAGCGCGCAGGAGGCCGGGCTCGACCTCGGGGACGCCTCGGTGCGGAAGTGGATCGTCGACACGGCCGTTCCGTCCATCATCGAGCGCCTCAAGGACGCGAAGTCGGAGTCCGGCGGCAGCGGCGCGACGAGCGACAGCTCCTATCTGAACGGCGCCGATGCCCGTCTCGCCGCGCCGTTCAAGACCGGCTTCAACGGCGCCGCGGTCGTCGTCTACTGGATCGGGCTCGCCGTCATCCTGCTCGCCTTCGTGCTGTCGTGGTTCTTCCGTGTGCCGCCGCTGCGCGACCGCTCGGCGCTGCAGGAGCAGGCCGACGCCGCCGCGGTCGCGGAACCGGTCCTCGGGTGAGGTCGGCCGGGTAACGCCCTCTTACCGGGCGGCATGCCCCTGTGGTGCAATGTGCGCCATGGCCGATGGTGCGCCGGTGGCGCCCGTGAAGTTCAACGGTCGCCTGGCGATTCTGCTGGCGATGGCGATGTTCGTGCTCGTCGTCGACACGTCGCTGATGAACGTGTCCATCTCGGCCGTGGTGCACGACCTGCACACGACGGTCAGTGGCGTGCAGAGCGCGATCGCGCTGGAGGCGCTGGTGTCGGCGGCGTTCATCCTGATCGGCGGCAAGACCGGCGACCTGATCGGCCGCAAGCTGGCCTATGTGCTCGGCCTGCTGGGCTACGCCGTCGGCGCGATCGCGATGACGCTGGCGCAGAACTTGACCGCCATCATCATCTTCTGGGCGGTCATCGGCGGGATCGGCGCCTCACTGCTGCTGCCGGCGATGCAGTCGCTCATCCACGGCAACTTCGAGGGCGCGCAACAGAAGCGCGTCTACGCGTTGGTCGGGGCGTCGGCGGCGATCGCGGCGGCGGTGGGGCCGCTGCTCGGCGGCTTCATCACGACCTTCCTCTCCTGGCGGGTCGGGTTCCTGCTCGAGGCCGTCATCATCGCGGTGGTGCTCTCCGGCATCGGACTCGTCAAGGACGTGAAGTACACGGGCGAGCGATCCATCGACCTGGTCGGCGCGTCCCTCTCGGTGATCGGGATGGGCGGCATCGTCACGGGCATCCTGGTCTGGCAGGAGGGCGGCGAGCGGGTGCTGCTCATCATCCTCGTCGGGGTCGCCGGGCTCGGCTCGCTCACGATCTGGCTGCGCTCGCGCTCGCGGCGGGGCAAGCCGACCCTTCTCGACCCCAGCCTGTTCCGTTCCAAGCTGTTCCAGTCCGGGGTCTCAGGTCAGCTGTTGCAGCAGGTCGCGCTCGGCGGCACCATGATCGCGCTGCCGATCTACTTGCAGATGGTGCTCGAGTACAACGCCCTCTTCTCCGGGCTCTCGATCGCGCCGCTGTCGCTCAGCATGTTCGCGGTCGCCCTGATCGCCGGGCGGCGCCTGAAGCAGCGGCCAGCGAGCCTCATCCTCTGGGGCTTCTCGCTGACCGTGGTCGGGGTCGCCATCATCATCCCGCTGGTGCCGATCGCCACGTCGGGCTGGTACCTCACCATCCCGCTGATCATCGCGGGCTCGGGCCTCGGCCTGCTGGTGTCGCAGCTGAACAACTACACGCTGTCGCCCATCTCGGACGAGCGGGTCAGCGAGGCCGCGGGCGTCAACTCCGCCGCGGGGTCGTTCGGGCTCTCGTTCGGCCTGGCGTTCGCCGGGGCGATCATGCTGGCGACCCTGGCCTTCACGTTCCAGGCGAAGACGGACGCGAGCACCGTGCTGCCCCCGGACGACAAGGCGCAGATCTCGCACGTGCTCGAGACGGACGCCGAACTGATGTCGAACACCAAGCTCAACGAACTGCTGGCGACCGAGCCGCCCGAGGTGCGCGCGGAGGTCGTCCGCATCAACACCGAGGCGCGCCCGATCTCGCTGCAGGTCGCACTGCTCGTCCCTCTGCTGGCGGGGCTGATCGGTGTCGGCAATGCGTTTCGGATGCGTCGCCTCCCGGACCCCGCGCCGAACGCCGCCGCGGAGGGCACGCTGGCGGGCTGATCGGGAAGCGCAGACTGACCTGGTGTCTGAAGCGGGACGGTGATGGTGAGGCGGCTCGCGGGGTGCCCGCACGGACGTCTACCTCGTCTTGAAGTGTTCGAAGAGGTGGGCTTCCCTGATCGTTGCAGTTCGCACGAGAGCTCCGAGTGCAGGTCCTATCAGCGCTGCCGCGAGCGCACGGGCCCCCACTTCCCACAGAACCGGAGGTGACGATGAACCCGCTGCCGCGATCAGAACGCTGAGCGACGCAAGAGCGGCGAGGGCGCCGATCGCCGACCAGCAGAGGCTCTCAAGTACCAGCTGAAGACTGATGGCAACGGCAGCCACGCCAGCGTGGCGACTGCTGGCCACTTCCAGCTTGCGCCGACCGATCGCGACGGCACCGAGAACGAGGCCCACCAATGCAAGCACAATCGGACCGACGCGCGTCACTCTGGAGTCGAAGGCGGCGGCACCATCGAACGTGCTGCCGTGCGAAGCGTTCAGTTGCAGAAGCTGCGGGCCCTGTACACTGCCGCCGCTGAGTCCGCTCGACGGCGCACGACCGCCCTCGAGCGTAGACGGAAAGACGGACAGCAGCTGGTCGGAAACCGGCCACGCTTCGACCCAGCACTCGTCATATGGTTGTACGACATCCGAAGGAACAAGGACCGCATAGCCGAAACCTGGCCTACGCCCGTCGCTCGGGTACGAGAAAACTCCCGCGACGCGAGTTTCTCCCTCACGAAGGCTCAAGGACGATCCCACGTTCGCGCTCATCGTTTCAGCGACATCGCGTGAGATGAGAACGCCCGTACCCGCTCGAGAATCACCCAAAGCCGTGAAACCGCCGAACGCCGGAGAGACCTCGTACGTCGGGATCGGCTCGCGCGGAAGAGCCGCTGGGGTGTACCCAGGCTTGACCTGTCGTACGGCTCCGGCCGCGGCCACCCCCTCGACGCTACGCAATCCATCGCACGCGGCACCGTCGATCGCGCGCGGGAGGCGGTAGACAAGAGTCGACCCGCCGTCCGCGCGAAATCGATCGGCCTGCTGCTCGATACCTGCAATGGCCACCACATCGGCTCCGCCCAGGAGCACCGTCACCGCAGCGAGCACCAATGCGAATGCGGCCGCTCGGGTCGTTCCCGAAGTGATATCGAGTACGGCTTCGCGGATCATGGTTGTGAGCCGCATGGTCACGCAAGCTCGATGGCGCTCGTGCACGCGTCTCGCGTCCGAGGATCATGAGTCGCGACGACGACGATGGCACCCTGGTCGGCCAAGGAGCGAATCGCGTAATTTACGCTGTCAGCCGTCGTGGCGTCCAATTGCGCTGTCGGCTCGTCCACAAGCAGGAGATCGGGATCGGACGCCAGTCCGCGCGCCAACATCAAACGCTGCGCCTCACCACCGGACAGCTCCGAGAATCGTGCGCCGGCGCGGCCATTCAAGCCTACCACCCTCAGTCGTTCTTCGGCCTCACGACGCGCATCCCGGTGGTTCTGCCCTCGTGCCAGCAGCGGAAGGGCGACATGATCCTCAGCCGTTCGCCGGGCGACACCGTGAGGATTTTGAAACACCCACGCGATCGATTCGATGTTGAGCCGCTCCACGGCTCCCTCCGTCGGCTTCGTCCATCCGGCGAGGATACCGAGCAGAGTGCTCTTGCCCGATCCGGACGGGCCCGTCAGCGCGTAGACCTGATTCGGCTCGAGGTGGAAGGTCAGAGAGGAAAAAAGCTGTGGCGATGTCCCGAATGCGTGAGAAATACTTTTCGCGATGACCCTTCGCGGACCTCGGTTATGCGGCTTCACCGACACGGCCTGGCCTGCGAGGTGTCCAAGGCGACCTTCACAATCCGCTTGCCTGATTCAACCCGGACCAGCGTTTGTCCGTACTGCGACGAGGCGATGGTCACGGCAACCGGCCTGCCTGCCGCCACGACGCAGGCTTTTTGCCCTGTAACGGCGTAGACGGCCGCCGCGGGAATCGAGTACACCTTCAATGGCTTAGCCAGTCGAAAGGTCACCGAGATGCCGTCCGATGCGGCACCGGCGTTCCGCGCGTGGCCCCCCGCAGCCGTTGACGTCGACCCGTCGCCCACGTATTTGGCATACGCCGGCGACGCCGAAAGCTTCGCCAAGTCGTTCGGCGAGGAGATCACTCCAGATTCGTCGACCGGGAGGACGAGATCGCCCACCACCACGACGCGACTCCCGGAGACGGCATCACTAGGGGTCACGTTGAGCTTCGCTGCCGCGATTCCCGGCGGCAGCGCCGCGACCTCTCCCCCGGCCGCGATCTGATCCCCTACTTGAGCAGAGCATCTGATCGTTTCAACCTCAGGCCCGGGCAACCACGCGAAGCGCGATACCGGAAATGTCTTCCAGGCCCGTGCCTCTGAGACGCCGGCATCCTTGGCGACTGAGACAACAGCCCGCAAGGTGTCCGAACCGAAACGCCCGTCCGTCTGAACCTCTTGCCCAAGCCGCTTGAGTTCGTTTTGGAGGGATTCGACGTCAACTCCCTGGTCTCCGATAACGAGGTCCCGCCACAGTGGGCTCGGTGTCGACAGGTACACGATCGGCACGTCGTTGATAGAGAATCCGGCGCGTCCCGATATTGCCCGTCCGCCCGATGCGCAGGAAGTGGCTGTCACCGTCCCGGACATGCCTGCGGCCACCTTACGTTCAGGAGTCGCCGTGATCGCGAGCGTCGCATCCTGGTCGTCGGTGATGTCCAATTGCGTCGCCGGAACGGACGATATTTTGGCCGTTGCGGCGATATCCGGGGGCGCTGTGACCGGAAAAACGAAGACGCCGACCAGGGTGCCCACTGCCAACAACACGAGCGCGGCCAGGACGACTCCCGCGGCGGAGATTCGGATCACGACGCTACCTCTCGCTCGATAATCCGAGAGGGTCGGTGGTGCACTTGGTGAAGCGAGGGTCGTCGATCGAAAACGGGAACGACTGAGACTGGAGGTTGGTCTCGTAGTCCTTCACCGTGTAGCTCTTGGGGGCCAGGCCTTTGTCGACGAGACACGCCGCGACAATTTCGTCCTCATTCAGGTGTTGCGGATTGCGCAGAATGTTAGCTCTGAGCGACGCAATAACGGCGAAGTCCCCGTTGCAAGCCTCGTCAGCTTTAAGACTCTCCTCGCCCCCCTGGGTCTCAGCTTCACCGGCCGGACCGGTGACCCGAGTGGGGAACCCCTTGTTCGCCATACACCGTTCGTACGCGCCGCTGACAGCCGCATAGTCCCTGTCCGTGATCGACCCCTTCGCGAGGATCCGGTGCACGATATCGCTTGTCGTCGAGCGATAAGCTCGCTCGAATTCAGCGGCCCACGGACCCGAAAACGCGGGAACGTGCCCCGAGAAGACCGGCGACGGAGCACTGGCAGGTCGGTCCGTCGTCGAGGCGCAGCCGCTGAGGGCGGTGGCGGCCAGTGCCACCACCGCACCCGCGATAATCGATTTCCGCATCACAAGCGCTCAGCGTCCCGTGACCCCGTACGAGGTGATTCCCGCGTAGCTCAGACCCTGATCCGACCATTGGGCGGGAGAAGCCCAATTGGCGCGAATGGTCTTTCCCTGAGCGCAGACGTAGTGCTGAATCTGGCCGTACGAGTCGGCGTAGTGGTAAATCTTGTTCGAATACAGAACGCCGACGTGCTGATACGCCAGAGGCGCTGCGCTGGCCGGCGCTACGGATGTCACAACTCCGCATACCAGAGCCGCTGCGGCCCCGGCAATGATCGAGACCCGGACCTTCCGACTGGTCGTCTTGACACCCGTCACTTTATTGCGCGCAGTGATTCGCATGGTTTCCTCTAACTACTTCATCGGCTTGTCTGCCGAATTCTGGTGGATGAAACCTATCAGAGATCTCAGATTAGCGTGTGAAATGCAAGTATGACTTGCATTAGAATCGAGACCGATTCACACCTGTCGCACAAACGCCGTCGCTAGCGTCGAGAACATGGATCCGGACCCGCACGCCGCCCCGCTGCTGTCGTCGCGCGCCATCGAGGCGCTGCAGAACATCGACCCCGCCACCCTGAGCGAGGTGCAGGCGTTCCGGGACGATTTCGCGCGGTTCATCATGCCGTACAAGTTCGGCATCGACGAGATCTCGACCAAGGTGAGCATCCTGCGGGAGGAGTTCGCCGAGCTGCACGACTACAACCCGATCGAGCACATCTCGAGCCGGCTGAAGTCGCCGGAGAGCATCGAGCAGAAGGTCATCCGCAAGAACTGCGAGCCCAGCTTCGAGGTGATCCGCCAGGAGATCACCGATATCGCCGGCATCCGGATCGTGTGCAGCTTCGTCTCGGACGTCTACCGCGTGTTCGACCTGCTGACCGCGCAGGAGGACGTCCGCACGCTGCGGGTGAAGGACTACATCGCCCACCCGAAGCCGAACGGCTACAAGAGCCTGCACGTCATCGTCGAGGTGCCGGTGTTCCTCAGCGAAGGCCCGGTGCTGGTGCCGGTGGAGATCCAGCTGCGGACGGTCGCCATGGACTTCTGGGCCAGCCTCGAGCACAAGATCTACTACAAGTACGACGGCGAGGTGCCCCAGGCGCTGCTCCGCGACCTGACCGCGGCGGCGACCACGGCGAGCCAGCTCGACGTGACGATGGAGGACCTCCACCGGCAGGTGCGCGGCGACGACCGCGGGACGGTGTACAGCCTCCCCGCCTCGATCTAGCGCGCGGCGTCCCGCGTCGTTCACCCGCCGTTGGCAGGGCGGCCCTACAGTGTCCCCATGGCCACCGATTCCCCCGGTCGCGCGGCGGGCGACGACGCCCTGGTGACGACTGCGAGCCCGCTCTTCGCCGACAGCGACGCCGACCGGCGCATCCCCGCCCGCTGGGTGGTGTCGTGGGCCCTGTGGGACTGGGGAGGCGCGGCCTTCAACGCGGTCATCACCACGTTCGTCTTCACCGTCTACCTGACCAGCAGCCTGTTCGTCGACCCCGCGATCGTGTCCGAGAAGAACGCCGAAGCCGGCACCTCCGGCCCGGCGCACACCGCGTACGACGCGGCGGTCGCGGTGCTGTCGAGCGGGCTGGCGTGGGGCGTCGGGATCGCGGGAATCGTGGTCGCGCTGATCGCTCCGGTGCTCGGCCAGCGGACGGACGGCTCCGGCCGGCGCAAGCTGTGGCTCGGCGTCAACACCGGCGTCGTCGTCGTGGTGACCGCGCTCATGTTCTTCGTGGTGGGCGAGCCCTCCTACTTCCTCCTCGGCGTCGCGCTCGTCGCGATCGGCACCGTCTTCTACGAGATCGCCACCGTCAACTACAACGCGATGCTGGTGCAGGTGTCGACGCCGAAGACCGTCGGACGCGTGAGCGGCTTCGGCTGGGGCGCGGGCTACCTGGGCGGGATCGTGCTACTGCTCATCGTGTACTTCGGGATGGTGACCGGCGACGGCGGTCTCCTGCACGTCCCGACCGAGGCCGGGCTCAACATCCGCTTCGTCGCGCTGGTCGCCGCGCTCTGGACGCTGGTGTTCTCGCTCCCGGTGCTGTTCGCGGTGCCGGAGATCCCGCCGAACGCGCGGACGCCGCGGGTCGGGTTCTTAGCGTCCTACGGAGTGCTGGTGCGCGACATCGGCCGGTTGTGGAAGGAGAGCCGCAACACGGTCCTCTTCCTGATCGCGTCGGCGCTGTTCCGGGACGGGCTGGTCGGCGTGTTCACGTTCGGCGGCATCCTGGCGCAGGGGACCTTCGGGTTCACCGGCGGCCAGGTGATCATCTTCGCGATCGCCGCGAACGTGGTCGCGGGCGTCTCGACGCTGCTGTCCGGGCGGCTCGACGACCGCTTCGGACCCAAAGCGGTCATCGTCACGTCGCTCGTCGGGCTGATCGTCGCGGGCCTCGCGGTGTTCTTCACGCACGACCTCGGAGCCGCGGCGTTCTGGGTCGGCGGACTGGTGTTGTGCCTGTTCGTCGGGCCGGCGCAGTCGGCGAGCCGGACGTTCCTCGCGCGGGTCACGCCCGCCGGACGCGAGGGCGAGGTCTTCGGGCTGTACGCGACCACCGGACGTGCGGTGTCGTTCCTCGCGCCGACGCTGTTCGCGCTCTTCGTCGCGATCGGCGGCGCGCAGTTCTGGGGCATCCTGGCGATCGTGCTGGTGCTGACCGCCGGCCTCGCGCTGCTCCTCCCCGTGCGGGCCCCGCGCCGCGCGTCCTGACGCCTCCCGCATCCATGGGTCGCAACACGCCG
>Ga0209455_1001468_pt1 | contig 10610 bp, 9 predicted proteins | sample AraplaCol_mCL_r2_FD_184275 | JGI IMG/M metagenome (GOLD analysis project Ga0209455, IMG submission 184275) | Arabidopsis root microbial communities from North Carolina, USA - plate scrape CL_Col_mCL_r2 (SPAdes) (version 2) | ecosystem: Host-associated > Plants > Roots > Endosphere | place: USA...
TCACCAGCTTGCGCTTCGCCTTGGTCGCGGCGGCGATCACCGCCTCCGCTTCCTTGACCGTCTCGGCGATCGGCTTTTCCAGGAAGACATGGCAGCCGGCAGCAAAGGCCTGCTTGGCATAAGCGGCATGGGTATCCGGCCAGGTATTGATAGAGACCGCATCCGGCTTTGCCGTCGCGAGCGCCGCCGTGTAGTCTTCATAGAGCGGCACGCCGGGGAATTCGGCAGCGATATCAGCCCGGTCCTTGACCTTACGGCTGCAGAGCCCGGCGATCTCGAAGCCCTCGATCGCCTGATAGGCGCGGGCATGGCTGATGCCCATATTGCCGAGCCCGACCACCAGCACACGGATCTTGCTGCTCATCGCCGCCCTCCTCGCCGCTCAGGATTTCGACGGCATCGGCTTGCGGTCGGCCTGGCCGTCGATCCAGGTGGTGCGGACCCGCATCCTTCTGTCGAGCAGCACCAGGCTGGCACGATAGCCAGGTGCTACCCGGCCATATTCCTTGTCGCGCCGGATGAAGGCCGCCGGATAAAGCGAGGCCATCCGCAGGGCCTCGCCGAGCTCGACATCGAGCTCGTCGATGGCGAAGCGCACCGCCTGGTCCATGGTGATGTTCGACCCGGCCAAGGTGCCGTCGGGCAGTTCCAGCCGCCCTTCCTTGACCATCGCCGGCTGGCCCAGCAGGTTGAACTGCAGCGGCCCGCCTGCTGCCGTCGGCATGGCATCGGTCACCAGCACGATCTTGCCGCGCTTCTTGGCGGCGATGGCGATCTTCAGCGCGGGCGGTTCGACGTGATAGCCGTCGGCGATGATGCCGCAGAAGCTCTCTGCATCGGCAAGCGCCGCCCCTACCATGCCAGGCTGGCGATGGGTGAGCGGGCTCATGGCATTGTAGAGATGGGTGAAGCCGCGGGCGCCGGCCGCCAGGGCGGCAACTGCTTGGGCATAGCTTGCCTCGGAATGGCCGAGGGCAACGATGATACCGGACTGCGCAAGATCGGCGATCACCGCCGGCGAGATCTTGTTGGGCGAGATGGTGAACATCACGTCGCCGCAATTGGCCGTTTTCAACCAGGCGATCTCGGACGAGATCTGCGCGTCATTCTCGACCGGCCGGATGAAGCCGGCGGGATGCGCGCCGCGTTTCGGCGTGTCGATATAGATGCCCTCGACATGGACGCCGAGGATACCCGGCACGCCCTGCTGGCGCGCGGCAGCCACGGCGATGACGGCTTCCTTGACGGTGGCGAGATTGTCGGTGATCACCGTCGGCAGCATGCCGGTGGTGCCGAAGGCGCGATGCGAGCTGGCGATCTTGCGCACCACCTCGACCGACGGTTTCTCGTTGAGGAGCGCACCGCCGCCGCCATTGACCTGGAGGTCGATATAGCCCGGTGCCAACAGATGCTCGCGGGCATCGATCTTCGGCAAATCGCTGCCGAGATTGTCCATCGAGACGATATCGCGAATGGCGTTGCCCTCGATCAGCACGGCCTTGCGTTCCGCTTCGTGATCGTGGAAGGCCTCGCCGTCGAAGAGACGGGCGCCGCAGATGGCGAAGGCCGTCTTGTTGCTCTCTTGCATCTCGATCAATCCTCTTTGACTTCTTTGCGTGCTGCCGCCTGGGCTGCCGGGAGCACGTAGAGTTCAGCGACGAAATCATAGGTGTCGCCGCGATAATGCGACTGGGTGAATTCGACCGTGCGGCCATCCGGCAGATAGGAGACGCGCTCGATGAACAGGGTGGCACTGCCGACCGGCATCTTCAACAGCCCCGCTTCATAATCCGGCAGCGAGATCGCATGCAAGCGCTGCAAGGCGCGGGTCGGCCTGGCACCCAATTCATCGAGCGCGGCATAGAGCGAGGCGCCGACGATCTCCGGATCCGGCAGGAACTGGCGTGGCACCACGGCAAGCTCGATCGCCATTGGCACGCCATCGGCATAGCGCAAACGGTGCAGCCGGCAGACCTCGGCCCCTGGCGAGAGGCCCAGCACCATCGCCTCCTGCGGTGTCGGCAAGGCAACCGAGCGCTCCAGCCAATGCGATTCCGCCTTCAGCCCGCGCAGCTGCATGTCCTGGGTGAAGCTGGTGAGGCGCGACAATGGCTGTTCGATGCGCCCGCGATGCTGAGAGACGAAGGTGCCGGAGCCGCGACGCTGCACCAGGACACCTTCCTGCACCAGATCGGCCAGGGCCTTGCGCACGGTGACGCGGGAAATGCCCAGCATCTCCGCCATTTCGCGCTCGCCCGGCAAGGCTTCGAGCTCGTGCAGCACGCCACTGGTCACCGCTTCGCGAATGGTCTGCTGCAGCCGCAGGTAAAGCGGCATGATGGTCTTCGCCTCGAATACCGTCTTGTCGAAGACCATCGCGGTCACCATTGCGAGACCTCGCCGCGGAGGTGCCGGCGCCGCGCCATCAGGATCGCACCGTCGATCGGATCGCCGAGGGCCGGCGAGACGAGATCGCGGCAATCATCCGGCAACCAGGGGCGGATGGGCTCGGCGAGCCCGCCGATCAATGACAGGCGGGGCGCACCGAAGCCCTTGAGGGCCAGCAGCATGTCGCGGAGGCTCGCCCCCGCAGCCTTGAGGATGGCGGTCGCCTCGCTGTCCCCGGCATGCCCGGCGGCGATCACCTGCGGCGCGTATTGCGCATAGTCGCCGGCCTCGGCATGGCGCGCCCAGGCCGTGATGGCGGCGAGATCATGGTGGAACTTGGCGAGAATGCTGGTCAGCAAAGGCGACTGCGGCGCTAGGTGATCGCCGGCCAGCACGGCGCGCCGGACCGCGGCATGCCCGATGCGCGCACCCGACCCGTCATCGCCGATCTGGAAACCCCAGCCTCCCAAGGCGCGGCGATGCCCGCCGATCACCGCCAGGCCCGCCGAGCCGGTGCCGGTGATGACGATGCCGCCGTCATGTCCTTCATGGGCGCCAAGGCAGGCGGCATAGGCATCATTATCCGCGGTGACACTGGCAAAAGGCCAGTTCTCGGCTTCGATCTCGCGCGCCATCTTCTCGGTGGTGATGCCGGCAAGGCCGAAGCCGGCATGGAGATGCTTGAACCGGCTTTCATCGAGATCCGCCGCCGCAGCTGCTGTGTGGGCCGTGCCGAGGATCGAGGCGATGGCTTCCTGGCGGTCACGATAGATATTGGCGTGGCCGCCTTCAGCCTCGCCCAGGAGACGGCCAGCGGAATCGCGAATCCGGGCCCGACATTTGCTGCCGCCGCCATCGATTCCGAGATACAGCCCTTCGCTCATTCAGCGTGCCTCCCTTTGCTTCGCACAATACCAGAAAGATACCATTTAGAAATCGATTTTTTCACGCTCTTGGAGCAATATCCTTTCCATCACCGCATAAATATAAAATATATCAAATAGATAAACTTAATAACCTCATCTGATTTCTTTCCTTTTTCAGAAAAACACCAACCAACTGAACAGCTGGTAGACATCTGGTACTGTTCTGGTATGGTACTGACGTTACCGCAGACAAGGATCGGATAGACCGTACCCATGCCCAGCGCCCCCAGGTCCGGCACCGAGATGCCGAGCACCGAAGATAGCAATGATCGCTTTGCCGATCTCGATCTCTGGAGCGACCAGCAGATCCTGGAGGCCCTGGCCGATGGCCAGCAGCGGGCGATTGAAGCGGTGCGCCAGGCCGAACCGCAGATCGCGGCGGCGGCCCGGGCCCTGGCCGAGGGTCTGCGCCGGGGAGGCCGACTGGTCTATGCCGGTGCCGGCAGCTCGATTTCGATCGCGGTGCAGGATGGCGCCGAATTGCCCGGCACGTTCGGCCTGTCGCTTGACCGCATCCATTTCCTCATCGCCGGCGGCACGGCATCGCTGATCGATATCGACGGCCCCGCCGAGGACGATGACAAGGCCGGGGCAGCCGAAGCCAGCGCGCTCAAGCTGCAGTCGCATGATGTGCTGATCGGGGTCAGCGCCAGCGGCCGCACCCGCTATACCGTGGCCGCGGCCGATGTCGCGAAACAGGCCGGCGCGACGGTGATCGGCATCGCCAGCAACATGCCCTCGCCGCTGCTCTCCATCGCCACGCATCCCATTCATCTCGCGACCGGCGCCGAAGTGATCGCCGGCTCCACCCGCATGGGTGCCGGCACGGCGCAAAAATCTGCGCTCGGCCTGCTCTCCACTTTGGCACAGATCCGCCTCGGCAATGTTTATGGCGGCATGATGGTCAATGTGCAGGCCAATAACGAGAAGCTGCGCCAACGCGCGGTCGGCATGGTGCGGCGGATCACGCATGTGGACGAAGCCCGCGCCACCGAGGCGTTGCGGCAGACCAGCGGGCATATCAAGCCGGCGGTGCTGCTCTGCGCCGGCGCCAAGGATCTCGCGGCGGCAGAACATCTGCTGCGGGACAAGCAGAACAATCTTCGACTCGCGCTGGAACAACTGGCACGGGCGTGACCGCCGCCAATGCGGCAAACAGGGAGGAAGGAGTCTCACCCATGACAACGAAGCAGACGCTTAAAGCGGCACTTCTGGCGGCGAGCATGCTGGCCGGCGCCAGCAGCATCGCGCATGCCGGCACCATCACCATCGAAAGCTGGCGCAATGACGATGCCGATATCTGGAAGAACCAGATCATCCCGGCTTTCAACAAGGTGCATCCGGATATCACCGTCGTCTTCTCGCCGAGCCCGCCCAAGGATTACAACGCGGCGCTGAACGCCCGCCTGGAAGGCGGCACCGCCGGTGACATCATCACCTGCCGCCCATTCGACGCCTCGCTCGACCTCTACAACAAGGGTCATCTGGTGAAGCTGAACAGCCTGCCCGGCATGGACAAGTTCTCGACCTTCGCCAAGACCGCCTGGACCACCGATGACGGCAAGGACACCTTCTGCGTGCCGGTCGCCTCGGTCATCCATGGCTTCATCTACAACAAGGAAGCCTTCCAGAAGCTCGGCCTCACCGAGCCGAAGACGGAAGAGGAATTCTACGCAGATCTCGACAAGATCAAGAAGGACGGCACCTATATTCCGATTGACATGGGCACCGCCGACCAGTGGGAAGCGGCTACCATGGGCTTCCAGAATATCGGCCCGAATTACTGGAAGGGCGAGGAAGGCCGCAAGGCGCTGATTTCCGGCAAGCAGAAGTTCACCGATGCCGCCTATGTCGACACTTTCAAGGATCTCGCCAAATGGGCACCCTATATGGGTGACGGCTACAAGGCGCAGACCTATGCCGACAGCCAGAACATCTTCACCCTCGGCAAGGCGGCGATCTATCCGGCCGGGTCCTGGGAAATCTCCACCTTCCGCGCCCAGGGCGGTCTCGATTTCGGTGCCTTCAAGCCGCCTTTGCCGGCCGGCGTGAAGCAGTGCTACGTCTCCGACCATGTCGATCTCGGCATGGGCATCAATGCGAAGTCGAAGAACCAAGCCGATGCAAAGAAGTTCCTGGAATGGACGACCTCGCCGGAATTCGCGACCATCTATGCCAACGCACTGCCAGGCTTCTTCCCGCTCGCCAATGTGAAGGCGGATATCAAGGATCCGGTCGCCCAGACCTTCCTGAGCTGGCGCGGCGAATGCAAGACGACGATCCGCAACTCGTACCAGATCCTGTCCCGCGGAACGCCGAATCTGGAGAACGATCTGTGGAACGTCTCGGCCCAGGTGCTGAACGGCACCATGACGCCGGATCAGGCTGCCAAACAGGCCGAGGATGACCTCGCCAAGTGGTACAAGCCGCATCAATAACGGTTTGATGCATCGCGGGTTCGGGGCCATCGCAAAGATGGCCCCGATAACCGGCAAACACCGTGAAAACGTTAAGCTATCGGTCGTCGGCCGCCCAAGCCGGGCTTGTCGCGCGGCCGGATTCCGGGGAACATGAAGCGGAAGGCCCGTCGCGTTCCCCACGGGATCGAGGAACCGGAATATGAGTGACGCCGTCATCTCGAACGACTTCAGCGGCAGCAAGGCCAGCGGCCTCAGCGGCACCAGCCGCGGTGCCTATCTGCGCCTGCTGGTCTTCTTCATCGGCCCGGCAGCGGCGGTCTATACCCTGTTTTCGGTCTATCCGCTGATCGCGACAATCCTCTATTCAACGGCAACCACCGACGAAACCGGCGCCACGCATTTCGTCGGCTTCGGCAACTTCATCACCCTGCTGACCGATGCCACCTGGTCCGCCCCCTTCTGGAACGCGCTGCGCAACAACTTCATCTTCTTTGCAATCCATATGTGCGTGCAGAACCCAATCGGTGTCGGTCTCGCTGCCTTGCTGAGCCTGCCGCGCCTGCGCCTGCGCTCCACCTACCGCACGCTCATCTTCATGCCGACCATGTTGTCGGTGGTGATCATCGGGTTTTCCTGGCAGCTGATCCTCAATCCACTTTGGGGGATTACCTCCGGTTTCCTGAAGGCCCTCGGCCTCGGTTTCCTGTTCGGCCCCTGGCTCGGCCAGGAAGGTACGGCACTTGCCACCCTGTCGCTGATCTCGGTCTGGCAGTTTGTCGGCATTCCGATGATCCTGATCTATGCCGCCCTGTTGGCGATCCCGCAGGAATTGAGCGACGCCGCCACGGTCGACGGCCTCAACCAGTTCCAGGTCTTCTTCCATGTTAAGCTGCCGTTGGTGATGCCGACCATCGGCCTCGTTTCGGTTCTGACCTTCGTCAACAACTTCAACGCCTTTGACCTCATCTACACGGTCAAGGGCGCGCTCGCTGGGCCGAATTTCGCCAGCGATATCATGGGCACGTTGTTCTACCGCACCTTCTTCGGCAATCAGTTGCAAGTTGGCAACCCGACCATGGGGGCCACCATCGCAACGATGATGTTCCTCGTCATCCTCGCCGGCCTGCTGATCTATCTCTTCGCGGTCCAGCGCCGCATGCAGCGCTACAGCTTCTGAGGGGGACCGCATGCAACGCAAGATCAGTGCCCTCTCCGTTCACATCATCCTGCTGGCTTATACGGCGCTCGCCCTCTTCCCGATCGTCCTCACGCTGGTCAATTCGGTGAAGGCGCGCAAGGCCATCTTCGGCGCGCCGCTGGCACTGCCAACGCCCTCGACCTTCTCGCTGATCGGCTATCAGAAGGTCTTCTCCGACAGCGCCGTGATGGGCTATTACGTCAACAGCCTGACAGTCACCGTGGTGACGGTGGCGGCCGTGCTGCTGATCGGCGCGATGGCGGCCTGGGGCCTCAGTGAATATCGCTTCAGGGGCAATACGCTCCTGAAGCTGTTTTTCGCCATCGGCATCATGGTGCCGATCCGCCTCGGTTCGGTCGAGATCCTGAAGATGATGACTCATCTCGACCTCAACAACACGCTGACGGCACTGATCCTGGTCTATACCGCGCAGGGCCTGCCGCTCTCGATCTTCATTCTCTCGGAATTCATCGAGCAGATCCCGCGCGACCTGCGCGAGGCGGCCCGCTGTGACGGCTTGAGCGAATACAGCATCTTCTTCTGGATCATCCTGCCGCTGCTGCGCCCGGCCATGGCGACGGTTGCCGTCTTCAGCATGATCCCGGTCTGGAACGATCTGTGGTTCCCGCTGATCCTGGCACCGTCCGGCGGCAAGCAGACCATCACGCTTGGCATCCAGCAATTCATCGGCCAATACATCATCGACTGGAATTCCGTGCTGGCCGCCCTGTCGACGGCGATCATTCCCGTCCTCATCCTCTATATGCTGTTCTCGCGCCAGCTGATCCGCGGCCTCACGTCCGGGGCGGTGAAATGATGCCGAGCCTCCTTTCCACCTTCTCTTGTTTACCGAGGCGCCGCCATGGCTGAAGTCCGAACCGAAAAACTGTGCAAGTCCTATGGCGTCGCCGAAATCCTGAAGGACATCGATCTCACGGTGGAAGACGGCAGCTTCGTCGTCCTGGTCGGTCCGTCCGGCTGCGGTAAGTCGACCCTGCTCCGCACCATCGCCGGGCTGGAACAATCGACCACCGGCAAGATCGAGATCGGTGGCCGCAGGGTCAATGATCTGCCACCAGCGCAACGCCAGATCGCCATGGTGTTCCAGTCCTATGCGCTCTATCCGCATATGGATGTGCGGGGCAATATGGGCTTCGGGCTGAAATTCGCCGGCTTCCCGAAGAATGAGATCGAGCGTCGGGTGCAGGAAGCGGCCCGCATCCTGAAACTGGAAGCCCTGCTCGACCGCAAGCCGCGCGATCTCTCCGGCGGCCAGCGTCAGCGTGTCGCCATCGGCCGTGCCATCGTGCGCGAGCCGGAAGTGTTCCTGTTCGACGAACCGCTGTCCAATCTCGATGCCGCCTTGCGCGTCAATACCCGCATCGAGCTCGCCAAGCTGCACCGCATGCTGAAGGCGACCATCGTCTATGTGACCCATGACCAGGTCGAGGCAATGACGCTTGCCGACAAGATCGTGGTGATGAACAAGGGCCGTATCGAACAGGCCGGCAAGCCGATGGAGCTCTATTACCATCCGGCCAATCTCTTCGTCGCCGGCTTCATCGGCTCCCCGGCCATGAACTTCATCCCCGGCCGCATCGCCGAAGCCAGTGACCAGAGCCTCGTCCTGCAAAGCGATAACGGCCTGCGCCTGACCGTGCCACGGCAGATCTGGGGCATGGCCGCGATCAATGCCGGCGACCAGGTGACGCTGGGCCTGCGGCCGGAACATCTGAAGGTAACGACGGGCGGCAATAGCGCCGGCCAAACCGGGGCGATCGCCTTGTCAGGCACCGTCGATCTGATCGAGCGGCTGGGCGATATCGGTTATGCCCATATCCGCCTCGGTGATGGCAGCGGCGCACCGTTGGTGGGCGAAGTCCGCGGCACCACCCCGTTGGATGTCGGTGACACCTGCAGCATCTCCGCCGACAACGAGCATCTGCACCTCTTCAATGCCGAGGGCCGCGCCTTCAGCAAGATCGCAGCGAAAGCGGCGGCCTGAGGCTCCTGCGCGAGGCCCGGCAGCTCAGCGCGCTAGATAGGCCGGCACCCGCTGGATCGCATCGGCGCGGGCGGCGGGGTTAGTGCCGGCATGGGCGTGGCCGGAATTGTCGGCAGTGAAGGCAAGTCCGTTCAGCTCATGCACCGGCTGATTGGGGTCGTCGAATTCGTGATAGGCGCCGGGATAGACCGTCAGATCCACCGCTTCATGCTGCGCAGTTGCCGCATCGGTCAGCTGCCGGCAGGGTTCCGCCGCCGTCCAGTCATCGGCGCCGCCGATCAGGATCATCAAGGGTAGCCGGGTCTGCCAATGCCCTGCCAGCGGCGCGTGACAGCCGGGATAGAAGGCGACGGCCTTGGCGAAGTCCACCGTCCCTGCCGGCTTGTGTCGGGGTTCGACACCATAAAGCACGGTCGTGCCGCCATTCGACCAGCCCATCAGCGTAATCGCGGAAGCCTTCACATCAGGCCGGCCCGCGAGATAGGCAAGAGCCGCATTGGCATCATCGGTCCGCTCATGGCTTGGGCGTGCATCACGCTCCGCAGTCCGGCATTGCGGCCCCAGCTTGCGCGAGGTGAAGCTGTCGGGGAAGAGAACGATAAAACCGAGGGAGGTCAGCCGATGCCCCCAATCCTCGGGCCTTGCACCCGGCTTGCCGGATTTATCGACGATGCCGCCGCAGCCATGCAAAGCGACCACGGCCGGATGCGGCCCCGGACCATCAGGGAGATAGAGCCAGCCTTGCAAGGTGACATCCTTGCCCGGAAAGCTGATGAGCTGTGCCGGTGCGGCAATGGCCCCGGAGGATAGGCCGAGCAGCGCGAATACGAACAAAGCGGCGTCTAGGCAGAAGCGCAACCGAGTAACCTGGTTCATGACGTCACATGTGCCGTCTGGCGATGATGGCCCGCGCGGCCCGTGAGGCGGGTGGCTTGCCGAGATAGCTGCAGATGCCCTCGCCGGCGGCGATGAGATCGTCGAGATCGATGCCGGTCTTGAGGCCGAGACCGTTCAGCATATAGACGAGATCCTCGGTGGCGAGATTGCCGGTCGCCCCCTTGGCATAGGGGCAGCCGCCGAGCCCAGCCACCGAGGCATCGACCACGCGCACGCCGAGATCGAGGCAGGCGATGACGTTGGCGAGCGCCTGTCCATAGGTGTCGTGGAAATGCACTGCCACCTTGGCAAGGCCGATCTCCCGCGCCACGGCTGCCACGACTTCCCGCGCCTGGCTCGCCGTGCCGACGCCGATCGTGTCACCGAGCGAGATCTCGCTGCAGCCCATGGCAACGAGGTCGCGCGCCACCCGCACCACATCGGCGACCGGCACGTCCCCTTGATAGGGGCAGCCGAGGACACAGCTGATATAGCCGCGCAAGGCGAGGCCGGCGATCCGCGCTGCAGTGGCGACCGGGCGGAAGCGAGCCAGGCTCTCAGCAATCGAGCAATTGATGTTGCGCTGGCTGAAAGCCTCACTGGCAGCGGCGAAGATGGAGATCTCCTGCGCCCCGGCCGACCGCGCCGCCTCGTAACCCTGCAGATTGGGCACCAAAACGGGATATTGCCGGCCCGGCTGACGCTCGATGCTGCGAAGAACGACATCGCTGTCGGCCATTTGCGGCACCCATTTCGGCGAGACGAAGGCGCCGACCTCAATGACCGGCAGGCCGGCC
>Ga0209455_1001470_pt1 | contig 10598 bp, 8 predicted proteins | sample AraplaCol_mCL_r2_FD_184275 | JGI IMG/M metagenome (GOLD analysis project Ga0209455, IMG submission 184275) | Arabidopsis root microbial communities from North Carolina, USA - plate scrape CL_Col_mCL_r2 (SPAdes) (version 2) | ecosystem: Host-associated > Plants > Roots > Endosphere | place: USA...
TGCGACAGCGCGTTCGCAACCGTTGCCGGGCTTGCGCCGGGGAACGGTGCGTAGATCCCGATCGTGGGCCGCTCGACCGCCGGCACCGAGGCGATCGGCAGACGGAAATAAGCGACACAGCCGAGCAGGAACACGCCGATCATCAGCAGCGTCGTCGCCACCGGCCGCAGCACGAATTGTGCGGTGATGCTCACGGCGCCGGCCGCTCCGCCTGCGGCAGCGCCGCCGGATGGCCGGCGGATGCGGATCGCCATCCGAACCGGGTGCGCAGCGAGGCGAACGCCAGATAGACCACCGGGGTCGTATAGAGCGTGAGCACCTGGGAGACGATCAGTCCGCCCACGATGGAGATGCCGAGCGGCTGGCGCAGTTCGGAGCCGGTGCCCGCGCCGATCGCCAGCGGCAGCGCGCCGAACAATGCTGCCATCGTCGTCATCATGATCGGGCGGAAGCGCAGGATGCAGGCCTGCCTGATCGCGTCGAACGAGGAGGCGCCGTCCTCGCGTTCGGCCGCGAGCGCGAAGTCCACCATCATGATGGCGTTCTTCTTGACGATCCCGATCAGGAGGATGATGCCGATCAGCGAGATCAAATTGAGATCCTGCCGGTACAGCATCAGCGCCAGCAGCGCGCCGATGCCGGCCGACGGCAAGGTCGACAGGATCGTGATCGGGTGGATGTAGCTCTCGTAGAGCATGCCGAGGATCAGGTAGACGGTCACGATCGCGGCCAGCAGCAGCCATTTCTCGTCCGCCAGCGAATTGGCGAACTCGGCGGCGGTGCCGATCAGCTTGGTCGTGACCGCATCCGGCAGTCCGATCTCGCGCTCGGTCTGGCGCAGCGCCTCCGTCGCCTGGCTCAGCGACACGCCGTCGGCCAGGTTGAAGGAAATCGTCGTGGCGGGAAACAGGCCCTGATGCGAGATCAGAAGCGGGGCGTGCTGCCGCTCGATCCGCGCGAACGCCGACAGCGGCACCGGCGCGGACGCCTTGCTGAAGGCGCCGCTGAAGCCGCCGGTTTGCTGATCGATCGTGCTGGCCTGAGCCGCGGCCGCCGTCAGGTAGATCTTGCCCAGAATATCGGGATCGTTGCGGAAGGTCGGATCGACTTCGAGGATCACGTGGTATTGGGTCAAAGGCCCGAATACCGTTGCGATCTGGCGCTGGCCGAATGCGTCATACAGCGTCTGGTCGATCGTGTTCAGGCTGACGCCGTAGCTCGCCGCGAGCTGGCGGTCGACGGTGACGGACATCTGCAGACCTTCGTCCTGGCGGTCGTCGGCGACGTCGGCGAGCTCCCGCCGCTTGCGCAGCGCCTCGACCAGGCGACGGCTCCAGAGCCGCAGCTCGTCCTCGTCGAGATCCTGCAGCGCATACTGGTATTGCGTGCGTGCGACGCGCGATTCGATCTGCAGATCCTGCGCCGGCTGCAGATGCAGCGTGATGCCGTGAACGCCTTCGACCGCATGTTGCAGTCGCGCCATCACGGCCGCGGCGGATGATTTCCGCGCGTCGGGACTGCCGATGTCGATATAGAGCCGGCCGCTGTTCAAGGTCGTGTTGACGGAACCGATGCCGACGAAGCTGCCGACGGTGACGACATCACTATCGCGCGCGATCACGGCGGCGAGCTGCTGCTGCCGCTCGGCCATTGCCGCAAAGGAGATGTCCTGGGCCGCGTCGGTGGTGCCGATCAGGAGGCCCGTGTCCTGCAAGGGCAGAAATCCCTTCGGGATAGCGACGTACAACATCCCTGTTGCGACTAGGGTGAGCAGGGTGAAGACCAGCGTGAGGCTGCGGTGCCTCAGCACCCAATCGAGCCCCCAGAGGTAGAAGCCGGCGGAGGCGTCGAAGCCGCGCTCGCTGATGCGGTACAGGAAGCCGTGCTGCGCATGGGGATCTTCGTGTCGCAGGAGCTGCGCGCACATCATCGGGGTCAGCGTCAGCGAGACCAGGCCTGATATGACGACGGCAAAGGACAGCGTGATGGCGAATTCCCGGAACAGCCGGCCGACCACGCCGCCCATCAGCAGCAGCGGGATGAATACGGCGATCAGCGACACCGTCAGCGAGACGATGGTGAAGCCGATCTGCCGGGCACCTTTCAATGCTGCTTGAAGCGGATCCTCGCCGTCCTCGACATAGCGCGCGATGTTCTCGATCATCACGATGGCGTCGTCGACGACGAAGCCCGAGGCAATCGTCAGCGCCATTAGCGAGAGATTGTCGAGGCTGAAGCCGCACAGCGCCATGACGCCGAAGGTTGCGATCAGCGACACCGGCAGGGTGACGCTCGGGATCACCGTCGCCCATAGCTTGCGCAGGAAGATGAAGATGACAAGCACGACCAGCGCGACGGTCAGCACCAGCGTGAACTGCACGTCGTGGATCGCGGCGCGGATCGTCGTGGTGCGGTCGCTGACCACGGAGATCTTCAGCGCGGCAGGTAATGAATCCTGGAGTTTCGGCAAAATGGTCTTGATGGCGTCCACGACCTCGATCGTGTTGGCGCCGGGCTGGCGCTGGATGTCCAGCAGCACGGCGCGCTCGCCCTGGAACCAGGCCGCCTGCTCGGAATCCTCGACGCCGTCGATGGCGGTGCCGACATCGCGCAGCAGCACCGGCGCACCGTTACGATAGGCGATCACCGCATCCTGATAGGCCTCCGCGGTGAAGAGCTGATCGTTGGTGTCGACGTGAAACGCCTGCCTCGGACCGTCGAGCGAGCCCTTCGGATTGTCGGCGGTGGTGGCGGCGATGCCGCGGCGGACGTCGTCGAGCGAGAGGCCGAGCCCGGCGAGCCGGGTCGGGTTCATCTGCAGGCGCACGGCCCGGGTCTGCCCGCCCTCGATGCTGACGGCGCCGACGCCGGGGATCTGCGACAGCTTTGGCACCAGAATGGTCGCGGCGTGATCATTGGCCTCGTGCAGCGGCATCGTCTTCGAGGTCAGCGCCAGGATCAGCACCGGCGTATCGGCCGGATTGACCATGCGATAGGTCGGCGGGCTCGGCAGTTGCTCGACCGGAATCCACCCCGCGGCCGCATTGATCCGTGCCTGCACGTCCTGCGCGGCCGCGTCGATCTTGCGCGAGAGGTCGAACTGCAGCGTGATCTGGCTGTAGCCATAGGAGCTGGTCGAGCTCATGTCGGTCAGTCCCGAGATCGTGCCGAAATAGTGCTCCAGCGGCGCGGTGATCGAGGTTGCGACGACGGTGGCCGAAGCGCCGGGATAGCGCGTCACCACCTGGATGGTGGGAAAGTCGACATTGGGCAGCGGCGCGATCGGGAGTTCACGATAGCCGAGCATGCCCAGCAGCACGACCGCGACGATCATCAGCGTCGTTGCGATCGGCCGGAGGATGAAGGGCGCGGACATGGCGGACCTCAGTCAACGCGCGGCTCGGAACGCGGCTGAGTGGTGGGCTGTGCCTTGGCGGTCGGCGTCTGGCCCTCGATGGTGATGCGGGCGCCGTTCTCGAGCCGATAATAGCCGTCGGTGACGACGCGCTCGCCCCTGGCGAGGCCCTTGTCGATCAGCGCACGGCCGTCGAAGATCTGCCCGACCACGACGGGGCGGAAGGCCGCCGTATCATCCGGCTTTGCGACCCACACGAAATCTCCGCGCGGCCCATGCCGCACGGCAATCGCCGGCGCGGTGATCGCGTTCTTGCGCGTGTCCACCGTGATCCGCCCGTTGGCAAAATTGCCCGGCCAGAGTTTCATCGCCTTGTTGGGAAAGGTCGCCTTCAGCTTGATCGTGCCGCTGGCCTGATCGACCTGGTTGTCGACCAGCACGATCGTGCCCTTGTCGAGCTCGGTCGTGTTGTCGGCGGTGAGCGCGACCACAGGCGCCTCGGTCTGGCCGAGGCTGAGCCGGGTCTGGCCGACCGCGACCGCGGCGAGGGTGAAGATCACCGAGATCGGCTGCAATTGCGTCACGGTGACGATGGTGGTCGGCGACACCGCGCGGACGTAATTGCCTTGGTCGACCTGGCGGATGCCGAGTCGTCCGCTGATCGGCGCGCGGATGTTGGTGAAGCCGAGCTGCGTGCGCGCATATTCGATCTGGGCTTCGTCGTTGCGGACCTGCGCCTTGTACTGCTCGACCAGCGCATGCTGCTGGTCCACGACCTGCCGCGAGATCGCGGCGGCCTTCTGGATCAACGCGTCGTAGCGTTCCATGTCGATCTGCGCGCCGTCGAGCAGCGCCTGGTCCTTCTGCCTCACCGCCATCTGCTGATCGAGCTGGGCCTGGAACGGGCGCGGATCGATCACGGCGAGGATGTCGCCTTGTTTGACGTCCTGCCCTTCCTGGAAAAGGATCTGGACGATCTCGCCGTCGACGCGGCTCTGCACGTTGACGGTGTTGTAGGCCTGGATGGTGCCGATGCCGGTCAGGTAGATCGGTACGTCCTCCGCCTTCGCGGCGGCGACCTTCACCGCGACCGGCGGCCGTGGTGGAGGCGCCCCGACAGGACCCTGGTCGGCTTCCGCAGCCTGCATGAAAGGCAGCGCGAACGGGAGCTTGAGGCGCTTGATGTCATCTCTGAAATGATAGGCCGCATAACCTGCCGGCAGCACGACCAGCGCGCCGATGAGGAGTTTTGCTGCGCGTTTCACGTTCAAACCCATCACCTGAGCTGGCCGCCGACGCCGGACCTGACGTCCCGGGGCGGCACCTCCTAGCACGGAGCAACCTGACGTTGCCACCGGGAGGCCTATATGCTACCGTCAGTAACACTAGCACGCGTAGCATATCGAGATCAACGGCGCTGGCGTTGATGAACGTCTGTCCTGCTGATGGATTTTGTCCGGGCGGCCCTAGACCACTTCGACCGTCGCCGCCTCGAATTGGGTGCCGGCGCCGCGATGGCGGGCGAGCTCCTCGCCTGACAGCTCCGTCACCGCGTTTTGCGCGGTGCCATCAAGCATCGCGTGGACACGCTTGGCCGAAGCCTTCAGCACATCAGGATCGAGCTTGCCGGAATCGACGCCGTTGATGATCGACTGCGCGAGGAAGCGGGCGCGCTCGGTGTCGGTCAGATGCGAGCAGATCATCAGCATGTCGTTGCCGGCGGCCATGAAGCGCGCGCCGGCGTCGGGCGCATCTAACCGGCCCGCCATCGCGCGCATGCCGACGTCGTCGGACACGATCACGCCGTCGAACTTCATCGCCTCGCGCAACAATCCGTGCGTGATCGCGCGCGACAGCGTCACGGGATCGTTGGGATCGAGCTTGCGGTACAGGATGTGCGAGGTCATCATCATCCCGATGCCGCCGGCGATCGCGGCGGCAAACGGCTTCAGCTCGCGCGCCTTGATCTGCTCGAGATCGAGATCGAGCACCGGCAGTTCGTGATGCGAATCCACCTGCGTGTCGCCATGTCCCGGAAAATGCTTGCCGCAGGCGCGCACGCCCCGGCGCTCCATCGCCTTGGCGAAGGGCAGCATCGCCTTGATGACGTCGTCGGCGGTGCGGCCGAAGGCGCGCTCGCCGATGACGGGGTTGGCAGGATTGCTGTGAATGTCGAGCACCGGCGCGAAATTGAGGTTGCAGCCGAGCGAGGCGAGCTCGGCGCCCATGGCATCGCCGACCTGCTCCGCAGTGCCGGCCCAGCGCGCCGCATAGGAGAAGCGCGTGATCGGCGCCGGCGTGCGGCAGACGCGTCCGCCTTCATGGTCGATGGCGATGAATTGCTTGTCGCGCTGCGAAGCATCGCGGATCGCGGCGATCAGGTCGCGGTGAACAGACAGCCAGTCCCGATAGGGCAGATCGTGGCGGAAATTGCTCTTGTAGAGGATGACGCCGGCGGGCCGGAGATCGCGCAGCAGTGCGCGGTCGCGGTCATCGAGAATACTGGTCGGCTTCAAGCCAATGAAGAAATGGTCGCCAACCGTTGAAAGGGAATCGCTCATCCGCCGGACCGCCACAGATTGTTTCGGTGATTGAGATGGAGCTGGACGCAACGCGAACTCTCAGCTCCGGAGCGAGCCATCGCGTGGCCCGAGTCGTGAACTCAATATTTCAAATTTCCTCAACGAAATCAATCTGCAAATAAAACCCAAGAGGCAGCTACACCGGCAAGGTTCGCATTGAGCGGCCTTGCCGGCGCGCTGTTTTTCACGCCGCAGCGAGCTGCTGCTGCTTCGGCCGCCGGCCGATCAGCAGCGACAGCACCGCTGCGACAATGCCGGTTGCGCCGGCGATCATGAAGGCTTGCAGATAGTCGCCCTGCGACGAGCGCATGAAGCCGGCGAAGAACGCGGCGCAGGCCGCGCCCAGCTGATGACCGGCGACCACCCAGCCGAAGATCAGCGGCGCGTTCTTGTCGCCGAAGGCTTCGTTGGCGATGCGCACCGTCGGCGGCACGGTCGCGATCCAGTCGAGGCCATAGAACACGGCGAACACGGAGAGGCTGACGAAAGAGAAGTCGGAGTAGGGCAGGTAGATCAGCGACAGCCCGCGCAGGCCGTAATAGAAGAACAACAGCTTGCGCGGATCGAAGCGGTCGGTGAGCCAGCCCGACAGCGTGGTGCCGAACAGGTCGAAGAAGCCCATCAGCGCCAAGAGGCTCGCGGCCTGCACCTCGAAGATGCCGTGATCGCCGCAGAACGCGATCAGATGGGTGCCGACGAGACCGTTGGTGGTGAAGCCGCAGATGAAGAAGGTTGCGAACAGGAACCAGAAGGTCTGCGTCTTCGCGGCGCGCAACAGATTGCCGATCGCGGCGACGAACGGATTGCCCTGCGCGGGCGCCGCCGGTTGATCGTCATGCGTGCTGCCATAGGAGCGCAGGCCGATCGCTGAGGGGCGCTCCGGCACCAGAAAATACACCAGCGGCATCAGCGCCGCGCAGCAGGCGGCGACCGTCAGCACCACCGGCTTCCAGCCGCCATATTCGACCAGCGAGGCGAGGCCCGGCATGAAGATCAGCGTGCCGGTCGCGGTGCTCGCCGTCAAAAGCCCCATGACGAGGCCGCGATTGGTGGTGAACCAGCGATTGACGATGGTGGCGCCGAGCACGTTGGCGACCGCGCCCGAGCCGATGCCGGAGAGCAGTCCCCAGCTCATGAACAATTGCCACGGCGCGGTCATGAAATAGCTCATGGCCGTCGAGACCGACATCAGCGTGAGCGCGCCGAGCACGGTGCGGCGGATGCCGAAGCGCTGCATCACCGCCGCGGCGAACGGACCGGCGAGGCCATAGAGGAAAATGCCGACGGCAGCCGACGACGAGATCACGCTGACGTCCCAGCCGAAGGCTTTCTGCAGCGGCAGCATCAGCACACCAGGCGTCGCACGCAGGCCCGCGGAGGCCAGCAGCGCCAGGAAGATCACGGCAACGACCACGAAGGCGTAGCGTTGGCCGAATGGCCGCCGGGAGACGGCGGAGAATTGAACGGAGGTAGGTTGAACCGAAGGTGGGGGCATGTTACTTACCGGTACGTATTGGGGTGCGATATTAGTACGTACCGGTCAGTAACATTGTCAAGCCCGCTGGAGAGGCTTTGAAGCCAGATGACGAAGAAAGCCGAAAAGCCCGCTGAGGCCCCGCTCAGGGCCGCCGACCGCATCCGCGCTTCCGCCAGCGAGCTGTTCTACCGGGAGGGCATCCGCGCCGTCGGCGTCGACGAGGTGGTGGACCGTGCCGGGGTGACAAAACCGAGCCTCTATCGCAGCTTCGCCTCCAAGGACGATCTCGCCGCCGCCTATTTGCGCGACTACGATTTGAGCTTCTGGGAGAATTTCGAGCGCCCCGGCGGCAAGACCTACGGCAATGCGCGCGATCACGTGCTCGCCTATATCGGCCAGCTTGCATCGCGCGCGGTGGCCAAGGGCTATCGCGGCTGCGGCCTCAGCAACGCCGCGGTCGAATATCCCGCGCGCGACAATCCCGCGCGCCAGGTCGCCGAGGCCCACAAGAAGGTGTTCCGCAAGCGCCTGCGCGAGCTCGCCGCCCAAATGGGCGCGCGCCAGCCGAACCTGCTCGGCGATGCGCTGCTGCTCCTGATCGAAGGTATCTACGTCACCGGCCAGCAATCCGAAGACGGCCCCGCGCAATCGGCGCTCGCAGCGGCGAAGCTGCTGATCGACGCGAGCGTGAAGGCGGGGTGAGGACGAGCCGTCGCTGCCGGCAGATCATGAGCTGCCTTCGTCGGTCGGAATGTGGCGCTGAAGGTCCATCCTGTCGTGAAGGATACGCACGCTTTCGATCGTGCTCTCTGGCGCGACGCGGTACATGAGGAAGTGGCTTCCGCGCCGACCGTGTCGTGCAACGTGGAGCGTGCGAAGACCCGGCGCGATCTCGTCGCGAGCTTTGGAGCCTGCGACCTCAGGTCCACTGCCGAGCTCGCCGATCGCTTGAATCAGCGTATCCCGATAGACGCGCGCTTGTCGCGGTCCAAAATTCTCGGTGGTCCATTTCAGAATATTGGCAAAATCGACTTCGGCGGCAGCGCCGAGGCGGACCCGCCATTGCTGCCGGACCATACAGGCCTATTCCGCCGTGCCGGAGATGACCTTCTCCGAGAGATCAGTCAGATAAGTTTGCAGGTCCTCGATTGTCCTGAACTCTTTGAACTCGCCTCGCTCCAATGAGCCTATGCCGAGCCGAGCCGCGGCACGCAACGCCTTGAGCTTGCCGGCATCCTCGGCCTCGCGTTGCTCCACCAGCCGCAGCCCTTCCCTCAGCACCTCGCTGGCGTTCTGATAGCGGCCGGACTCGACGAGGGATTCAATGAGTTCCTGTTGGCGTTTCGTCAGCACAACGTTTCTCGTCGGCATCGCCATCCTCGGTGTTCGCGCCTTATGGCATAATATGCCACAAAAATGCTCGTCACTTCAACCGCGTTGGACGGACCGATCGGACAGGCGACCGGTCACGCCACAAGCACGATTGGGCCAGGCCGCGCATCATCGAATTGTCACGGCCCTGTCATCCGCGCTCTATTGATTGCGGCTCCTTTCGCCGCGCATCCGTAGAGGCCGATATGAATCCGACTGAAACAATTTCGCCCGACCGCCGCTCGATCCTGAAGGGCCTTGCGGCCGCAGCCGCGACAGCCCTCGCGGCACCGGCGATGGCGGCCGAAGGCCTGCCGCCGCCGCCCACAGGCGCGGCCGCCGCAATCGCCACCGACAAGGCCTATTGGGCCGCCGTGAGAGGCCTCTATGCCGTCACGCCCGACATCGTCAATTTCGAGAACGGCTATTGGGGCATCATGCCCGAGCCGGTCAGACGCGAGTTCATCCGCCAGTCTGACATGGTCAATTTCCAGAACACGTTTTACGCGCGGCAGCGCGTAGGCGCGGATTTCGAGGCCGTGCGCGTCAAGGTGGCGGAGGCGGTTGGCACTGCGCCCGACGAGATCGCGCTGACGCGTGGTGCGACCGAAGCGCTGCAGCTCCTCATCGGCGGCTACAACAGGCTGAAGCCCGGCGACAGCGTGCTCTACGCCGACCTCGATTATGATTCGATGCAATATGCGATGAATTCGCTGAAGGCGCGCCGCGGCGTCGACGTCGTCAAGTTCGACATCCCCGAGCCCGCCACCCGCCAGGCGGTGCTCGATGCCTACGCCCGTGCGCTCGAGGCAAACCCCAAGACAAAACTTCTGCTGCTGACCCATGTCAGCCATCGCACCGGCTTCGTGATGCCTGTTACCGAGATCGCCCGCATGGCGAAAGCCAGGGGCATCGACACCATCGTCGACGCCGCGCATTCCTGGGGACAGATCGACTTCCACGTGGGCGATCTCGAATCCGATTTCGTCGGCTTCAATCTGCACAAATGGATCGGCGCGCCGCTCGGCGTGGGCTTCCTCTACATCAAGAAGGATCGCCTCGCCGACATCGACCGCGCCATGGGCGACGAGGATTTTGCGGAAACCGATATCCGCTCGCGCGTCCACACCGGCACGGTCAATTTCGCCACCGTACTGACGGTGCCGACCGCCGTGGCGCTGCACCAGCAAATCGGCGCTGCCGCAAAACAGGCGCGCCTGCGCTATTTGCGCGACTATTGGGTGAGCCGCGCCCGCGGCTTCAGGGACCTCGAGATCCTGACGCCGGATGAGGTGGGCTCTTATGGCGCGATTACGTCCTTCCGTCTCGCCGGCAAGACTGGCAAGGCCGACAATGAAACGATCGTGGCGAAGCTCCGCGACAGCCACAAGATCATGACCGTGCGCCGTGCCGGCGTCGCCAGGGGCCAGTGCATCCGTGTGACCCCGGCGCTCTTCACCGATGAAGCCGATCTCGACCGCCTCGTCGAGGCGCTCGCCGTCGTCACGGGGACGAAGACGGGGTGAGGCGGGGGGACTGCACATGGTGTCCACGATGCAGCGGCATCGGCACCTATCTACCCGCCGCGCTCACGACGATGCTTCGCCGGGAGCGCCACAGTCAAAGCTTCGCTTCGACGTTCTTGAGAGACGGCCGCTAATGACGGCCTATGCTCTCCCGTAAGCGGGAGAGGCGGAGCAAGCCCGCGGACAATCCCCGCGAAATCCATACACGACTGCCCTGTCCAATGCGGGGGCAACGTGGCCAACCTATTTTGCCGGCCCGCGGTCTGGTTTATCTCTGTCACTCCGGT
>Ga0209455_1001471_pt1 | contig 10598 bp, 10 predicted proteins | sample AraplaCol_mCL_r2_FD_184275 | JGI IMG/M metagenome (GOLD analysis project Ga0209455, IMG submission 184275) | Arabidopsis root microbial communities from North Carolina, USA - plate scrape CL_Col_mCL_r2 (SPAdes) (version 2) | ecosystem: Host-associated > Plants > Roots > Endosphere | place: USA...
CGGGCCGCAAATTATGGCGGCGCACTCAGCGGCAATTTTCGTTGCCAAGCGCAATTCATATACTAATATATCAATTGAGGAAACGTAGATGACCGCCCGCGCCCCACGGAAACTGGACCCGACGCCGGCACCGCCGATCGCCCGCATGCGCCGCAATGGCCGGCCGCGCGGCGCGACTGCCGCCTCGCGAATCTATGCCGAGCTCAGGGCCGAGCTGGTCTCGCTCGCGCGCCGTCCGGGCGAGACGATTTCGGAAAACCAGATCGCGCTGGACTATGGCGTCAGCCGGACGCCGGTGCGCGAGGCGATCCTGAAGCTCGCAGACGAGGGCCTGGTCGAGATCTTTCCGCAGTCCGGCATCTTCGTTTCGCGCATCCCGATGGCCGCCCTGCCCGAGGCCATCATTATCCGCAAGGCGCTGGAAGAGACGACGACGCGCATGGCGGCCGAGCGCGCGACCGCGAGCCAGCTGCTTGCGTTACACGCCATTTTGGAGCGACAGCGCGAGGCCGCGGATGCCAGGGACCGCGAGGCGTTTCATCAGGCTGACGAAGCATTTCATGCCGGGATCGCCGATGTCGCCGGCTATCCCGGAATCTGGACGCTGATCCTGCAGGTGAAGGTCCATGTCGACCGCTATCGACAGCTGACGCTGCCGCAGGTCGGTCGCATGACCGAAGTGATCGCAGAACATGAACCGATACTGGCCGCCATCGAGGCGCACGATCCGGATCGCGCGCGACTTGCGATGGCAAGCCATCTCGAACGGCTGCTCGGCGACATCTCCGCGATTCAGACCATCAACCCCGAATTCTTTCGACCAGGCTGACGAACCTTCACCGCAAACAGATCGCGATCACCGCCGATCGCGACACAATACAAGTCAAACAGTCCCGGGAGGACGCCATGAAACGACGCGACTTCATCAAGCTGAGCGTTGGGCTAGCTTCTGCCACAACCCTGCCCTTTGCGCCCGCATCCGCGCAATCAAAGGCCGTGTTCAAGGCCTCCGACGTGCAGCCGGCCGGCTACCCGACCGTGGCGGCGACCGAGAGTCTCGGCAAGAAGCTTGCTGCGGCCACCAACGGCCGGCTCTCGATCCAGATGTATCCCTCCGCCCAGCTCGGCGGCGAGAAGGAGACCATCGAGCAGACCCAGATCGGCGCCATCCAGATGCTGCGCGTCAGCGCCGGCGCGCTCGGCCCGATCGTCGACGAGGTCAACGTCGTCAACATGCCGTTCCTGTTCAAGAGCATCGCGCATTCCGAAAAGATGATGGACGGCCCGGTCGGGCAGGATCTGCTCGACCGCATCACCGCCAACCAGAATGCCGGGCTGGTCGCGCTGTGCTGGATGAATTCCGGCGCCCGCAGCATCTACAACACCAAGCATCCGATCAAGACGGTCGAGGACCTCAAGGGATTGAAGATCCGCGTCATCGGCAATCCCATCTTCATCGACATGATGAACGCGCTTGGCGGCAACGGCATCGCGATGGGCTATGACCAGGTGTTCAGCGCGCTGCAGACCGGCGTAATCGACGGGGCCGAGAACAACCCGCCGAGCTACGTTTTCAGCAATCACTACACCGCAGCGAAGTACTACTCGCTGACCGAGCATCTCGTCATTCCGGAGGTGCTGGCGTTCTCGAAGCGGGCCTGGTCGACGCTTTCGCCCGACGACCAGACCCTGATCAAGAAGTTCGCCCGCGAGGCGCAGATGGAGGAGCGCGAGCTCTGGAAGAAGTATGAGACTGAGGCCATGGAGAAGGCCAAGGCCGCCGGCTGCGAGATCATCGAGATCGCGGACAAGGCGCCGTTCCAGGCTGCGGTGAAGCCGGTCTGGGACAAATACGGCCCGAAATACCAGGAGATGATCAAGCGCATCCAGGAGATCGCGTAACGCGCGCAAGCGCTGATCGCGTAATGGGAGGTTCGACCATGGCTGCGTTGTTCCGCCGCGCAATGGATGCGCTCTATCTCGCCTGCGTGCTGGTCGGCTGCACGGCGCTGGTGGCGATCTCTGCGGTGATCCCCTATGCGGTGTTCACCCGCTACGTGCTGAACAGCGCCGCGTCCTGGCCCGAGCCGCTCGCGGTGCTGCTGACGATCCTGCTCACCTTCATCGGTGCCGCGGCCGGCTATCGCCTCAACCTGCACATGAACCTGTCCTATTTCGCCAACCAGCTGCCCGAGCGCTGGCGCAAGGTACTCAACGTCATCGTTCAGCTCCTGATGGCGCTGATCGCGATCTTCATGGTGGTGTGGGGCGAACGGCTGGTCGCGGTGACCTGGACTAATACGATCGCGGACTTTCCCTTCCTGTCGGTCGGCGTGACCTATCTGCCGATCCCGATCGGCGGGTTCTGCCTGTTTCTCTTCATCATCGAGCGGCTCGTCCTCGGCGTGCCGCCCGATCCCATATCCCACAGCGACGCCGCGTCATTCGACTAAAGCCGGCAGGAACAGATCCATGGATATTTTCATCCTGCTTGCAACGATGCTGGTGTGCTTCCTGATCGGCATGCCGATCGCCTATTCGCTGGCGATGGCCGCGATCGTCGGCGCCTTCTGGATAGGAATCCCGCTGGAAGCGGTGATGCTGAAGATCTCCGACGGCGTCAGCAAGGTCGCGATGCTGACCATTCCGTTCTTCGTGCTTGCCGGCGCGATCATGGCCGAAGGCGGCATGGCGCGGCGTCTGGTGGCCTTTGCCGACGTGCTCGTCGGATTGACACGGCTGCGCGGAGGCCTCTCGATCGTCAACGTGCTGGCGACGACCTTCCTGAGCGGCATCTCCGGATCGGCGGTCGCCGACACCTCGGCGATCGGCTCGGTGATGATCCCGCAGATGGAGCGCTCCGGCTATCCGCGCGTGTTCGCGACCAACCTGACCATCAGCTCGTCGGTCCAGGCGCTGCTGGTGCCGCCAAGTCACAACGCGGTACTCTATTCGCTGGCAACCGGTGGCACCATCTCGATCAGTGCGCTGTTCATGGCCGGCGTATTTCCAGGCCTCTTGCTTGGCTTCTCGCTGATCCTGCTCTGCGTCGCCATCGCCTATCGCGAGCGCCATCCGCGGGGCAAGACCGTTCCGGCCAAGGATGCGATCAAGATTACGATCGATGCCGCGTGGGGCCTGATCACGCTGGTCATCATTCTCGGCGGCATCCTGGGCGGCGTCTTCACCGCGATCGAAGCCGGCGCGGTCGCGTGCCTGTGGGCGTTCTTCGTCACCATGTTCATCTATCGCGACTATCGCTGGCGCGACCTGCCCGTGCTGCTGCATCGGACCCTGCGCACGGTCGCGATGGTGATGACCCTGATCGCCTGCGCGTCAGCGGTCGGCTACATCATGGCGCTGACGCAGATGCCGGCCAAGATGACGCAGTTCTTCCTGTCGATCTCGAACAACAAATACGTCATCCTGCTGCTGATCAATGTGCTGCTGCTGCTGCTCGGCACGCTCGTCGACATGGCGCCGTCGATCCTGATCGCAACGCCGATCCTGTTGCCGGTAATGCAGAATTTCGGCGTCAATCCGGTACATTTCGGCATGATCATGCTGCTCAACCTCGGCATTGGCCTGTGCCATCCCCCTGTGGGTGCGATTCTGTTCGTCGGCTGCGCGGTCGGAAAGGTATCGATCGAGCAGGTGATGCGACGGATCTGGCCGTTCTATGCGGTGATGTTCGCGGTGCTGATGGCGGTCACCTACATCCCGGAGATCTCGCTCTGGCTGCCGCGGCAGGTGCTGCGCTAGCGAGCGAGAGACTCCTGGCGCTCGTGTCCTCAATCCGAGGTATCCAATTTCCAGGATCATGCGTTATGCTCGCCTAAGGGCCCCCACCCAAGAAGGCGCGCACCATGAAAATCGTCGACCTCAGCCGTGAGCTCTATCATCGTACGCCGAGCTATCCCGGCCATCCGCCGATCATCCACGGCGTGTGGAAGAGCCACGAGGAGGCGCTGGCGGAGTCCGGAAACGTGTGGGGGCTGGCGTCGATGTTCATCTCGATGGCCGACCATGGCGGCACGCATATCGATGCGCCCAGGCATTTCGGCCCCCGCGGCATTTCGATCGACCAATATCCGCTGGAAAAATGCATCGTGCCGGGGATCTGCCTCGACCTGCAGCACATCGCGCCCCGCGCCGAGATCACGCCGGCCGATCTGGAAGACGCGGTCGAGAACGCCGAGGTCCGCGTGCCCTGGGGCGGCACGGTCCTGCTCTGCACCGGGCATCACGCGCGCACCTTCCCGCGCAAGGCCTATGCGACCGACAATTGCGGCGTGAACGTCGCAGCCACCGAATGGCTGGCCAGACAAGGCGTCGTGCATTTCGGCATCGACTCGATGCGGCCTGGTCCCGACAGCGAGGTCAATTTGCTGGTCCACAAGGCCTGTCTCGATCTGGACATCACCCACATCGAGAGCCTGTGCAATCTGGAGGCGTTGCTGGGCCAGGGGCAGTTCACATTTATCGCGCTGCCGCTGAAATGGCGCGACGGCACGGCCTCGCCGATCCGCGCGGTCGCGGTGTTCGACATGTAGCCACGGCGCGGACAGAGCAAATGCCGGAGAGCAAAATCCAATACTCGCGCCGCGACATTATCCGCGCGGCTGGTTGTCTGCTCACAGCTGTCGCAGCAACGGCCTTTGGCCCACGCGTCGCCAAAGCCGCTGGCTATCCCGAGCGTCCGATCAAGATCATCGTGCCGTTCGCGCCAGCAGGCCCCACGGACATCATGGCGAGGATTCTCGCGCGCCATCTCGGCGAGGCGCTTGGCGGTACGATCGTGGTCGAGAACCGTCCAGGCGCGGGCGGTAACATCGGCATCGGGATCGCGGCACGTGCGGAGGCCGACGGCTACACGCTCCTGGTCACATCGAGCGCCTATGTCGTCAATCCCAGCCTGTATGCCAAGATTCCCTACGACCCCAGCAAGGATTTCGCCGCAATAGCCGAACTCGGCACGTCACCCAATGTGATCCTGGTCGATCCCAAGCTCGGCGTGAACTCGGTGGCCGACCTGATCGCGCGGGCGAAGGCCAACCCGAACGAGCTGAACTATGCGAGCCCTGGCATCGGCACCACACCGCACTTGTCTGGCGAACTCTTCAAGATCCGCTGCGGGATCAACCTCACCCACGTGCCCTTCTCCGGTGCAGGTCCTGCGATCCAGGCGATCCTCACTGGAACCACGCAGGTCGCCTTCGCGGCGCTGCCGCCAGCACATCCGCAGATCGAGTCCGGTGCACTGAAGGCGCTCGCGGTGACCGGCGAACACCGCTGGTTCGACCTGCCCGACGTGCCGACCATGGTGGAGCTCGGCTACAAGGATTTCGTCTCCGATACGTTCCAGGGATTTCTTGCCCCGGCGAATACGCCGGCGCCCCTGGTTGACCTGATCGCGACCAAATCGATCGAGATTCTGAAGAGAGCTGACGTCTCCGAGCAGTTGCGCAATGACGGCTTCGAGGTGATCGCCAATGGCCCGGACGGCATGAGGAAGCGTATCGCCGATGAAGTGCCGAAATGGCGCGACATCATCGCGAAGGCCGGTATCAAGCCAGTCTGAGCGCTGCCCTCCGATCACGCCAATCGAAATCGTCCAACGTGTAGCGCGCCGTGACCCGATCATGACGCGCATCAAGACACGTTGATCCGAGTCTCTTTGTGCACCGCGCTCCGCATACATCGCCTTGCGATATGCCCTCAGCCTGGCATACGCTGCCCGCATAAAAACAACCTCCGGGAGGAATGGGTCATGACTACGCGTCGTGATTTTCTGCGCGGCGGCGCTGCTGCCGGTCTCATTTTTTGCGGTTGCGGCATGCTGCACGGCGTACGCGGGCAACCGGCTGCGCGGCAGCCACTTCCCGTGATGGTGAACGGCAAGCGCGTCAAGACCATCGATGTCCACTGCCATTGCCATATCCCGGAGGCCGGCGCGCTGCTCGGCGACGAAGGCACCAAGCTGCAGCTTGTGCCGGTCAATGGCGCTGACGAGGTCTATATCGACATCAATAAGCGCCTCGCGGCCATGGATGCACAGGCGATCGATCTCGAGGTGCTGTCGATCAACCCATTCTGGTACGATCGCGATCGCGACCTCGCCGCCAAGATCGTCAAGATTCAGAACGAGAAGCTGGCGGAATTGTGCGCGTCGAAGCCGGACCGCTTCGCAGCCTTTGCCTCACTCACATTGCAGGCGCCCGATCTCGCGGTGCAGGAACTCGAGACCGCGGTCAAGAAGCAGGGATTGAAGGGCGCTGCAATCGGCGACGTCGTCAACGGAGTCGAATTCTCCGATGCCAGATTCCATCCTGTCTGGGCCAAGGCGGAAGAGCTTGGCGTGCCGCTATTCATTCATCCGCAGGGCATTCCGGAGCTGAATAAACGCCTGGCCGGCAATGGCTGGCTCGCGAACACCATCGCCAATCCGCTGGGCACGACGATCGCGCTGTCGCATCTCATCTACGAAGGCACGTTCGATCGCTTCCCTGGGCTGAAGATCATCGCGGCCCATGGCGGTGGCTATCTGCCATCCTATGCCGATCGCTCGGATTATAGTTGCTTGGTCGGGCCGAAGGGCTGCAATGCGGAGATCGCTCTGAAGAAGAAGCCGACCCAATATCTCAAGCAGATCTATTTCGACTCACTGATCTTCTCGCCCGAGGCGATCCGCCATCTGGTGGCGCAGGTGGGCTCCGGCCAGATCGTGCTCGGCAGTGACTATCCCTATCCGTGGCAGCTGCATCCAGTCGATCACATCTTTGCGTCGACATCGCTCAGCGACGACGAGAAGCTTGACGTCCTCGGACGCACCGCAGCAAGGCTTTTGAACGTGCAGGCCTGACGTCCTGCCGCCCCAACGACGGAGAATCGCATCATGGCGCGCAGGCTGATCGATATTTCGGTGCCGCTGCAGAACGACGTACCGGCTGATCCGCCCGGCAACCGTCCGAAGATCCAATATATCGATCATCAGCAGGGTCTTGCGCCCATGCTGCACTTCTTTGCCGGATTGAAGGCAGAGGATCTGCCTGACGGACAAGGCTGGGCGGTCGAGCAGGTGCAGCTCTCGACCCATAACGGCACCCACCTCGATGCGCCCTGGCACTTTCACCCCACCATGAATCGCGGCGAGCGTTCATGGACAATCGATGAGGTGCCGCTGGACTGGTGCCTGCAGCCCGGCGTGAAGCTCGACTTTCGCCACCTGCCGGATGGCTATGTGGCGACCGCCAAAGATGTCGAGGAAGAGTTGAAGCGGATTGGACACACGCTTTCGCCATTGGAGATCGTCGTGGTCAACACATCGGCCGGCGCCAAATACGGACAGCCAGACTATGTCAGCTCGGGCTGCGGCATGGGCTATGAGGCCACGATGTATCTGCTGGAGCGCGGCGTGCGGCTGACCGGCATCGACGGCTGGAGCTGGGACGCGCCGTTCGTTCACACCGCCAAGAAGTATGCCGAGACCAAGGATGCCAGCCTGATCTGGGAAGGACACAAGGCCGGCCGCCACATCGGCTATTGCCACCTGGAGAAGCTGCACAATCTCGAGCTGCTGCCGCCGACCGATTTCATGGTGTCCTGCTTTCCGGTCAAGATCGAGCGGGCCTCCGCCGGCTGGACTCGCGCAGTTGCGATCCTCGACGGCTAACATCTTAAGGATGCATATAAATTAGTCGTAGTTCAGCATTGCCGCGGACGGGTTCCGCTTGCCGCGCGCGCAAGCCCCGCTACAATGCGCCCTAACGCAGAACGATAAAAATTGTCAGCGGAGAGAAACGTTATGAAGAAAAGCCGGTTTTCATCCCCTTCATTGCCGCCGCGCGCACTTCTCGCAGTCGCAGCATTCGGGCTTCTGACAACCGTTTCCAGTCAGGCACTCGCTGCCGATCCGATAAAGATCGGCGTCATCGCGGAAGCCCAGGCGATCGCCGGCGCCTCGATTCCGCAGGCTGCGCAGATGGCGGCCGACGAGATCAATGCCAAAGGCGGCGTCGACGGCCGCAAGATCGAGATCGTCACCTATGACAACCACTCCTCCTCAGCCGATTCGGTGCGCGCATTCCAGCGCGCCGTCAACGAGGACAAGGTCAACGTCGTCATTGCGAGCTATATCAGCGAGGTCGTGCTGGCGCTCGAGCCCTGGGCCTCGCGCCTGAAGACGCCCTTCATCACGCCGGGCGCTGCCTCCAACGAGATCAGCAAGAGCGTGCATGCCGACTACGAGAAGAACAAATACACCTTCCATGGCTACCTGACCTCGGCCGCGCTGGCGCTGTCGGTCTGTGATGCAGCGAAGGAGTTGCTGGTCGAGCAGAAGCACATGACGACTGCGGTCATCATGAGCGAAGATGCTGCCTGGACCAAGCCGCTCGACGTCGGCTACGAGGAATGCCTGCCCAAGATCGGGCTGAAGGTGCTGGATCACATCCGCTTCTCGCCCGACACGACCGACTTCACGCCGATCTTCAACAAGATCGAGGGAGCGAAGCCGGACGTGATCATCACCGGCATTTCGCATGTCGGCGTGCAGCCGACCGTGCAGTGGAAGAACCAGCAGGTGCCGATCCCGATGCTCGGCATCAGCTCGCAGGCGACCAACTCGACTTTCGGCAAGGACACCAATGACGCCGCCAACGGCGTGCTCTATCAGGGCGTGTCCGGCCCCGGCGTCGCCGTGACGCCCAAATCGGTGCCGTTTGCCGATGGCTTCAAGGCCAAGTTCGGCAACTTCCCGTCCTACGCCGGATACACCGCCTATGACGAAGTCTACTACATCGCCGATGCCGTGAAGCGCGCGGGCTCGACCGAAGCCGACAAGCTGGTCGATGCGCTGGAGAAGACCGATTGGGAAGGCACGATCGGCCGCATCCAGTTCTACGGCAAGGATGATCCGTTCACCCATTCGATCAAATACGGCAAGGGCTTGATCACGGGATTGATGCTGCAGTGGCAGGACGGCCAGCAGATCGCGGTGTGGCCGAAGGAGATCGCCAAGGCTCAGATCAAGTTCCCGAGCTTCATCAAGGTCACCTCGAACTGACATGGGACGCATCCTGCCCCCGGCTGGTTTCGGGGGCAGAACCTTTAAGACCTCATCTCAGCCAAGGCAGCGGCGCCGCTGCTGCTGCAGCGGACATTCATGCGTGCACTCCAGATCCTGATCGACGGCTTTGCCGTCAGCGCTCTCTATGCGCTCGGCGCGACCGGCTTCACCCTGATTTTCGGGGTCTCCGGCGTGCTCAACCTGTCCCACGGCGCCATCATGGTGCTCGCCGCGGTCGCGGCCTGGGCCGCGGCGAGCATCCTTCACACCAACACCTATGTCGGCGCGCTGATCGGAGTCGCGGTCGCGCTCGTCGCCTCCTACGCGACCTATTTCGCGGTGGTACAGCCGATCCAGCGATCGCAGCGCATCGCCAACGAGGAGAAGGAGATCTTCGTACTTACAGGCACGCTGCTCTGGGGCATCATGATCCAGGAGCTGATCGCCTATTTCTTCACTAACAACGCCAAGACGGTGCTGCCGATCGTCGAAGGGGTGATAGATATCCTGGGCGTGCGAACCCCGCGGAACGAGGTGTTCACGGCCGTGGTCTGCTGCTTTGTGATCGCCTTGCTCTGGGCGCTGGTGAACCGCACCCGCACCGGCAAGGCGGTGCTGGCGGCCTCGATGAATCCGCGCGGCGTCACGCTGCTGGGGCTCGAGCTCAACAACATCTACATCGTGGTCTGGACCATCTACGGCGTACTGGCGGGCATCGCGGGCGTGCTGCTCGGCATGTTCTTAGGCGTCAGCTCCTATAGCGTCGGTCCCTTGACCGCGAGCGCCTTCTCCATCGTCGTGCTCGGAGGGCTTGGCAGTGTCTCGGGCTCGCTGATCGCAGCCTTTGTAGTGGGCTACCTGGAAACCTTGACCGCCTATCTGATCTCGCCCGCCTATCGCACCATTCCCGCGCTGCTGCTTCTGGTGTTCGTCATGTATATCCGGCCGCAGGGCCTGCTCGGGAGGCGCTGAGATGGCCGGCTTCTTCAGATCGCGCCTGTTCCTGATCTCGCTTCTCGTCGTTGTGGTCGCGGCAACCCTGCCGCTCTACGTCTCAGGCTATGTGCTGGGCCTCTTGACCGTCGCCTATTATTTCGGCGTATTCGCGATGGCCTGGGATCTTCTTTTCGGCTTCGCAGGCGAGGTGAATTTTGGTCCGACCTTTCTGATCGGGGTCGGCGCCTACACTGCCGGTATTCTGAACAATCAATATGGCTGGTCGGTTTATCTGTGCATCGTGCTCGGCGCGCTGGCCGCAGTTGTTGCCGGCTTCGTGCTAGCACTGCCCGCTTTGCGGGTCCGCGGCCCCTATTTCGGCCTGACGACGCTCGTTGCGGTGCTCATGCTGCAGAACTTCGTCGTCGTCTTTGCCGATCTCACCGGCGGCGAGATCGGGCTCACCATTCCTGACGTCATCACCATCAGTGCCAACGCCAATTACTGGATCGCGCTCGGCTTCATGGCGGTGAGCGCAGCGATCCTTTACGGCTTGTCGCAGTCGCCGCTCGGCCTGGTGCTGCAGGCGAGCGGT
>Ga0209455_1001472_pt1 | contig 10597 bp, 13 predicted proteins | sample AraplaCol_mCL_r2_FD_184275 | JGI IMG/M metagenome (GOLD analysis project Ga0209455, IMG submission 184275) | Arabidopsis root microbial communities from North Carolina, USA - plate scrape CL_Col_mCL_r2 (SPAdes) (version 2) | ecosystem: Host-associated > Plants > Roots > Endosphere | place: USA...
CGGCACGCCGACGTCGTGAAGCAGTCGACGGTCCGCAACAGCCTGGACCTCGGCTTGCGGAATTACAGCCGCGCCGATCTCGAAGCGGCCCAGCGTGCCGGCCAGATGCTGCAGATCAATGTGCTCGGACTTGCGACCATCGCCGCCGATGTCACGCCCGAACTCGCCCGCGCCACCATCGCCTCGGTCTCGGTGCTGGGCGCCTTGCATGCCACGCCTGCGGTCAAGGCCGCTCTCGCCGACAGAACGAGGTGACGCAATGCTGAACCAAGAGATGATGCACGAAGCCACGCGGCTGACGCGATCAGGCCAACTGGGTCAGGCCACCGCGCTGCTGCAGCGGATGCTGCGCGGCGACAGCACACCCGCCGCAGCGCCTGCGCGCTCCGCGCCGACGCCACCGCGGCTGGCGCCGCCGACCATCGACGGGCAGGCCACGCGCGTCGGGGAGCGCGACCGTCAGCCCGCCCAGGCCGCCTCGAAGCAATCGCGCGCCACGCAGGCCGGACCCGCTGAAACCAAATTCGCTGACGCCAAACACGCCTACGCTTCCGCTGCCGCACGCAAACGTCCCGTGCGGCGCGAGGACTTCAGTGAGCTGCCGGGGTTCGGCTTGCGCGGTCCGCTTCAGCGCACGCCCGCGATGCGGGACATCGCGCCGGAGGGCACACGCTTCATCGAAGGCAGCTTCAGCAATGGCAGCGGACACAGAGCCTACAAGCTGTTCATTCCGAGCCGCGCTGAGGGACGTCAGCTTCCGCTGGTCGTCATGCTGCACGGCTGCACCCAGTCGCCGGATGATTTCGCGGCCGGCACGCGGATGAACTTTTCGGCCGAAGCGCAGAACTGCTTCGTGGTCTATCCCGAGCAGCCCCGCGGCGCCAACCAGTCGAAATGCTGGAACTGGTTTCGCAGCGGCGATCAGCAGCGGGACGGCGGCGAGCCGGCGCTGATCGCGGGCATCACCCGCCAGGTCATGCGCCAGCATGCGATCGATCCCAAGCGTGTCTATGTCTGCGGCCTGTCGGCCGGCGGTGCCGCGGCCGCGATCATGGCCGCGACATACCCCGACCTGTACGCGGCGGTCGGCATCCATTCCGGGCTCGCCTGCGGCGCCGCGCGGGACCTTCCCTCCGCGATGCTGGCGATGCGCCAGGGCGGCGGGTCCGACATCATTGGAAAAGGCGGATCGGCGATACCGACCATCGTTTTCCATGGCGATCGCGACTCGACCGTGCATCCCGCTAACGGCGACCAGATCGTGGCGCAGTCGACCGGAGCCACGCGCCTGACGCCGTCGGTCGTTCGCGGGCGGGTGCCCGGCGGGCACGCCTATACACAAACGAGCCTGGCTGACCCCGGTGGGCGCGTCACGTCGGAGCATTGGGCCATCCATGGCGCCGGTCACGCCTGGTCGGGCGGCAGTCCCGCGGGCTCCTACACCGATCCGAAAGGCCCGGATGCGACGCGCGAGATGCTGCGGTTCTTCCTCGCGCATTCAGTCGGAGACTTGGGCGTGTCCTCATAGAGCGGATCAGCCGGCAAACAGGTCATGTCCGTTCTGCCTTCGAGACCGGACGTGGCCGGTTCGCCCCAGCGAGCCAGCCATGTGCCCAGAAGCAGACTCATTCGTCGACCGCAGCCCGTCGCGACCACCTAAGCACCCTTAAATCTTCATTGCTCTTGCCGCCTGTGCTAAACTGGCCGGCACAACACGCGATGAAAGGGTGCTATCGTCGCAAGATAGATACGTCCCAATCGGTTATGGCAATGCACCACGGTACCCGCGACCAACTCGCGCCCATTTGCTGCATCCGCGCGGAGTTGAATGGTGACGCGGAAGTCGAGATGCCAGTCATCCGCGCCCACTACCAACTCCGTCGCGCTCTTTGACAGCACCGGGAAAAAACCGATAACCGGCCCGCGCGCCGCTGCGGCAAGACGTACAGCGCGCGACGATTTGACGGCGACCGTCGCCATCACCACATCGCGGACACGCGTGAGCGCACGAATCCACCACGGCTGTCGCTCGAGCGCGGCGCGTGCCAGCACCTCTACATCGTCGCTGGCGCCCGCCGGCAGTTGAATTGCAAAGGCGTCCAAAAGGTCCGCGCTCGCGTAAAGCGGCGCAAGCACGCTGTTGCTGGGCATGGGCACGGCGTGCGCTTTGGTCATGGGATCAACCCTTCACAATTGGAGACATCCGAAGCGAAAAGGCCGCCCACCGAGGCGACCTCTCGTCTTTCGGCGTGGAATGGTCAGCCCTTTAAGCCTAAATTGCTGCAATACCACCAGATGTCGTTCTCGCGCCAACCTATGGCCCTGACCTTGTCACCGCAGGCAGCGTAGTTCGGAAAGTTGAGTACGTTTCGACATGGTACCGCCGAAAAGCGCCAACTCATGGCGTTGCAACGCAGGGGCTCCGCATTCGCCGGCGCGATTGAAAGAACAGCTAGGCCCGCAAGTAGGACTAAGGAAGCTCTCACAACGATCTCCTCCCGAATGACGGAATAGCAAGGCGCTATCCCAACGCGCATGATAGCATATGTTCAACCGAGAGAAACTACGGAGTCATCGTTTGGTCCATCGAGCAGACGGACGGGCCATAACGCGTGATGTCGCCTTCTCATGCGCACGGGCACAAAGGCACAGCAAGCTACTTGCCTCGCTGACTTCAACAATCTTGTTCCAGACCCGCAACCGCCCCCTCTCTCCGCGACTGTACCGGTCGGGCGATGAAGCGTCAGGGACGTGTCGGACCTAAACGAGGATAGCAGCCTCAACAGACATGGCATGCCCTGACGGTCTTCTCCGTCAGGCCAACACCGAAACAGCAAAGGATCAGTCAGATGAGAGGCGATCTCCCCGAAAGTCCTCCCTTGGAACCGAAGGAGGAAATCGTGCTCCTTGACGAGCCGACATTCTTAAACGCTTGCAAAACCCTGATCGCGGAGGATGCGGAAAAGTTTGAATGGTCGTTTGGAAAGTCACTGCTAACGCGTAGCGAAAGATGGGGACTTATTTGGCGGGTTGACTTCGTCACGAGATATTCACCTGCGCCAAACTGCACGAACCGAATTATGTGCTGGAGGGATGCGAGCGGCTCCGCTATCGGCCTATGGATAGCTTTTAGCAGGCCAATTGCTCCGCTCTGATCGCCCAGTATGTCGGCTTCGGGGCTATAAGCCGACGGCGACCGCAAGCGCGGCGACCCTACTCGGGCCGATCGATCTGTGATGAATAGGCGTCTATTTCTTCCAGGCTACAGAGCCGAGTCAGCTTTTTTGCTTCCCCGGTCTTGCTGCAGAGTTCGCGAATAGCTGGCAGCCAGTTCTGATCAACCTCGCACATCGTTCTGAATAGCGCCATGGTGGGAGGCTTCTCATCCATTCCGGCAGGGCGCATGTCTTCATGGTGCCAGCGAGCTTGACGTTCGGCTGCCAGCGCGAAGTGTACCCAAAGAGGCAAGTCGATCAGCACAATCTCGGCCGCCCTGGATATCCGTGCCGGTATCGATTCCTGATTACCCAGCCCCTCGATGACCCACTTATCCCCGGCGATAGCCGCTGAATGCCTAGTCTCGTAAACATCTGCGGGAACGAGCTTCCATCCTTCCAGCCATAGAAGCTTGTCGACCTCGACGTGAGGCAATCCTCGCGCGCTGGAGAGTTTGTGGGCCAAGGTGGACTTGCCGGCAGCCGCATTTCCGATGATGGCTATACGGGTCATTGCGGGCCCCTGAAGAACTGAAGCGCCCTCGTCGCGGGCCGATCTTATGACTTCCCGGAAGGTCCGCAACGGGCCAGAGGACTAAACCGCTCGCCCGGTAGGGCGCGACAGCCGGCGGCACAGCTGAGAGGATAGCGCAACGAGACGTCCTGTCTTGAGATGAGGGGTTCGCAACCTTCACCCGAGACAGGAGCATCCCCATGACCGACGAGGCAATGAGCCCGTTACGCCGGCGCATGATCGAGGACGCGCGTCCTACGCCATCCTCGATGACCAGATGAAGGCCGGCGGCTGGGCGGCGGGCGCGGCCTTCACCATGGCAGATTGCGCCGCGCTGCCGGCATTTTCTATGCCGACAGGGTCGAGCCGCTCGCCGGTTTTGCCAACGTCTCCGGCCATCTTGAGCGGTTGAAGGCGCGGCCGTTGGCGACGCGCGTGCTAGGCGCTGATCTGTAACGATCCGCGAGCGGCTTTTCCCGCGTTGGTGCGATCCAGCCACTCCAGGATCGCCGACGCACACAGAGCGGGACCATCATATCCCGCATAGATCGTCTGGATGCGGCGCGCTGCGTCCGCGAAGCTCGGATCGTTCAGCATATGGCGCGCGAGTGCACTGAGCTTGCGATCTCCAACCTGCCTGATCGGAAGAAGCCGAGCGGCCCCGCGCTGCTCGAGGAAATGGACATTGGAATCCTGCTCCCAGTGTAGCGGGATTCCGATCAGCGGTGTGCCAGAAGCCATCGCGCACTGCACGCTTCCTTGCCCGCCGGTTGCCACCACAAGGTGCACGCGTGGCATGATCTTGTGGCTCGGCAATACGCCGCCGACTGTCACGTTAGGTCCTTCGAGGTTTTCAATGTCGTGGACCGCTCCGGCGACGATGACGTGGGCGCCGCTCGCCGCTACGCCCCGAACGACCCGCCGGACCACAGACACAGGAACTGATGTCATGGCGACGTAAACGAACGGCCCGGCGCCAGCCAAAACCTTCTCGATCTTGTCGGGCACCTGCATATTCAGTTCAGCAAACAGCGGACCCGTGTAGCGGAAGCGGGTTGATGGCCAGTAAGCGCTGCCTTGCGGCCTCCAGGCCTGCATCTCCTCGTCACTCACGCCATAGACTTCGGGTGCTTCCGTGATTAGGACAAGATCCCCCAAGATCAAGGCAGGGAAGCTGGGGATGCGATCGACCCCCAGTTCGTCGGCGAGACTGTTGAAGCCGGAGAGATGAATCTTGAGGTAGGAAACGCGCTTGTTCTGTATCGAACGCGCGAGCCACTTCGGCATGTATCTGAAAATCGGCACCTTCGAGTTCGTTGCCGCGGGCAAAAGCCCTCGTTCGAACAGAGGTGGCAGCAGGCCTCCCGCATGCTCTGTGATCACGGGAATGCCGACAACACGTGTCGAGATCAGTGCCGTTAGCGTGAATCCGATAACCACGCCGCGGATGTCATGCCTGCGGAAATAGTCGACCTCGGCTGCGACGTACGCGCGCATCTCGTCGGGAGAGTACATGCTTTGGCGGGGATCACCCACGCCTGCATTATCGCGGACATATTGCGCTCCGCGCTCTACCGACATATGCGGGCCAACGATATCGTAGGGTATACCCTCGACCCTCAGCCGCTCTTCGTGCACACCACCCTGCGTGGCAACGCGAACCTCGGCGCCCTTTGCCACGAGCGCCTTGTATATTTGGATCATGCGCGATGTTTCGGACAAGTAGGCGCACATCGGCATGAGACAGATCATGACATCACCCTTGACCGACCACATTATTAGGTAATACGTTACATAAATGAGAGCCGGCAGCAATCCCCCATATGCTTTGAGCGTGTCGGAAGCCCGATCCGCAGCCTCTTCTGCCGATGCGGTCAGCATCTTCAGGATGCTCGTCTACTGCAGCGCGCGCCTGCGATACCGTTTCGATCAGCGATTAGCTGAGGACGACCTCACGAGCCAACAAGGCATCCTCCTCACGATCGTGCGAATGCGGGGGCAACCAAAGCTCGGCGAGGTGGCAACAGCGATGAACACAAGCCACCAGAACGCAAAGCAGATTGCCTCAGCACTGGAGCGTAAAGGCATGGTTCGCATTGTGAAGGACCCGGACGACGCAAGGGCGCGCCGCCTCACTATTACGGAATTGGGCATCGAGGCGTGGAAGACCCGGGACGCAGACGATTTCAAGGCCATCGGCAGCTGGCTCTCGGATATGCCCAGGAGCGAGCAACGCGCGCTGCGGATACTACTCAAGCGTCTGGCCGAGGCTATTCGTTAGCATGCACGCCAGTGTGATCCATGACGTCCGGCTGAGCTGGGCCATGACCAGCGAATGGCGCGGTGCCAAACCTGCAAGATCCAGCAGTTTCTCGTGCTTGGGCATCGACAGCGCGGCTACCGAAGCGCTTCGCAGGTGACAACGTAGCGGCCGCGCTTTCGTGGGCCTTCGCCGTCTCTCAAGCCGTGACGCTCAAGCCTTGGCCTTTCTCGCCATCACCTTCGCATAAGCGGCCTGCAGGCGCTGGCCCACGCTCGGGCCGGCCCTGCGCTTCGGCTTGGCGCCCAGATGCGTCTCGCGCAGTTCGTCCATCAGCTCGTCCCACATAGCGGGGCCGCCGTCGCGCAACAGTTTGGCGCGGATGCCGAGTTCTTCGGAGACCGGCAGATATTTGTAACCCCAGCCGGCCATCTGCGCGACCACCGGCAACAGCTCGATGCCCTTCTCGGTGAGGGAATAGATTCCCTTCTGCTTGTGGCTGGGATCGTCCTCGCGGCTGATGATGCCTTCCGCAAGCAGCGTCTTCAGCCGGTCGGCGAGGATGTTGGAGGCAATGCCTTCGTCGGATTTGGTGAGCAGCTCGCGGAAGTGCCGGCGGTTGCCGAACATCATGTCGCGGATGATCAGCAGGCTCCATCTGTCGCCGAGCACTTCGAGCGAGAGATTGATCGGACAGCCTGAGCGCTGAGCGTCGGTCATGGTCACTCCGGCCGCGCGATGGGATTGCGGTAAAAACCACTTGCAATATCGCACCAGTCGCTGCATCCTGCAACCAGTTGCAAAACGCAAGCAGTCGGATCTGCGGCGTCGGTCGCTCCGGCGCCAGTATCCCGGGAGCATCTCATGGCACTCACCTTATACTATCATCCGCTATCGTCGTTCTGCTGGAAGGTCCTGATCGCGCTGTATGAGAATGACATCCCGTTCACGCCGCAACTGGTCAATCTCGGCGCCCACGAGGAGCGGGCTGCGTTGCTGAAGGTGTGGCCGGTCGGCAAGTTTCCGGTGCTGCGTGATGACGCGCGCCGGCAGGCCGTTCCGGAGACAAGCATCATCATTGAATATCTCGATACGCATTTTCCGGGCCGCACACGCTTCATCCCCGAGGACGGCGAGCTTGCGTTGCAGACCCGCCTGCGTGACCGCTTCTATGATCTTTATGTGCATTTGCAGACGCAGGCCGTGGTCGACAACCGGCTGCGACCGCAGAATGCCAAGGATCCGCACGGCGTGCACAATGCATTGATGCGACTGCGCGCATCCTACGCCATCCTCGATGACCAGATGAAGGCCGGCGGCTGGGCGGCGGGCGCGGCCTTCACCATGGCAGATTGCGCCGCGCTGCCGGCGTTGTTCTATGGCGACAAGGTCGAGCCGCTCGCCGCTTTTGCCAATGTCTCCGGCTATCTTGAGCGGTTGAAGGCGCGGCCGTCGGTGGCGCGCGTGCTGCGGGAGGCCGAACCATATTTTCATTTATTCCCGAAGGAGGGATAGAGCGATGACGGACAAAGTCACGATCATCCGCGCCCTGTTCGCGGCCTATCTCGCCAATGATCGTCAGGCCGTCGAGGGCATGCTGGCGGACGATTTCCGTTTCACCAGCCCCTATGACGACGCGATCGACAAGGCGAGCTATTTCGCGCGCTGCTGGCGCGGCAGCGATTGGATCGCAAGCCATACGCTCGAGCGCATCTGTGTCGACGGCGATAACGCCTTCGTGACCTATCAATGCGCCGCCAAGGACGGCAGGAGTTTTCGCAACACGGAGGTTTTCGTGTTCGCAGGCGGCCTGATCACCGGCATCGATGTCTATTTCGGGGCCACCTACCAGGATGGTGTGTTCCTGCGCAGCCAGGCGGAGGGCGCCTGAACGCCGCGGCCGGCGCAAAAAATTTTTCTCGGCACATGTCGGGGCGGCCGCGGCCCGCTCGTCTTTCAGGCACCACAGGTTGGAAGCAATGGGAGTGCGAAGCATGCGGTTCATGGTGATGGTGAAGGCCAACAAGGATTCGGAAGCCGGTGTGATGCCGAGCACCGAGTTGCTGGCCGCGATGGGCAAGTTCAACGAAGAGCTGGTCAACGCCGGCATGATGGAGGCCGGCGAGGGGCTGCACCCGAGCGCCAAGGGCGCGCGGCTCGATTATGCAAAGGGCACTGCAAGCGTCACGCGAGGTCCTTTCTCGTCCACGGCCGACCTGGTCGCCGGCTTCTGGCTGCTTAAGGCCGCCTCGCTCGATGAGGTGATCGCCTGGATGAAGCGCGCGCCGTTCGATGCCGGGGCGCAGATCGAGATCCGCCAGATATTCTCGGCCGAAGATTTCGGCGAGGCGCTGACACCAGAGCTGCGCGCCCGGGGAGAAGAGCTGCGCGCCAAAGCCGCGAAGAACTGATTTCCGGCGACCGTCAGACCAGGAGCAAACTCGATGCGATTCATGATGCTGATGATTCCGCTTGGCTATGAAAGCGCGGCGCCCGGCACGCAGCCCGATGCCGAATGCGTCGCGGCGATGATGCGCTACAATGAGGCGCTGAAAGAGGCCGGCGTGCTGATCACGCTCGACGGCCTGCACCCGCCCTCGTCGGGCGCCCGGGTGTCGTTCACCGGCGGCAAGCCGATGGTGACCGACGGGCCGTTCGCGGAATCGAAGGAAGTGCTCGGCGGCTATTGGATGATCGATGTCGCCTCGCGCGACGAGGCGATTGCCTGGGCGAAAAAGTGCCCGGCCTCCGACAACGAGATCATCGAGATCCGCCAGGTGCAGGAGATGGCGGACTTCTCCGAGGAGGTTCAGCAGGCGGCTGCCGGCTTTGCCGAGTTGCAGAAGGCCGGCCGGCGGTGAGGTTAGGAGCCGCGACTGCGGATTCGGTTCACCTCTCCCCAGCGGGGACAGGTCGGATGGCGGAGCAATCCGGGTGAGGGGGCGCTACTCTCTGGGTAGACCGCAACCCCTCACCCGGATTGCATCTGACGATGCAATCCGACCTCTCCCGATGGGAGAGGTGAGCTCGCCATGCCGTGCGAGATCAAGCCACCACTCACAATTCCAAACTCATAAGTTCAAACGGAAGGAAGCGACATGACCGACACCACCAACACTTATCTCGCCGTGTTCCTGGGCAGCCGCACCAGCGCGCAATGGAAGGCATGGGACGCCCTGTCCGAGGCCGAACGCAATGCCAAGGGGCAGCAGGGCATGGCGGCGTGGAAAGCCTGGGTCGAGAAGCACCAGGGCGCCATCGTCACGATGGGCGGCCCGCTCGGCAAGACCAAGCAGGTCGATACCGGCGGCATCAATGACGTCAGCAACCATATGGGCGCATTCACCGTGGTCCGCGCTGCGTCCCACGAAGATGCGGCGAAGATGTTCGCAGGCCATCCGCATTTCTCGATCTTTCCGGGCGAGCGGGTCGAGATCATGCCGGTGCTGCCGATCCCGGGCGGCTAGGCGGTCGCAGCATTGGCCGAGACAGGGCGTCCACCCTCCCGTTCGAGGAGGGTGGACGCCGCCATCACCTGGCGGCATTCCGGAACGCGCCTCCGCCAGTCGCGGTCGATGTGAAAAGTTTCTGGTCACCCGCCATCCCCCTCATGTAAAAGCCCTTCACATGAGCTGGCGCAAGGAAGAGCGCCGCGCCGAGCGCGGCTATCATCACGGCAATCTGAAAGAGGCGCTGCTCCAGGCCGCGCTCGACCTGATCGCGCAAAAGGGGGCGGCCGGGTTCACCTTCGCCGACGCCGCTCGCATGGCCGGCGTCAGCCCGGCAGCGCCGTACCGGCATTTCCGCGACCGCGATGAGCTCCTGTCCAGCATCGCGCAGCGCGGATTCGAGCAGTTCGAGATCCAGCTCAGCGCTGCCTGGGACGACGGCCGGCCCGACACGGTGACGGCGTTCGAGCGGGTGGGCAAAGCCTATCTGGCTTTCGCGCGCGAGGAGCCGGCGTTCTATTCGGCGATGTTCGAATCCGGGGTCCCGGTCGATTCCGCCGCGGGGCTTTTGGCCGCTTCCGAGCGCGCATTCGGCGTCATCCGCGCCGCCGCCGAGCGGCTCGCGGCGCTGGCGCCACAAGGGATTCCGCGGCCGCCGGCGCTAATGATGGCGCTGCACATCTGGGCGATGGCGCATGGCATAGCGTCGCTGTTCGCGCGCGGCGATGCGGCGCGACGCAAGCTGCCGATGTCGCCGGAGGAGCTGCTGGAAGCCGAAGTGCTGATCTACCTGCGCGGGCTCGGTTTTTCGACCGAACGCAGCGGCGCTGCGCCCGGTCCGCCGCCGATCCCGCCGGATGACACCCCACCCGGCGCTCCCCTGAGCCCTTGGGGCAAGCCGAAATAAGATTGCGCAAATAATTCCCGGCCTGCGTCAGGTGGCCGTCTTGACAAAAATCCTGGCTGGGCTAGCTATGTAAATGTTATTTACATTCACAACGGCGTGACGCCGTATGGAGAGCCACATGGCCTACACCGCAGATGTCAATCGATGGCGCGGCCCGGACGATGAGCAGTATCGACGACCGCACTTGCTGGAGACGCCCTGGCATCCCGGCTGGATCGCCATCACCGTGCTCGGCTTCATCCTCTGGTGGCC
>Ga0209455_1001473_pt1 | contig 10589 bp, 11 predicted proteins | sample AraplaCol_mCL_r2_FD_184275 | JGI IMG/M metagenome (GOLD analysis project Ga0209455, IMG submission 184275) | Arabidopsis root microbial communities from North Carolina, USA - plate scrape CL_Col_mCL_r2 (SPAdes) (version 2) | ecosystem: Host-associated > Plants > Roots > Endosphere | place: USA...
GACGAATTTCATCGTAAAGCCGGCGAGGATGAAGAAGACCACGAACTGCGCAAACAATGTTGCATTTAAGTTCACGGTAATTTCCTTCTCAGAATATCGTGTGCCGAATCAATCAATCCGGCAAAAGTGAGAATCGGCTATGCCGCCCGAATTACTTCGCGATGAACGGATTTGCAAATGCGAACAACATGGCGATACCAACACCGATCAGGAACGCAGCGTCGATCAGACCGGCCAGCAGGAACATCTTGGTTTGCAGTGTGTTCATCAGTTCTGGCTGACGTGCAGATGCTTCGAGGTACTTACCGCCCATGATTGCGATACCGATACAAGCACCGATAGCACCCAGGCCAATGATCAAACCGCAAGCCAAAGCAACGAAAGAGACATCAGTCATGACAATTCCTTAGAAAGTTAAAGTTAATACGAAAATCAAAAAACAAACCAAAAAGCTAAAACCGTACAGCAGCCTTGTTAGTGCGCCTCATGCGCCTGGCCGAGGTAAACCAGTGTCAACATCATGAAAATGAATGCTTGCAACAGCACGATCAGGATGTGGAAAATTGCCCAGATCGAACCTGCGATGACATGGCCGACAAAGCCGAATGCCGTAGCAGCCGAACCCAGCAATGCGATCAGCAAGAACAACAGCTCACCCGCATACATGTTGCCGAACAACCGCATGCCCAGCGACACGGTCTTTGCAGCAAATTCAATGATATTCAACAGCAGATTGAAAGGCGCCAGCCAGATGCCGAACGGCGCCGCAAACAGTTCATGAATGAAGCCGCCCACACCTTTGATCTTGAAGCTGTAGTACAGCATCAGCGCAAGCACGCCCAGGGCGATGCCCAATGTACCGTTCAGGTCGGCGGTAGGAACGATGCGGTGATGGATTTCTTCCATGCCCGCCAGGCGCATGATGCCCGACACCAGATCGACAGGCAGGAAGTCCAGCGAGTTCATCAGGGCGACCCAGACGAACACGGTCAGCGCCAGCGGCGCGATGAAAGTACGGTCGCCGTGGACGATGGCCTTGGATTGGTCTTCGACCATCTCGACCACCATTTCGACGAATGCCTGGAAACGGCCCGGCACGCCCGAGGTGGCCTTGCGCGCAGCCAGGTACATGAACAGGCAGCCGACCACGCCGCAGAACACCGACCAGAAAATGGTGTCCATGTTGATAATCGAGAAATCGACAATCTTGTCTTGGTGTTGCGAGGAGAAATGTCCGAGATGGTGGACGATGTATTCTGAAGCAGTAGGTGCGTGCGCAGCAGCAGTCATGGTCGATGTCTAAACAGTAAAATTAAGTAACTTTTAAGCACCACGATGAAGCTCAGCACAAATGCGAGCCAGTTCACACCGCGATACAACCAAACAACTGCGCCCATGAGCGCAAGAGTCGTAGCAATCTTGATAAATTCCCCGAACAAAAACGTCATCGGGTTAGCCCCACCAGGCTTGCGAGTACTTGTATAGAGACGCAGGGCGAACAGGCCATTGGGAATGAAGCAACACATCCCGCCCAGCAATGCAGACCACAACGCAGATACCCCGCCCAGCAAACCAGCAATACATGCAGCGACGACCATGGCCACAAGCTGCAGAAGGATGATGCGCAGCATATATATCCAATATCGTGCAGGCCGCACTCATTATGAGCAGACGGCGGTTTAGAAGCCCGGCGATTATAAAGGCTTGCGTCCGAATCCGTCAAACTTTTAACGCACGATTACAGTGATATATCGTCAAGTTGCAGGTTAGTTGTCGGCTTTAACATACAGCTGCATTGTGAGCCAAAATCGGGCGAGGGACCATTACCTGCAAGGTAATGCAAAATACACCGAACAAACTTCGGGAATGCTGTCATCGGACTGACAAAAACGCGATCCGGATGGGCAAAAATGCACAAAACCAAGATGTGACTGAGATTGGTCAGACACTCATAAGGATGCCGCGAGTTACTCCTATTGCCTATCGCACACACCTGCTCAAGGCCATTCACATATTGAATTTTGGAGTTGAATCAATGCAAACACGAGTCTAAAAACACACGTTAACCCTATAATTTTTACTAAAACATGCAATGGACATGCATTAATTTGCTGGATGGGCTCAAAAAGGCTCGTGCAGGGCCAAAACATAGACACGTCGAATCAATTTCCAAGCAATGCACCTCTAACTTTGCCGAAATTTGGGCTCACTCCGTCCTGGCGAGACCCCCCCGCCAGTGGCACTGGCCGATTGTACGCATACTCGCGCCTATCTTATGGGATTCTTGTCGCCAATCCCGGCTTCAAAGCCGCTAGCATTGATTCCCAACCTGCTTCAACGTCAATTCACGGTAGCTAGACCAAACGGAGCTTAGGTAGCAGACATCACCTATATCCGAACTTGGCAGGGCTGCCTTTGCTTAGCCGTGGCGATGAACTTATTCTCTAGAAAATTGTTGGTTGAGCCGTCCGATCGACCATTCACAGCGAGTCAATCATTGATGCCATTGCCAAAACAGTGCGAAGCCGCCACGCTTGACCTGGCCGAATACACCGATGATTCTGCAACATGCTGCGACGACACAGTTATCTTGGCAGTGTCAGTCCGAACGAGTTTGAAGCGCGCACGCACGAAAATGAGCTACCTACCAAATTCCAGGTAACTCCACTCTGTTTTTCAGATCGTCATTCCACCCAGTCGGCAAGCTTGTTGAAATATAATGTTGGCGCCCGATAATTCTTATTTCAAGGCCTTCGATCTCATGACAAGCAAGCTCCAATCACCACTCCGGCAAAAAGTCGACATTTCTGACGCTGGATTGGCTGCCTTCACCAGGACGATTCTCGTTGCCCTCGCGATCATGTTCCTAGGCTGGATCTTATGGAATGCCTGGCATGCGATTCCTGCCGTAGACGATTTTTGCTACGGCGCCGGCGCTCAGGAACGCGGCATCATCCAGAATGTGGTCAACGAATACTTCACATGGGGTGGCCGCTTCTCCGCCACGGTACTGATCTCCGCCTTCGCTAGCATCGAATCGCTGCTGCTGGGCCACTACTACCTGGTTCCACTCGCCATCCTGACGCTGAACCTGCTGGCCGCCTGGCATTTTCTACGTGCCGTCAACCTGCGATCTCCCGCCTTTTTCATGCTGTTCTGCCTGATGCTAATGGCGACCTTCCGGATGCGGGAGTCGCTATTCTGGCTGTCTGGCGGAGCCACCTACGGAACGGCATGCGCGCTGCTGCTGGCATTGATCGCGGAAGAGTGGAAAATCTATTCGGGCGCAGTCGAACTTGGCGCAAAGCGGGTTGCCGCCTTGGCACTGGGCGGTTTCGTATTGGCAGGCCTTAATGAAGTGGCCTCGCTGTCGCATATGGTGCTGGTGTGCCTGTTGAGCGGCTCGCTGCTGTTCAAACAAAAACGTGACCGTCTGTACCTGATCGCAGCCCTGGTCACGATCTCAGGAACGATCGTCGCTGGTGCCGCCCCCGGGAACTTCGTGCGCGCAACCACGAAGATTCATGATGCCGGCATCCTGCACGCCGTCGGCGCGTCGCTGCGCATCCTCATTTCGAAATACGCAGTCGTCATTGTGGCTCATACGTTGGTCTTTTCCATCTTCATGTGGGCATGCCGCATCGACCATCGCTCCGGCCCCCGGCGCTCCCATATCGTTCCCATCGTTCTCTGCCTGATGCTAGCGCTTTGGGCTGGCATCTTCCCACGGGCCTATGCCCTCAACGACCTTGGCCCGGAACGCTCGAGGACGATCGACTTCCTATTTGTCAACCTGATCGCATGCCTGGCTGCGATCTGGCTCAACGACAAGCGCAGGACCCGCGACGACGCTCGACGCCCCATACTGGCCTCGATCATTGGCACAGTAGTGTTGGCCACCATCGCTTCCTTCTTCGTCCTGCCGAATGCGACAATCGCACCGATATGGAGCGAAATCCAGCAAAGTGCGAAGCTACGAGAACTGATGGATGCCCGCTTCGAGCTGGTCAATCGATCCGACCGTGGGTCCCTGACGGTAATGGCCTACACCCACGAACCCAGCCCCATCACCTACTTCAACGACATACGGAACGATGCGCGCGAATGGGAAAACGTCTGCTTCGCCAAGTATTTCCACCTGACGGATGTGACTGCACAATGATCGACATACAATGACGGTAACCAAGAAAATATCGCTGGTGGTCCCCTTCTACAATGAGGGGGGTGGCGTACATTCCTTTGCTCGTTCGATCGCCGCCATCCTGGCCGCGATCCACGGATACGACTTCGAGATCATCTGTATTGATGACGGCAGTAAGGACACTACGCTCCAGGAATTGATGCAGGTCCGATCGCTCGACCCGCGCTTCACGGTACTGGAGCTATCGCGCAATTTCGGCAAGGAAGCCGCCATGACGGCTGGCATCGACTACGCAGACGGTGACGCCGTGATTCCCATCGATGCGGATCTTCAGGATCCCCCCGAACTAATCAAAACAATGATCGCGCACTGGGAGCAAGGTGCCGAAGTCGTTCTGGCCAAGCGGGTTGACCGCAGCAGTGACTCCTATCTCAAACGCAAGACCGCGGCGTTGTTCTACCGTTTCCACAATACGCTGTCGGGCGTCAAGATCCCGGAGAACGTCGGCGACTTCCGCTTGATGGACCGCGTCGTCGTGAAAGCGCTCCGACAGCTTCCCGAGCGGCAACGCTTCATGAAGGGCTTGTTCGCCTGGGTCGGTTTCAAGACGGTAACGGTCGAGTACAAGCGGGAAGCGCGCGAAATCGGAATCACCAAGTTCTCTGGATGGAAACTGTGGAATTTCGCGCTAGAGGGCATCACCAGTTTCAGCACCACGCCGTTGAAGATCATGACCTATGTCGGTGCCATGGGAACGCTGGTGACGGCGTGCTACGCCCTGTACATTGTCATCAGGACCTTGGTTCACGGCGTTGACGTGCCCGGCTATGCCTCGCTGCTGGTCGCGATCCTCTTTACCGGCAGCCTACAGCTGGTCGGCATTGGCATACTGGGGGAATACATCGGACGTATCTATATGGAAAGCAAGCAGCGCCCCGTCTACGTGGTGCGCAAGCGCTACGCGGATGGCGACGACAGTGGCGGGCAGCTCCGTTACTCGGATAATGAATAGAACTTCCGTCGAGGAGAAGCGCGGACAACTGTCGCTGCTTCAATTCCTGGTCTTTGCCTTGGTAGGCGCGATAGGTACGCTGACGCACTACGCGGTGCTCTTGACACTGGTCGAACTCTGTGGAAAGTCCGCCGTAACAGGCACCGCTTGCGGAGCGCTGGCCGGAGCTCTGGTCAATTTCTTCCTCAACCACAAGCTCACCTTCCGCAGCGAGCAGAAATTCCGCAAGACCATTTTGCGCTTCTTGCTGATCGCCGGCGCCAGTCTGGCGCTTAATACCCTGCTGCTCCACCTTGTGCTGCAGGCCACCGACTGGGACTACCGGATCGCGCAACTGGGCGTGACAGCCCTGATCCTGGTTTTCAACTATGTGTTCAGCGCAGCTTGGGCATTTGCCGAACGAGAATAATAGGTTTGACCTCTTCATCCCGCCAAAAAAACTTTAGGTTGGCGTATGCACCTTCGGAGAAAGAATTAACAAAATGCAAACAATTTTAACGGGCGGACTCCCGTAGATGAGAGGCCTATCTACTTGATGGGACGCATGTACATGCCGAGCGGCATAATGATGATTCCCAAACCAGAGTGGTACGACACTCATAAAAATGCCGCGAACTGCCCCCATTACCCTGCCACATAAGGCGTCCAAGGCCATTCATGCATTGTTTTTTTGGAATGGCTTAGCCCAAAAGCGAATCACGAAACGCAAGCTTTCCCCATAATTTTGCCGAAGCATCAATTGGGGATGCATTAATTTGCCGATTGGCCTCAGAAAAGCTTAGTGGAGAGCTACATCACAGACACTTCGAGTTGGCTTGTCAGCAATGCCCCCTTAACTTTGCCGGAATCTGCGCGCTCCTTGTCCTAACGGGACACAGGCAAGCAACGGGAACGCTCGATTGTACGCGCAACACCCATACTCCGACCCGTGGCTTTAGGGAAAATGCTGCCAAGGCCTGCCTAGACAGCTGTATCGACGCAAAAAAGCAAAACGTTTCCATGAAGAAATGTTCGACGACATCAAAAAATCTCTGTCGTGTGAAAACGTTGATTTGCATCGAAAACTGACCCACTTAGGGAGTAACCCCCTCGGGCTGGACCAAGGCCAGTCGATGAATTGATACGCTTGTCGAGCCTTCTCCAGAGGAGCGACACCATGGCAGCACGAGGACCATATAGCCCGACCGCAGTCAGTAACATTGAAAGTCAACAAGAAGAATTTCGAACACGAATGTTGGCACTTCTTGCAGGGAACAGTTCGTTGAAGATGGAAATTACGAATATTCCAGCTGCGTCTGTAGATCCTTCCGAAAATTAATACGCATCAGCCCAAGCCCCGGAGCAGACTCGTCTTTTTCAGACTCTCCTACAACGACAGCTTGACTCCATTGAGGCAAACCTCGCCCTTTCACCCGACGCGCGCGAATTCATGGAGCGAACTGTCGCAGTGATTCAAGACGTCATCCGTGTAGTCAAAAAAGACTAATCTCGGAGGATGCACCATGGCTGGCGAGCAATTCGAATACAAGGGAAAGTAAGTCAGTATCCAAATGATGCAACGGGTGACGGAGTTAATAAGCAGCTTAGTCGAATGGTCGCTCGCCATGAAAAACTAAAACAAGGCAGACTTAGAGCGCTGGAGGGCGAAAATGCAGACTTGAAAGCTCGGATAGCTATCTTGGAGAGAGATGGAGTTGCTCCAAGATGATACGCTTTCAATGCCCTGCGATACTACGACAGGAAGTCGACTAGGAGGGATGTGCCACCAGCCGGCGGTACAAGGACCAAGCAATATCTGCAACAGGCTACATTCTAGGTTTCAGACCAGGTCGGATCTCCTTAATCGTCGCATCCAACTGAGCCATGTACTTTCGGAACATCGGATCGTGCAACGCCTTTCGAATCCCCGTCGCTCGAATCGCGGCGAGTTCGCCACCGCGCGCAATGCGTTCCTGATGTATCCGGTCGGCGTTTGTTCCGGGCGTGATAGTGGCACCGACAGCAACTTCCAATGACATCAGTCGTATCCATCTCCGGTAGAAGCCGTCCAAGTCGTGGAAGTTTTTCTTTATCGCAAGAGATATGCTCGCGGCAAGCGTCAGTAGTCGAGCGACTGCCGGGGGGTGTAGAACATTAGGCTGGTTTGTCCAGTCGATGCTCTTGGGCTTGATGAACACTGCTGCCGTCAATGCACCTGTCGATATTAGCGCGGCAAGAACACGCTGGAAACACTTGCGTTCGTCTGCCGACAGATTCTCTGCTTCATCCACTTCCCACAATTGACCCAGCAAGCTACTCACAGCGATGCGACATAAAGTTATGCCCAACAGGTCGGCATCACGCTCTAATGCTTGCCCGATAAGCCAAGCGCCGTCGACATCAATGGCGCCGCTCTCCGAATTTTCTGCGTGTGCTTGCCTAGGATACTGAGACTTATGCCCAGCAAGGTGATGTCCGGCCTCGTGCCCGGTGAAGAACGCTACTGCTGCAAAGTATAAGAAGGAGCTGAATGAGGTCGTAAAGCCGCCAGGTAAAGGACTCCTGGTTAGAAGACGCTGCATCAGAGTGGTATTCATGAGATCGGGAAACGCTTCCTCAAAACGTTCTGCTACGCTATCAACCCGATCACGCAGAAGCTCCATCAGACCTTCGCTAAAAACGATCCAGTCCCTGCCAGATCCACTCCAAACGGCTAGGGCATTTTTTGTTGCAGAACTCGATATGGCTGCAACAAGTTTCTCAGGCTCCGCTTTGTACATCGACCGGGCCTTTTGAACTACCCAATTCATCACGTCTGTAGTAGTAGTAACAAGAGGTGATTTGTTCGGCGCGGAAAGATCGCTCGTGCCAAAGTGGATTGTAAGTTGCTGTTGCAAGTCAGCGTCTGTCTGGGCTAAGACGAGGTTGCTGGCGAAATTGTGACGTGGAGTTGTCATCATTTAGTATGGTGTGTGCAATGGCAACGCAAAGGGTAAAGCTCCCAAATTACTTCTACTTGACTATTCTAACGGTCCCTAGATCTACACACCGACACTGACATGTCAGCTTTTTCCGATTGCGGATATCAAGTTACGCTCCCTATCCTTTCGCTACTGCGTTGGCCTATTTGGGTAAGCGCTGATCCTATGAAATTCTTCGCCGATTAATTTACCAGACAGCGGTAACTTATCCAGCCTAATGAGACATTTTCATTAAAGAAAGTAGTTGCGATCCTGCCGTAAGCTATCGAGACGCCTTAGCATCCGTTTTTGAGCATCCGCAAATCGAGCTCTATTTTCAGGGATCTTCTCGGTGGAAAAATAGGTATCAAAAGCACGGGTACGAAACAGATCTCGCTCTAATCGCCTCCATTGACGCTTGAGAAATCCCATACTTTGGCACTTCCCTTCAGCTCGAAGCATCCGATAGGCGACGCGAGTTCTTTTTTTGAGAGCCGTGCGTGTTGATGACATTTTTGCGTAGTTATATAGCGTACGCTCGTAATCAACTGGCCCTTAATTTCGTGGACACAACCGACTAACATTACGTTCGCAATCGGCCAGAAGCGGCTCATCTGTTCCACCCTTTCCTAGCAACATACTTACCCGTACGCGAAATCTGTTGCCGGAAGCTTTTCATTGCTTCATGACACTGTTACAGTGGCGCAAAACAATCGAGTAGCCTGTCTTTCGCTCACATTAATTTCACTTTTTCCGGAGCCCGCTTGTCCTTCGTGTGGGTGAGGGAGGTAGCTTATTTGCGCCATGCGTTAGAACGTGGAAATACGAGAGCTATCTCATTACCATGACATCACCAGCTCCTGAATCTCGCCAACAAAATACAGCCCCCCTGGAAACAGCAGAAAACGCTAGCGCTATTAGCGCGCGTCGACCAGACGGCGTTACTGTACTTGTCTATTTCATGCTGTTCCACTTAGGCGGTACCGCAATCTATTTTCTACTGTTTGGCCGCTACATGCAGGAGGTTGCGATTCTTCCCCGCGCGCCGATAGGCAGTCGCTTGCAATGGCAATTATTTGAAGCATGGAACTGTGCCAACTTCTTCATCGCTATCGGACTCCTGTGGGCACAGCGATGGGCGCGATGGGGATACATCATTGGAGGACTGTTAGGTTTCTCGCTCATTTTTTTCATGTATCAACAGACGCAAAAAATTCTCTTTGTAGAGCTGCTGTTTTCTGTCCCTTGCTTCGTCGTATTCGTCTATCTGCTTTATCGCAAAGACGCTCACCTTTACTTTTCGTCGCCAACGACACTTCAGCGGCCACGCACTCCCCTCCGGCGCCGACTAGGCGCATGTTTGTATGTGCTGACCACAATCTTTGCATTCTGGAGTCTCAATGCGATTGTCTTGGGAATTACCGAGATATATCCACAAACACTCTATCGAGACAAGCTAGCCTTTCTTGCGTTGCCTATGATTGCTATTGCCGAATGGATAGGGAAGACCCCTGGTGTCGTGTCCAGAGTAAGTAACTTGGCTATCGCCTTCTCCGTGTATCTGATGCAGATATTTCTTTATAAATACGCTTCTCCCTACACTGCGCAGATTGGGCCATCTCTTTGGCAACTCAGGAATTGGGCTATCGGGGTCAGTAGCGTCTCGATCGTTCTTCTTTACTTACAATTCCGACGATACCGACAGCAGCTCTCGACCAAAAGCTGAAATACTTTAACTAAATTCTCACTGCCACCCGACTAGGTTCTTGGAAGCCCATTCATCCAGTAAAAATATGCGGATCAACGTTTTTCGTCAGGCATGCTGCTCAGCAGATGATCAAATGGGCAATCTCGAGGCCATCCACAGGGTAAGTAGTAGCACGACGCTTAAAGCCTTGTTACAGGAAATATGTGCAAAGGATTTCTTACAGTATTCGTCCACTAACGATCGCCTCAGCGTCGAGGTGGATGGCCGACAGCTCGCGGAAGTCTACCCGTCAGGTGAGGTTCGCTGGAAAGCAGATACGTCGCCAGAGGCACCGGTGGGACTAGTAATAGGCCAGAGTTCTCTACATTTTGTCTTTCGCTTGGGTGCCCACGGCGACGTCAATGTCAAACGTCGATCGCAAGAACCTCCATCAAATTACCAAATCGGCGCAATGCAACTCGACCGGCGTATGTACGGTGGAATTGGGGCCTTTTTCGGACTGGTCATGGCGTGGATACTGCTCCATACTGTTTTGGAGACCTTCTATTTCGATCGTATGGAAAAGTGGCTCATCTGTCTTCTTGGCATCATTGCGGGATCTATTGTCGGGCGAATCGTCGCATCGGGGAAATGGCCGGCTCTGTAGGTTTTGCATGGACGTTCGCAATCGGCCAGTTGCAGACTTCTCTCCTAAAGCCAAGAGCATAAAAATATGAACGAAGTTGATGCAAAAAATAGCCCCTTTCGCCTCCCGACAGACTTGGAGATTGATGCTGCTGAAAATAGTTT
>Ga0209455_1001477_pt1 | contig 10575 bp, 9 predicted proteins | sample AraplaCol_mCL_r2_FD_184275 | JGI IMG/M metagenome (GOLD analysis project Ga0209455, IMG submission 184275) | Arabidopsis root microbial communities from North Carolina, USA - plate scrape CL_Col_mCL_r2 (SPAdes) (version 2) | ecosystem: Host-associated > Plants > Roots > Endosphere | place: USA...
CAGCCGCTCGTCGGCGGCACGGCGCAGCACCTTCACGAAACGCGTCGCGTCCTGCACCAGATGCCTCTTGTCGAAACAGGCAAACGCGCCCGCCTTGATCGCTGCCTGCGTCGCTTCCGATTTGTCCACGGTCGAAGAGGATACGACCAGGACCGGTGCGTGCGGCCCTTCGGACAATTCGGCTAAGAACTCCATCCCATCGATGCCCGGCAGAGCCAGATCGAGTGTAATCACGTCGGGCTGGCGCTCTTTGAGATGGTGCTTGGCTTCTTCGACATCGGAGGCGAGGCCGATGATTTGAATGTCGCTGTGACGGCCGAGAACGGTTTCCAGGATGCCCCGAATGGTGAGCGAATCGTCAATTACAAGCACGCGAATAGTGCGCATCAAGGTATCCAGTCGGCCTTTCTTTTCGGGCCAGCCTAATTCCCGAAGATCGTCCATGCACTAGAATAGGTTAAAGTAGTGTGAGCGCTAGCATGTTTGCTCAGTAGGCGATCTCTACAACCAGCACGTCGCCCCGTCGTTCCACCCGTTGCAACGCCCTGGCCGGAGGGACGGAGGGCGGCTCCGTCCGTGCAACCGCGGGATCGAGCGAAAGCCTGTAGGGCGCGGCAGGCGTGCAATTGACGCGGACTGCGCCACGCCTGGCGTCCAATCCCCGGAGGGGTAAGATCGCGGCCCCCGAGGAAATTGCGCAGATCGAAACCACAGTCGCCGAAACCCGTAAGTCGGCGCGCGCGATCTGCGCGGACAAAGGCCCGGTTTGCAGCGCCAGCAATCCTCCGAGGATCGCGTGATAAACGCTCAACGCCAGCTCCCGTCGAATACGGAAGGGCGCCGGGCAACACGAGGCGCCGCCCCGGTATCCCACAGGAAGGCCAACTTGATTTGGAACCGTCCGTTCCGCGAGGAGCGGGGTTACTGCTCCGATCCGGAATCAGTTTCCGGTCCATCTCGGACCGGATCGCTTCAGCCGACGAAGGCGCGCTCGATCACATAGTCGCCGGGTTGCGCGTTCGACCCTTCGGTGAAACCCAGGCCTTCGAGCAATTCGGCCGTTTCCTTGATCATCGCCATCGAGCCGCACAGCATGATGCGGTCGTGCTCCGGGTCGAACTGGGCCGGCTGGTTTGCACCCTCCGGAAACAGTCGCCCATCCTCGATTAGGACGTTGATGCGGTCGCGCGTATGAAAATCCTCGCGCGTCACAGTGGGCACGTAGAAGAGTTGCTTGGCGGCGACCTCGTCGACCAGGGGATCCTCGCGCAACTTGCTTTCCAGCATGTCATGATACGCCAGGTCGCTCACCCGACGAACCGAATGGACCACGATAACCTGATTGAAAAGGTCATAGACGTCGGGATCGCGGATGATCGACATCCACGGCGCAAGGCCGGTGCCGGTACCGAGCAGGAACAAGCGGCGCCCCGGCTTCAGGGCATCGGTGACGAGCGTGCCGGTCGGCTTGCGGCCCAGATAGATGTCGTCGCCTTCCTGGATCAGCTGCAGCTTAGACGTGAGCGGGCCGTCCTGCACCTTGATCGAGAGGAATTCGAGTTCCTCCGCATAAGCGGGGGAAGCGACCGAATAAGCGCGCAGCAAAGGCTTGCCGTTATCGCCCTGCAATCCGATCATCACGAATTCGCCCGAACGGAAGCGAAAGCTGGCGGGGCGCGTGATGGTGAAGCTGAACAGATGCTCGTTCCAATGCTTCACGCTCAGCACTTTCTCGACCGACAGGCTGGCCGAGGGCTCAAGCGGTGCGGAAACGGCAACGGTCACGGAGAATAGCCTTTACGAGATTTCGGGATTGTGGCCGACTTAGCAGCACGGCCGCCCCATGCAACCTCGGGCCTGTCCAGGCCAGCTAGTTTAGCTTGGCGTGGCCCAAGCCATCGTCCCTAAAGGTTCAATTCCAGAGCAGCGCCCGATAACGCTCGAAGCAGCGAAGCCCGCAATATAGCCGGATCAGCGCGCCCTCCGCGATGGCGGTGGCACGGTGCGGGTCTTCCTCGACCAAAGGCCGCAGCGCCTCGCGATTCCAGTCCGCGCTATGCTTTACGTCGAGCACAGCATGCAGGTCGAAATAACGGCGCTCGCGGTTGGAAAGGCCGATCCGCTTGAGCCCCTTGGCGACCATCGCCGAGCGACCCGGCGCGGTCAGTTCGATTACGCCCAAGGCTCCCACCGAATGCCAGGCATAGCGCCGGCTAGTCGCCATTGCGGTCATCGCATTGGCGAGCGCCAGGCTCTCCCACACCGTCTTCTCGATCACCGGGTCAACCTGCAGCGTTTCGGCGAGCGCATCGAGCATCGGGCCGTGCATGCCGTCGCGCTGGCCGCGCCCCATCTCGTCCCAATAATTGCGCGCAAGCTCAAGCTTGGCCTGGACCGGCAATTTGACCTGCGTCAACGCGACCAGATCGTCGAAACCTGCCTCGCCCGCAGCCTCCTGCTCGAAGAACCATTTGAGTTGATCGGCCGTCGCTTCGGCCTCCAACCAGGGGAAAAGCGGATCGCCCTGTCCCGGCCCCACCTCCTTCAGATGCTCGAACCATGCTATGAAGCCCTCAGCATCGGTCGGCGCCTCTGCCGCCTCGTCCGCTACGGCGGCGCGCAGCTCTTCCAGGAAGCCGCCCTCAAGGCGCGCCATCCGCAAATCGCGCTCCATTTTCTTCTGCCAATCGGCCTCGGGAAAGGCCGGGCTCAGCCGCTCGCGATTCCAGTGCGCCAAGCCGCGCTGGAAGGAATCCGTCAAAAATTGCGAATTGTTCGCCTGATATAGATTAGGCAGCGATGCCATATATATTATCCTGCCTTCTCAACATGTTTGGAGGCAGGAAAAGCCTTGGGACGAAACGAAGTTCCATTAGGACATGAACCCGAAATGAAGGAACCGCCGCCGACTTGTTCCGTTCGGACCATACGGTTTCAAGACGGAAGGACATCGCCATGAAGCGTTTTAGTTTGATCGCCGGTGCGGTCGCCCTGTCGGTCGGCCTCACCTCCCCTGTTGCCGCGCAGAGCGCGGGCCAAATGGTCAAAGGCACCGCGATCGGTGCGGGTGCCGGTGCGCTTGCGGGAGCGGTGCTACCTGGCGTTTCCACCGGTAACGGCGCGTTGATCGGCGCAGCCGGTGGCGCGCTCTACACCGCGGTGAAGAAGAACCACCATTATTATCGCGATAGCCGCGGCCGGAAATACTACATCGATAAGCACGGCTATCGTCACTACAAGTAAGCGATAATCCGTTTGCGATCAGGGCCTTGGGAGAGATCCCGAGGCCCTTTTTCGTGATCAGTCGTAATAGTCCGGCAGGTTGGAAAGCCATTCCGCCAGCAGTGCGCGTCCAGCCGCCACCGCCGCCGGACCCAGCCGGTCGTGGTTCGCACGCAGCGTGTCGGGATCGGTCCCCGCGGATTCGATATAGGCCCTATTCTCCAGCCACTCGGCGAAGCGTGGATCCTCGCCCATTTCGGGGTGAAACTGGAGCGCGAGCAAAAAGTCGCCGATGCGAAACGCCTGGTTGGCGTAGTTGCCGGTCTCGGCCAGCCGCTCGACGCCTGCGGGCAGATCGAACGTGTCGCCATGCCAGTGCAGCAGCGGTACGCTCTCGACATGGCGCAACGGCGACGCTTTCCCCGCCTCGGTCAACGCGACAGGCGCAAAGCCGACTTCCTTAAGGGGGCCCGCATAGACCTTGCTGCCAAGCGCGGCGGCGATCATCTGGCTGCCGAGGCAGACGCCGAGCGTCGGACGGCCAGCGGCGATGCGAAGCGCGAGGCCGGTCACCTCACCGTCGATCCAGGGATGCTCCGCGCGCTCGTAGACGCCCATCGGCCCGCCCATCACCACCACCAGATCGGGCTCAACCCAGTCAAGCGAGGTGAAGTCGGGATCGCTGATGTTGATCCGGCTGAATTCGTACCCCGCCGCCTCGATCGGCAGGCGGAAGCCGGCGGCGCCTTCGAATGGGGTGTGGCGGACGATAAGGGCTCGCTTCATTTCCCTATCTTAGCGCAGGGATATAATCGCGGGATGCAATTTTGCTTGCCCTCACCCAAGCCTCAGTCGCCAGTCAGAATCCGGTCGACCAGCTGCTTCACCGTCGGCACGAACCCGTTCGAATAAAAAGGATCCTGTTTGAACTTGAAGGCCGCATGGCCCGCGAACATGAGGTTCTGGTCGATCGGGCCGCCGTGCGCGATATCCTGCAGCGTCTTCTGGATGCAGAAGCTGCGCGGATCGGCGAGGCGTCCGGTCGAATTGCCCTCGGTATCCGCCCAGGACGAGAAGCCGCACTGGCTCAGGCAGCCCATGCAATCCGCCTGATCCTTGCGGATCACCTTCATCTCCTCAGGCGTGACGAAGACGAGCGTGTTGTCGGGTGTCTTGAGCGCGACGGTGAAGCCGAGACCGTCCCATTCGCGTGCACGGTGGAGGTCGCCCAGCGTCACCCAGAAGCTCTTGCCCTTGACGCCGACGTCGAGCTTGAACTGGTGGTCGCCCGCCGCCTCCAGGCTGAAGGCGATCTGACGTTCGGAGCGCGCCTCGAGGTTGCGCAGGAAGGGGTTACGTACCGCCGACGAATAGAAACCGGTGGGCGAGAAGCGGTGGAGCAGGATGTCGCCCTCGTCGAGCGTCATCAGCCGCTCCTTCCACTCGGGCGAAATCGGGCTTTCCTGCGTCAGCAAGGGCCGAGTGCCGAATTGGAAGGCGATGGCGCCCAACTCGGGATTGTCGATCCAATCCTCCCAGTCGCGCAGATGCCAGACGCCGCCAGCCATGATGATCGGCACGCTTTCGCTAACGCCGCCGGCGCGCATCGTCTCGCGCAGCGCCTTGACGCGGGGATAGGGATCCTGGGGCTGGCGCGGGTCTTCGGCGTTGGAGAGGCCGTTATGGCCGCCCGCAAGCCAGGGGTCTTCATAGACCACCGCCGCTAGCCATTCCGCCGCCTTCGAATAAGCGCGCTTCCAGAGCGCGTTGAAGGCGCGGCCCGAGCTGACGATCGGCAGGTAATTGACGCCGTAGGACGCCGCGATCTCGGACAGCTTATAGGGCATGCCCGCGCCGCAAGTGACGCCAGCGACCAGGCCCTTGGTTCGTTCGAGCACGCCGTGGAGCACACGCTGCGCGCCGCCCATTTCCCACAGCACGTTGATGTTGATCGCGCCCTTGCCGCCGGCAATCTCCCAGGCGCGCTTCACCTGTTCGACCGCACCGTCGATCGCATATTGGACCAGCTCTTCATGCCGGTCGCGCCGCGTCAGCGCGCGGTAGATCTGGGGGATGATCCGGCCTTCGGGATCGTAGCTGTCGGCGTTGACCGCCGAGACCGTTCCGATCCCGCCCGCGGCTGCCCAGGCACCCGCGCTATTGTGGTTCGAAACCGCCACGCCTTTACCGCCCTCGATCAGCGGCCAAACCTCGCGGCCACCGTAGCTGATGGGGCGCAAACCCTTGAACAAGCCTGCCTCCAGTGAAACTTTCGCGCCATATAAGCGCGCCGCACATAAAAAGCGCGCTTATTTGTCGACCGCCTGCAGCAAACGTTCAATCGCCGCGACCGCCCCAGGTTCCTCCAGCGTAGGGGCGTGACCGATGCGGGGCAAGGTCACCAAATCCATCAAGGGCAGGCGCCGCACCATCTCCGACGCGGTCTCGGCCGAAAGCACGTCCGAATATTCGCCGCGCACGAGCAGACCGGGCAATCCGTGCAGCGTTTCGAAGGCGGGCCAGAGATCGAAGGCGGGCTCGGGCAAGGGCAAAGCGAAGGGCTTCGCGATGCCCATGTCATAGTCGTAGGCGATGCCGCCGTCCTTCTCGCGGCAGATGCGGTGTGCGGCGGTCAACCAGTCCTGATGCGTGTAATCGGGAAAGCTGCCACGGTGGTTGGCGGCGATCGTGTCCGCCGCCTCGTCCCACGAGGCGAACCGCGCGTCCTTGCCGACATAGGAGCGGATCCGCTCCAGCCCCTCTTCCTCGATCACCGGCCCGACATCGTTGAGCAGCACCCCCGCCAGGGTCTGCCGCGCGGTCAACCCTAGCAGCATCGCCATCAGCCCGCCGAGCGAGGTACCGAACAAAACCACCGGCCGCACGCAATGCTCGGCAATCAGCGCACCCAGATCCTGCAGGTAGACGGGGGGCACATAGGAATAAGGATCGTGCGCATAGTCACTCTCACCCCGCCCGCGCAGATCGACCGCGATCACACGGCGCTTGCCCGCCAGGTTTTGCGCGACGCCCTCGAAATCACGCGCGTTGCGGGTGAGGCCGGGGACGCACAGCACGGGCGCTCTGGTCTCATCGCCCGGATAATCGCGAAAGTGCAGCCGCAGCCCGTCGGCACTATACCAATAGCCGTCTTCGTAGCCCGGCTCTGCCATGCGCTTGCGTCTCCTGCGGTGTCGCCCCCATATCGACGGTATGGCGCCCCCACCGCAACCGCCGATAGCCGGCATCGACGATTTCCTTGCCGATCCGGTCAAGGCGGCTGACTTTCCGCAAGCCATCTTGCGCTTCCGCAATGACCGCGCTGCGGCGTCGGTTGGCCTCGAGGGGCTCTCGGACGAAGAATGGATCGCACATTTTGGACGGTTCCTCCCCCTGCCCGGCAACCTGCCCGCGCCGCTGGCGCTGCGCTATCACGGGCACCAGTTCCGCGTGTACAACCCCGATATCGGCGACGGGCGCGGGTTCACATTCGCGCAGCTCAAGGACGACAAGGGCCGCTGGCTCGACCTCGGCACCAAAGGGTCGGGACGGACGCCCTATAGCCGGTTCGGCGACGGTCGGCTGACGCTCAAGGGCGGGGTGCGCGAGATATTGGCGACCGAGATGCTGGAGGCGTTGGGCGTCAACACGTCGAGGACCTTCTCGCTGATCGAGACGGGCGAAGACCTGCAGCGCAACGACGAGCCCTCCCCCACCCGATCGGCGGTGCTGGTGCGCCTCAGCCATGGCCATATCCGGATCGGCAGCTTCCAGCGGCTGGCGATGCTGGACCAGATCGACGCGCTGAACCGCCTCGCGGCTTATGTGCTCGAACATCTCTATGGCGAGATTCCCGGTGCCAATCCCGCACCGCGCCTGCTCGAGCAGGTCGTGCAACGCACCGCTCGGCTGGCCGCGTCCTATATGGCGGCGGGGTTCGTGCATGGCGTGCTCAACAGCGACAATATCAACGTAACGGGCGAGAGCTTTGATTACGGGCCATGGCGCTTCACGCCTTTCTGGGACCCGGATTTCACCGCGGCCTATTTCGACCATCAGGGGCTCTATGCCTTCGGCCGCCAGCCGCAGGCGATCCATTGGGATGTTGTCCAGCTTGCGATCGCGCTGGCCAAGGCGGTCGATGTCGAGGCGCTCGCACCGATCCTCGACACGTTCCCCGAGGTATATGAGGCGGCTTACGTGCAGGCGATGCTCGGCCGCCTGGGCGTGAAACCGCGCGGCGACGAGGATGATCTCTCACTCGTCCAGGCGATCGAGCGTGGTTTGCTCACCCGAACGGTGGGCATCGACCGCTTCTTCTTCGACTGGTCGGGCGGAAAGCGGCGCCCCGGCCCCTACGACCGAACCTACACCGAACATTTTGGGGAGACCGAAGCGCTTTTGGCGCGCTATGACGCCACCCGCATGACCGATCATCCTTATTGGTCCGACGCAGAACCCTGTTCGATGCATATCGACGAGGTCGAGGCGATCTGGACCGCAATCGACGGCAATGACGACTGGACGCCCTTGCATGCCAAGGTCGCCGCGATCCGCCGCATGGGCGAGGCGCACCGATGGCCGAACTGATCAGCTACGAGCCCGCCACCGGCGCGCTCCTGTGGAAGGGCCCGACCGGTGATGTCGAGGCCGAGGTCGCGGCCGCGCGCGAGGGCTGGATCCAGTGGGCGGCCAAGCCCTTCGAATATCGTGCCGAGACCTTGCGCCGGTTCGCCAACAATGTCCGCGCACATGCCGACGCCTTCGCTGACCTGATCGCGCGCGAGACGGGCAAGCCCCTGTGGGAAGCCAAAGGAGAAGTCGAAAGCGTCGTCGCCAAGGTCGATATCTCCGTCACCGCTTATGCCGAACGCACGCCGCGCAGGCGGATGGAAGGCGCGCTCGGCGCGCGCACCGCGATCCGGCACAAGCCGCATGGCGTGCTGGCAGTGCTGGGCCCCTATAATTTTCCTGCCCATCTGCCCAACGGCCACATCGTGCCGGCCTTGCTCGCCGGCAATGGCGTGATCTTCAAGCCGTCCGAGAAGACGCCTGCCACCGGCGCCTTCCTGGTCGAACGCTTTCACGAGGCGGGCGTACCCGAGGGCGCGCTGCGGCTGGTGCAGGGCGGGGCCGAAGAGGGCAAGGCCCTCGCGGCGCATCTCGACATCGACGGGCTGCTCTTCACCGGATCGGCGCGTGCGGGCGCGTCGCTTAGCCGCCAGTTCGCCGACACGCCGCAGCGCATCCTCGCGCTCGAACTCGGCGGCAACAATCCGATCGTGGTGTGGGAGCCGTCCGACATCCAGGCAGCCGCGACGATCGTGGTGCAATCCGCCTTCCTTTCGGCCGGGCAGCGCTGCACCTGCGCGCGGCGGCTGATCGTTGAGGACGGCAAGGAAGGCCCACTGCTCGACGAGATCAGCAAGATCCTCGATCGCATCATTATCGGCGCGCCGCACGATAATCCCGCGCCGTTCATGGGTCCGGTGATCGACAATGCCTCCGCGATCGGCGTGCTCGACGCCTTCCTCGACTTGATCATGAAGGGCGGCCGCGCGATCCGCCACATGGCCAAGCCCGAATCGGATCGCCCCTTCCTGACGCCCGGGCTGATCGACGTGACCGGCATCGCCAACCGCCCCGACGAGGAGGTGTTCGGCCCGATGCTGCAGATGATCCGCGTGGCCGATTTCGACTCCGCGATCACCGAGGCCAATTCGACCCGCTACGGTCTCGCCGCGAGCGTGATCACCGGAAAGCCCCAGCTCTACGACCGCTTCTGGGCCAATACGCGCGCAGGCGTGATCAACTGGAACCGACCGACCAACGGCGCACCTTCGAACGCGCCGTTCGGCGGGGTCGGCATTTCGGGCAATCATCGCCCGAGCGCTTTCTACGCGGCGGACTATTGCGCTTACCCGGTAACATCGGTCGAGGCCGAGCAGCCGCGCGCCACGATCGGGCAAGGGTTGCTGGAAAGCTGATCAATCCTCCCCGAGCAAAAGCGGGGAGGAAAGCTATCGCCTAGGCCTTACCCAGGCCCATCCGCGCCAGCTCGCGCTCCTTGTCCACGAACTGGTGCTTCAGCGCGCCGCCGAGATGCAGGATCAGCAGGCCGAGGAATATCCAGCCGGCGGTCTCATGCCGGCCTTCGTACAGCTCGTGCGTTTCCTTGAGCTTGGCGGCGCCGTCCGGCTGGTTGGCGATATTGATGATCGGGGGCAGCTTGGGCAGCTCGACCAGGCCCCAGATCATCTCCTTATGCGGCTTGTGCAGCGGCGGCGGCACATCGCCCGGTGCGAGCGGCGCCTGCTGTACCGGACGCTTGTCTGCATGCGCGGAGAGCATCGCCCAGCCTGTCAGCGGCGAGATCAACATCATGCAATAAAGCAGGAAATGCACGACATGCGCGACACCTTTCTCCCAGCCCGCCATCGGCAGATAGGGCGGCGGCTTGTGCGTCAGGCGCCAGCCTATCCGGATCACTGTCAGCGCCAGGATGGTGATTCCCGACGAGACGTGGAATTGAAAAAATGCGCGCGGCAGCACGTCGTGGAAGAGGCCGCTGATCAGATTGTAGAGGATCAGGAGCGCGATCGACCAATGGAGGAGGATCGCTACCCTGGTGTAGCGCAACCGCGCCGCCGCCTGATCCGTCATTCGTCCTGTGTCCCTTCGTCTTTGCCGTGAGTACTTGGTCCCGCGACATGGTTCAACGCGTCGATGCCGCGAAAGTATCTCTAGCGCACCCCCAAGGATCGCTCGATTGCGCGCTTTATTCCCCGGCCCCATCTGCGCCGTCATCATGGCAAGTCTTCTCGACCCCAATGCCCGCGGCAAAGTGATCCTTGTCGGCGCCGGCCCCGGCGACCCCGGCCTGCTCACGGTGCGCGCCGTCGAAGCGCTCAAGTCGGCCGACATAGTCGTGCATGACGGGCTGATCGATTCCCGGGTGTTGGATTACGCGCCCGAGGGCGCACAGCGCATCTCGGTCGCCAAGCAACGCGCGCGCCATACTTTGCCGCAAGAGGCGATCAACGCCTTGATCGTCGCGCATGTGAAAGCGGGCTCGATCGTGGTCCGCCTCAAAGGCGGCGATCCGTTCGTATTCGGGCGCGGCGGCGAGGAAGTCGAAGCGGTGCGCGCCGCCGGCCTGACGGTCGAGGTGGTGCCGGGCGTGTCGGCGGCTTTGGGTTGCGCGGCCGAGGCCATGCTTCCCCTCACCCATCGCGATTGGTCGAGCGCGGTCAGCTTCGTCGCAGGACAGTGCAAGGGCCTGAGCGATCAGGATTGGTCGGGGCTCGCCGGCCAGGGCCGCACGTTGGTTATTTATATGGGCGTCGCCAATGC
>Ga0209455_1001478_pt1 | contig 10569 bp, 5 predicted proteins | sample AraplaCol_mCL_r2_FD_184275 | JGI IMG/M metagenome (GOLD analysis project Ga0209455, IMG submission 184275) | Arabidopsis root microbial communities from North Carolina, USA - plate scrape CL_Col_mCL_r2 (SPAdes) (version 2) | ecosystem: Host-associated > Plants > Roots > Endosphere | place: USA...
CGGGCTGGAGGTTGACCGTGACGGTAATATCACCTACCAGGGCAGGCCTATCCAATACATTTCGGTGAACGGCCGGCAATACTTTTTGAACGACCCTAAACTGATCAGCAAGAACCTGTTTTCGGACATGGTGAGCAAAGTCGAGCTGTTTGACGCACCGGGCAAGGAAAGTAAACGGACCGGCATTAAAGATCAGGATCCTGCAAAAGCACTTAACCTGGTGCTGAAAAAAGGCGTAAGCCTGGCGATAAATGGTAAAATTTACGCAGGCCTCACCGAAGAGAAGAATTATACGGCAGGCGCAAATGCGAGTTCATTCGTAGGTGACAGGGTCATCGTGGGCAACCTGAACAGCAACAACCTCAGTGACTTGTATGCGGGACAGGAAAAACTTATGGAGTCGCCGGCCGCACGGGGCAGATCCACAATTACCGGCGGGGGCGGGACCTATGCTGATAAACTGGGTTCGGTAACTTCGATCAACATGAATTACGGCAGTCGCTGGAACAATGATAAGATCTTGTCAGGCAGCAACGTACAGACCTTTTACGGGGACTCCACGACTCAGCGGACCGTCGCCGGGAATACCGTGAACACAGGTTTCAGCCACACTTTGGCAGGCGAAGTGCAGCTTTTATTCGATACCACAGCTCCCGTAAGCATGAACTATAAACCCGCTTTCAGCTTCAGCCGGAACAAAAGTACCTCCACCACCAGCACCGGGCAATATATTCAAAGTAATGGCACGCAATACTTGTCAAATACGGGAACCACGAACAATACCTCCGATGACCGCAATACCAACATTGCAAATGACTTGGTATGGATAAAGAACTTTAAAGACCGTTCCTTGGTGTTAAGTATTGGCCAGCAGTATGCCGGTTCAAACACGGATGGTATCTTAAATGCGGCTACGCGTTTCTACGACCCGAAGGGCGTACTGTTGCAGGAACAGCAAACAAGCCAGCAATTCAGGCAATCTTCAACCGGCAGCGACTATAACTTCAACTTATCAGATCATGAGAAACTGACCGAAACCAAAGGGATCAATTTTACCTATGGCCTGGAAGTCCACCGGGACGCGGCAAAACGGACCAGCTATGACTTCAATGCGCTGACAAAAGCCTACGACCTGCCGGACAGCCTGACAACCAATGACCTTAAAAACCGGAACACGACACAAGATATGACTGTTGGCTATAGCTGGACCGGAAGTGCCTTAAACTATAATGTCAGCGGCGGCCTGCAGTATATCCAGCTGGGATCGGAAGATCTTATAAAAGGCGATCTGCTCACCAAAGGGTTCTTGAACTGGACGGCAAATGCTTCCCTGAACTATATAGTTGGCAGGGCCATGCCTGGTAAAACCGGCACTGGCGCCGGGCGTATTAACAAAACCTTTAGCCTGGATTATCATATCAATAGTAAGTCACCCAGTCTGACGGAATGGCGGCCGCTGGCGGATGTAAGCGACCCCTTATTTATACGTACAGGCAATCCTAACCTAAAACCCGAACAGGACCATACGCTAAACCTGCGGTACAGCGCCGCGCAGCTCATAAAGGGCAAGGCTTTGCAGTTGAATGTTACGGGCCGTTACCGGGCAGATCCGATCGTATCTGCTGTGGACCTTTTGCCCGATGGGGTACAACGTTCCGGGTATGTCAATGCAGGCGGACTGTATGATGTAGCGGCAGGCGCAATAGTTGACCTCCCGTTGGGCAACGTCAGGAACGGAAAACTGCGTATCACCAACACGGCCGGTTACCAGCAGGACATGAGCCTGGTAAACGGGGCGAAAAACAGGCGTGAAGGACTGAACGCAGGGCAGCAGTTCAATGCGCTTTACAGGCAGGGCGGAAAGCTGGAGATCTATATCAACGGCGGATGGAAGTATGACAATTCACATTATTCACTTCAGCCGGACAGGAACACGGCGTCTCTTACGCAGAACTACCGCGCTGGCTTCAGCTATGACCTGCCCTGGAAAATAAACCTGTCGAGCAATTATGGCATCAACCTGTATGGTGCACAGGCGGGCCTGCCGGCCACGCACGCCATGGTATGGAATGCGGCCCTGGTAAAGAACGTATTTAAAAATGATCGTGGCGAGTTCCGTTTTATTGCATTTGACCTGCTGGATAGCAATAACGGCATCACGCAGCGTGCGACCGGGGATTCGATCTACCGGAATGAAACAAATACCCCGGGACGGCAATTGCTGCTGACATTTGCGTACTATATCCGCTCTTCGGGCCAGTTATAAAATGTAATAAATTAAATTTATGTTAAATAAAGCGGTCCTCAACCAGGCAAATAACATCCCGGCGTTCCGTGGGGAATACCTCCCGCCAGACGTCAGGCTGGTGCGTGAGCTACTTGGCCTGATCGATCGGCATTTTCGCGAGGTACGGGTGCCGGAGTTTTACAGCAATAAGCTGAGCATTTCCTTAAAGCGCCTGAACCGCTTAACGGGATACTATTACCAGCAGACCGTTTACCAGCTGCTGCAGGAGCGCCTGCACCGGGAAGCGGAATTACTGCTGCTGCATACGACCCTGAGCGCGAAACAGATCGCGTTCGAATTGGGCGTATGTGATCCGGCTCATTTTTCCAAATGCTTTAAAACGATCACCGGAAAGAGCCCCGGAGCTTTCAGGAAAATTCAATAATGACCACCATGCTATCAACAGTAAACGCAATAAAGAACAGCATAACTAAGGCGATTTGCTTATTATGGGCCATTACGGCCATAAAAACCACTGCCATCGCCCAACCCACCAAACACGTCATCCTCATCTCCATCGATGGCTTTCACCCGGATATGTACCAGGATAAAAGCTGGCCTACTTCGAATTTACAGGAGCTGGTGAAAAATGGCACGAGTGCGGACCATATGCTGAGTGTGTTCCCGAGTTATACCTATCCAACCCATACGGCTATGGTTACCGGTGCATTTCCTGCAAGAACGGGTATCAGCTATAACCAACCCAAGGGCAGTAAAGGTGATTGGAACTGGTTCGCTGACGCGATCAAGGTGCCGACCTTGTGGCAGGTGTTGAAGCAAGCAGGTTTACCGACGGCTGCGGTGCAGTGGCCGGTGAGTGTGGACAGGGGTAGGGATATTACGAATAATGTGCCCGAGATCTGGTCGGACGAACACCCTAACCGCATCACGGAGGCCAGGAAATACGCCACGCCGGGGCTGATCGAAGAATTGGAGCTGAACGCGACCGGGAAGCTGGACAAGTATAATATGGCCGAAGAGTCTTTCAGTATGGATGACAACTCGGCAAGAATGGCGGCTTATATCTACAGGACAAAGAAGCCTGCTTTGCTGGCTGTCCATTTCGCAGAGGTTGACGGGGCGGAGCATGACCATGGCCGGGACGGAGATAGTGTCAGGTTAGCTGTCCAGGCAACTGACCGCTGTATCGGGGTCATACTGGAAGCGGTAGCCAGAAGCAGCATGAAAGACAGTACAGCGGTGATCGTTGTCGGCGACCATGGGTTCAGTACGATCCATACGGCCTTCCGGCCGAATATGCTGATCAAAAGTTTACCGGCACGGTTTACGGCAGCGGGCGGATCAGCGTTTTTGTATTTGAAAGATCCTGTCACGCCGAGCCCGTCGAAGCGGCGGGATCAGGCTGACAGGATCGTCAAAGCCGTGACCGATAGTTTAAATGCATTGCCGCCAGATAAACGCAAGCTGTTCCGGATCATCGACCGCAAAGAACTGGACAAAATGGGTGCGGATTCCGCAGCGGTCATGGCACTATCGGCGGTACCGGGCATGGTCTTCAGCGGCTCGATCACCCCAACCAGGGTCGTGAACCACGGTCCAGGCACCCTGATCCAGAATAACCCGTTGAATGGTGTGTTCTTCCCGGTTAGCGGCGGGCACCATGGCTACGATCCAAATACACCGGAGATGTACACCGGCTTCATTGCCAGCGGCGCAGGGATCGGCAAAGGAAAAACGATCCGGGAGATCCGTGCCGTCGATATTGCGCCACTCATCGCCAAACTGTTGGGCGTGGAGTTCAAAACACCCGACGGGAAATTGCCGGATGGCGTGATTAAATAAAAAAGCTTGTCACAGATCATCTTTTAGAACGTCTAAGCAGATATGAAGCGAACTGCCTTTATCCTTGTTTTGTGCCTGTTTATGCTTAAAGGTGTTTTAGCACAGGAACGCCCGTCTGACCTGGTCACCACTGACATCCGTAATTTCTGGTCTGCCTATGATAAGATCATCGCCACAAAAGACAGCGCACAGCAATATGCTTACCTGCATGAATTGTTTATCGCAAAGGGAACGCCGGGATTGAAGGCGATCATGGAGGCGAGGGATTATACCGCAAGATCTTATATAGATGCGATCAACAAATATCCATTGTTTTGGAATTCGGTACGGGCTAACACCTTAAAAGCAGGTGCATTTGCCGACAGTATTGCTGCCAACATATCGAAATTGAAAGCGCTCTATCCCGCGCTGAGGCCCGCCAAAATATATTTCACCATCGGCGCCTTGCGAACAGGAGGGACCACCATGAACGATAAAGTGCTGATCGGAAGTGAAATTGCTTTGGGCGATGAACATACCGTCACCAGCGAGTTTCCGCCGGCCTTTGCCGGGCTGACACCCTACTTTAAAAGTAATCCCATTAAGATCGTGGTATTCACCAATGTACACGAGTACGTCCATACACAGCAAAAAACGACCATAGGTAAAAACCTGCTGGCGCAATGTGTGCTGGAAGGCGTCGCCGAATTTGTAGCCGAAAAAGCCACCGGGCAGCCCACTACTTTACCCGCTTTAAAGTATGGTAACGCACATGCGGAACCTATCAGGAACGTGTTTGCCTTACAGCTGTTTAACCCTGCCACTGGTTTCTGGCTGTACAGCAATGCCGCAAATGAATTCGGCATACGGGACCTGGGTTATTACGTGGGCTATGCGATCTGCGAAAAATATTACAACAGCGAAAGCGATAAGAAGCAGGCGATCAAAGAGATGATCGAACTGGACTATAACGACGACGCTGCCCTGGCAAAATTTGTTGACCGGTCCGGATATTTCACCAGACCGGTCGAGGAGCTCAGCAAGACGTATGAAAAAAACAGGCCTTTCGTAACGGCCATCAGGCCATTTAAAAACAACGCGACGCAGGTGGATACCGCCACGAGGGAGATCACCGTCGAATTCTCCGCGCCCATGGATACCCGCTACCGGAATTTCGAAATGGGGCCGTTGGGTGAAAGCAACCTGCTCAAACTGCAAAGCGTTAAAGGCTTTTCCAGTGACGGCAGGTCCATCACCTTTAACGTCGGACTGCAACCCGGCCGGCACTATCAATTAATGATCGGGGAGGGGTTCAGGAATAAAGACGGCATTCATCTTAAACCCTATCTTTTAGATTTCTATACGTTATAAGAAAGCTTCCCGTAATCTAAAAAAAACAGTAAATTCGTTTTTATAAAGGAAGATATCCCCGGTAAAACGAATTGATGAAAGTATATGAAACGCTTACAGATGTTGAATTGACCGTTTTGCTGCGGGAGGGTGACGAACGCGCATTCGCTGTCATTTATCAGCGTTATAAGCGGCCCATCTTCAGTAAATTACTTCGCCTGGTCAAACAGGAAGATATTGCCAAAGAACTTCTTCAGGATGTGTTTTTAAAGCTCTGGGAGAAACGCGCCACGCTGGAATCGGAGAAGGCGACCGGCGCGTTCCTGTACCGGATCGCCCAAAATTTGACGATCGACCTTTTCCGGCGGGCAACGTCGGACCGCAAGCTGCTGGAGCATATCAGTGTCGTAGCAACGGAATTATATGATCCCGCTTCCGAATATGACCAAAATGCGGAGACGAAGTTTATCTTACAACAGGCATTGGACATCTTACCCCCGCAGCGTAAAAAGGTTTATATGTTATGTAAACTGGAAGGTAAGACCTATGAAGAAGCCAGCGCCTCGCTTGGCGTTTCGGTCTCCACCGTCCGTGACCATATGACCAAAGCTTCTAAAGCCCTCCAAAAGCATTTCAGCAGCCGGGAAGTCGCCTTGCTCATGCTCGCCGCACTGTTCCTGAAACCTTAATTTTACATTTTCTTAAATTTATTTTCATAAGAGCCGTATTCTGTACCGCACTCACTCGTATTAGACATAAAAAGCAAACATGATGTCTGATCTGCAAAAGCTGGAAGACTTATTTGAACGCTACCTCACTAACCGTTGCTCCGCAGCTGAAGTGGAGCAGTTGATGCATTATTTCCAAACGGATGAGCAGGAGGTATTGGCTGGTCTGATCGAAAGGGAAATGGCCCGTACAGCGCCGGAGCTTTCCAGGGATTATGAACCGTTGTTCGATGAGGTGTACCGGGATATCCAGTTTAAGATCGCGGCACCGCGGCGGACCTACCGGTTGTGGCCGCGCATTGCAGCTGCAGCGTCTATTTTGATCGCCGTGTCTGCCGGCGGTTATTTTATTTTGCAGAAGGCCAAACCTGTGCCACAGGTTGCGCAGGTTAAATATGATGTGTTGCCGGGCGGCAATAAGGCTTACCTGACTTTGGGTAACGGTCAGCGTATTTCGCTGACGGATGCCAAGAACGGGACGATTGCCAGCCAGGGGGGGAAAAGTATCCAAAAAACTGCGGAAGGGATGATCGTTTATGACAATACGCATAGCAATCATAGCGCCGCTGAAAATATTTACAATACGATCGAAACGCCACGTGGGGGGCAATACCAGGTCGTCCTTCCTGATGGGTCTAAAGTATGGTTAAACGCAGCTTCGTCATTAAAGTATCCGGCTGCATTTAAAGGTACTGACAGGTTGGTAGAATTGACCGGTGAAGCCTATTTTGAAGTCGCCAAAGACAAAGCGCACCCTTTTAAAGTAAAGACCACTCAACAAGAGGTTGAGGTCCTCGGAACGCACTTCGATGTGAATAGTTATGCTGATGAGGCCCATGTGTCAACCACCTTACTGGAAGGATCGGTAAAAGTAACCGGCAGCGATAAAAAACAGATCGTGATCAAACCGGGCGAACAGGCCATCAATGACGGGCGGTCGATCAGCGTACAGCAAGCTGACGCTGATAATGTGATCGACTGGAAAGACGGGGACTTCTTCCTCAATCACGTTCCATTCAAAGTTGCTATGCGCAAGATCGCACGCTGGTACGATGTAGAAGTCGTATATGAAACCAATATCCCTGACCAGATCGAATCAGGCGGCTGGATCAAACGCAGCAGGGAACTATCAAAAGTACTGGGCGCCATAGAACGCTCAGGGCAAGTGCATTTCAAAATTGAAGGTAAAAAGATCTATGTCAGCAAATAATGAAACACCTAATTAACTCAACTATTCACCCTCAAACTCAGTAGCAGATGATCAAATATTTACGACGATAAAGCCCGGTATAAACAACGAACCAGGAATGCTTCTAACAGTCCTGGTCGGAGTTCGGCATTCAATTTTATTCAAATCAAAGTTTAACCGCAGGTACCCAAGGCTTCGAAAACTAAGGTATCCTGCAATACCAAACCAAGACAAATGTATACAATTTATACCAGGAAACCCGGTATACCCAAGCGGCTATACCATAAAATATTCCTTATTATGCGCCTGACAATCATAATATTAATCGCCTCCCTCATGCAGGTAAGCGCCGCGACTTTCGCGCAACTTGTCACGCTCAATAAAAAGAACGTCCAGCTTGAAACCGTGTTAAAAGACATCCGGCAGCAAACCGGCTACGACTTTTACTATGATGGTCAGCTCACCAAAGGGCAAAAGATCGATATTAACGTCAATAAAGCTACAGTAGATGAGGCGTTAAAAGCCGCATTAAAAGACCTGCCGCTGAATTATACCATTGACGGCCAGATCATCTCTATTACGAAAAAAGCACCGGCCTTTCTCGATAATATCAGAGTTGCTTTGGCTGCTATTGATGTGCATGGGCGTGTGGTGGATGAAAAAGGGCAGCCGATGCAGGGGGTAACGGTAAAATTGAAAGATGAAAGTCAGATAATTACAACAGACAAAGACGGTAGTTTTATTCTCAAAAAAGTCAATGAAAATTCTGTTATAGTGATTTCGTTCATAGGCTTTTTAACCAAAGAAGTAAATGCAAGACTTGACCTTGGTACCATAGCTTTAGAAATAAGTAATTCTAAATTAGATGAGGTGCAAATAATTGCTTACGGAACAACAACAAGAAGATTGAGTACAGGTAATTCAGGGACACTAAAAGCTTCAGATATAGAAAAGCAACCTGTTGGAAATCCATTACTAGCACTTGAGGGTCGGGTTTCCGGCATTTTTATAGAACAAGCGTCGGGGCTTCCGGGTAGTGGCGTCAAAGTAAGAATTCAAGGTCAGAATAGTATAACAAAAGGGAATGATCCTTTATATGTGGTCGATGGTGTTCCATATATTTCGCAGTTACTGCCAAGCGTCAACGGTGTACTTGGTAGTTCTGGAGATGGCGGATTCAACGTCACTGGTAACCCATTAAGTTTTCTAAATTCAACTGATATTGAATCTATCGATGTTTTAAAAGATGCAGATGCGACTTCTATATATGGAAGTCGGGCCGCAAACGGCGCCATTTTAATAACGACTAAGAAGGGAAAGGCCGGCCAAACAAATGTGGACGTCAATCTTCAAAACGGTTGGGGTAATGTCACCAGGAAATTGGATTTGCTAAATACCCAACAGTATCTTGAAATGAGAAAAGAGGCTATTAAAAATGATGGTATCGATCTTGGCGCTGATCCATACAATAGTGACTTATACAAGGTGTATCTATTTCCTGACCTTCAAATTTGGGATCAACACAGACAAACAAACTGGCAAGAAGCCTTAATTGGAGGAACTGCTAAATATACCAACTTTCAGGCTTCAATATCAGGAGGAAGTAGTAATACCACATTTTTAATAGGGGCGAACTATAATAAACAAACAACTGTCTTCCCCGGAGATGCCAATGATAAAAAAGGATCGGTCCATTTTAGTTTAAATAATTCATCAATAAACAATAAATTCAAAGTAAGCCTTACTGCCAATTATCTAATTGATGATAACCTACTACAAAACTATGATTTAACCAACAACGCTATTACTTTGCCACCTAATGCACCAGCTTTGAAAAATGCTGATGGAAGCCTTAACTGGGAACCATATGTTCAATCTGACGGATCAATAGTTTCAAGTTGGTATAATCCTTTAGCATTATTGAACAATCCTTACCGTATCAAAACCAACAATCTAATCACTAACAGCATAATCAGCTACAAATTTTTGCCCGGATTAACGATCCAATCAAATTTTGGCTATACAAATATGCAAAACAATGAATTTTCGGGCACTCTAAATTCGTCTAATTTCCCAGAAAACAGAGCACTTGACTACGCTAAGGGGACGGCTATATTTGGAAATGGAAATAGTAATTCCTGGACGGTCGAGCCACAGTTGAATTTTCAGCATAGCGTTGGCGAAGGTAAAATTGACCTTTTACTGGGTACAACGTGGTTACAGCAAAATCAGAATAAACAAATTTTAAACGCTAGCGGATTTAGTAGCGATCTTCAGCTTGAAAATATATCTGCAGCCACAACTGTTGTTCCGGACGGGAACATTGGAACAACAAATTCAAAGTATAAGTATAACGCAGTTTACGGACGGTTGAATTATAATTTATCCGACAAATACATAGTTAACCTTTCTGTCAGAAGAGATGGAAGCAGCAGGTTTGGCGCCCAAAATAAATTTCACAATTTTGGATCGGTAGGGGCAGCCTGGATATTTTCGGAAGAGAAATTATTTGAAAGCTTAAGTTTCCTGAGTTTTGGTAAATTAAGGGGAAGTTTCGGTACTACTGGAAATGATCAAATTGGTGACTATTCATTCTTGAGTTTATACGATTTGGTAAATGGTGGACGACCCTATCAGGGAACTAACGGATTGTTATCAAACGGTTTGCCGAATCAATATTTACAGTGGGAGGAAACAAAAAAACTTCAGTTTGGCGTCGATCTCGGATTTTTAAAAGATCGATTGCTCATAAGCGGAAATTATTACGATAACCGTTCGTCAAATCAATTATTAAACTATTTGCTTCCATCTATCACCGGACAGGTTGGGATTACCCAAAATTTCCCTGCCACCGTTCAGAATACCGGGTGGGAACTGAATTTGAGCACAGTAAACGTCAAGACAGATTTATTTCGATGGTCAACAAATATAAATCTCACCATTCCAAAGAACGAGTTAAAATCGTTTCAAAATTTAGCCGGTTCCCCATATGCAAATGTTTTAATTGTAGGACAACCTGTTAATATTCAAAAATTATATAAGTTTGGAGGAGTTGACCCGGCATCCGGGCTGTACCAATTCTATGATAAAAATAGCTCATTAACAACAACCCCCGGATTCGATAATGAAAATAAAATAATCGTTTATGATCCTAACCCAAAATTCTTTGGGGGGATACAAAATTCTCTTTCCTATCGTAATTTTCAACTTGATTTTTCCTTGCAGTTTGTTAA
>Ga0209455_1001480_pt1 | contig 10559 bp, 11 predicted proteins | sample AraplaCol_mCL_r2_FD_184275 | JGI IMG/M metagenome (GOLD analysis project Ga0209455, IMG submission 184275) | Arabidopsis root microbial communities from North Carolina, USA - plate scrape CL_Col_mCL_r2 (SPAdes) (version 2) | ecosystem: Host-associated > Plants > Roots > Endosphere | place: USA...
AAATGTCGGTTATCATTTGCATTTGGGCGTCGCTCTTTTTGCGCTCATAAACGTCCATTGCCAAATCCCAATAGATGGCTTGGGTCCATATCGCGCCAATACCACTTTTGTCGGTGGCGTTGTAATAAAGTTTGGCGTTTGGGTTGTAAAAATATTTGTTGAATGCTGCGTAAGCGTCATCAGCATCGGCCAGCTTAAAATTTACAGGCTGAACAACCGGCACCGGTTTTAACGATTGTGGAGCAGGCGGTTGGTACGACTTGCTGCAGCCCAGGCAGGCAAACCCTAAGGCAAGCAAAAAAATGTAAGCGTGGTTTCTCATAGTAAAGGTTTGTTTGTTAATAATTTAGTTTGTGTTTTTATTGGCTTTACAAGAATAGCCGTGCCCTATTAAAAAAGGGGTTAACAAAACGATTAACACCCAATTAAATTCATTAACCTTTAGTGATTAATGAATTTAATTGGCAGCACAGGCCTTCGACCTGTGCTGATGAATCGCGCCCCGTTGGGGCTTGGGAGATTGTTTCAAATTACAGCAATATGTTTTCTAAGGCAAATCTTGTGTTGAACGCAAAACATTAAGCCCTGAAAGGGCGGCATCCGCCAGTGCAGGGCGCAGGCCTGCACTATTTCACCAACCGCCTTATGGTAACCAGGTGTGCAAACAAAACCGCAGGTACTACAAAACAAGGCAGCCATACGAACGGGAAATAAAGCATCGCAATATTGGGCTGTTCGAACCCAAATTTTTGAGACGGGAAAGGCGCAGATAAAACTGCTGTAACCACAATATTGGCTAATAACAATAAACAAATGATGTTCCATCCCAGTAAAATTTTTCGCCCAAATACATTTTTAACATAGCCGAAATAATAAATAATGGGTGCAGTGAGCCCGCAAAGGATATCAAAGTTCCGGCCTTCAAAGGTCATAATTTGCGGTACTGCTTTGTGCAGGAACAGCCAGTACAGGGTGAGTTCGACAGGTATCCGCACAATATGCAGTAACGTAAGAGTTTTAACATCAAACCCGTCGACAAAAGCCCGGCCTTTTTTTGTGAGAAAAAGCATGCCAATAAAAACAACAGGCGGCACAAGGAGTAGCGCAAACCTTGGCGGAGTGCCTTTGGTAACTGTATAAAAACCCATGAGGCCCGCGACAGCCTGCAACGCCAGCCATAGCAGTGTAATTACAATTAGTGGTTTTGAATTGCCGCCGGCTTTGTACAGCAGCAACAACGTAAGTGAGGCGGTAAGCACAAAAACAATGCTTATATAAGTTGGTAAAGTTTCCATTTGCTTCAAATTATTTTGCTGAACAAAGGAACTGCTTATAAAATTCAGGTATCTTGCCAATTGGCAAGAAATAGGACTATGCTATTTTTTCGAAAACTCTTTCCGGATGCGGCTTAAGGAAGTATCGGTAACGCCCAAATACGATGCGATATTTTTTAGTGGCGCATGCTGGAAAATTTCGGGATTGGTTTTTAACAAGCGGGCATAACGTTCTTCGGCGGTTTCAGTGATCATGGTAAGCATGCGGGTTTTTAACGCCGCGAAACCTTTTACAAGCACCCCGCGGCCAAACTCCCGAAACTCGGGTAAGGCATGGAAAAGGTTATTCAACTGCTCAAAGCTGATAAACCATCCCTCACAATCGGTAAGTGCCTGTATATTTTCCTGCGACCGCGTACGGTTGAAAAATGATGAAATTTCGAATACTATTTGCCCCGACGAACAAAGGTTGGTAGTTACCTCGTTGCCTTCGGTATCATAAGCAAAGCAACGCATGTATCCTTTATCTAAAAAAAAGTACTCATCAGATATTTTGCCTTCAGTAAGCAGCAACTGGCCTTTGGGGATAGTTTTAAAGGCAAAATGACCGGCAATTTCATTCCTTATCGCCGGCGAATTGAGGTTTCCCTTTTGAAAAAATTCAAGAAGTTTTTCTTTGCTCATCAAATACCGCCTTAAGTAGGCGAATATAGTTATAAGGCTATAACATTCTTAAAAAGGGGAGCAATTTCTATCCTCAAGCGATACTCATAAGAGTTTAAAAAAGGCCACATGGCTTATTGCGGGGCATGATTTTCAATTTGTTTCCCTAACTTAGTAATTCGCCCACGAGCAACTAAATGACAGACTATCAATACCCCAAATTATATTTTTACCGCCGTATAGTGCAGGCAAAACTCTATATCGATGACCATTACGGCGACAGTATCGATTTAAACAATATCGCCGATGAAGCCTGGTTCTCAAAATTCCATTTCATCCGCGCGTTTAAAAACACCTATGGTAAAACCCCGCACCAATATTTAATTTATGTGCGGATTGAAAAAGCCTGCGAGTTATTAAAAACCGGCATCCCGGTTTCTGAAGTTTGCTATGCTGTGGGGTTTGAAAGTTTAAGTTCATTCAGCGGGTTGTTTAAGCGGATGGTGGGTTTAAGTCCTTCTGCATACGTGGCCCGGCAGCAAAATCTGCAACAGCAAATAGTAAAATCGCCGTTGAGTTTTGTCCCTGCCTGCTTCGCCGAAAAAAGTGGCTGGCTTTAAAAACAGCAATTTTAAAGAAATGATTACATTCCCGGCAAGCGTTATTTGCATCATCATATGGAAACAATATTTGATCAAAATACACGGGATAAGATAATTGCCCGGATAAACACATTAACCGAAGCTAACGCTGCTCAATGGGGTAAAATGGATATTCGCCAGATGTTGGCGCATTGTACCATGTACGAAGAAATGCTTCAGGGAAAAAGAAAGTTTAAAAGGATATTTTTAGGACGCCTGTTTGGCAAAGTCGCCATGAAAGATATTATTGGCGATGCACGCCCCGTCAAACGAAACCTGCCGACGATTCCCGAACTAAAGGTATTTGAACCGGGAATTAATTTTGCCGCCGAAAAAAAGAAATGGGTAGCCTTACTGGAGGCTTATGCAAATTTTGGAAGCCAGGATTCGGAGCATGCTTTTTTCGGAAAAATAACTAACCAGCAGATAGGCTATTTATCCTATAAACATGCCGACCATCACCTGCGGCAATTTAATAGTTAACCATAACATCAAAAAAATGATAACCACGCTAACGCACATGAATGTATTTGTTCTAAACCAGGATAGTGCATACGAATTTTATACCAAAAAATTGGGTTTTAAAGTAATAGTCGACGTGCCTATGGGCAACGGCCAGCGCTGGCTTACTGTTGCACCACCGGAACAACCGGATCTCGAAATAAACCTAACACCGGTTGTAGAAGGCCACTGGTACGGCAAGGAGGCCGCCGAAAGCCTGCGTGTATTGATAAAAGCCGGCACTTTTGGCTGCGGCGTTTTTACCTGTAACGATGTATACGCAACCTACGAAGAGCTAAAGGCAAAAGGTGTTGAGTTTATCAAAGCCCCTAAAAAGGAATTTTATGGCACCGAGGCACTCTTTAAAGACGACTCCGGAAATTGGTTTTCACTGGCCCAACTTATAAAAAATTAAGAACAACAGATGAAATCAATATTTGACAAGCCAACCAGGGACGAACTGATTGACAGGATTAATACGCTTAACGAAAACAGCACCGCCCAATGGGGCAGCATGAATATTTACCAGATGCTGAAACATTGCGTACTGGCGGAAGAAATGTACCTGGGCAAGACCAAACATCCCCGGATGTTCTTGGGGCGTTTGCTTGGCCCGTCGACCCTTAAAAAGATGCTCAGGGATGAAACACCGATGAGCCGGAATGCACCCACAGCGGCAGCCTTTAAGGTTACCGAAAAAGAAGGTGATGTATCCGCCGAAAAAAAGAAATGGATCGCGCTGACTGAAAAATATGCTAACTATCAACCCCCATACCTGGTGCACTGGTTTTTCGGAAAAATGACACCGGAGCAGGTTGGACAGTTTGTTTATAAACATACCGACCATCATTTGCGCCAATTTGGGGCGTAATTTAGCGTAGGGCGGTGCCCTGCGCTGACGGATAATTCCCTTTCAGGGAATAAATAATCGAGTAGAACCAAACATCATTCGCCGGAGGGGATAAATATGCCAGCACAGGGCACCGCCCTGTGCGATAACGAATGGTAAATCCGCGCCTTTATAAAAGCGACTTCTCAACGCAACCTCACCCCGATTTGCAGCGTATATTTATTGTACCCATTAACCGGGCGATTGCTATGCGGCTTAAATGAAAAAACTTTTTCCCTCCCTCCTTTCATGGCAATGCTTCGCGGCGCTATTCGCTGTATTAATGGCTAGCACCCCGTTTGCCATAAACAATTATCTTGTTGATAAGGGTCCGAGTTGGCTGGGGCTGGATGTATCGTGGAAAATGACGCTTGATTATGCGTTTGTCAAGTATTGCGTATGGGGTAAAGATATTGTGTATACTTACGGGCCGCTGGCTAATCTCTCCACCCGCACCGGTCAGGGCATTCCCGCCTGGGTAATGGTGCTATTTGATGTTTTTTTAGTTCTCAACTTCTATTTTGTTTTTTTCGATTTTATAAAAAACAATGCGAACAAGCCGTTGGCTGCTGCTATACTTATATGCCTGGCGTTGTTGGTTAATCCATGCTTTGGCTCCGATACTTCGTGGGTGTTACTGTTCTTTATCATCTACTGGATGATAAAGACTTTTGACGAGCCGCGGCCATTATATCTTGCTATAGTAATTACGCTAACCATATTAGCCTTTTATATAAAAATGAATACCGGCCTTATCGGCATGGTATTATTGTGCGGTCATTTTATCAACCTGCTTATTGCAAAAAAACTAACTATTATAAACCTGTTTGGTTGGTTTGCCTGGTTTATTGTGCTCATCATGTTATCGGCGAGATTGTTGAACGTTTCTGTTTTAGGTTATATAACCGGCTCTCTCGAAATAATAAAAGGGTATAACGATATCATGTATCTTGATGAAAGCCACACTGTACTTGAGACTGCGCTCTATTTGCTTTTCCTGGCGATGCTCGCGTTACTTATATATAGTTTATGGAGACAGGTGGCTGCGAAAAAGTATAACCAGATCATTTATACAATTGCAGGCATCATATTCATCTTCCTGTTACAAAAGCAAGCGGTTTTACGCAATGATGCGCAGCATTTGTACGAATTTTTTTCGTTTGCCCCGTTGGTGCTGCTTTGCAACTTCACGATCGGTAGCGATCAAAAATCAACATTAAAGTATTCGCTGATCATCCTGATTTTTGCGCTTGGTTTTGTGCTATATAACCGAGGGCTTGCTTATTCGCTCAGTAGCCGGATAACAGCACCGTTTTCCTATATCAAACAGGTTGAGTATAACCCGGCGGCGCATGTTAGTCAGCCCGGCAAACGGTATATCCCTCAACCGGTGTTGGATATTATCGGCAATAAAACGGTGGATGTTTTCCCCTGGGATAGCGAGTATGCGATCGAAAATAAGTTGAACTATAAACCCCGACCGGTATTCCAGTCGTTTTCAGCCTATACCGAAGGACTTGAAAAAATCAATTACGATTATTTTGTAAAACAAGCCCCCGATTTTTTAATATACGATTATGATGCTATCGACAACCGATACCCGTTTAACGATGAAAGCCTGGTAAATCTCTTCATACTGCGCAATTATACGCTTGCTGATACTTTCACATCTAATCAAAGGCAGCGTCTTGTATTACAGCGAAAAGATAAGACGGCGCCGTTACAGTTTAAACACCTCAAACGGCTGGAGCTTTCCCTGGCGGATACCATACCGGTAACCAATTTCAATTTTATAAAGCTGAATGTACAATATAACCTGCCGGGCAAAATAAAAGCTTTTGTAAACAAGCCTCCGCATGTTCAGATCAGTTATATGCGGGCAGACGGTAAATGGTTTACCTACAAAACCTCCCCCGAACTGTTAAAGACGGGACTTTATATTAGCTGTTTGATTACCAATGATGACGAATATCTTGCGCTTTTTAAAGGTAAACCCACGGCAGTTATTAAAAAAATTAAGTTGATTGTTAACGGTAGTTTTTTTAGCGGGAGAGGCTTGATGGACACCTACCTGGTTAACCACCATTGATCATTACACGAACCAGCTCCTGATGAGCATAATTATTAAAATAAGTATCCAAAACAACAGTGTGAGGGTCATCTCCCTGTCGAGAAAAAGAGAAATTTTCACCCAAAACTTAGTTGGTTTCCTGTCTTTTTTCACCCGGCCAGGCGTTTAGATATTATTATATCTAAATCTAATATATTTTATGGCTTACTATATTATTAATAAAAACATTTTTTATTAGAAGTTAAATCGACGACTCTCTAATGCGGAACGGGTTCATCATGATCATCATCATCCGGCTTCAGTTCCGATTGAATGATCTTTTTCTCAAATACCTTTTCGTCCTTCTGGTTTCTTTTAATCAGCCAGGTTACTAACAAGACCATAAGCAGTAAAAACGGGATAAGCCACCAATAATTAATTTCCATAGCATTAAATTTGGATGATATAAATGTAAACATTGGTTTTGGTATCCGGGTAAATTGCTACATTTAAACCATACCCGGTATTTTAAAGATGGACCAGCAACTTTGGCAAAACGTATTGGATTTTAACCTTGATGAGCCGGTAAGCGCATACAGCTTTTCGAAAAGGTGGAAGCTCTTGTTGGGGGGGTCGGGGGTAGTTAGTATCTATCTTTTCACAAACCTGTCCTTCAAAACCATACTCATTACCTCGTTCAGGTAGCTCTGCCCTACCGTTATTTTTGTATTGCCAACATGCAGCATGTTACCTTCAATAGTGGTTATAAAATTGAGGTTTACGATATGGCTTTTGTGTACCTGCAAGAATTTAGCGGGCGGCAGGCTTTCTAAAATGCCTTTTATGGTGAGATAAGCAACCAGCTTGCCGGTTGTGGTGTAAAGTGTGACATAATTAGCGAGGGCTTCGATGTACACAAGCTCATCAAACAGCACTTTTTCGATTCTGCCATCGCACTTTACAAAAATGTGGTTGGCTTCCGTGCTACTGGCGGCAGGCTTTTTATGTTTCAAAGTGTGCAGTTCGAGCGCTTTTTGTGATGCTTTTAAAAAACGCTCAAGCGAAAACGGCTTCACCAGGTAATCAACCACAGCGAGTTCAAAACCATCCAGCGCATATTGGCCATAGGCGGTCGTCATAATAACCATTGGTAAATTATTGGCCGACCGTAAAAAATCGAGCCCCGACATTTTAGGCATATTAATGTCGAGGAACACAAGGTCGGGCTGCAATTCATTTATCAGCCCGGTTGCTTTTAACGGATTTTCGGCAGCCCCGGCCAGCTTTAAAAAATCGGTCTCCTCAATATATTCCTGCAACAGCTTGCGGGCTATCGGCTCATCATCAATTATAAGGCATTTCAGAGTCATACGTTACGCAAAGTTAAATTGATTTCGAAGCTGTCGTCATGATTTTCAATTATTAGCGAATGCCTGCCCGGGTAAAGAAGTTCCAGGCGCCGTCTTGCGTTGGCTATTCCAAGCCCCGACGATTTTTCGACTGGGTTTATGTGACTATCCGTAGTATTAAAGCACTTAAAACACAAATCACCATCCTCATATTTGATGCTGATATCTACCCGGTTTTCTTTAGCCTCGTTAAAGCCCACATATTTAAAAGCATTTTCAATAAAGGTAATTAATAACAGCGGGGCCACTTTTATGGGTGCAGTTATATCGCCGGCACAAAAGCTAACCTCAATCCGTTCATCCATCCTGCTTTTTTGCATTTCGATGTAGTTTTTAATATAGTTCAACTCGCGGTCAAGCTCAATTTGCTCCACATTGCATTCATATAATTGGTACCGTAACATCTCCGAAAAAACCAACAGCATATTACGCGCTGTTTTGTTCGATTTATCAATGTGGGCGTAAATAGAATTGATGGAATTAAACAAAAAATGCGGGTTAAACTGCGCCCGTAAAAAATCGAGCTCATGCTCAGCCTTTTCCCTCTCTATCTGCTCAATATAAATGCCCGACCGCACCCTGTCGATGACCAACTTGCCAATCAGTATGATGACCACCCAAAACAGGATATTGATGAATGAATCCCAAAAAACAGCAAGCAGGTCGGGATGAAAATTGGCGATGTTAAAAATATGGATGTTTACCAATATGGTTACCGGGACACGCAAAGCCGCCGTAACCGCGATACCAGCCAATAAGGATAACGCAAATGCTACATATTTTTTATTATTAAGCAGCCGGGGAATCGTGTAGACAGTATTAAAGTAATAGTTGGCTGCGATAAAAATAAGGTAACAAAACTGTATGGTTATAGCGCGGGTAAGCACCAGCGTATTGTTGCGGAAAATAAATATCCAAAACACATATGCCAGCCCCCAAAAAAACAGGTGTAATATAATATTGCTTTTCTTCACTGCTTTTTTAGAGCGTTAATTAGCACTCCATAAAAAGTATAAAAGAACGCATTTTTATTAATTATTCTAACCCGCAACAATCATTGGGTAATATTTTGCCGTAACAAATGGGTTACCCGGGCAAACTATTGTTTTAATAATGTCCGCAGCTCATCGCACATCGCATTTATTTCTTCTTCAGTATTATAATAATGCACCGATGCCCTAACCACGTTTGTTAAATTGTTTTTGTTCATAAAATAAAGCGTTGAAATGGCTTTACCTACTGATACATTAATATGCTTTTGTGCCAGGTAATTTTTCACCTGTGCTGCATCCGATCCATCCACAGTAAAAGTTACAATTCCGCACTGTTCGGGGCCAAAATCTTGCACGGTTATGCCATCAATGGCTGCTAGCCTGCCACGCAACGTTGCTGCTAAAAACTGTATTCGCTCCCAAATCCGGTCGACACCTATTGTCAAAGCGTATTCAACTGCCTTGCCCAACCCCAGCTTAAGCGCCTGGTTCTTTTCATAAAACTCAAACCTGCGCGCATCGTTCCGTAAGTTAAAGCCGCCTGGTTTAACATCAGGTGCGCTAAAGCCGTCCATAAATAATGGTTTTAGTTTGTCCTGTACTTCCTTTTTCACAAATAGAAACCCCGTCCCCCGTGGTGCACGCACGTATTTACGCCCGGTTACCGATAGCATGTCGCAGCCAATTTGCTTAACATCAACCGGCACCTGCCCGGCACTTTGGCAGGCATCAACCAGGTACAATATATTATGCCTGCGGGCTATTTTGCCAATTTCAACAATAGGTATCATACCGCCGGTGGTTGATGCAATATGTGTTACCGCAATTAATTTTGTTTTGGGCGATATGGCATTTTCCAGTTCCGCCAGCGAAAAGTTCCCGTTTTCGTCGTTCGGGATCAGCTTGATTTTAATCCCGCTATTTTTTTCAGCATTTAAAAAACCGATGATGTTGGTTACGTACTCCATTTCGGAAGTGATAACTTCATCACCCGGCTTAAAATCAATGCCATTAAAGGCTATACACCAGGCGGCACTGGCATTTTCAACTATGGCAACTTCATCCTGTTTTGCATTAATAAGCCTTGCAATAAGTGTGTAGGTATGCGCCAGTTGCTCCCGGTATTTATACTCAGTTTCATATCCGCCAGCCAGCGCTTCTTCCCTTAAATAATCAACTACGGTATCAACAACCATATCGGGCGGCAGCGAGGCACCGGCATTGTTAAAATGTATAATATTTGCGGCTCCGGCTGTTTCCCGTCTTAGCCGATTGAGTTCCTGATTGCTTATTACTGTTGCATCCATTGCGGGTTGATTTAAATATACTGCAAAATAAAAGCTTTCATCAATGCTAAAACAGATGCAGTTTTGTTATTTTAAGGCATAACAGATAGAAAGTGCGGCTATATATGTTTCCTTAAAAAAGAGCATAATTTTTTACCGTGATTTAAAGCCCTACCTTTGCACCCAATGTCAACAACGCCCGTAAATTCAACTCCGCAGGAAAAGCAAATCCTGCACCCGCGCAACCTGCACCGCGACCGCTATAATTTTAAGGTGCTTTGCAAAAGCAACCCGGCGTTAAAACCGTTTGTGGCTGTTAACCGGTACGATATTGAATCGATAGACTTTACTAACCCCGAGGCTGTTAAAGCCTTAAATAAAGCTTTATTAAAACACTTTTACGGGGTAGATAGCTGGGATATTCCGCCGGGCTACCTTTGTCCGCCGATACCCGGACGTGCTGACTACATTCATTATTTAGCCGATTTACTGGCCGAAAGCAATAATGGTGTTATTCCCACAGGCAACAAAGTAAAAATCCTCGATATAGGCACAGGCGCCAATGTTATTTACCCATTAATAGGCAGCAGTGTGTACGACTGGAAATTTGTGGGCACCGAAGTAGACCTTATCGCCCTGGCATCTGCAAAAAACATAATCGCTTTAAATAAACACCTAAAAGATAAAATTGACATTCGCCGCCAGGCAAGCAAGACCAATATTTTTAACGGTATAATTAACGGTGGCGAGGTATTCGACGCAAGTATTTGCAACCCACCTTTCCATGCATCGGCACTTGAAGCAAAGGATGCAACTGCCACCAAATGGAAAAAGCTTGGCGTGAACCCCAATCA
>Ga0209455_1001482_pt1 | contig 10548 bp, 12 predicted proteins | sample AraplaCol_mCL_r2_FD_184275 | JGI IMG/M metagenome (GOLD analysis project Ga0209455, IMG submission 184275) | Arabidopsis root microbial communities from North Carolina, USA - plate scrape CL_Col_mCL_r2 (SPAdes) (version 2) | ecosystem: Host-associated > Plants > Roots > Endosphere | place: USA...
TCGTAACGAATGTGTCAAGAGGGAGTCGATATGGATGTTCAGCAGGTGCTGGCCGCACTGGGGGAGCCGACCCGGTTCCGCATCATGAGCCTGCTGGCAACGGGGCCGCGCACGGTCGGGGAGGTGGCCGCCTCGATCGGCGCGTTGCAGCCGCAGACCACCAAGCACCTGCAGCTGCTCGAATCGGTCGGGGTCGTCACCATCGAGCGACTGGGCCGGCGCCGCCTCGCGCGGCTCGACCGGGATGCCCTCCGCGAGCTCGCCGACTGGTTGGGTGGCATGGCCACCGCCACGCCTGACGACGACGCCCTGCAGGGGTACGCGTCCGCGGTGCGCTCCGCCGAGACGACGGTGGACATCCTGCTCGCGCGCACGCTCGCGGCGCCGCCGGACGTCGTGTGGCGGGCTTGGACGGATGCCGCGGAGGCTGCGCGCTGGTGGGCTCCACGTCACTTCCAGGTCGTCCGCTGCTCGGTGTCGCCGCAGCCCGGCGCATCGGTCGAGCTCGTACTACGGGAGGCCGACGGCGCGGAGTACCCGTCGGCCGGAAGGGTGCGCTCGGTGGAGGCCGGCCGCGCCATCGTCTTCGATCTGTCGCCGGTCGACCCCGACGGGCGGCCATACTTCGACGTGGTCGTCGATGTAGCGCTCGAGCCCTCCGCCGACGGCACCGCGCTGCGCGTGCATATCACCGCAGAGGGGGCTGACGTCGACGCGGCGCCGATGCTCGCCGGCCTCGAGCCCGGCTGGAGCCAGCAGCTCGACCGTCTGCAGGAAATCATGTCGGGGTGAGTGCTCTGGAGGCGACGTGAGTTGGCGGTTTCCCCACGATCATCAAGTGCTGATAATGCACATTATGTCAGTACGAAGACGCATGTCCGCCGTAGACGCGAATACGCTGCCGTTCACGGACTCCCCTGCTTGCGTGTTCTAACTCCTGGCTGATTTCCGCAACGATGCCGGCGCGGTATCAGGAAGACGCCTGGCGTAGCGGTGCAATATGGCCGCTGATTTGCCATCTAGATCCAATCAACAAAACCACTAAACAGCTTCGCCACAACGTTTGATTGAGCTTCATTTCCAGCGCCCCTAATGAGGCAGTGATGCCCCGGAAGCTCGCTCAACCGGAGCACCTTACAAAGCTGTCAGAGCCGCGAGGCGAGGCTGTGGACCTCGTTAAGCCAGGCACGGAGCTCCTGAGGATCCTCTGCAAGGAGTTCACGGAGCTCTGAGGTTTCCGGCGAGCCAGTGACGCGGTCAACGAGCGCCTGTAGCTCAGCAGTCGGGACCGCGCCCAGGTCGAGGCCCTCGAGCCCCTCCGGCAATGAGACCGAGCCTGCCCAACGTGAACCGGCGACCAACGCGAGAGCAGCGACGACTTGGCTGCCAGCAGAGGCGTCCAGATAGCCGAGGACCGTCAGCCGGCCGATCAAGCTTGCGATTGTTTCGTCGCCGTCCTTCAGCGCGCCCAGGAAATCCAGTGCGTCGTCGTTGTCGAACGGACCATATCCCCAGGCGCCCATTAGAAAGGTCCCGAGCTTGGGCGGCGCCCCTTGCGGGGAGGGAATGACCACTTTTCCGGATGACGAACCTGCGATCGGAAGGCTGTATCGAAGACGTTAGAACCCGCGATTCCTATCTCTGGGAAATCCAAAGTTACTAATGGGTCGATTGGCTCGATGTTGCGACAATCTCCGATTCCCAGGGATTCAAGGTTCAGTTCGAGCAGGCTCTCAGCGGAAGTGACTTTCCCAATGTCGGAAAGTCCGAGTGTGCGAAGTGTCCTCCGGTAGGTCCGGAGGCCGCTCAGGTCAAGTTCAGCACAGCCGTTCATTCGTAGCCAGCGAAGCGCGCTTGAGCTCTTGAGTTGCGGCACTTCCGTTATGGGTCGGGCGTGCCAGAGTTCCAACTCTTCCAGCGGCGCCTCGAATTCTTCAACGAGTTCCCACGGCATGCGCGTGGTCTCAAACGAGCGCAAAGTGCCAACGCTCAGAACGGACTCGAAGTTTCGGAACCTCCCCGCGTAGGACCGCAAGTGAGGAAGTCGAGTCAGATCGACCGAGAACTTCGACTTTGCGGCTTGAACATGCAGTCGCTCGAGCCTGGTGAAGGATTCGAGTACGCGTAAGTCGGTTGCCAGGCCGGCGTCCACGTAGAGGTCCCGCACCACGGGCGCAGCGATCTCGATTGAGGCGAAATCCGCAACGTCCAACGGTATGAACGTTAGGCGCCCACCGAGCGCCTCGATTACAGGAAGATCGGCTTCGGTGATGCGCATGCCATAGCCAATGCGCTCCACCCGCGGCGGAAGCTTGGTTAGATCACGAACCACTTGCATTCCTCCGATTCAGAAGCCGACTATTCGCCGAGTCACGTAACCAGCAGCCGGGTGAGCTAGGAATCGGACGACGGACATTGCGTTGATCTTATTGACAGTCTTGCCGCCGGGGCCCGCGCCTCCGGCACGCAAGATCATCATCTGTTCTGCACGCGCAAGGTCTATCGCGTCTCCGTAGACCGCAATGACTTGACCGCGTTTCTGATTCTCCTCCGTGAGACGACCGGCAGCTCTGTGTTCCGCCAGTGTAGGTCGAGGGCACGGTGGCCGGTCCGTCGCCGAGCGTGTCCGCGAGAACTCGTCCGGCTTGTGAGCGAATCTGGGTATCGCAGACGGCTCCCTGATTGTTCGGGAACGCCCAGGCGAGCGATTGGATGGCGCCGGCCGGTGTGCGAGTCCAGTTCCCGGTGACGCCTGTTCCTGCCGCCCCCGGCCCTGCTGGGTAGGTCACGCTGGCAAGCTCCCCGTTGGTGTATGCGGGGACGGCGAGCAGATTCCCGGAGAGGTCTTTGACGCTGGTGATGCGGCCGTCGTCGTCGTAGGTGAACTGCTGCCCCTGGGGCCAGAGGGCGTCTCATCGACCTCGCTTCCACGACGAATACGCCGCTCACGAATACGCACTCTCACCACTCGAGGAGCGCGGCCGGCCTTCGTAGCGCACCGCGCCTCACCTCACGAGGCTCTCCCGAATCCGGCGCAGCACGTCCGTCGTCTGCGCCAGCTCCTCCGCCGAGCTGACACGGGCCGTCTCGTCCGCCCACGCGCGCCTCAGCGGGCGGATGCGCTCCAGTGTCGCGCGTCCTTCTGCGGTGAGGTGCACGAGCGGCGCGCGCGCGTCGTCCGGATCCGGCTCCCGCGTGACCAGACCAGCGCGCTCGAGGGCGGCGACGCTCTCGGCGGCGGACTGCCGGCGCAAACCGCGGCGGCGAGCGATTCCTGCCACGCTCATCGGTCCGTGAGCGATCGCACCGAGCGTCAGCCAGCGGGAGGCGGTCAGCTGCTCCCCCGCGACCAGTCGATCCCCGGCCGTCGCGAACGCGTCGGCCAGTCGGAACACCTCGTCGACGAGGGCAGTAAGCTCCCGGCCGCCGTTCACGTCGACTCCACGAGGCAGACGACGTGACCGTCCGCGTCGCGCACGACGGCCATCCGCTCCCCCCACGGCTGCGTGGCCGGCGGATCGACCACCACTCCCCCGGCGGCGGTCCATCGAGCGGCCACGACGTCCAGGCCGTCGACGGTGAATGTGAGGGCGACGGCCGCGTCAGAGGCGGATGACGGCCGTTCATGGAACATCAGCTCCACGCCGTCGCCAGTGCGCATCCGGGCGAAACCCTCGTCCCGTCTTTCCACCGCGAACCCGAGGCCATGCGCGTAGACGGGCAGAGCCACCTGGAGTGACCGTACCGAGATGACCGCACGACTCAGAACCGCGATCGATGACATGCCGCCATCATGACCCATTGACAGGAGCCTGTCAATCAACGCGGTCGCGCAGTCAACTCCCCCGGAGCAATCGCGCCAGCGCCAACCCGGCCGCAGATACCAGCGGGGCCGCAGCGATGATGACGGCGACCGGGTTCGGGCGGAACACCGGGCCACGGGGCCCGCCGATGTAGGCGCCGATCGGCATGGCGTAGCCGCCGCCACCGCCGCCACTCCCCTCGCCGCGATCGCCGCCGCCCGCCTCCTCGCCGGACCCCTCGCCGCCTCCGAAGCCGAAGACGACGATCGCGACGGGGAGGACGTCGTGTCCGTCGAGCGTCGTCGTGTCGCCGTATGCGAGCCGGGCGCCCCAGGCGGGCACGGAGTCGGCCATTCTCTCGATGAGCTTCGTCATGGCCGAACGCTACGCGCGTCGGCGGTCCGCGACCACCCTGTCGCACGGATCGCCGGCGGACGATTATGTTGTCCGTGATGGCTCCACCTTGGTCGACCCCATGACCCCCTCCGCGCGACGGGTCCAGCGCGTCTATCTGACCCTCATGCTCGGCAACACCCTGGCCGCGGCGTTCATCTGGGGCATCAACACGCTGTTCCTCCTTGACGCCGGACTCACCAACTTCGAGGCGTTCGCCGCGAACGCTTTCTTCACCGCCGGCATGGTCGTCTTCGAAATCCCGACAGGGGTCGTCGCCGACACGATCGGGCGGCGCGCGTCCTACCTCCTGGGGACGATCACCCTCTCGCTCTCGACCGCGCTGTATTGGCTGCTCTGGGTGTGGCACTCCCCCTTCGTCTGGTGGGCGCTCGCCTCCGTGCTGCTCGGTCTGGGATTCACGTTCTTCTCGGGCGCCGTCGACGCCTGGCTCGTGGATGCGCTGGGCGCGACCGGCTACACCGGGAGCCTCGAGGCGGTCTTCGGGCGCGGCCTGGTGGTGACGGGGATCGCGACCTTCGTCGGCTCGGTCCTCGGCGGGGTCATCGCCCAGGTGACGAACCTCGGCGTGCCGTTCCTCCTGCGGGCGGCGGTCCTGATCCTCATGTTCGTCTTCGCGTTCGTCGCGATGCACGACCTCGGCTTCACACCCGACAAGTCGATGGGGCCTCTGAGGGCGACCAGGAACGTCTTGAACCAGTCGATCGAGCACGGGATGCGCAAGCGCTCGGTGCGGTACGTCATCCTCTCCGCACCCTTCGCGTCGGGCGTCGGCATTTACGCCTTCTACGCCTTGCAGCCGTACCTCCTCGTGCTCTACGGCGACCCGAACGCGTACTCGATCGCGGGTCTGGCGGCGGCCATCCTCTCGCTCGCCCAGGTGGCGGGCGGGATCCTCGCTCCGCGACTCCGGAGGATGTTCGCCAAGCGGACGACGATGGTGATCGCGGCGTCGCTGACCAGCATCGTCGTTCTGGTGCTGCTGGGACTGACGGCGTTCTTCTGGTTCGCGTTGGTGCTCCTGGTGCTGTGGGGCTTCGTCTTCGCCGTCGCCGGTCCCGTGCGGCAGGCGTATCTCAACGACATGATCCCGTCGAAGCAGCGCGCGACCGTCCTCTCGTTCGATTCGCTGTTCGGGAGCCTCGGCGGCGTCGTCATCCAGCCGGCGCTCGGACGCGCGGCCGACCTCTGGGGCTACGGCACCTCGCTCGTCATCGGCGGTGCGATCGAACTCATCGGGATCCCCTTCCTCGTCGCCAGCCGCCGCCAGCGCGACCCTGCCGACACGGCGGGCGTGCCGGGCGCCCCAGGCGCCACCGGCGAGGGTGCCCGGATTCCCTGAGGACCGATGAGAGGATTCCCCGGTGGGGACCCTTCTGACCGCCGGCAGCCTTGCCCTCGTGTTCTCACTGGCTCTGACTCCGGCCTTCATCCGCCTGTTCCGGCGGCTCGACCTGGGCCAGTTCATCCGCGACGACGGGCCGGAGAGCCACCACGTCAAGCGCGGGACGCCCACCATGGGCGGGATCGTCTTCATCCTGGCGACCCTGTTCGGCTTCTTCACGGCCGCCTGGCTGAACGGCGGTGAGGCGATCACCCCGTCATCCCTGCTCGTGCTCTTCATGCTGGTCGGGATGGCGGTCGTCGGCTTCCTCGACGACTACCTCAAAGTGCGCAACCAGCGCAGTCTCGGGCTCGGCGGCTGGTCCAAGATCGCCGGCCAGCTCGCCGTGGGCACGGCATACGCCATCCTGGCGCTGCAACTGCCGAATGCGAACGGCCACACACCGGCCTCGACGGCGATCTCGGCCGTGCGTGACATCCCCGGTCTGGATCTCGCGCGCATCGCCACCGCCGTCCCCGCCGTCGGGGTCATCCTCTACCTGCTCTGGGTCAACCTCCTCGCCGCCGCTTCGACCAACGGCGTGAACCTCGCGGACGGCCTCGACGGTCTCGCGACCGGCGCGTCCATCCTCTCCATCGGGGCGTTCGCCTTCATCGGGTTCTGGCAGTTCAGCCAGGCCTGCGGCGGCGGCCGGGTGCAGCCGGACAACGTATCGCGCTGCTATCCCACCGCCGACCCTCTGTCGCTCGCGATCGTCGCGGCCGCCATCTGCGGGGCCCTCATCGGCTTCCTCTGGTGGAACACCAACCCGGCGAAGATCATCATGGGCGACACCGGATCCCTGGGGCTGGGCGGCGCTCTGTGCGCGCTCGCCATCGAGACGCACACCGAGCTGCTGCTCCTGCTCATCGGCGGCCTCTTCGTCATCGAAGCGGGATCGGTGATCGTCCAGCGCGCGTACTTCAAGGCCACCGGAGGCAGGCGCCTGTTCCTGATGACGCCCATCCACCACACGTTCGAGCTCATGAACTGGCGCGAAGTGACGATCGTCGTGCGGCTGTGGATCGTGACCGGCATCCTCGTGGCGTTGGGTCTCGGGGTCTTCTACGCGGAGTGGCTGGGCTGAGTTCGCTGGATCAGGCCGGTTGCCGCCGCTGACGGCGACGGAAACGCGCTGGCGTCTCCCCCAGTCCGTCGCGAAAGGCCCGCGTGAACGCCGACTCGGAGCGGTAGCCCACCCGGGATGCGATCTGAGCGATCGTGTCGCCGCCGTCGACCAGCAGCTCGGCCGCGTGCATCAGGCGCGCCCGGACGAGGAAGCGTCCGAAGGTCGTTCCCGTGGCCGCAGGGTCGTGAACGCCCGGGCGGTCCTGCTCCGGACGACGAGCGGGACAGTATGCCTCGGCGGAAGGGCGTGCCAGCCCTTGTCTACGAGGTGATGGGTGGGGAGGGGTGGTTCCCCGGGTCAGAGGATCTGCGTTCGTTCGTTCCAGGGACGCATCAAGGGGTCCCTGCCGATGCCAATGAGCGACTGGGCCGTCTGTGCCTGGTCGTAACGATCGGCTCGTAAGTAGAACGAGGCTGTCGGGGGCACGTTAATCTGGGGGCCGATCCTTATGCCGACTTCGGGAGCGGAGATCCGCATGTCAGCGAGTAGGAAGCCGTTGACGGTCATGCGCCCCGGATGAATGTCAATTGTCACTCCGTTGCGTCGGAGTTGAGCTCGCTCGATGACTACCCGGTTGGGGACCTCGAAGGTCACCGCAAGCTTGATGTCTCCTGGCCCAGACCGAATAGTGAGCTTGTGTCCGACGAGCGTCGCGTCCCAGCTATTGAGGCCAACTGTGAGCACATTGTGATGAATCGCAAGGATCGGATAGTTCCACTCGTCCCGGTCCTCCATGTAGAGGCCGAGGTCGCCGTCAATCTCTGCGAAGGCGAGTAGTGGATCGTCGTCGACCATGATTGGCACGAACGTGCTACCACCGCTGGAGGTCAGGCGGCACGAGCCGAGAACGAATTCGATCTCGTTGCCGCTGAAGTGAAGGCCGTACGGGGCGGTCACACCGTTCCGCACGTTATAAGGGTCAGCATTGGCTTTTACGACGTCCGCTACCGGAAGGAGGTGGTTCGACTTTTCTCGGTGGTGCTGCGTGCAAAGCAGCGTGAGATTATCCTCTGCATGCTCCAGAACGACTGAGTACTCTTCGATGTGGTCGACGTCGTACAACGGCGTTCCGCAGATAACGCAGCCGAATCCGCACCGCTGCCGGACGCGCCGAAGCACTGGCTCGGGCACGTGAGGTCGTTGGTCAGCAGCCACGAGTGAACTATGGCAGGTCTGCTTCCGAAGAGATAAGAGTGGAACGGCGCCCGCGGGTGCTGCGGCGCTGGGTCGATGAGTCCTGTGTGCGGCGGCTTTGCTGCGTCCCTGCGTGCACGGCGGGCAATCGCCGATGCAATGCCGTCGCTGGAGCTCTTCTGCTGGCGATGCCAGGGGCAAGGTGAGCGGAGGTTGCGGTCGTCGTCGGTTCCGCCGTCGGCTGGTCGGATGGCGTGGTCGACCTGGTCGGCGTGGCGGCCGCACCTCCGGGCGGTATCCTCGCGGACGTGCTGGGAGCGGTAGCGGTCGCGCTTCAGGACCCAGGCACGGACGGCGAGAATAAATCGCAGCCCTCCCGTGTTGTTGAGAACAGGTTTCAATAAGGGAGGTTCGTCATGAAGGTACGCAACTCTTTGAGCTCGCTCAAGTCGATGCCGGGTGCGCAGGTCGTGCGCCGTCGGGGTCGGACGTTCATCATCAACAAGAAGAACCCGCGGATGAAGGCCCGCCAGGGCTGAGCGGCACGCGGTAGCGAGGGCGCAGGGTCACCGACCCTGCGCCCTTCGTCGTACAACCGCCGCCTTCCCGAGCCGTCCGCTCGCCTGACATACTCGCGACCACCATCCGCACGGGAAGGCGGTCGCATGAACCTGCAGCAGTTCCCGATCCTCGGCGGCATCCTGATCGCCGCCGACCTCGCCATCCGGATCGCCGCTCTCATCATCGTGCCGCGCGACCGCAAGCCGACCGCGGCCATGGCGTGGCTGCTCGCGATCTTCCTCATCCCGTTCATCGGCATCATCCTGTTCCTGCTGATCGGCAACGTGCGGCTGCCGCGGAAGCGGCGCGAGAAGCAGCACGAGCTCAACCGGATCATCACGGATCGCGCGGAGGGCATCCCGCCGATCGGCGACCGCGGCGACTTCCCCGACTGGTTCGCGTCACTGGCGCACCAGAACCGCGCGAACGGAGCCCTTCCCGCCGTCGCGGGGAACACGGCCACCCTGATCGGCGACTACCGCTCGTCGATCGACGCGATGACCGCCGACATCGAGACGGCCAGGGCGTTCGTGCACGTCGAGTTCTTCATCGTGTCCTGGGATGCGACGACGAGGCCGTTCTTCGCCGCGATGGAGCGGGCGGTGCAGCGCGGCGTGACCGTGCGGCTGCTCGCCGACTACGTCGCCTCCCGGCGCGCGGTCGACAGCGAGAAGACGTTCGCCGAGCTCGACCGCATCGGTGTGCGATGGAGTTGGATGCTCCCCGTCCGCCCGTTCTCGGGCGAATACCAGCGGCCCGATCTCCGGAATCACCGCAAGCTCGTCGTGGTCGACGGCATCGTCGCGCACATGGGTTCCCAGAACCTCATCGACCGCAGCTACAACACGCCCAAGAACCTCAAGCGCGGGCTGCAGTGGCAGGAATTGATGGCCCGGATCACAGGCCCGGTCGTCGCCGAGACGAACGCCGTCTTCCTGTCCGACTGGTACCTCGAGACCGGTGAACTGCTCGGCGCCGATGCCCAGGTCGCCGCCGTGGATGTGCCGGCCGATCCGTCCCCGGACGCGCTCGTCTGCCAGGTGGTTCCGAGCGGCCCGGGATATGACGGGGAGAACAACCTCCGTCAGTTCCTCACGCTCGTCACCTCCGCTCAGCGGAAGGTGATCATCACCAGCCCGTACTTCGTGCCGGATGAGGCGATGATGTACGCGATCACGTCCGCGTGCCAGCGCGGGCTGGAGGTGCAGCTCTTCGTCTCTGAGATCGGCGACCAGGGTGCCGTGTGGCACGCGCAGCGGTCGTACTACGAGCCGCTGCTCCGTGCGGGCGTACAGATCTGGCTGTACCCGGCGCCGTTCATCCTGCACTCGAAGCATCTGTCCATCGACGACGACGTCGCCGTGATCGGGTCGAGCAACATGGACATCCGCTCCTTCGCGCTGAACTCCGAAGTCACGCTGCTGACCTACGGCCGTTCCTTCGTGGAGCAGATGCGGGCTGTGGAGCAGGGATACCGGGATGCGGGCCGGCAGCTGACGCTCGAGGAGTGGCTGCGGGAGCCGAGATCGGCGACTTTCCTCGACGGCGTGGCACGGCTCACCTCGGCGCTCCAGTAGCCCTCTCCCCTAGACTCGCAGGCATGGCCCTCGTCGACCACCTCGGAATGACCGTTGCCGACTTGCCCTCCGCGATCGCCCAGTTCGACCCGGTGCTCACCGCACTCGGGTACAACCGGCGCGATGCCGACGGGTCGGTCTCCTGGGACTGCGGGACCGAAACCGAGCTGATCCTGTTCCCCGAGCGGGAGCCGGGCTCCGGCCCGCATCGCCACGGACGCGTCGGCTGGCAGCACCTCGCCTTCGACATCGCCACGCCGGACGAGGTCGACCGGCTGCACGCGATCGCCCTCGGCGCCGGATGGGCGTCCGTGCGCGACCCGAAGCCGTATCCGCGGTTCAACGAGCGGTACTACGCGGCGTTCGTCGAGGACGACAACGGCATCCGCTTCGAGTTCGCGTACAACCCGCCGCGTACGAGCGCGTGAGCACGGACCGGGCGCTCACGCGTCCGGCGCGCCGAACCAGCGGCGGAGTGCCGCGTCGAGCCGGTCCGCATCGTCGCCCAGCCAGACCACGTGACCGTCGGGCCGCAGCAGCAGCGCG
>Ga0209455_1001484_pt1 | contig 10522 bp, 11 predicted proteins | sample AraplaCol_mCL_r2_FD_184275 | JGI IMG/M metagenome (GOLD analysis project Ga0209455, IMG submission 184275) | Arabidopsis root microbial communities from North Carolina, USA - plate scrape CL_Col_mCL_r2 (SPAdes) (version 2) | ecosystem: Host-associated > Plants > Roots > Endosphere | place: USA...
GGCGGCCGGCGGCCTGCTGGCCAGCGGCCGCTACCCGCTGGACGACAGCGACGCGGCGCTGCGCGCCCTGCAAACCGACATGCCCATCCGGATACGCCGGATCACCCCCTGGTACACCTCGGTCGATCTGATCCAGGCGCATGCCAGGAACCATGCGGGCCAATACGGCACACCCCGCACCCCGCACAACCCCGCCTAGCCTGGTTTTGCGGCAAATCCTTGCGCCATAAGGGAAAGCCCGCTAAAATGTTGGACTTTGCCGAATTCTTAATTTACCGAATACACCATGGCCAATACTGCCCAAGCTCGTAAGCGCGCCCGTCAATCGGTTGAGCGCAACAAACACAATTCATCGCTGCGTTCGATGCTGCGTACCGCGATCAAGCGCGTTCGCCAGGCCATCGAAGCCGGCGACAAGGCTGTCGCTGCCGACACGCTGCAAAAAGCCACCGGCGTCATCGACCGCGTGGCCGACAAGCACATCATCCACAAGAACAAGGCCGCTCGCCACAAGAGCCGCCTGGCTGCGGCCGTCAAGGCGCTGGCCTGACCGCCACTGCCCTGCCGCGCCCCGCGCGCCTACCGTATCTACGCGCGAGGCTTCCCTCTTCGCGGCAGGCAGACAGAATCGGCAAATGCAAAAGGATGCCTTGCGGCATCCTTTTTGTTTTGAGCGTCGGGTTCGCACCCCTGGATTGCGGATCCTCGGGTTCAAACCCCGGATCTGCAAACCCTCAGGCCTTGCTTTCGCACTCGCGCTCTTCGGTCTTGAGCTTGTTGTCCCGGGCGAAATCCACCACGAACTTGTAGGCCAGGGGCTCGAGCTCGCGCAGGCGCTGGTCGACCACGATGCCCTTGACGCCGTCCAGATCGACCGGCAGCACGTAGGGCGAATAGGTCAGATGCGTGCCGGCCACGCCGGGCGGGCGAAATTGCGCCATGACGCCGGCAAGGCGTTCGGCCCAGTCGCTGGGGCGAAAGCGGCTGCCGCTTTCGGTCACGCCATAGATGAGAAATTGTCGGACAGTCATGTTTCTGATTTACCGCGGGCCGGCCTTGCACGTAGCCCCGGCCCGGTCGGCCTGGGGGCCGCAAATCGGCCCGCGCCCGAATTGTATATGATGGATCTTTTTGCCAACCTGGCTTTGCGATTTCGACCATGACCGCGACTCCCTCCCCCCAGGGCAAGCCCGCCCCGCTGCGGCACTTCCTGCAGATCAAGGACTTTTCGGCCGACGAACTGAACTACGTCCTGGATCGCGCCCGCATCATCAAGGACAAGTTCAAGCGCTACGAGCCCCACATGCCGCTCGTGGACCGCACGCTGGCCATGGTGTTCGAAAAAGCCAGCACCCGCACCCGCGTCTCGTTCGAGGCCGGCATGTACCAGATGGGCGGCTCGGTCATCAACCTGACCTCCTCCGACTCCCAGCTGGGCCGCGCCGAGCCCATAGAAGACACCGCGCGCATCATTTCGCGCATGGTCGACATCGTGATGATCCGCACCTTCGAGCAGGCTCGCATCGAGAGCTTCGCGGCCCATTCGCGCGTGCCCGTCATCAACGGCCTGACCAACGAATTCCATCCCTGCCAGATCCTGGCCGACCTTCTCACCTTCATCGAGCACCGCGGCCCCATCGCCGGCAAGATCGTGGCCTGGGTGGGCGACGCCAACAACATGGCCTACACGTGGCTGCATGCCGCCGAACTGCTGGGCTTCACCCTGCACGTGTCGGCTCCTTCGGGCTATGAACTCGATCCGGCGCGCACCGGCTCGCCTTCGCCCGCCGTGCTCAAGCAGTTCAAGAATCCGAAGGAAGCCTGCCGCGGCGCCCATCTGGTCACCACCGACGTGTGGACCAGCATGGGCTACGAGGCCGAGAACGAAGCCCGCCGCAAGGCCTTCGCCGACTGGCGGGTGGACGCCGACATGATGGCGGTGGCCGACCCTCAAGCCGTTTTCCAGCACTGCCTGCCCGCTCATCGCGGCGAGGAAGTCACCGCCGAAGTCCTGGAAGGCCCGCAAAGCGTGGTCTGGGACGAAGCCGAGAATCGCCTGCACGTGCAGAAGGCGCTGATGGAGTTCCTGCTGCTGGGCAAGTTGAACTGACGCGCAAGCCGGCGGACATTGCCGCCGGCCTGCCCGGATCAACCCAGGACGCGCGTGAACATCGTGCGCTTGGTATTGCGAAACGACGGACGGACGCGGCTGCTCCAATCCGTTGCGCGCACGGCCAGCCAGGGCGGGCTGCCGAAGGTCTCGCGGGTGCGCAGGTCGTAGCAGGCGTAATAGCGCGGCGTCCCGTCCTTGCTCAGATAGCGGTCGGCGCGCGCCGTGCCGGGCACGGCGGCCAGGCCCGGCATGTGTTCCTCGGTATACCAATCGTTGAAGTCTTGCTCGCTTTCGGGCGCGACGTCGGTTTCGACGACGTAGTGCCAGGGCGCATCGATGCCGCCCGGTTCGCTGCGCAAATGCAGCATGCCCTCGAGCGACACGGTCCGGCTGCCTGGCGGACAGACCGTCGCCACGCGGCGGCGAACGATCTCCAGCGCCGCTTCGGCCTTGCCCTGTGCCCGGCAATACACATACGATTCCTCGATCTCGACCGCGGCGCACGCGTCCACCGACAAGGCCAGTCCCTCGGACAGCGCGGCGCGAATGCGACCGACCGCCAGGACGCCCAACCTCGCCGGCACCTTGATCAACAAAACCCGCTCCATCGCGATTGCTCCGTGCTGGCTCAATGTCCGATGCGCAGCGCCACCAGAAAGCGCGACACCATGTTGTACGCCGCCACGGTCGCGGCCAGTTCGATCAAGCCCTGCTCGTCGAAATGCGCGCGCAACGGCTCGAATACCGCGTCCGGCACTTCGATGTCGCGCGTCATGGCGTCGGTAAGCGCCAGCACGTCGCGCTCCTCGGCGCTCAAGCCCTGCACCGCGTCCGGCGCGGCATAGGTGCGCAAACCCTCGATGACCTCATCGGTCAGTCCCGCGGCGCGCGCGTGCGGCACGTGGGCCTCGAATTCATAAGGCGCGCGGTTCAGCACCGCCACGCGCAGAATGACGAGTTCGCGCAAGCGCGGCGCCAGCGAGGTCTTCCGGCGTATCGCCGTCAGCATGGCCTCCCAGCCCTCGACCACCGGCGGACTGTTCAGCAGCACCTGGTACAGGGGCGTGATGCGGCCGCGGGCGGCCATGATGCGCGCCTCGATGTCCGCCACTTGCGGGCGCGTGCCCGGCTCCACGGGAGCGATGCGAAATGCGCTCATGCGATCAATCCATGTGTATGTTCTTGCGCTTGATCAGGTCCGACCACTTCTGGCGATCGGACGCGATGAGCGCGGCCAGCTCCTGCGGGCTGGTGGGCGCCGGCTGGCAGCCCAGCCGCTCGAGCCGGTCACGCACTTCGGGCGCCCGCAACGCGGCGCGCACGTCGGCGTTGAGCTTGTCGACCAGCGCGGACGGCATGGACGCCGGGGCCAGCAGGCCGTACCAGTTGTTGGTCTGCACTCCCGTTATGCCCTGCTCGGCCAGCGTGGGCACTTGCGGCAGCTGCGGCAGGCGCGCGGGCGCGGCCAGGCCCAGCGCCTTGAGCTGCCCGGACTTGATCAGGCTGATGAGGCCGGGCACGTCGCCGAAGAAACCGGCCACCTGGTTGCCCAGGAGATCGTTGATGACCGGCGCCGCGCCTTTGTAGGGCACGTGCATCACGTTGGCCTTGGTGACGTCGGCGAACATTTCCAGCGTCAAATGCGGAATGCTGCCCACGCCCGACGAACCGATGGGCACCGGGCTCGCGGCCGCGCGCGAGCGCTTGACGAAGTCGGCGGCGTCGACCGCGGGGTTGGTCTTGTTCACGACGAAAGCCGTGGCGTTGTCGACGATCTTGGAGATGGGCTTGAAGCCCTTGACCGGATCGTAGGGCAAGGACTTGTACAAGGCCGGGCTGATGGCCACCGCGCCCACGCTCGTCAGAAACAGCACCGAGCCATCGCCCGGCGCCGTCGACACATAGGCCGCGCCGATATTGCCGTTGGCCCCCGCCTTGTTCTCGACGATGACGGGACGATGCCACTCTTTGCTCAGTTGCGCGGCCAATACGCGCCCGACCGTGTCCACCGGGCCGCCCGCTGGAAAGGCCACGACCAGTTGCACCGGCCCCTGGACCGCCTGCGCCGCGCCCGGGGCCGCCAGCGCCAAGGCGCCCGCGCACAACATACGTTTGAAGAACATTCCCGTCTCCTTAAAACCCATACAAGCGCGCCGGATTCTCCACCAACACCTGCCGCCGCAGCGCTTCGTCCGGGCAGGCTTCGAAAAATGCGTCGACCACCTCGCCGTCGTCGGGCATGTCGCCGGCGACGTTCGGATGCGGCCAGTCGGTGCCCCACAGGGTACGTTCGGGCAAAGCCTCGGCCAGCGCGCGAACGAAAGGAATGCTTTCCCGGAAAGGCCGCGTGCCGTCGCCGATGCGGTCCATGCCCGACACCTTGACCCAGGCGCCCGGCACGCGCGCCAGACCGAGCAAGGCGCGCAAGGCCGGCGCATCCAGGCCGTCGCGCGCACGCACGCGCCCCATATGGTCCACCACGAAGGGCACCGGCAACCCGGCCAGCCTGGGCATCAGCTCGCCGATCATGGCGCCGTCGACGTGCAGGCACACATGCCAGCCCAGCGGAGCGATCAAGGACACGAGGCGGTCGAATACCTCGGGCGGCGGCGGCGCGCCCAGATGCGGCACGAAGTTCAAGCGCGCGCCGCGCACCCCGCCCTCGTGCAGCATGCGGACCAGCGCCGCGTCGGCCTGCGGCGGCAGCAGGGCCACGCCGCGATAGCGCCCATGGCTGCGCGCCACGGCATCGAGCAAGGCCGCGTGGTCGTGGCCATGGCAGTTGGCCTGCACGATGACCGCGCGCGTGGCGCCCACGTGGGCGTGCAAGGCCGCCAGCCTCTCGAAAGGCGCGTCGGGCGGCGTGTACGAACGGTCTTGCGCATAGGGAAATCGATCGGCCGGGCCGAACACATGGCAGTGCGCGTCGCACGCGCCTTCGGGCAGGCGCAGGCGCGGCACCGAGGGTTCGGCCAGAGGCGGGCGGCAATCGGGCAAAGCAGTCTCCACGCGTCGTTCCGTGCCGGCTCCACGAGACGGCGACGGATATGGTGGCTCATCGCCCGCACTCAAACAATGCTATATCTAGAATTTCAGATATAGATAAATCAAATAACCTGCATCGGCCTCGCAACCATGGACCTCAAGCAGATCGAATACTTCACGCACGTGGCCGAGCGCCGCAGCTTCTCGCGCGCGGCCGAGCTGCTGGACGTGGCCCAGCCCACGCTCAGCCGCCAGGTGGGCCTGCTGGAGCAGGAACTGGGCCAGCACCTGCTCTACCGCAACGGCCGCGGCGTCGAACCCACCGAAGCGGGCCTGCGCTTTCTGGAACACGCCCGCGCCCTGCTGGCCCTGGCCACGCGCGCCAAGCAAGACCTGCAGGATCTGCGCGACACGCCCACCGGCAAGGTCGCCATCGGCCTGCCGCCGCGCGTCGCCCGCTCCATCACACCGCCGTTGGTGCAGGCCTTCCGGCGCGCCTGCCCCGAAGCCTCGATCACCGTGGCCGAGGGCCTGAGCACCCAGGTGCGCGAATGGCTGCTGGCCGGGCGCATCGATCTGGCGCTGTTGTACGACCCACCCGTCTCGCCGCAACTGACTTATGAATCGCTGCTGCGCGAAGACTTGGTGCTTGCCGCCGCGCCGGGCGGGCGCCGGCCGCTGCCCGCCGCGGTGAAGGTGGCCCAGCTGGGCAGCTATCCCTTGATCCTGCCCAGCCCGCCCAATGCGATCCGCACCCTGGTCGAAAGCGCATGTCGGCGTCACGGCGTGCGGCTTGCCGTGGCGGCCGAGGTCGACGCGGTCCAGACCATCGTCGAGCTCGTCGCGCAGGGCGATGCCTATGCCATCTTGCCGCGCTCGGCCGTGCAGGGGCCGGCGGCCACCCAGCCGCTGGCTTTGTGCCGCATCGAAGCCCCCGTGATCCGCAATAAGCTGGTGCTGGCCACGCCGCGCCACCGGCCGGCCACGCGGCTGGCCGACGCCACCGCGCAGCTGCTGCGCGAACTCGAGCTCGGGCGGCTGTTCCTGGGCGGGGGAGCCAAGGCCGGCGCCGCCGGCAAACGCGTTAAAATGCGCGACTGACCTTTCCCCCCTTCTTCTTCGGCGCGCATTTCCGTGTCCGCGCCCTTCTAAAACCATGGCAACCATTCTCCCTTCCCTTCCCGTCGGCCAGAAGGTCGGCATCGCTTTCTCCGGCGGCCTGGACACCAGCGCGGCCCTGATCTGGATGCGCGAGAAAGGCGCCATTCCCTATGCCTACACCGCCAACCTGGGCCAGCCCGACGAGTCCAACTACGAAGACATTCCGCGCCGCGCCAAGACCTACGGCGCCGAGAACGCCCGCCTGGTCGAGTGCCGCCCGCAGCTGGTGGCCGAAGGCATCGCCGCGCTGCAAGCGGGCGCCTTCCACATTTCCACCGGCGGCATCACCTACTTCAACACCACTCCGCTGGGCCGCGCCGTGACCGGCACCATGCTGGTGGCCGCCATGAAGGAAGACGGCGTCAACATCTGGGGCGACGGCAGCACCTATAAGGGCAACGACATCGAGCGCTTCTACCGCTACGGCCTGCTCACCAACCCCGAGCTCAAGATCTACAAGCCCTGGCTCGACCAGCTGTTCATCGACGAGCTCGGCGGCCGCGCCGAAATGTCGGCCTATATGCAGAAAGCCGGCTTCGACTACAAGATGTCGGCCGAGAAGGCCTACTCCACCGACTCCAACATCCTCGGCGCCACGCACGAAGCCAAGGACCTGGAAAACCTTAACTCCGGCATCCGCATCGTCAAGCCCATCATGGGCGTGGCCTTCTGGAAGGACGACGTGGCGGTCAAGGCCGAAGAAGTCACCGTGCGCTTCGAGGAAGGCCAGCCCGTGGCGCTGAACGGCGTCGAATTCAGCGACCCGGTGGCCCTGATGGCCGAAGCCAACGCCATCGGCGGACGCCACGGCCTGGGCATGTGCGACCAGATCGAAAACCGCATCATCGAGGCCAAGAGCCGCGGCATCTACGAAGCCCCGGGCATGGCCCTGCTCTACCTCGCGTACGAGCGCCTGGTCACCGGCATCCACAACGAAGACACCATCGAGCAGTACCGCATCAACGGCATCAAGCTCGGCCGCCTGCTCTACCAGGGCCGCTGGTTCGACCCGCAAGCCATCATGCTGCGCGAAACCGCCCAGCGCTGGGTGTCGCGCGCCGTCACCGGCGAAGTCACCGTCGAGCTGCGCCGCGGCAACGACTACTCGCTGCTCAACACCGAGTCGCCCAACCTGACCTACGCGCCCGAGCGCCTGTCCATGGAAAAGGTCGAGAACGCGCCCTTCACGCCGGCCGACCGCATCGGCCAGCTCACGATGCGCAACCTCGACATCACCGACACGCGCCACAAGCTCTTCACCTACACCCAGGCGGGCTTGCTGCTGCCTTCGGCCGGCGCGGCCTTGCCTCAATTGCAGGACAGCAAGAAGAAATAAGCTGTCTTGAACAGCCAATGAAAAAAGGCTCCTCGGAGCCTTTTTTTCATGTGCGCGGCAGGCAAACGCCGGCGGCTCACGCAGCCTTGCCGATCCGGCCGAGTTCGGCCGCCACGGCATCCGAAAGCGGCAATTGAGCGGCCTTCAGATTCTCGCGCAGATGCGCAAGCGACGATGTTCCGGGAATCAGCAGGATGTTCGGTGCGCGATGCAGCAGCCAGGCCAGCGCCAACTGCATGGGCGTGGCGCCCACCGATGCCGCGATCCGGTTCAATTCACCCGACTGGATCGGCGTGAACCCGCCCAGCGGGAAAAAGGGCACATAGGCGATGCCTTGCCGCCCGAGCGCGTCGATCAGCGCATCGTCGTCGCGGTGCACGAGGTTGTAGTGGTTCTGCACGCAGACAATCTTCGCGATTCCTTGCGCTTCTTCGACCTGCGCGGCGGTCACGTTGCTCAGCCCGATATGGCGCACCAGCCCGCGCTGCTGCAGCGTTGCCAGCGCCTCGACCTGCCGCGCGATCGACGCTTCGGACGGCGCATGGACATTGCCCATGATGCGCATGTTCACCACATCGAGCACGTCCCGCCGCAGATTGCGCAGATTGTCGTGCACCGCGCGCTCGATGTCCGCCGCCGTCTGAGCCGGCAGCCACGCGGCATCGTCGCCGCGCACGGCTCCGACCTTGGTGACAATGACCAGGTCGTCGGGATACGGATACAGCGCTTCCTGGATGATCTGATTGGTGACGTGCGGCCCGTAGAAGTCGCTGGTGTCGATATGGTTCACGCCGGCGGCCAGCGCCTCGCGCAGCACGGCCAATGCATCCGCCTTGCTCTTGGGCGGCCCGAATACGCCCGGCCCGGCCAGTTGCATGGCGCCGTAGCCCATGCGGTTGACCGCGCATCCGGCAAAGGAATAAGTCGCTGGGTAGGACATTTCACGCTCCTTGATCGATGTACGGCGTGAAGTATGAACAGAACACCCCTGTTTGATAATCTATGCAAATCCAAACAGGTCGTACGAAATTTCGAACATGGACATGAACGATCTTACCGTTTTCATCGCGGTGGCCCGTGCCGGGGGCTTTCGCGACGCGGCGCGCGCGGGCGGCGTTTCGGCATCGAGCCTGAGCACGGCCGTGCAGCGCCTGGAAAGCCGGCTCGGCATGCGCCTGCTCAACCGCACAACGCGCAGCGTCACGCCGACCGAGGCCGGACAGCGCTTGCTGGAGCGGCTCGCGCCGCTCTTTGGCGAGATAGAGGCGGCGCTCGACGTGCTCAACGGCTTTCGCGACAAGCCGATAGGCACGCTGAAGCTCAACGTGCCGGCCCACACCACGCAAACCATCCTGCCGTCCATCCTGTCGCGGTTCACGAAGGCCTACCCCGGCATCCACGTCGAAGTCGTGGCCGAAGACAGCTTCGTCAACCTGCTCGAAGTCGGCTGCGACGCGGGCATCCGCTACGACGAACGCTTGGAGCAGGACATGATCGCCGTGCCGATCGGGCCGCGCACCCAGCGTTTCACGGTCGCCGCCTCGCCGGATTATCTAGCCGCGCATGGGCGCCCCGAGCATCCCCACGACCTGCTGGCCCACGCCTGCCTGCGCGGCCAGTTCTCCGGCGGCGCAAAGCCGCTCTGGCATTTCGAGCGCGACGGAGAAGTCATCCACCTGGACCCGCCGCCCGGCCCGCTGCAGGTGCGGCCCGGCCTGGCTGTCACGATGCTGGTGCGCGCCGCGCTGGACGGCGCAGGCGTCGTCAATCTCTGGGAAGACATGCTGCGTCCACACTTCGACAGCGGTCAACTGGAGCCCTTGCTCGAACCCTGGTGGCAAAGCTTCCCGGGCCCCTTCCTCTACTACCCGGGACGCAGGCACCTGCCGGCGCCGCTGCGCGCCTTCGTCGATTTCATCAAAGACTGAGCGCGCAGGCATCGGCATCTCAAGAAAGACGCGGCGGTCCGCCGTCGAGAATCAACAGCCGAGCCGCGAAATCACAGCTCGACCTGCATCCCCATTTCCACCACCCGGTTGGGCGGGATCTTGAAGAACATGGTGCTGCGCGTGCCGTTGCGCGCCATGAAAGCGAAAATGCCCCGACGCCAGCGCGGCATGACCTGACGCTTGCCGCCCACCACCGTCTGCCTCGACAGGTAATACGAAGTGCGCATGGGTTCCAGGTCCAGCTCGGGGTAGGCATCGCCCACCTCGCGCAAAGCCTCGGGCACATCGGAGTCTTCCTTGAAGCCGTAATGCACTTTGACCTGCCAGCTGGAATGGCTGATCCGCTCGACCTCGAAACGCTCCTCGGCCGAGATGAAGGGCACGTCGGCCACCTTGATGGTCAGAAACAGCACCTGCTCGTGCAGCACCTTGTTGTGCTTGAGATTGTGCAAGAGCGCCGGCGGCACGAAGCCCGAGCTCATGGTCATGAAGATGGCCGTGCCGTGCACGCGCGCGGGCGGATACTCTTCGAGCTGGGTCATGAAATCCTTGAGCGGCTGGCGATCGCGCGCCTGCATCTCGGCCAGCAGCCGGCGGCCCTGGCGCCAGGTCGTCATGAGCACGAACACCGCGACCCCCACGGCCAGCGGCAGCCAGCCGCCTTCGTGGATCTTGAGCACGTTGGCCGAGAACAGCAGCAGGTCTATCACCAGCAGCACGCTCAGCACCGCGATCCAGACCGCGCGTTTGCCGCCCTTGGCGCCGCGCGGCAGCACCATGAATGCCAGCACGCTGGTGCAGAGCATGGTCCCCGTTACCGCGAAACCATAGGCCGCTGCGAGGTTGTCCGACGAGTGGAACGCGATCACCAGCACGATCACCGCCACCAGCAGCAAGGCGTTGACCTGCGGCAGATAGATCTGCCCCATTTCCGCGGCCGACGTATGCAGGATCTTCATGCGCGGCCAGAAGCCCAGC